>ERZ834433.481-NODE-481-length-46767-cov-10.645080_pt1 | contig 46767 bp, 54 predicted proteins | sample MGYA00519948_ERZ834433 | MGnify/ENA primary metagenome ERZ834433 (study PRJEB31850, sample SAMEA3708752) | human gut metagenome | biome: human gut; feature: human-associated habitat; material: faeces | place: China | collected 2014 ...
GACCCATAATGCGCAATATCATTGCTTTTACAATTGACGTATCAAAGTAAATGTTGTGTCCTACCAACAAACGGGCTTTTTCGCAATCCTCCAAAAATTCGCCTATAATATCAGCAAATGGGACGCCCTCGGCGTTTGCTCTCTCTGCTGTAATTCCGTGAACTTCTGTTGACGCTTCCGGTATTTCCCATCCCTCCGGCTTAATAATGTAGGAACGTTCCTTTTCGTTTACCACCCATGCCAATTGCACAATATTTGGAAATTCCGCAAAATCAACGTCCCATTTTGCGCCCTTTGGGGGCAACCCGGTTGTTTCACAATCGAACGTCAAAACATCTTTCATAATGTCGTTTATCTCATTTCCTTTGCTGTCTTTCAATGTTACTTTTTTCATAATAAAAAAAATCTTTTTTGCCCGTCTTTATTGGGCGTTTGTTCAACATAATTTGCCCGTGTAATCCACACGCAACCGCATTTCAAACATTTAACCCGGCTATATCCATGCGGCGTATATTGGTACCGGATAACCCGCCAATCTTTCAACGGGTAACATTTACGGGGTTGGTTACACTTACAAAACATAATTAAAAACTTTTTGGGTCGTCAATAAATATGCTGTATTCCTCGGCGGCAATCTGTTTTAAATGCTCAATGTGTTCTATCAATTCCGCATTGCTCAACTCTGATATTTTACGCAACCGGGTTTCATATTCCCCGGTTTCAATATTCGGTATTTGCTCATACATTACCGGGGACAACTCACGCAATCGGCGTTCGGTTTGTTCATCTGTCAGACGTTCGCCCGCCTCCCAAATTCCGGTTCTAAACGTTGGTACAACGTAATTGAAATAATACCCTTTCAATGCCTCCGACGAACCGGGGGACGCAACGGTAAAACGGGCGATTATGCGGCTACCTTTGTGCATTGCAAAGAATTGATTTAATTCGCCCATATACATTTGCAAACCGCCGTTGTTGTTAATCATCCCCGTTGCTGTTATCTCTCTTTTTTTCATTATCCAAACATTTAACAAACAATTCTGTACTATTGTCTTTCTTTTCTTGGTCAACCAATTGTTTCATTGTAATATTAAACGCTTCGCCGCCAACTTCCAATATAAACTTTCTTTCGCTGCTTGAATATCCCTGCAACTTCTTATCCATTGCATTTGCATACAATACCGTCATTTGTCCCGGTTCAAAAACTCCTCGTTCCTGCAAACGGTCTATCGGGTGCCGCTTCAATGGTGCGTCCGCCATCATTCCGGCTTTTCTGCGGGTGTTTTCCAAATCGGAAATAACCACTTTCAGATTATTATAAAAAGGGGTGTTTTCAACACGTCCGCAATTGTCATTTCTTTAACTTCCATATTGTTTTGTTTAAGGGACGCCGGGGAACCGACGCCCCGGTTAATTACTCGCTTTCTGTGTATTCCTCAATAATCAAATCGTCCTGCCCTCTTTTAACTTCTTCAATGAATCCTTGGAACCCGTTTTTCTTGGCAATATCAATAATTGCTTGCAATCTCTTTTCGCCCAAACTTTCGCCCCTCGCAATGCGGAATACTTTCACGGTTGGGTTACTTGCTATAATCAGTTTTGCGGCAACCTCCATTATCTGCGAATCTGAAACCTTTCCGGCGACAAATGGGACGTCATTTAATACTAACCCATCATCACTAAACGAAAGCCCGGAAATCGGTAATTTCGCCGACGAAATAAGTTTTTCACGCTCGGCGGATAATTCCGCAATTTCTGAATCCATCTTTTCCGCTTCTGCTTTTTTGTCGTCTGCTTGTTTTTTCTTTGAAAGATAATCGGCAACCTTTGCAGCCTTTTTGTTGTGTTCCTCGGCTTCTTTCAATTGTTTTTCTGTATCGAAATTATTCGGGTTCAAAGCCTCATAATCTGTTAACCATTTTTCGGCACTTGCTATTTTTCCCTCATAATCTTTCTTTTCTTCTTCAACGACCGAAACGGTTTGTTTATACGTCTTTTCGGCTTCTTCCATTGCTTTCTTTGCCGCCTCAATTGCTTTATTGTATGAATCTTTGGCGGCTGCCAAACGTACCGGAATCTCTGCCAATCTCCCCTTTCTTTCTTCCATACGTAAACGCACGCCCTTTGCTTTCTCAACCAACTTTGCGTTTTCCTGCTGTTCTTTCATCAGTTCCGTAATGTCCTTTGGTTTGGCATACGTTTTCAAATCCTGCGTTGTCAATCCCTGCCCGGCTGCATCTGATATTGATTTGTAGGTTTTCAAATCTCGGTTTACTCCGGTACGTTCTGTTTTAAGCCCGGCAACGGTTGTATCAATTTCGGCAATCCTTGTTCTTACTTCTTCCGGCAACAAAGACTTTACAACCTCAATTTGCTTTCTGCGTCCCTCGGCGGTTTCCGACCAACGGGAAAATTCCACGGCGTCAAAATCTGTATAACCGAAAATCTTTTGTAACATAGAAACGTTATCACTTTTCATTCCGGTTGTCTTTGATTTAATTGATAACGTGCCACGTGGGTTTGCTTTCGTGAATTTCAATTCAATCTCGTATTCCTCGCCGTCGTCGCCGACAATCATTTTTGCAAAACCTTTGCTTTCTCCATTCTTCAATACGGCGTCACGGTTCCCGGTCAACAAAGCCCCAATTGCTTTTAATACCGTTGATTTTCCCAACTCATTATCCCCGGTAATGAAATAAACATTACCGTCAAAATCTGCGTTAAACTCTTTAATTACTTGGAAATTTACCAATTCTAATTTCTTTACTATCATAATGCTCTCGGTTTGTGCCTTCGGCGGTTAATATTATTTTGTTAATTCTCTCATTCTTTGGTATATCATTGTTTGCACCTTAACAAATGCGTCCCGGCTTTCTTTCGCTTCCTCAACCGTGCAATCAGCAATGAAATTTTCCAAACGCTTGTATAATTCGTTCAACTCTTTGTCGCTCATTGCGTGCCGGATTGCTCCTACTTCATCAACAAACTTTCCCATCTTTACAAATCCTTTTAAGTTCTTCCAAATCCTTACGTTTCGGTTCTTCTGCGTTCTTGGTCGCATCAATCAAAGGCATATTGTTTGTTGTTGTCGTCCATCTTTTACCCGTTGCCGGGGACGTGTAAGTTACTTTGTAATATCCGTGTCCGGCAATCTAAAAATCAAAATCGTAAATCGTTGTTTTCATAATAAAATGTTTACTTTCCGGGAACCCGCCCGGTCGGTGTTTATTATTTTACATATTCCCATTTATACCCGTATGCTGTTTTTCTTTTTCCATTACAACATTGTAGTATAACATATTTTTCCCATTTATTGACACATATATCTGATACATCATTAAATATTTCAACATTTCCTTTTGCGTCAATTCTTTTAACTTTATATTCTCTTTTTTTCTTTATAAAGTTTCCAAAATTCATATTTTCATTTGCTGTACACCAACGCAAATTTTCTATTTTATTATTTAATTTATTACCGTCTATATGGTCAACATATTTTTTGTTTTCCGGGTTTTCAATAAACGCTAATGCTATAAGCCTATGTAATCGAAAACTTTTGTATGAATTTCCAATCTTTAATTTTACGTTCATATAATAGCCCGCCTTAAACGCTCGCTTTTCTTTCCCAAATTGTATAACCTTACAATTTTCTGTAACTATACAATCAAACTCTTTTAAGTATATTTCTTTTGGTTTCATGCTGCAAAGATAACGTATAATTCGTAATTACAAAAGAAAATTATTTTTATTTTCAAAAAAAAAACGAATAAACCCGGAACGTTATACATTCCGGGCATAAATCAAAACAGCCTCATTTGTTTATCTGTTATTTTAGCAACAATTGCATCAACTTCACCTTCTAAACGTTTACACGTTTCCAATATTTCCGGTCTGCGTTGGGCAAAATATCTGCGTTGGTTATGTCGCATTTGTCGAATTAACTCGGCGAACTCTTCCAACGTTATTTCCCCCGGATTTTCGATTTGCGGGGTTTTTTCTTCTTCCATGTATATTTTATCTATTTTGAAATTAAAATCGCTCTACGGGGCTAAAACAAACGTTCGTGCATATTGCTTGGTAAATTCTGACGCACCCAACCGGGGTTGTTGCGCAAAATGTATCGTCCAAAGTGCATTATCAACGTGGCGTCGGCGTTCCACAATGTCGGTTTCAATTCCGGGTACAAATTCCCGGCAATCTCTTTGTATCTGCGTTTTCGCTCGCTCTTTTCCTCCTTTTTCTGGCTTATCTTTGCCCGCAACTTCAATTCGTTTTGCCATTTCATAGGATGCGCCATAACAAACGGAACATCGCAAACTGAAATGATTGCTTTCAACTGCTCAAAGTTTGCCATCATCTTTTGTATTCGGTACAACTTTCCCATATTGACGCCATCGGCACCCGGCGTTATATCATCCGGGCGCACGCTCAATTTTTCCAGAAAAATGATCGGCGAACAAATGCTTTTCAGATACTCCAAATAATTACGCAATTCTGTTAAATCCTTTGGCATTTTCATTGCTTTTATATTTTGGTTGGGGCGCCATGTTACAATACCGCCATTGCTTCCCGGGTCAATTCCCACTACTGCTGAAATTCTTATATTTTTTTCCATATATAACCTCCCGCTTTTGTAAAATAACCTATTACGCCAATTATAAAGCAAACAATAAATAGTTCCATATTTAAAACTTCATGTAGTTATCAACTTGCATTTCCTCGGAAATCATCCGGTCAAATGCTTTTATAATCTCCTTTTTCCGGGCAACCTCATACGCCGTAAAATCAATTTCCGGGCTGTCGGTTCCTTTCCGGCGAACTTGAAACGCCGTATATTGGTTTATCATTCCACGGGCTACACGCTGCATATACCGGGCAAACGCTTCTTTGCGGTCGTCCTCTTTAACTTGTACATCATCAGCTAACCCGCATTTTTGCAACCATTCATACAAAAACATATCATCAGTTAGCCCCAATATTAATTTCCCGGTGTATTTGTAGCAAAGGAAAATATAACGGTTCCGCCATTGTCTTTGTATCTCAAATCTCCGGATTTGCTCCGGCGAAATTTCATTGTTTTTTTCCGGTATAGCTTTGTATGCTTTGTCAATTACATCTGTCTGCTTTTGCTTGTATGCTTTCAGAATCTTTGCAAAGTAATCGGCGTTGAACTGTTGATAATGGTTTTTGTCCGGATTCCCTTGTTTATCTTTCGGCAAATATTCGTCTAACTCTCCGGTCGTCGCCAATTCAAAAGCCATCTTAATATCAGCCAACGTCATATCTGAGTAATAACGTTTCAGAATATCCAACAACCGGGATTGTATATAATTCCAATCATTTTCATTCTGTGGTATTATATAACCAACGTCTATTGCTATACGCTTAAACAGTAACGAAAGATTTTCAACTAATTTTGCATCGTCAATTTCCGCAATTGGTGTTTTTGTTGACGCTGCGAAAACATATTTTTCAACTGGGTTTAATGCTTTGGCAACCTCCGGCAATTGCACCATTCTACGGCGTACTTCAATGGCTTTTGTTCCGGGCTTGGTATTATATATTTCTAACGCCGTATTTTCTTTTTTTTCAATTGCTCCCATATCAATCAAAATCATTGTTTAAATACTTCATCATATCCGCAATTTCTTTGCTGCTTTGCTGCTCTGTCTTTACGGAACGTTTCATTTTTTCCCATTTTTCGTATTTTTCGGGGGTTGAATCATATTCTAACGCCGCCCAACCTTTTGAAATGCTTTCTTTTATCAGAATCAGCGCAAATTCTTCCGGGTATTTACTCAAACCATTTAAGTTTGCTTGTATCGCTGAAAAACTCTTTTGCGACGTTCTCCATTTCGGTTGACACATCAAAATATAAAAGTTCCGTTTAAATTCATCGCTATCAAATGGGAATACAAGTTTTGCAAAGTAATTATCAACTTTATCAATTACTTGTTTTCTGACGTCCAACAATTCCGGGGTAAACCCATAAACAATACTTGCTTTAACTGTTTTTTCTTCGTTTGAAAAATTGTCTTGTGAAAATCCGTCCGGATTTTCTTTAGATGCTTTAGCATCTTTCTTTATAGTGTTATTAATATTATTATTATTAATATTATAGTCTTGTAGTCCGTTTTCGGACTGATTAAAGTCCGTTTTCGGACTGTTGTTTAGTCCGTTTTCGGACTGCTGTATATTAATATTATAGTCTTGTAGTCCGTTTTCGGACTGATTAAAGTCCGTTTCGCTTCTGTTCCATGTTTTACATTTTTCTGTAAATCTTAGATACTTTGTTTTCCCAAAAGAACTCAACTCAATAAATCCTCTGTCTGCAAGTTCTTTAATGTTTTTGTAAACTCTTTTAGGGATTGAAAAAAGCAACGGAAAATCATCTACCATTTTTGTTTCTGAATATTGATACCAAACAATGCCATCAACCGTAATTGTATTAGTCCACGTTGGCAATGTCATACACGCTGCAAGCGTTGTTGTTTGAACAATAGTCAGTTCATTTGCAACGGCGAATCTTTGGTCAATCAAAATATTGTAAGTCATAATTAAAAAAGAAAAGCCCCAATTAGAGCCGTTACACATCTAAAAGGGGCTTTGTAGCTAATTAGCAAATATCTTTCAATCGGTAACGGTCGATTGTTTATGCTGCAAAAATAGATGTTTTATTTGAATTATCAAACATTATTGGTTTAATTCTGCGATAAAGCCCTTAATATTTTGCTTTCTTATATGTCCTTTTAATACCCTCCCCTCAGAGAATACTGTATAATAGCCTAATCTATTCCATGAAACTACGTTGTTAGTCCTATTTTCCAGATGTATATAGGTTCCACCCTTAGAATTTAAGTCATACAAAAACCGGAGTAACCTTATAGCTTCCTCCTTATCCCCAAGGTAAACAGTAATATACTTTTGATATATATTACTAGTTTTAAGCATAATGTAATAATGGTCTATACACCCATTCACCTTTGCAGCGCACAATTTTTGGTTCCCAAGGTCTGTTACTTTCAACGTTTCAACCTCTACTACAGTTTGGGCATACACGCTTACACACATTACTGATATCACTAAAAACAAAATAATTTTCTTCATTCTTCTATCAATTTTATTGGCTTAAATGCTTCAGTTACTTTACGCAAATTCCCCTCGCTTTCGTTCGGAACAATGGAAACGACCGGATAACGGGAACGGTCGCCGGGCTTTTGAGAGACGGCAAATTGTACGTTCATATCCCAAACTATACCCTTAACAAATCCCCGTTCCTGCAACATGGCGTCGAACGTGTCTCGGATATTTGGAATTGTTGACGCCGTACCCTTTGTTACGAACTGCCAAACCCCGGCAACCCCACGCACCAACGGAATAATGAAAGTTACGGTTAACGTTACAATCCATCCGTCGCCGCCATTCTTAACAGCCCGGTTTGGGTGCTTTTCCGTAACCCCTGCCATCAAATTAGGATAATCCTTTGTACTGTATTGTGCATATTGTTTTCCGTTCCATACAAAGAACGTTTCCCCATCGCCGTATGCTATGCGTCGCCCGTCGTCGTCCCGGTATTCGTACATTTCGTTACATACCTTTTCCGGGCAATCATCCGGGAAAATTATTTGAATAGTTTGCGGCTTTTCGCCGTATGCTTTGGTAAACAATCCGGCATACTTTCCACTAGCAATAAAATAGTCAACACTTTTTGGATATTCTTTTCCGTTGGTTGCTTTCTCCTTATACCCTACTTTGATAAGCCCCACACGTGGCAAAACAACACGTTGTATGCCGGTGGTTGGTCTGTTTATGTTTATACGTCCTTTCATAATCAAATATCAATTTCAGTATTCAACAAATCTCTCTTTGTCACGGGTTCCGGCTTTTTAGGCTGTTTTTCTTCGATTTTAGCCACTTTTTCTTTTTTTGGTGTAATTGTACGTTTTGCGGTTTTCTTTTCCTTGACGGGCTTGTTTCCCGCCGTTTTTGCCGTTTTTCGTGTGGTTCTCTTTACGGTCTTGGTTTTCTTTTCCTCCGGTTCCGGTTGTGGTTCGGGTTCCGGGTCTTTCTTCAAATCCTCAACGGTAACGGCTTTTTCCGGTTCCGGCTTTTTCTTTTCCGCCGGGGCTTTGCTTTTAACAAGTTCCGCCAACGTCAGCGAAACAATATTGTTTGTCAAATCCGGTTCGTTATCCAATGATATTTCCCCGGAAACCGCCGTAAATGTATTATCCCGTTTTTCGTCCTCAATTGCTGCCAACTCCAAAAGATACGGGATTTTCTTTGCGTTCGGGCTGTCTGTTTGGTCTTTCAAATTGTACGTCGGTTTCTTTCGCCAATCTTTCGGGCTGAAATTGAAAACACGGTCAATCGAAATATCCGGGAAATTTTCGTTCCACATCATCGCATATAAATGCAACTGAATTTCCGCTTCTTCGTAAAATCCTTTGCGCCCGCTTTTGAAATCCACAATTGCGTTTATGTATTCTTTTGAACCGGGCTTTGATAACATCGTACACGGTAAATCAATCATTCCGGCGTAATTATGAACGGGGTGTACCAACGCAATTTCCACGGCTAACGGTTTAACGTCATAATCCAAAACAAATTGCGCAAATGCCAATATGTCCTTTTTGAAATCATCAGCGTAATAAATGAAATCGGCTGGCAATTTGTTGTTATCAATATAATCTTTTAATTTGGCTTTCAGTCCGTCCAAATCATAAGCCCGGTTAATTATAAGTTCCTCAAATTGGGCGTGCATAAATGTACCATACGCCGCCCGTTCTGCTTTGTATCGTTCCGCCTCGTCAATACCTTTGTCGGCAATCCATTTAATCAGAAATTCCGATTTTGGCATTGTCTGCGATAATATGGTTGTAACTGACGGATAAAATTCCGGGGTTCCGTTGTCGTCAAACTTGTAATAATATCGGTGTCCTTTGCTGTTTAGCTGCCATACTTTATACGGCGGTTCGATTAATGCGCCATCAAAGAACATTGCCGTCATTTCCTCAATGGTCATTCCCGGAACAATTTCAAAAGCCCCGGCGGGTTGTTCTATTTCGACCGCATCCAATCCGGCAACAATCTGTTGTTCCTCGTCTATCTCCGGGAATTTATCGGCGGGCAATTGCCCCATTGATTTTGCCAAATCTCCCATCGCATTTGTTGCGCCTTGCAATGCGCCAACCATTTCTTTTACCGTTTCCGGCTGTTTTTTTTTCGCTCTCATATTATTATTTTTTTTCGTTATATGTCATATATGTTGCAACCCCAAACATTCCGGCAAATAGAAAATGGGCATAATTCCAAAATCCGGCAATAAAGCAAATTGCGCACATTATGCCGAACGACCATGTAAAGAACTTGTTTTGCCATTCGTCAGAAAAAACAACGTCGGTCATTTTCTCTATTCTTTCAACTATCCTTTTCATTTCTTAATCCTCCAATCCAAACAGATAATCGGCGGAACAACCGCACATTTCGCAAATTATTACTACCCATTCCGGAACAATCCTTTTGGTTGTCCCGTTGCAAAGATTTGTCATATTTACCTGCTGTGCGCTTTCGCTTGCACCCTCAAAAAGACGGGCGGCAATGTCTTTTTTCAAAACCTTTTTTCCGTTCGCCTCGGAACGGGCGATTGCTTCGTTTACTCTTAATCTCAATGCCATAACTTTAATTTTTATTGTTAATAACTCGGTTCGTTACTCTCTTTGTGTCCGCAATGCGTACACGTTGTTTCCTCCCAAATTGGGGTATATTCTGGGGGCGTAATATATCCGTCCCCGCCTGTTTGCTTATATTCGCCGTCCGTAACCTCCATTTCGCCGCCACACTCCGGGCAATCGCCATTACCGACCAAATCCAAATTCGGGATAATGGCGAAAACCTTTTTTACATACACGCCCAACGCCTCAGATATGGACGTATAACATTGGGCGGTTTGTTCCTCGGTTGTTTCCTCGCTGATTGCATCGAAAACAGAACAACCCCAATTGTCGGGTATGTCCTCAATAACTTTGTTGTTGAGTAATTCCGAAACGATAATGTCGGATACCTGTTTGGCGGGTTTCCCGGAAAGGATCGCCAACTCGTTTAATTCTTTGCTATCTTTTACTTTCATATCATTGCCGGGTATTCCCCCCGGTGGGTTTTATTTTTCTTCTTTATACAAAATTCCCTTATATGGTTTCCCGGTATCAACACTCTTTTTTATCAAATGCCTATACATACCCCCCCGTCGTTGTTGTTTGACAATGCAAATATACAACCTTTATTTTAATCATCAAAAGAATTTCTTTTTATTTTATCGGAAAATGGCAAAAAATTCTGTTTTTGGTTCAAAAGATAGTTATTTTGGGCGAATTTTCGATTTAAGCCACTTTTTCGGGCGAAACGTGTAATTTATCCATCCGGGAAAGAAAAGCCCGCCACGGGGCTAAAAATGGGCAAAACGAAAAAAGCCGGGGGTAACCCGGCTAATCCTTGAAAAAATCTTTAATTATATGGTCAAATGTAATTCGATACAAAGATAGTTATTTTTCGATTGTTATAACCTCAAACCCGGTAATTTTTGTATGTGGATTTTTTGAAACAATATCAAATTCACGGTTTTTTATCCGTTTTGTTTTCCATAAAAAACCTAACCAACGCTTATATTGCACAGTTTCCGTTATTAAAAGGCTATCCCGTGTTATAATTTTGCCCGAAAACGTATTATTTTTAATACATCCGTCAAAATCAACCCATTTGTCGGAATACTCAATACAACGTAATACAGTCGTAACCGTATCGCCGGGCAAATATACAACACTATCCCGGACGGTTGCCCGCAATTCGTTGATTGTTTCCATTTGGGTTGTTGTAACCCGTTCCAACTCCCGGTTCTTTGTCTGCAACGTCTTTATCAACTCCGCATCGCTCGCCCGGTATCTTTCAAACTCTGACAATTTCAGTTCCAAAACCCCAACTTTTGCGGCGTTCAAACTATCCTTTGTTTTGTACGTTTCGACGTCCTGCAACAATGTTTCTGTATTTCCCCGGTATCTGTTCCGTTCGTCCGTCAATTTTTCAATTTTCGTTCGTTGCACCCATATTGTTGCAACGGCGGCAACTACCATCGCAATTGCCGCCCAAATCAAATACTTTTTCATACAATTTTCTTTATTGCTTCAAAATGTATCTTTGCAATTCTATCTCGCCCGGCGTCGCTCATCATAAAACGGCAATCCTTTTCCGTATCAAAGAAAAAGTTTTCAGACAATACCGCCGGGGCTTTCGTGTGTACCAATATATAAAATTGGCTTTCTTTGTCCGGGTCGCCGTCGCAATGGTCGAAACGCATTTTCCAACCATCCGGGGCAAACTCCTTTTCTGCCTCATTACAAAGGACGGTTGCAATTTCATCGGCTTTCGTTTTGCCGACGCTTGTATAACATTCCCATCCGGTGCCGCCTCCGGCGTTCCCGTGTATGCTGAACAATACGGCGTTCTGCCCGCAATCGTCATATATCACGTTAGCACGGCGGCAACGTTCCGGTAATGATACGTCGTTGTCCTCCGGTACCAAAATTTCAAACTTTATTCCCTCCGCTTTCAACATCGCCGCAATACGGCGTACAATATCACGGTTAAACTCCCATTCTAACAATTGGGAACCGTCGCCCCAAATGGGGGAACGTTTTCCGGGAGTCTGCGAACCATGCCCGTTTTCAAGAATTATTGTTTTTTGATTCATAGAATAAAATGTTTTTATATGGTTTGTTTTTATTTATATATTTTCTTATTGTAACCCTGCTTATACTTGTTTTTTCTTCTGCTATTCTCATGGAACCATATCTTTTTTTTTCATTTGTAATTGTATTATACGCAATTACTCCTATTGATTTATTATGTTTTTCCCCTCTCTTTCCTAACCATGCTTTAACCGGATTCCTTTTTAGAACTCTGAAAGAATGAAATTGGTTTTCGCTATGGGTTACATATTCCAAATTATTAATGTTGTTATTTTCTTTATTCCCGTCTTTATGATTTACTTCCAATTTAGAATTACCAACAAATGTTTTCATTACCAATCTATGCAGTAATATTTGTTCATTTTTCCCATTTTTAGATAATGTTACAAAGCAATATTCGTTATTATATTTGCTTATTTTTATAAATCTATCATTATGCAATAAACGTGTATTTCCTCTTACAACTATTTGTCTGCTCAATGATTTAACATGCCCATAATTACTAACTTGATAATACCCATCATATCCGGGAACATCTTTCCAAATCTCATTTTCCATAATTGCCAACTTTTAAGAACTGCCAACAAATAAGAAAAGGGGACGGGCTGTTGGCTTGCCCTTTCGGCCGGTTAATTACTCCGCCTATCCCCGTTGCAAATATAATTATTTATTTACTCATTTTCTTTTTTTTATGGGGGATTTCCGCCCCCTCGGTTATTATTCATAAAATTCTGTTGCCCCCTTTTCTAACTCATCCGGTATAAACGGCATACCTACCATTTCTTTGAAGTTTACAATAACCTCAAACAAAGGTTTTCCGTCTGTTCCGCTTTGCAGATAAAAGCCATCATCAATATTTGAATTAGCCAAAAATCTAACTGACTCGCCCTGCTGAATTGGGAATGATATACTTTTAGACTGAATGTTCTTGGCAATCTTTCTGTTTGCTTCAATGGTTGTTGAATATCGGCTGTTTGGAACTTCCGTTAATGAACCATCCGGCGCAACCTTTGCAGCCCAAAAATTGGCTTCATTAATTGTGCTTGTTTCGTTATATGCCTGCCCGGAATACTGAATTGTTATAATTCCGTCCGCCTCTGCCAATAAATCTCCTTGAACTTTGTTAGGGTCTGACGCTCCGGGGTCTGCCCATGCGTTATTATTGCTAACCAAAGCCAAACCCTTTTTAATGCCCAAAGGTATATTTCCTGCGGTCTTGTTGTACGTATATCGGTAACTTGCATCGCCTGCCGGGGTCATAACAACAAATTTTGCATAGTCTTTCTGATATTCCAAATATTTTTCCGAAATATGCGAACTATCTGTTACTACCATTCGATTAAACCACGGGGTTATATCCCCCTCAAAATCATTCAGTACCATATCGGTTGGCGTTTGTGATTCAGTAGGATATATAATAACCGCAAATTCTACTGCATCAGCCGGAACAACAAAAGTTTTGGTTGCCTCGTGGATTCCGCTTACTACATCTTCCGAAATAAACAATCTGTCTGCAATGCTCCATCCTGCATTAAATTGCGGTTGGTCATTGTTAATACTAAGTAATTCCGGGGACGGTGCGACCGCTTCCGTTCCGGTGTACTTCATCAAAGCAACAACAAAAGAGTTTTGTTTATCCGTAATCTTAACCGTTGCTTTATAATTTTTCCCCTTAAGTACATGGGTATCAAATCGGCTGTACTTCTTAAACAAAGAAAATACGGGTAAATCCTTTCCGTTATCTTTTACAACCAACTGATTGTTTGAAATACTTACTTTTGCGGCTGTTTTAACAGACAAATATGTATTATCGCCGAAATACATTACATCATTATTGACGTCAATTTCCGGTTCGTCAAAAACCAAAGCCCTTGAAAGGTTCAAAGAGTTGTAACCGTAATATTTATTATTCATTTTGATTTGATACCCGGTAAACGCCATAAATGCTAACAATGCCTTTCCGACTCCATAGTCTTTGCCTACTGACTGAATCAACACACATGAATTTGCCCCAATAGACAATAATTCTTCATTCGGGAAATTGGTTTCTATACGCAAATGAACATCAGTAAATGCCTTTGCCTGACACTCTCCCAAATACAATTCTTTGCGTTGTTTGTCGCCTGCTTTATAGTCAATCTGAACCGCCATAGGGTTGCCGTTTACATCTAATAACGTTTGGTCGTTATCGTCAGCAAATTCAAGTCTAACCCAACCGTCCTGCGTAATTCTGTTATCCCCATATTGCGTTGGCTCAATATACAAGCCAATTAAAAAGGTTGTTCCTCCGGAAATATTTGGGTCGTCTTGTGGGTCAATATCTTGTATAACAAAAGATTTCTTTTTCATATCTTGATATACTGACATACCGCCCTTAACTTTCAAATCAGAAAACCACAAGCGGGATTTTGCATATTTAGAATTTACCAATTCATCATTACCTAACATTGCCAATATTCCCTCTGCATCTTTTCCCGGAACAACGGATAAATCAGCCTTGAAAATCGGGTCTCCATCGGGTGTTTGTCCGTTTCCCATTTGCGAAATACGAACCGTTCCATCCATACTTCCGACCTCTGTTGCTTTAAATGATTTTTTTGCTATTTTATCATTAAACAAAAATGGAACATTTCCCAAATTTACATTTGCTTCGTCTGTATCACTATCGTATTCAATAAAGAAAGGTTTTTTAAATCGTAAATTCTTTGTCTGCAACACAATATTTCCCTGCTCATCGCTTGTTGTTAGGCTGCTATCAATAGTTTTATACCACGGAATAAAATCCCACGTATTTTCGTTCTGAATAGGCAAAAAAATACCTGCAATCCCATTGCTTGTAACGGTTATTGGTGTATTTGCCCCATCAATACTTTCTCCGGCTGCCGGGCTAATTATTGCCTTGTAATTGGCTGCCCCCGGTTCTTGTATAAGTTCCAAAATGATAATTCGGTTATCCGATACGGGCGGCAATGTCTGTTGAATTGTTTGGTTGTTGCTCATCTGATAAACCAACAACAAAGTTGTACTTTTGTTGTACGGGTCTGTATTCAGATTTACCCCCTTTTGTACCTCTTGGCGGTTGGCATAGAATAACGCCTTAATCTGCTCGTTTGTCTTTCCTGCTGTTGCCGGGTGCGCTGTTTTAGACAATGCAATAAAAGCCGCATTTTGCTTAATCATACGGTCAAACTCTGTTGGGCTTATTGGGTTCTTTGCGTCTGCCAATCCTGCCGCCAAACCTTTTTCTTTGAGTTTTGCCAAATCTACGTCCGCTAAATCATTCTGAGCAAAATTACCGTCCTTTGCTTTTTTCTCAAAGTCTTTTGCATCAACATTTGAAAGGTTTTTGCTTGCCCCGCCCAATGCCGCCAGCGTTGCGGCAAACGCCGGGGTTTTTACATACTTATCCAAATAATCTTTAATCCATTGTTCGTCCGCTCCTGCCGGAACCCACGGAATTTGTGCTGCATCATTAATTTCTATTGGCAAATATACATCAACCCACATTGCGCCCTGTCTATCTGAAAGGAATGTACCTTTCTGAACCACTTCAACGCCCAATTTCTGTTGGTTCTCTGAAATGTATGTTCCGGTTATTGCTTTTGCATCGCCCAAAAAAGTTTGCGTATAAACCTGCATTTGCCCCAAACCCAAAAGCGGAACGATATTAAACAACAACATATCGTTCTGAATCTTACAATTGGTGCAAACCCCTTTGTTTACCTCAAATTCAAACGGCTTACCGCTTCCGGTAAAAATCGAACCTTTGACGTGTACGGAATCCGCCTTAATTGGGGCGTTGTTCTTATCCCGGAACATCATCATAATAATTTGGCTACTGCCTGCTGATAATTGCTTTAATTGTGCCATAATCATGTGAATTTTTTCTTGTTAATACTATGTTTATCATTAATCGCCTTTATTAGCTTTTCGGCTTCTTCTTTCGTTATACACTTGACTATTTCCGCCGCCATATCTATTGCCTCAACTGCATTGCTTTGTTTGAGTTCGTAATTCTCTTTCATGCTCCAACCCTCCCTTAATAGAATACCCAATGTCAGTAATACAACAAAAAATGGAATACTGTAAAAAGGAAAAACCATAAGCCCCAAAACATCAATCATCAATACGTATAAAACTAAACGCAAATAGTCTATGATTTTTTGCCCGGTTTTCCGCATCGGGTGGCTGCTTAATTTTTCTTTTCTCGCTTTCACGGCTTCGTATGCCGTCCAAAAATCAAAGAATGTCGCAAATACTACAAAAACACAACATACAAAGATTATTATCAAACAAACTTTCATGTCGTGTTGAATGAAATAAAAATACTTTTCCATCGGTCTTTTTTGTGGTGCGGATTGTTCCGCACCGGGTTAAACTTTGCATATTTTGATAAAATATTTTTTTTCAAATATTCCCTAACAACAAAAACCTTTGTTGGTGTTACATAACAAATAACGGGCTAACCGTTGAAATGGCAATAATACGCCATTGTTCCCAATTCATAATTTTTTCCATATCAAACTTAATTTGTTATTCTTCTAAATGTATTTTAGAATTTCAAGCATAGCATTAGCCACCCTTGTACCAATATATTTATGCCCGATTCTTCCGGGGTGCGTATGGTCTATACTTCCGTTTTCGTGATTGTACAAAATAGCACAATTTCCAACTTTATTCATTTCATCATTTGAGGAAGATACAAATCTACCCGTTATCCACTGCGTATCTTTAATAATTAATGTCTGCAATTGATTGTATGATTCATAATTTTGCATATCAACAAATGGTATATTCTCTTCCAAAGCAACTTCTTTCACTACTTGATTTCTCAATTCATGCGTATTTCCCGGCGTATTACTATCCGGTTGCGGTGTATATTCACCTAACATTACAATAATCGCATTGGGCATTTTGCTTTTTAGAGTAGAAATAAAGGCTTGTACTTTTCCCTTATACTCATCATTATATTGGTCGTTAATAGTACCGCCAATAAATACATATTTCGCTTTCGTAAAATATGTAATATCAGTGATTGCTTTTGCAAGACTTGGCCTATCGGTTGTATCTGTTACCATACCTCTTTGACCAACTCCAAGATTAATACATTCTAATCCTAACATCCATGCACAAACGGACGCCCATCCCATTGGGGGAAATTCCCCGCCTGCTGATGCTTCTGTAATGCTACTGCCTGCATATATAGCTAAATCTTTAGCACTATTAAAGGATTCTAATATATAATTATTATCATATCTTAAAGAATAAAGTAATGAATTATTGAGCACATAAAATTCCCTTTCTTTCGCTTCTTGGAATTTTACTATTGTATAACTTCTATAACCATTTTGCGTTTCTATTTTTATGGCTTTCTCGCTCAATAAATACCATTTATTATCTTCCTTAAAAATTATATTAAGAGACAACATTCCTCTATGCCCTATTTCAATTGCATCCCCATTGAATTTAAAACGCATTGGCAATATACCACCTCTTGTACCCGTATTATTTACAGTTTTGTCTATTGAATAAACGTATGACGTTTGGTCTATTGCTATTCTGTGTCCGCAAAATAAAGGCACACTCTCTTGATTAATACTACCATTTTTCACAAATAAAATCTCTTTCGGATTTTCTATATTAGGTATTTTCGGATAATTTTCTGCGGCTTTTCTTGATTCAAGTTCATAAATACCTTTATACACTGACGGATAACCAATTAATGAAATTTTTTCATCTTCAATACTATTACTATTCCCACCTTGAATTACTGATATAATATTATTCTTTATTTCAATTCCATTTCCTGCTGTTAAATTGTCTTGCTTGTAAGGTATATCAATTTTTTCTTTTTCAAAGATAGCTTTCTTATAAGGTTCAAAATATTCCTCGTAGCTACTCGGTGGCGTTGGCGAAATACATAGCATACCTAATTGCTTGTTCATCTCAAATTTTTGTGGTTCTTTAGTAGTGTACCACGTATATGATATTTCGCAATCCTTCGTCACTTGAAAAGGAAATGAAGGAAAACTCGAATTGTTTATTCTTTCAAACCCGTCAGAACTCCATATATTAATAAACTGATTAGGATTATATTGTATATAAGAACCCTGTACTAAAAAATAACCGCATTGAATTACATTCCCTTTTTTTACGGTTAATTTCTCTGATGTTAAATAGCTTTTATTAGCTTTAAATTCCCCAGTATTTGCATCATAATACCCCAAATTATATTTATCTCTTATCCAATTATTATATGGTTTAATAATCTCTATAATTGATGGTATTAATTTATTCTCTAATTCTGAAACTTGTTTATAGGTGGCAATTTTGGTTTTTCCCTTTTGCCAAATACCATTTCCGTTTGTAAATATTGCAACTTCATTTTCGAGTACAACATTCCCAAAATTTGAATATATTCCGTCCTCGAATGCAATATAAAATACATTTTGGTCGGGTGTCTTGGGATTTGTTGTTGGCGTTGCAATTCCTGCAAATGTTGCGCCACTTCCTACCGTTGAAATTATCGTCAATAGCGTATTTTGCAATATATCTCCGGTAATTTCTTGCTTGCCGTTTGATTTAACCACGTCGGCAACCGCTTGTTTTAATTGTTCGTAATTTCCCATAATTTAATAATTTAATTGTTGTTGAAATCATTATTGAAATCTTCGTTAAAATCTCCCTTATTACTGATAATATACCCACGCCCTATTTTCTTCACGACGGTATTTGTTTTAAACTCAATTTCCACGCTCGCCAAATCCCCCTGCGTTTGCCATTTCGGGGTAATTAAAAACGTGTCGCAATCGTATTCCCTGCCGTATTTATCTGTTATATGAATATAATCAGCCATACGGATAAAACGCATAACGTCGCAAAGGAACTCCGGTGCCAATATCGTACATTTAAACGTTTTGACTGATATTTGTTTTTCCGGAAAAAAATACCCGTCCCGTTCTTCTCCGTCCTCTTCAAATTCATAATCCGGTTTTCCCAACTCTGTACAAAGGTACAACGTATTTTTGAAATTCGGGTTTTTATATACTATTTGCCCGGCGTCAAATACCAAATTTTCAATATTCCACCATTGTATTTTTAAGTAACCGGAAACATCTTGTACGACCGTGAACATTTCAGAATACCACGTTTGCACGCCATCCGATAACGTCATATAATATATTCCGTCCAACTGATTTAATGGCATGGAAAATATTGGCGAGTACAATATAACATCATAACCCAACGTTTGAAACCGGACAATCTGCAATCCGGATTCTTTCATATACGTTGTTATGTTTGCAACTTGCTTTCCGGTCTTTTCATACAATACCACTGACGTAACATTGTTTGACCGTGTGTTTCTCATTATCTGAAACGGTAACAATCTATCAGCCGGGGCAAATAACGGGTAAATTGCGCCGTATGCGTAACTTTTTCTGTGGTTCTGTTCATTTATTGACGTGTACCACGGTAAAACACTTATGTTGTTATTCTGTATCATATTTCAACGTTGCTTTAATATTTCGACTACACAAATTTACCGAAAGTTTATCAACTTGACCGTTACCGATATACGTTTTAACTAACTGCATCGGGTTTGGGTCTGTGGTTCCTGCCGGGAAATTCAATGTTTGTTTCTTTTTACGTTCCAATCCTCCCATAGCATAATATGGGGAATTATTTATTTTGAAATTCCGTGCGGGCATATCATAAACCCAATATGTCGGTTGTATATTGATAAACGCTAAATATCCATTTTGCAAAAAATATTCCACCCCATCAACGGTTTGTCTTGCAAACGGCAATTCCAATTGTCCACCTCCGGACGGCGTAACCGCCGCAAACAATGCGAATCCATCCGAACTAATTGCACCGGGGTTTAACAACATCAAATCAATATCGGACGTAAAATTTGAAATGTTTATTTCCTCAATTTTTCCGGCTGTTACATATTTTGACGTAATTTCTATTGGTAAACCCTCAAATGGTGTTGTTACATCATCCATCCACTCAAATTGATAACGTTCCGGCATTTCTACTTTGTCAAATGAATATTCAGACGTTGCAAAAGCTAATTTTTTGCCGTTCCTAACGTTTTCTAATTGTGTTAAATTATAATCAATAATCGGGTTATATCCATACGAACCGCCATTTCTAAACCAACTTACTTGTTCAATCTTAAATTTTCCGTCCTCAATATACCAATAACATTTGTAAATATCCCGTAACATCGTCATAATCTGTTGTAATGTAATCGGGGCTTTTTGCGCCGGGGTTTTATATTCGCCATTAATGATATTACTTTTCTGACTTATTAGCAACTTAAATGACTGCCCGGAAATAGGATTGTTTGTGTTATAAAGAAATTGGCTGTATTCCGGCGTCGCTTCATGCGTTATTCCGGGCGCAAATTCTTTTAATAGCACATTGATACATGACGACAATGTAAACGCATCACGCAAAGTATATGCTTTTCGGGCTTTTTCCTCTAATATCCAATCCATCAGATAAAACCCAAACCATAACGACGCATAACGCCACGTTGACCGGGCGATTGGATAAAACGTTTGTCCATATATGGAATAAGGCGGCGCAAAATACTTTCCACTGTCGGCTAATCCCCACTCGGTCGGCGTATCTGAAAAATTATTAGATATAAATGCCACGTCGATTGCGTAACCAATTGCCCGGCGGTAATTTCTATTATTATCTACAATATCATCGGACGACAACGGGTATGTATCTAAATCTTCTATTTTATCAACATCAACCAAATATCGGGCGTATATATTATAACTTTTCATATCGGCGTGCATCGTACCCGTTGCTCCGGAACCCTCAACGGCGGTTAAATCAAATTCCAACGTATCAAAAGGTTTTTGCGTTGTCTTTGTATACCGGAACATTGCCACATCATCAGAACGGCGGCGTATCTCAACACCTGCTAGCCCAATAGGTAGCCCACCCGCAACTCGTTTTTGTGCAATATGGATATAATAATTTACATTTAATTCCGGGTATAAATCTCCCATAAATTCATCAGGACTTATACCCGTCGCCATCCGCCCAGTATAAAGCCCGGATATTACCGCCGGGGAACCTTGCGACGTAATTTGTATTTCTTTCAAAATATTACATAGTGCAAAATGATAGGTTTGTATTAATGCGTTTTGGTCAGTCGTGGCGTTTGCGTCTTGTTCCCAATTCGTGCCGCCCAAAAAGCACGAAACAATACTATCTCCGGGAACGTATATTTGTATCAATGGGCGTTTTCTTATTGTAAGAAATTCGATTTGTGGGGCCAACTCAATTAAATTGTATTCCTTTTCCAATCCTGCCAAAACGTCGTTGTATTGGTCTATTGTTTCCGGCTGTACCGTAACCAATTTATCATCATCATTAAACGTACAATCCGTTTTCATAAACTTTGCTTTATAGTATTGATTGTATGTTTGTCCCCAATCATCGCTTTTTTCGATATATAGGAAAAATTCAGAATCAAACGGGGCGTTATTGATAATATCGTAATCAGCACGGACAAAGTTTATTTTACCGGACAATTTAGCCCGGTAAAACCTTTGATTTGTTTCCAACTCATAATCCAACGTTAAATCATCCTTATAATTGGGGCGGACGGTTTGTTTGGTTCCGTCCTCCCCTATCTGCAAAAAGAATCTATATTTTGGTGTCATAGTCTTTTTATTTTACGTTTCAAATTCTTGTAACTTTCAATCGTATTTCCGTCGCCATCCACGTAAACCCGTCGTCGGTTCTGTTCCTTAATTTCCCTTACATCATCCGACAAATTGCGTAAATCCGGGCTTTGTCCGGTAACGTTTAACGTCAAACCGTCGCCGTCTGAATAGGATTTTAAATACTTATGTGCAAACGTACCATTGTTTAGCGAATTGATAACGTCCGGTATTATCTTTCTGAAACGGCGTGAACTTCGTTTATTTATCACGGCGAAAAATTCGCCTCCCTCGGCACGCCGGCGGGTTCCGTCCGGTTTCGTTCCTAAATCAATATCATTTCCGCTTTGGTGCGAACCGCCCTCCAAAAGTTCAACGGTACCGTCGCCGTATGTTTCCGTTCCTCCGGTTCCTCCGGTCTGTTTTGCCAATTGCGCCGCCTTGATTTTAGACGCTGCAAAACTCGCCCACATTACGGCAATTGCAGGTATTGCAAACGGGAAACCTAATTGCGACCATATCAGCGCCGTTGCTGTTACCATGTTTCCGATTTGCTGCAATGTTTGTATTGCTGCCTGCTGTTTTTGCGCTTTCTGTTGTTCTTTCAACGCTTTTTCTTGGTTTTTCTTTGCCAAATCCAACTCCTTTTGCGCTTGTACAACATTATTGGCGTACCCGTTTGCCCTTGCTTCCAATTCTGCATCCAACGCCGATTGTGCGGCGGAAACCTCTTTATCCGCTTGCTCAACGGCTGCATCTGCTGCGGCAACACGTGCCGCCGTGAATGTATTTAACGCATCCAATGCGTATTGCATAGACGTATTAATTGCCTCTTTTTGGTCGTCGTCCAAATTAAGCCCAAACAAACCGTAAATGTCTGTTCCTCGTTCCTCCCCTTTGGATTGCTCAATTTCTTGGTCTATTTTTTTAATAGTGTTTTGAATTGTTTGTACCTCAACATCAGACAATTTATTGGCGGCTTGCTGATTTAATTCTAAAACCTTTTGCAAACGTTCCTTTTCTGCTTGCAAACGGAATTGAGTTTTCCGGGCTTCTGAATTTCTCAACAAATCAAACTCCGATTGTGCCAACGCTTGTTGTTGGTCGAATATCTGTAATTGCGCTTGCAAATATTCGTCCGCAATTCCGGCTCCCTTTGCGTCAAAACTTGCATTAATCGCCCCGGCGTCTTGCTGTTGCCCGGTCGGTTTCTGTTGGTTCTGTAATAATGCGGTTTGTCTTTCGTTTTCCAACAACTGCATCCTCAATTGTCTTTCCTGCTCGCTTCCCTCTTTGACTGCTTGCAAACGTAATTCAATGCTTTCTTTCTGCAACGCCAATTCCTGCAATTGTCGGTCTTGTTCGATTTTCAATAACGCCTCGGTTTGTTGCTGTTCCAACGCCGTAATTGTGGCGTTTATCGCTTGACGTCCGGTTTCGTTCAAATCCTTTTCGGTCTGCAATTGGTGTTGTAAATCCTCAATTTGGCGGGAATACTGATATTGCGTTTGTTGGCGACGCTTTGCCCATTCGTCGGTTTCCAACTGCAATTGTGCATCCTGCAATTTTCGGGTTGCTTCCAAATTCTTTTTATATGCCGCTTCAATTTGCTTTGCTTGTCGTTCTGCTGCCTTTTCCGCATCGCTTTTACCCCTTGGCGTTACGGTTGGGTTCTGTGTCGTTACGGGCTTATTGTCTGTTTGTGGCGTCGGGGTATCTCCAACAGAAACCGGGATTGTTAACGGTTTTATTTTCTTTTGCATACCATCCAAACCCTCTTGGAAATTTTCTGTTATGTCTTTAACTTGGGCTTTAACCAAATTTCCGTACGCTGCTGCATAATCTGCCAATCCTTTTTTTACGTCGTCAAAATCTAACGTAAACGCCCCCTTTAATGCGGTTCCGGTTGCTTTGACTATATCAATAAAGAATCCAAACAAATTTCCCAACGTATCAAATGTTGTTTTGAATCCGGCAACAATCCCATTCCAAATTGCACGTATCAAAACACTTTCATTGTATAACTCAATCAAGTAATTGACAACATCAATAACCCCTTTTATTATCGCCGTCAATCCTTGGTTAACAAAAACTTTTGCCTGCGTTGTCAACGTTTCAAAATTCCATCCGGTTGCGTCAAACAACCCGGATAATGCGTTTTGCAACTCAATTTGGCTTTGCAATTGTTCCTCCTGCAATTGCGCCAAAACTCCGGCTTTCCCTTTTACTTCATCCATGTTTGTTGAAATATCTTTCAACGTGCGCAAATACTGCAATCCGGCGTCCTCTCCGGGTCCCCCGAATATATCTGCAATTGCAGCCCCGACCGTTGCCGCATTATCCGGCAATTCTGCCAATTTTGCGGAAACGTCTTGTATAACATCGAACGTTGTTTTGGTTCCGGTCTGCAAATCTTTTTGAACTTGTTCCGACGAAATACCGATACCGTCCAAAGCCGCCGCCGTCGCCGTCGTCATTTCACGCAAACGCAAATTTGCCTCCTTAATTGCGTCAACGCCTTTGTCCGAAAAGATACCCATTTTGTTTGTTTGGGCTACAATCGCAACAAATTGGTCTGCTGATATTCCAGCCTCTTTGAAATATGCCGGGTATTCTTTCAACGTGTCTAAAAATTCCCCGTTCGCATCGGCTCCGGACAAAAAACCATCCTTAACCAACTGCAATGCCTCATTTGCAGAAATACCAAATTGTTTTGATAATGCGTTTGTTGCAATCAATGTTTCCCGGAAATCTGCGCCGAACGAATCTGCGACGGCTTGCACCTCATTTCTAAACGCTTTCAAATCATCGCCACTTTTCCCGGTAAATTGTTGCGTCAATCTCGTTGCCTCAACTAACCCGGCGTTATAATCGTACCACCATTTAAACGCCGCACCCGCCGCCGCAATTCCGGCAATCGCCAAAAAAACCGGGTTTGAAAGTAATCCCAACAAAGTTTTTCCCAATGCTTTTGCCCCGTCGCCAATAGCTGTAAAAACGGCTTTACTTTCAGCCCCGCCACGTCCTAACGCCAAAAGACTTTCGCCAAATGCGCTATTTAAACCTAACGTTTCTTTTAATTTGTCGCCATACGCAATAATTGCGTCGGACGCCTCCGTATAATTTCCGACGTTCAATTGAAATTTCCCGGTTGCTTCCTGCAAACGTTTCATTTCTTCGTATATTTCTTTGGTTTGTGCAACCAATTTTCGCCCCTCCTCGGTGTTTTCCCGTTCGGCTTTAGTCATGTTGTTTAAATAAATCTTATTCAATGAATATTGCGCCGATAAACGGTTATAACTACCCTCGGCGGATTGATTTATTTTGATAATCAATTTATTTATTTGGTTTGCTTCCTGCTTTGCCAAATTCAACTCCGCTAATTTTTTGGCGGCGTCGCTTTCAGCAAACGCCAATTCTTTTTGCGCACGTGCCAAACGGTCGGCGTCGTCGGCGGCTTTCTTTGTCTTTTTCCGCCCGTCCTCCGTGGCTCCGGAAACCTTTTGCAATGTAGCCGCCAATTGAATCGCCTCGGCTTTGATACTTGCCAATGCGTCCGTATATGTGTCTTTTAACTCGGTCAATTGTTTTATTAATTCCTCAATTGAGTTATCCGGCTTTACTAAATCGCTGTATTTTATCGGTTGATTATCTGTCATATTTAAGAGTATTTAAAAATTAAACCATTTGTTTTTTTATATATCCCCCTGCAACATTTTGATATATTTTCACGGTGTGTATTTGTTTCTTTTGCGGCTATTGTTATGTTTTCAAACTCATTTATAAATCTTCCGTTCAAAGAATAGCATTTAACACGCCTTGCCCTTGCAGATTTTCTTCCTTTTAATTTTATTCTTGTAATAGGATTGTTGCAATTTTCCTTTTGTGTAACCCAACGTAAATTTTCATAATGATTATTTAACGGGTTCCCGTCTATATGGTCAACATACGGTTTATTATCCTTATTTGACACAAACGCCAATGCTACAAGCCTATGAATTAATACAGACTTTCGTTTGCCTACATTATCGTATAAATACACATATAGATATTTACGTGCTTTCCCCGGACTTAAAACTTTTTCTTTGCGTTTTTGCTCTCCCGTATTACATTTTGTTTTACGTTCTAACGATTTAACACGCCCGTAATTGCTTACTTGATATATAGGTTTATACCCCTTTACATCTTTCCAAATTTCATTTCTCATATTTCTATTTTTTTAGTTTATGCAAAGTTATTATTTAAAACCATATCACTTCTATATATCTGTGTTATTTTCGGGAAATTTCCTCGTATTTCGATTTTCTTTTCTCAAACGTATATTTTATTATCTGCCGGGAAATAACGCCGGAAATCGCTTTATTTTACGTTTTTCTGTTTTTGGGCTTTTCTCGCTTGTTCTTTTACATACTCAAATGCGTTGTAATATTCCAATACGGTAAATTTTTTCGGGTCAACGTGCAAATTCTGCGACAATATCAAACACATATTTTCAAATTGTTTGTCGTATCGTATTTCTACGCTGTCGGCTCCCGAAAATGATTGCGGATTGAAATACGTTATCAACTCTGCTGTAATTTCGTCAATTCTTTTTGCATCCGTTTCGGTTGCTTCCCCGGCTATGATTGTGCGCAATAAAATAACCGTTCTTTCTTTCAGTTGGTCGAAATACTCTTTTAATGCTGCATCATCAAATATCCGGGGAAAATACAACCGCAATTCTTCATCTATTTTTTTTTTAACCGCTTCCAAATGGGCGGTTAATTCTGCGTTCGGAACATCGGCGAACAAATCAACTATCTTTTGCAATCCGTCGTCTGATAAATCATTGCACGGGTTCCCGTCAATGCTCTTTACTAAAACCGCAAAAGATAAATACCGGGGCGAAATCTCGGATTGTATGAAATACACATTTTGGCGCATATTCTCTAACTCAACCGTCGCCAACTGCGGGGTTTTGCTGTGTGCATATCTTATCGTCTTTTCAATATGTTTATCGAAATCCGACAAATCGGAACCAACCCCGGCGTCAACCAAAAGCATTTTGTTATACTTGTGGAAACGCAACATCGGCAATTCGTCTATACTATCATACAATACAACATTATGTTTATTTATAATACATTCTTTCATATTATGCCCTCCTAAAACTATATCCTTTTGCGGTTTTCCTTTCCCCTTTTAAGCATTTACATATATTTTGGTGTGATATACCCAACTTCATACCAGCGATATTTATACTTTCAAATATTTGTATATTATCACCTTTTTTGCATATTATACGACAACTTCTCCCATGTCCTTTTCCACTTTCACAATATCTATAATCTCTTATTTTACAACGCCCTAAACTATCTGAATATTTAATATTTTCAGATTGCGTACACCATTCTAAATTATCAACGTTGTTATTAAGCGGGTTACAATCAATATGATTAACATTAGGCTTTAATTCAGAGTTAATAAGGAAATGCATTGCTACAAGTCTATGAATATAACACCACCGCTTACCATTAGCGTTGTATAATGCTACCGACAAATAACCCTTATTTGTTATTTTAGGTTTTAATATTCTACCTGTTTTATTTTTTACATTACCCATATTGCTAATATAATATGGGTAATCCTTAATTTTTACATATTCTTCATTCATAGCAATTTACGTGTTATCATTGTACTACAAAAGGGAACGCCCAATAATACGGGGTTCCCGGTCATAATCAGCATAAGAACGGACAAAATAACGCCCGCCCACCACGACAAACAGAAATCGCAACTAAACATCTTTGCAAAGAAATCGTTCCCGTGAACTTGTACCCATTCAATAACGCCCCATTTGCGCAATAATGTAAGCACAAAAGCCGCCAACATTGCGACCAATATAACGTAAAAAATAAATTCTTTCATAATCTTACAATTTACATGATTCTCCAATACTTAATTCTCCATAGAACCGGAACCCGCCGTACGGGTGCATTAAAAATTGGTTGTCTATTTCGTCCAAAGAAAAACCCCGGTAAATATTTTCCGCCAACTCATAAACCTTTGTTATTTTCAAACGCCCATGTTTCAGCCAAAAGCCTCCGTTCAACACGTCCAATATTTGCCGCTTAACTGCTTCTTTGTTCCGGTCGCTCGCATCGTTGAATATCTTCCGGAAATCAAACCAAAAGATAAGGGAAAACGAGGTTTTTAGCCCTATTGAAACGCCGGATTCCCAACTAACGTCCTGCGGGTCGTCAATCCAAAAAAACGAAAAATTCCCAATATTTGCATCCGGGGTTACTTCTATATAATCGTTTCGCCCTACATAAACGCACGGGGTAAAATAACGTTTCCGGTTCCCGTCATATTTAACAAGTCTTTCAGCCCGTCCAAATGCTTTGTCCAACCACGGTAAATTATCAACCAATCCGGTTTGTATATTTCCAATAATACGGTCTAATAATTCCGGGTTCGCAATTACCGGGGCTTTGTTATTCGCTGCCATATATCGTTTTTTTTGCCTCTGTTATTAAATCCGGGAAAATATAATGCCATATAAGGATTTTAATATTTTCGTCCGTTAAACCTAAAATTTGGCGTCCATACTTTTTTATTAATTCCTCGGTTTTCCAATCCGCCGCCTTAATTTCAAATTGTTTGTCGCCAACTTCCAAATAAAAGCTACTTTGAAAATCGCCCTCATCCCTTAACGTTACCCGGTTTGTAGGCTGTCCCTTTGCCTCTTTGATTGCAATTGTTACCGGGCTATACGGGGCGTAATCCATGATTGAAACGCCCAAACGGTTAACGCCTTGTTCAAACAATTGTTCCTCGGCGTTCATGTCTATTATATACGCTTCGTTGTCCCAAATTATTTTCTGCATTAACCGCCCGGACGTCAATTCATCGTTGAATTGAACGACCCGTTTTAATAAGTCGTCAATTTTTCCCATATCACGAAATAAATATACCGCACGTTCTCAATGCTGCCAACATCGCATTTACTTTTTCAATCACTTGCGCCAATTGTGCGCCGTCGTCCAAATTCGCAATATCTGTTGCCGCTTTTACGCCTCCAATAGCTTGTTTTGTGGCTGCGGTCAAAACTGCATCCTTTCCGGGTGCGCCCGCTTGCCCTTTCAGATTCTTAAAAGCAAAAGCAAATGTTCGTGCGCTTGCTGTGCCGCCCAATGTTACCGTTACTTCCGGGGTTCCGGTATTTGCATCCACGGTTGCGGTTGCTCCGGTAATTGTTGCATCAGTTCCGGGACGTCCGGGCATTCCCGGCGTGCTTGACTTAAACAGATAATAATGTAACAATTTCGCCAAATCCGTTTGTCCTTTTGACGCCAAATACAAATCAATAACTCTCATTGCATTTTCAATTGTCATTCCTTGAATTGTCAGCGTTTGCCCGCTGCTTTCCTGCGTGTCGTTGTACACTTTAATAACAATATCGTTGTTCATGTACTTATCTTTTGCGGCGGACAAATCTAACATTACAATACCACTTGCCGGAATGTCTTTTTCAACGTTTGTTGCATCAATGGTTACTTTTGCTTTTGGCGACGGATATTCTGCGCCGTCGTCGTCAACAATATTTGCCACGACCAAAATTTGCGGCAACTTTCCGGAAATGCTCGACCATGATTCAGTAATTGCAATATCCTTTTTCAATTTATTATACGTGTATTGCGCATCAATCATATACGCTTGAAATCCTCTTACTCTCATAATTTACGCTTTTAAATTCTACAATTTTACCTTGAAATTATATACAACTTTTGCTTGAAATTATATACTAAACGGTTCTGTATCTAACGCCCCGGTTGTTACAACTCAAACAAATGCGGTCTAACCCCTGCGTATCTAATCGCAAAGCCTCATACGCTTTTTTAAGGTCATAGCCCAACCCGCCGGGATGAACCCCGGACGTATTTCCGTCCAACTCATACAGAATATCCGTGCGGCTTGCATTTGACTGATTGCGGTTAACCCTAACGTTGGGATTCATTGCTAACGTGCGCAAACCTATTGCCGCAACCTGCCTTTGAATAACGGTTTGGAACATCTGCCGTTGCGAAATAATAAAGTCGGTCAAATCGCAACCAACCGTTATTTCGCAATTTAGCCCGTAATTGTGGGTATTTGTGTACATAGTATAAGCCACGTCCCATAATTCCGGGTATTGCTCGAATGTTTCCGGGGCGTCAACCTTAAACGGGGAAACCTGCAAATACTTTGTCATTTCTCGCCATGTTTCGACGGAACCAATGTTGCAAGTTCCGCACGGCTCCCGGCTCCAATCCTTAGATACGTTTATTGCTTCCATCCCGGCGGGTAATTCGTCTTGATTATAGCAAAGAAACCATGAACCCCCGGCGTTGTTTGCGTCGCTGATATACGGCAAATAACAATCGGTCAACGGGAACCATTGAAAGCCGCCATTTGTAACGGTAAAATCCAAATCGAATGTTTTTACCGGGTCAATCTGCGACGAATGAAATAAATACATTCTTACCTTTCCGGTCGCTCCGGTCATTTGTAGCCCGATTTTCTCAATTTTGGTTGTTACCCCCATACTACGAACCGGAACAATTTCAAATCCTACTAATTTATGGGTATTTTGAATTGTAGCCCGGATTCTGCCGGAACCATCAAAAAACGTTTTTCTTTCTAATAAATTGCGGGTTTCCTTTTCCAACTGCTTAATCTGTGTAAACGTCTGAACAACGGTTGCAATTCCGTTTAATGTCAGTCTTTCCAAAAAGTCAGAAAAAATGTTGTATGGTCGCCAATACGGGTTTCCGTAATCGTCCCGGCTGTAATCTTCGTTAAAATCGCTCGCCGTCGGTTCCTGCCCGGTATTATCTATTTTAGCAATCCAAAATATATTGTTATGCTTTACTTTTTGCCCGGCTTTATACGGCAAAATCAAATTCCATTCCGGATATTGTAGCCCCCAATCGTCCGGCATTATTGCCTGCATATTATCCAACGTCAAAAGCGGGTGCGCACCTTGAAAGTACAACCCGCTTTCGGTCTGTGTCAAATGTTCATCAATGAATGTTTTCGGGTTGTATGATTGTTCCCAACCTAAGACGTTCAATAATGCTGCTTGTATGTCTTTTATTCGATACATAATGCAAATAAAAAAAGGGACGGGGGAAAACCCCGCCCCCGGTTATACAATCCTTTTACCTTATGTTATGCGCCGGGAAATGCTGCGGCGTTGGTAACATATACAGGCATACCCAAAGGTTCGTTTTGGTCACGTGCTGCAATCTGCGCTTTGATAATCGGATTTGCAACCTTTGTTGGGTCACTGTTATAAGCAACCAAAAAGGCAACATCAACACTAAATCCGAAATACTCCTTAACGGCGCAAGTCAAATCCTCTGTTGCTGCTCCTACTGTTGCACTTTGGTCGCCAACCGAAGTATAGTAATGTGAACCAACTGGCAAATCAATCATCGGCAAACGTACAACATCCCATTCATGGAAATTGGCACGTGTACGGCGCAATGCTTCACGGTCAACACGGGTTAACACGCCAACGTTACCATCTTCAACAGCAAGGAATGTTCCATTTTGGCTTACTTCGTTTGTCACGTTGTTTGTGTAATGGAATTTCTTTCCGGCGTATTCCAACTGTTTGTTTACGTCGTTTGTCGCTCCATGCTGCGCCAACTTGCGAACCAAACTTTCGATTCCGGCGTTGCAAACGATATGCGGCATACGTGGGTAACAATTGGCTCTCATAATTGGGTCAATGTCGCCCAAAATTTCGGTTGCCATTTCCTTTTTAACCTTGATAACGTTACCGGAAAAGTCATAATTCAATTTGTCTTTCAATACCTGCGTTTTCTGTGCTTCCAACGCTGCAATTGCGCCTTTGTCTAACGCATCAGCCAACGCACGTGTATATTTTTCCATTTTACGGTAAAAGTCGTGTTCATACGAAATTTCATTGTTCGTATAAGCCGCCGGAACCATAGTAAAACCGATTGTGTATGTTGCCCACACAACGGTATAAAGTGCGGACGTATTTTCGTTGTCCTCAATTACACATGAACGGACGTTGCCAACGGTAACATCGCCATCGTAATTGATAACCGGGATTTGCACGGTATTACCCATTGAGGCAAACGCCCTTTCCCTCAACTTTGGGTTAATAATGGAATTTGCGGCGTTGGTTTGCTCAATAAAGAAATCCAATGCGCCATACTCACACGGGCGGGTCATATTGCGGTCAAATTCCGGGTTCTGAACTCGCCAATTCTGTAATCTTGTTGCAATTAAACTCATAATGTTTTATTTTAAATTGTTATTAATGCGGGTTTACCCTTTACCCATGGTTGTTTTATCTCTCCGGCAATGCTGCAATATTGTTGTCTTTCCATGCTTGCGCCATTGCATCCTCAAACTCTTTGGAACCTGCGGTCATTCCCTGCGCCATCAGATTGTTACTAATTGCGTCGTATGCTTCAACACGTGTTTTGCATCCTGCAACGTCAATTACTACGCTACCGCCTGCGCCTCTACCTCCCGGCGGGATTGTTCCGCCTCCCGGCTGTTGGCGTCCTTTGTCAATTATTCCCATTGCGTCCAATTCACGGGTTAACAACTCGCCCGGCGTAAATGGGTTTAACTGATTGTTCGGGTTTCTCATAATCGCCCCGGTTTCGTCCTTAAACGCCAAAATTTTGCCGCCTTTGCCATCGTCGATATATTCCGGGTTCATTCCCTTGATTTTATCGTTAGCCTGCTGCAAAATAACCTTTGTTACACTTTCCGGCAAACCTGCCTTAAATTTAAGCCCTGCGGACGCTGTTTGCAATTCGTTGTCTATCTTAATGCCGAACAACTCTTTGGCGTGGTTTTCTTTTTCTGCCTCAAACTTTTTGTTCAACTCTGTATATTGAGTTGTAACGTTTGCCAAATCTGCTTTTGCCTGCTTTAATTGCTTTGCGGTTTCTGCATCTGCTCCACCGTCGGCAATTACTTTTTCCAAACGGGTTTTCTCTTTTGTCAATGTTGCAATCTGTGATTCCAACCCGGTAACGCTTTCCGCTTTTGTCTTAAAATCTCCCAACACACGTTTTGCGTAATCGTATGTTTTTTCAGTTCCGTTTTTCTCAACTCCGGACGCTGCCAAAATATCCACATCCAAATTGCCGTAAATTTCCCCGGTTTTCTTTGCTATTACACTATTTTCGTCATTCTGTGATAACGTTGTAATTGCGTTAATCTGTTCGTCAGTCAAGCCGGACAAAGCCGCATTCGCTACCAAAATCTCTCTTGTTAATGCCATAATATTACCCTTTTATTATTAACTCAAACTAAATACGCTCAACGCTCCGGTTTTGCAATCTACCAACGCAACCTTATATGTTGGTGCCTGCGGTGTTGTTACGTCTTTCGACCATGCCAATACCTTTGATTTGTTTGTTACTTTTGCCGTTTCCGGTGTTACTACAATAACATCGTTAATCGTTCCGGCTTCAATACATTCTTTCAATTTCTTTTTTGCGGCTTCGTCTATCGTCGCAATTGGTTTCGTACTTGTAACAATCAAATTGTCCTGCTGTGCAATCTGTGCCATATCTTTATAATTTTTTGGTTTAACTTATTTGTTTGTTTCCGGCGCATCCTGCTTTGCTTCCGGTGTTTCCTTTGATTTTCTTCCCGACTTTTCCGCCGTTGCTAACAATCCCTCGGCTTTCAGTTCTGCAAGAATTTCGGCTTTCATAGCTTCTTTCATTGCTTTTTTCTCTGCCTCTGCTGCCTCTGCTTTGGCTTTTGCACCGGCTTCGGCTTTCTTCTGTTTTTCTGCCTCCAATTTAGCCTCGTTTTCCTGCAACCATTTGTTCGGGTCGTGCATTACATCAACGGTAAAACCCTGCTTTCTCAAATTGTGCAACCCAAAAGATTCAAAGAACTTTTTGCCGAAAACCTGCATACGTGGTTTTGAAATTCTTTCGCCCGTGTCTTGGTTGAATTTCTTAACCTCAATTCGGCAATGATAACAATCTTCCTCGCCCTTTGGTACAATAAAATTTTCCGGGGTAACGTCTAAAATATTGACGTCTTTAATTTGCCCCTCCTCTGTTCTCACTTGCATACTCGTAAAATTTATTAGTTATTACTTTTATTTTCTCGGAAAATGGTATTTGCGTTCCAAATTCCAAAATATTTGTATTTTCTCGCTCAAATCTGCGAACAAAATTAGCAAAATTCAGTTTTACACGCAATTCCGGTTCGCTAATTATCTGTTGCCCATATAAATTTAATACCTCGGCACGGGTTAAATGTCGGTACGGCTCCAATTCTGCCAACACTAACATACGTTGTAATTGGGTCGAGTCGTTCCGGTACTCCGTTTCGATAATTTGGTTTTGCATTGCGTCCAATTCTGCCTCACTTGCTCCGGTTTCCTTTGCTAACTTGTAACGTTCCCGCAACTCCATTGCATCGTAAATATAAAATTCCGTGCCTAAATTGATTTTTGCAGAAACAAACAAATTGCCGTACCTCAATCGGCAAACCGTTTCATCAACGAATTGTTGCGCCGCCTCAAATCCTTTCTTTACCCGGTTTAAAATTGTGCTTTGGCTCTCAAAATTTGCTTTTATCTGTTGTTCGTTCAATGCGTCTCGTGTTGTTATTTCCTCATTCGTTCCGACAATAGACGTGATAATATTGTTGCGCAATCGCTCTTCCTCGGCAACATTATAATCCAAACTATTACGGTCAACGGTCAACATCTGAACCGGGTTGCGCAAATCCGGTTGTTTGTCGCCATCGGGAACGGGTATTTCAACAAAAGAACCAACCCCGGCAATTCGTTTGTCGCCACATTTCGGGCAACGCTCTAATATCCCGGCTTGGTCTAACTTGTAACGTCCTTGTTTGTCTTTCAAAAACCCGCCGTCGCAATAATCGCCATTTTCTGCGTTGCTGAAATCGCAACTTTGTTCATAGCCGGAATAAATAGGATATGAACCGTACATATCCAAATGCCGTTTTGATATATGATAAAACAGATACCAATCCATGCTTTCCAACTGCTCGGTCAATGGCGACGCCTTAACATCGGGTTCCCTCAAACTTATTGCCTCATTCCAAAAGAAACGGGCGGGGGTATAACCTAAATCGTGGGGGCTGTCAATCAGCAAATCGCCAATATTCCCGTCTTTCTCCGTAAATACCCGGTATCTCTCATCGTCAATTACTGCAATACGTTTGTCGTCCTGCTTGAAAATTATCCATCGCATAACGCCCGTTACCGGGTCTGCATCAAACGTTATTACCTGCTCAATTGGCAACCAATAGAAATACGGACGGGGGTATTTATCGGCGGCGTCTTGCTCCGTTGGCAAATCCACAATTAGAACGCTGTTAATTTCGGTTTTGAAATATTCCCACCCTTTAGAACTCCAAATTTCCGGCTCCCTTAAAACGTTCTGTCTATAATACTCCCAATCGTCCCTTTGTCCGCTCTCCATAAACTGATAATTGAACGCCGGGTTACGACCGTCAAAAATTCGGCTCAACTTATCAAAGCAAATTCCCGTTACCTCGTTGGTCTTAACGGGGTAACGGAAAAGAGTTTTGAAAATTTTAAACTTATCGTCGGGTATAAGGTTTGAAACGAAATTCAGAAAATCCGTTAACGGTTGACTGATATACGGCGCAACAAAGGTTTCGGCGTGAAACTTAATGCGCTGTTGGTGTACAATCGCACGGTTAATCGTCGCCCCTTTCTTTTGCTCCGTAATCTGTTTTTTTATGTCGTTTATACCTAATCCCATAATCTTTGCTAAATTCAAAATTTGAGTTTTCCGGCAACTGCCATCCGCCGTTATTTCCCATCATCAACAAACGTTCGGCGTGCGTTATCTCAAATTCTCGTTTCATATTGTGTTGGGGACAAACCAATAAAACTTTTGTTGTCTTTGTCATAGCCTCGTTCTTTTCTTTTGTTTTACCATAGACTTAACGTAATTTACTGAATACTCATTTGTTGAATGAATAACAACCGCAAAGTCATTTGAAAAATCAATTGAAAAATCCCCTAACGTTACTATGCTCCCGACTTTAAATCAGTTAACGGGTTGAAATCCTCCGGAACAATAATTGCCAAATCATCCGACCAATTCGGCAAAAATGCCCATTGAATATTGTTGCTATCCGGTGCCTCATATCCGCCCAATGTTTTATCGCCGATAAACAAAGAACGTATTGGAATCGGATAATGAGTTGTTGCTGTTTTTGCGTCTTGAATTGCTCCAATTGCGCCGTTTTCGTCAAACAGATAAACGCCCAAATTGTCGCCCCAACTTTCGCACTGCAATTCTTTCAAAGCCTTGATAATTTTCTGTGGCAACTTTCGCATAACCCCGGTAAATGGCGTTGGCTCACGTCCCACAATTTCCTCAACGCCCCCCAATGTTTCGTTACCACCTCCAAACGTTCTTGGTGCGCCTGCTTCTGCTGTCGGGGCTTGAATGTATGGGGAAATAACAATCTTTGTATCATCGTCAGCCGACAACAACGGCGTCCACGACGCTTTTTTTTCAATACCTGCATCGGTTTTAAATGAATTTTTTTCTCCGGTGCTTTTGTACAATCTTTGAAATGCTACTTTCTGAATCTGCCCAAAACTTTCCGGGCAATTACTTACGGGAATATCGGGCAAAGCCGCACCCGCCGGACACTTACAAATCATAATCCTAAAATTTTAATGTTTAAAACTCGTTTTACTATCTCCGGGGCTAACCCTTTACCCCATTTATCTTTTGCAAAGTTATAATATTTTTCCGTTAAACTCTTGCGTATATGGAATATATTGTTAGTTACGACGTTTAACGCCCCTTGTTGCTTGGCTGTATGGTCGTGTATCGCCGTCCGCCAACTCTTTTTCGTATATTCCGGTCAATCCGTCCTCCGGGTCGTCATGGGCATTTGCCGGGAAATCCCTCAAAAATCCGGTTAAATGCTCATATATCTTTGGAAAACGCTGTTCCCATCCAATCGGCATTATTATTTGTGCATTTACCATCGCTGAATTTGTTATAATTCGGCTTTCCTTGTTTGCCCCTTGATAAAATGGTTCTGTTACTGCTTTTAGTTTTTTTCTTATAACCTTTTCAAATCCGGAACCGCCGTTGTTACTTTCAATCCATGCTTTTTGCGTTCCGCATCTGTTTATCATTTCCGGGACGGTAACGGCTGTTATTTCCGTGTTTTCCTGCGTAAATACCATGTCAGTAATTAGCGCATACAGAATCGGTTCAAACCGTTTCTTTTGCTCGTTCCATGCCTCATTACCGGATTTGTAAACGTCATAACATGCCGAAAATGTAAAGTCGTCGCCCTCGTCTGCAACGTCTGTGTAATTGCCACTACGTACATACGTCCCCCATTCGGATTTGTCAACGTATGTTCGGAACGGGTTCTGGTACAATTTACCCTCTGCGTTTCCGGGGTTCCCTTGATACAAACATTGAAATTGTACGGGGTCTAACGCTCTTTGTCCCTCCAATTTTGCCCGGCTGTGTCGTCTATCCCATAACGCCGCCCCCGGTTCCCGTGAGTCAATCTCTGTTGGCTCCCCGGTTTTCAATCCCTCAAAGTTAATGCGTACCCATGCGCCCGCCGGAATGTTCTTTACATCGTCCCAACTTTTAATATCAATAACCGTTTCCCCGCTTTTCTCTATGCGCCCAATCAAATCATCATCATGCCAACGGGTAAATACAATCAGTTCTTGCGAATCGTTATGTAAACGGGTACGTACAACGGTCGTGTACCATTTCCACGCCGCATTGCGTACAATGGGGCTGTTACCCTCTGCGTAATCCTTGTAAACATCATCCAATATTGATACATCAACGGTTTTTGACGTCAAAGAACCGCCACGACCGACAACACGCAACGAACCCTTATGCCCAACCATTTCTATGACGTCAGAATTTCGTAAATACGTATTAGCCATTGTTACGACGTTGGAACCGTTCAAATACGTTTCCGGGAACAATTCCCGGTAACTTGGCGTATCAATTATTCTTTGAACATCACGGTTAAAATCTCTCGCAATCGTTGCAGCATAAGAACCTATACAAATCTTTTTGTCCGGATTTAAACCCAACATGAAAGCGGGCAACTTCCGGCTTGAACCCTCACTATTATGCGTAGGAATAAACGTATCTCCAACCAGATAGATACCCCCATCTACTTGGATGCAATTACCATAACCCAAGCCCTCCTTTCGTTCAATAGAAACAATAGCACGCTTCTTATTTATAGACAATTTCGTTATCTTCTTACGTTTTACTTTTGTCGGGAAAGTCATTGTAGGATTAAAACAGAGTTGATATACTATCTTCTTCCCTACTATTCCGCTACTACTAACCCTAGGTTTGAATTCACACACAACTACAGACTGACCTAATGAGCGTAATATAAATGCTGCATCGTCTATAATCCGCTTGTTTGTGTTGGATATGGTTATACGTCCGTTTCTGTGATACACATACCCATCTGTATCAATTAATCCAGCAATCACATTCTTGCGAACTTCAACTGAATTGTATTTATACATATCCGGTATATGTTTATTCTTAATTAGTCCATTATTTTTTAGTAAAAGATTCAATTCTGGGCTGTAGAACTTACGTGTTGTCGTGCCCTTACTTTCTTTGAACTTATATGTACTATTCCCTATTATTTCAACATCATTATTGCCAATGTGTATAATCCCACATGAGCTATCCCCATCTCCTAGCCACGCTCCTAAAACGTATGGGTCTAAATCTACATTCCGACTATCAAACATTACGCAAACATTGCTATCTACATGGTATTTATATCGGCTTCCTCTTTTTCCATCTCCATTATATATTGTGGAGGATGCCATATGCTTCGTTTCTATAGTTTCCTCTTTCTGTCGAAATCTATTATATACCGTCCATTCGTGATTGCCATGACATTCTATCTTTGCTCCATCAGAAAAAGAAACGACATATTCGCTTCTTGTTTTTTCTGACACCCATAAGACTTTAACCGGTGTTCCATCCCTACCAAACACGTAATCCCCTACAATTAAATCACCATGTTTTTTTAGCCCTTTAGTGGTAGCAACTATCTGATTATCTGATATTTCCTTACCATGTTGAGGCGGCATTTGCACAATCATTTTTTTTATTTCCCCGTGGGCGAACTTATCCAATAGCGTATAATAAACGACGTGGAACGGTTCCAAAGCCAAATCCGGTTGCATGTACCGGGCAAAGTTTATCAGCCTATGGCGTGCCGCCGCTTTTACTATCTCGCCGGGGTTGTTTTTCAATGCTGCATACATTTTAAGCAATTGTTCTTTATCCATTTTGTTTAATTCTTAAAAATAAACCATATATTTTTGTCTTACCCCCGTATTTTTTCTGACTTAAAAACCGGAAATCTTAAAAAATGACCAATTTATTGTTTCATTTTCCATTTGTCGCACGCTTTTTCCGAACGTATTACACTGCGATTTTCGACAAACGGGCATTTTAAACAAATTGGGTTCCCGTCCATATCCAAATTTGAATGGTCGTAATAATATTTACCCCAACCACAATTCCCGCACGTGTGTACGGGTTTCGGTTCATCTTTTTTCTTGATATTATTCTTTGTTGTTCGTACCATCGTCAATTACTCCTTTTTCTGCTAATTGTTTTTTATATTCTGCTGTTTGCAATTTATCGGCGACCGCAAACAACAAATCCTCCGGTATTGCGGCAACATCATATTTCGGCGCATCGCTATTTGTATTTTCTTTCAATCCCGGTATATCAACTTTTATTGGCGCATCAAATCCCAACATCTTTGCCCGGCGTTGCTGCACATTCAAAAGCAAATCCAAAAACCGGGGGTTTCCGGCGGACGTTTCCGTTGTGGTTTCCTCATACCCGTAATATTCCGGGTTGTCGCCATCCTCCAACACTTTACGGGGCTTTGCGTTCTGTCTGTTTTTCTCTCGCAATTTCCCGGTCTTTGAACGTTCCCACGCCTCCCACAATTCAACCTCCATTTTATCCAACTTTCGCAATTCCTGCGTAACGTAATCGTCTATATTTTCCATACGTTCACGTTTCCACTCAATTAGCAATTGTTGCATATCCCAATATACCATTTGTTTTGTTATGGTATAACCGACGCCACGCCGGGCGTTTTCCTCATTCAGTCTTTCCGAAATCTCCCTATACGTGTAACCACGTAAAAACAGATTTGAACAAAAAGCCAAATCAAACTCCCTTTGGTCTTTTGTTCGTTTGCACATTTTCGGGCGTCCGCCCCTTTGTCTTTTACTCGCTTCCATTTTTCAAACCTTTTTATAACAGCAAAGCCATTTACTTTGCTTTCCTCTCAAACGTCGCTTTCCCTTTGCTTGTTATTTTCGGGGAATTTTCGTTTTAAGCGGGTTTCGTTTGTTACTTGATACTTTTATTGTCTTTTGTATTTTCGTCGCCATACGGGGCTAATTTTGGCTTTCTTTCGTTTCTGTACCTAAACGGCAAAGCCCCGGTTATAATTCCGGGGCGTTTATTATGCCTTTTCTACATTATTTCTATACCATGAAAAGGTTTTAAAGCATATTTTTGACGGGGTGCCGTCTTTCTTTTCCTTTCGTATGGTATATTCAAACTTTCCGTCATTGTCAACTCTTATTTCTTCAATTGTGCCAATATTTTCACCTTGTTTCACTCTATCCCCAATTTTAAACGGACAATTTTCTTTTATGTAGCTTTCATCCGCTTTGGCTTTTTCCTTTTCGTTGTACTCCAAAGCCTTTTGTCTTATATGGTTCAATTCTTGAACTCTCTTTACGTATGTTTCTTTATCCATGACTTTATTATTTTTCTGTTGGTAAATCCACGGTTAACAATACGGGTTGCAATGGTTGGTTAAACGTCAGCATTGACAAATGTATTGTTCCGGTTTCTTTTATTCTCTCCAATTCTTCCGGGGATAACTGCCATTTGGTAATTATAAGCCCCTGCGGGTCATTAGGGATTTTCATTGCAGGTAACGGCATGTATTCCGGTTGGTCTTTTGCAAATACTACATTCACGCCGGGAAATTCAACGGGTTTCATTGCCTTGCTCCTTTCTTGGTTTCTTTCTAAACTTACGTTTCTTTTCCGGTATCTCAATACGGTGTATCTCAACACGTGCGCCAAAAGCCTTTGCCAACTTTCCGGCAACTTCTTTTACTTCTTCCGGTATATCATTTTGAGGCTTTCCCGACGCATCGGCGTTTATCTGTTTTAGCAATCCGGCGATTGCTGTTTTTTCCTCTTTGTCCGTTGTCGTCTTGAAACGCTGAATCAGATTTGCAATTGGTTGCGTTCTCATAAAGTCAGCACATTTAAAACGGTCTTTGCAAATATTGCAATCATCCGGGTAATTGTGTTTTGCATCCTGCGAACTCTTTTCGTCTGCCTTTCTGAATCCGTGCCATTCGTCACGGCGGGCGATTGCTTCCGAAAATACCGCCATTGCATCAATACAAACTTGTGCCAAAATAAAATCCGGGGTATCTCTCATTTCCTTTTCTAAACTGTGCTTATTAATAAGTTCGGTTAGTTCTTGTTTAAAATCTTTTTTCATACGCTTAAACTTCTATATGTTCAATTTGTGGTAACTTCTTTATGTATTCCAACATCGCCGTTTTGCTTTCCTCGGTTTCGTCGGTTCTGTTTATTACCAACTGAATAACTTCCAAAAGATAATCGCTATCAATACACGCATTATCAACGTCGGTAATATTATACAATGGTTCCGTTATTTCCTTGACGGCTTTAAATGCTTCTTTTGTCAACTTTGCGGCTTTTTTGAATCTCATTTTTTCGCCCTTTTCAAAGCATTTGCCTAAATGGTTTAATTTATCATCAGCGTAAAAAACGCATGTATGTGCCATGTCCGCCAAAAGATACGCCGTATTTGTAAGGAACAACGCTTTTTTTCTTAATTCTTCTTTTTCTTCGTTTGTCATAGTCTTTTGTTAAAACGGTTCTCAAAATATTTGTATTGTTCGGCGGTTTCCTGCTGCATATTACCGCAAACCGGGCTTTCCGGTTTGTTGTGTGGGTGTTTGCGCATAAATTCCGGGTTTTTCTCACGTCCTGCAATTTTAGTATATGCCATTTCCTGCAATTCCTTTTGGCTATACCCTAATAATGCCGCAATATGGAATAAAACAACGTTTACGTCCGCCAATTCGTCGATAATATCATGCGTTCCGGGATTAATTTCGTTTATTTCTCTTTGCGTTTTTTCCCTGCTTAAATATCTTTCAAACGCTTCAAACAATTCGTTGTATTCCTCGGCTAATTTTCCCAATCTTTTTTCTATATTCTTGCCGAAAAGTTTATTCATCTTTTCAAACAATCTCTTTTCGTCAAAGGTCAATCCGGCGGTATTGGCGTCTTTTTCTTCAAAATTAGCCATAAACGTTTGCATATCCATTTTGCCAAATTTTCCGTCCGGTGTCAATACAATAAAATTTCCCTCCGGTACGTCCAACATTACGCCGTTTTCGGTCGGGAATGAATAAACCGCCAAACCGCCGGGCGTTCTCGGAATCTGCATTGTTCCGCCTCCGGTAAAAATCTGCAATTTTTCCCAATTATCACGCTTTACGGGTAATGCACGAACTTCTAACAATCGGCGGCAATAAATATCCCCGGCGGTTTCGTCCGGCATACCTAAATTTGTGCGCAACTCATTTGGCAAATTTCCCGCCCCTTTTTCGTATTCAACAAAGAATATTGCACCACGCAAAAGGTTTTGTTCTTTAATCGTCCTTACGTCTTTTATTCTTTTTCCGTATCTGCCTTGAACTGCATATATTGCGGCTTCAATTATTCTTTCCTCTTTGTCCGGGGCGTACATTTTAAGTTCAAAGTAATTTTCTTTCTCTGTAACTTCCGGTTCTGTTCCCGTTACATCTTCAATCATCAAAAACGTTTCCGCATCAAACGGAATAAAACTTCTTTTTTCCATATCCAATTAATAAACGGTTAATAATAAAACAATCAGTCCTCCGGAAATTGTGGCGTACAAATCTTTTTTATCAAATACGCCTCCGTGTTTTTTGTTGTAAACCTCACGCAATACCCCGGTTAAAATTACTGCTATCAATGCGATAATACGTGCAATCATTCCCGGAATCCCGATAAATGAAACCAAACGCAAAACCAACATTACAACAATCATTCCCGCTATAATATGCAATAATTTATCGTGCGGGATTGATACTATTAATTGAAATATCTTTTTCATCGCTTTTTTTCTGTTATGTTATACAATTTTCTGAAATATATTACTTTGTTATCGCTACGGCTTGTTCTGTGGCATTTAAGCCCAACCGCCGGACAATCGTCTTTATGGATAACGCAACACGCGCATCTACTCAAACATACAAATTTGCCAACCTTTTCAATCAGTTTATCAGACGGTTTAACCCATCTTTCCGCAATTATTACCATACCCCGGTAAACTGCACGTTCGCCGGGGTTATATTCACGCCCGGGTTCAAACGGATGTGGTTTCTTTATTCTCATTTTCTATCGAACTAACCAACAAATCCAAATTTTCCTCTGTTCCGGAAATTGAAATTCTTGCTTTCCCTGCTCCCATTACCGCCAATTCCGTAATTGTGCAATCATATTTGCCTGCGGATTTTTGAAACTTTGCCGCCTCATTTAATGGCAATATTTTTGTTATCTCTTTCATCGCTCACGTTTTTAGTATTTTACATTACAAAGTTAATAATTTCTTTTGGTTTTTATCCATATCAGCCGGAAACCAACGGAAAAACAAAGCAATTTAATTTCAATATCTAAATAAACGTCATGTCCTTTTACGCCCTCAACCATAACTCCGGGCGTCAAATAAAATTGCTTATACTTCCACAAACTTTGCAGATACAAATAAAACCCGATACGTCCAATATGGAATCCGATTGTTTTCATTTCTCTATCTGTTTTTTTATCTGTTCCCAACTCTTTTTGTCAATTACCATTTTCCGGGGGTATTGTATTATTTCGCCCTTGGTATATACGAGATTATAGATACCCAATTGCCCCTTAATTGGCATTTCAACAACACGTCTTGGGTTGCGCATCATCCATCCGAAACCCTTTGTTATTTTTGCCCTCTTTTCCTTTGGAATCCGGGTGTTTTCCCAATCCTCCGGCGTAAACTCTTTTATCGGCTTCACGTCGTACAACTCAACCAATCCCAAAGTAACGCCGCTTTCCATTCCGGGATAAACCGGTTTTGCCGACGAACAAATAAGAACGTCGCCACGGTATGACGTTTTTTTGCTTCTAACTTCAATTGTCTTTTCCCCGTAAACAACGCCGTTTTCGTCTTTGTATGCCGCCGTTACCAAATCATTTGCGTATGGCTGTTTGACGGTCAACGCACGCCAACGGTCGTGTTTTTCGGGGTCATATTCTTTGCTATTAAACTGCATAACTTTATTTTTTATCTTTCCCGGCGGGTTCCTTGTAATGGGCAAAACCAATTGGTCGTATCGGTTCCGGCTCCGGAACGGCTGCGTCCTCCTTATTGTATTCAAAAGAAACAATAACCGTTCGCACCTTTGTCCGTGTCCCAATCAGCCGGGAACCCTCCGGGATTTGAATTTTAATTTCGTTCCTCATTCTCAAAATGGCAAATCATCTTTGTCTTGGTCGGGAATTGGCGGCGGCGGTGTTGGTGCGCCTCCCTGCTGCGTTGTTTGTCCGTCTTTCTTTGGCGACAACATCTCCATATTAAACCCGTAAACTTCTGTAATGTATCTTTTGACGCCGTTGTTGTCCTCATAACTGCGGGTTCTTATTTTCCCCTCAATATAAAGTTTATCGCCCTTTTTTACATACTCTTTTGCAACCTTTGCCAATCCATTTTGCAAAACAATATTGTGCCATTCGGTGCGCTCCGGTACTTCTGTACCATTTGCCGTTTTAAATGCTCTGTCAGTTGTCGCCAACGTGAATTGCGCAACCGAACCGCCGTTGTCGAAATCTTTATACTCCGGGTCTTTTCCGACGTTACCCATTAAAATAACTTTGTTTACACTCATAGAAATATAGCTTTAAAAATCCAACTTCCAATACTCCATAACGTCCAAATGTATGACGCAACCGTTAACGCCACGAACGTATAAAATACAATTTTATATCCGGTTTGTTTTTTGATTTTCATCTACTTAAATTTTACACCATCCAACAAATATTCTTTTTTCATATCCGACCATCCGGCGGCATGATTTATCGCTTTCCGGTCGTCGTCGTAAACAAATCCAACTATCCAACCGCCGACGTTTGATTGTTTTATTAGTCTTACCAATTTACCGACGAAAAAAGAACGGTATCGGTAATATGCTGAATTTTCACTAACAAACAAAACCCGTCTTTCTGCATTTATTTCGGGCGGATTTTCGATTTGCGGGCGTTTCTCCCTTTCCGGGTACCTTTGTACCCTTTTAAAATCATTTTGGATTGAACGGCGGGAAATTGCCCCGTAATCGGGTGTTCTTTTTTTCGTCCTCATATTTTCAAACTTCTGTATTCGTTTTTAAGCAATTCAATAATCCGGACGTTGCCCGGATATATACGCATTTTCGTTTTATCCCCATTCTCCCAACATGAATGATGTTCAAAACATAGTATATTTATATTTCTTGCATCATGCGCCATTTCGGGAAACGCTCCACGGGTCAATATATGCGAACAATAAACGGCGGAATAATTCCGTAACGGCTTTAAACATTCTTCGCATCTGTGCGGCTTATGCTCCCAAACCCACCGGAAAAACCGTTGGTTGGCAACGGGAATGTCGCCACGTCCTAAAACGCAATTCCCGAACACTTCCCGTTGTAACTCAACACGCAACCGTATATCTAACCGAAAATTACGAATATCCAATAACGGTTCGTAACCACGTGCAACGCAATATTCATATTCGCAACGCTCGGTCAACAATATTGGCTCCATTACATATTGTCTGTATCGTCCGCCGGGTCTGCCATTTCCGGGAACATATCATTTTCATTTTCGTTGTCTGCATCATTTACATAAACTAACGGGTTGGGTTCCCCATCAGCCCCGAACAAATCCATTTGCGCCTTTTTGCCCTCAAACAGAAATTCGTAAACCTCGTTTTCAATATCGCAAACAATGTTTTCCAACTCTTCCTCAAAACCGAACGTTTCAACGTTATATTTCATTCGTGGGGTATTGATTGCTGTTTTCTGATTGTTTGATATGGTAAACAATCCGGTTAAAACGACGCCTACGTTATCATCTTGCCCGGACAAAGAAACGCCCCTAACCTCTATATTGTCCAAACATTCTTCCGCAAATGCGGCTGCAATATCTGTTTGTTTCTTTGTTGCTTTAAACTCCGGCGTTGCCATCATGGTTTTAAATGACGTTATGTTGAATACACGTCCCATAATCGGGCGCAAATCATTAAACAAATGACGCAAATCCGGGTGTATGTCTTTTGCACTCAATACATGGTATTTGTTCGTGTAACTCTCATTTCCGACAACTTCCGTTACTTCATAATGTACGTCTAACCCGCCATCTTTCAACAACTTCACTTTCGATAATGCAAACTTTTCCTTTGTAGGAATCGGCATAACATTTTGTTTTTTTTCGCTCATAGTTTTTAATCTTTATTGTTTCCCGGTTCCTCCGGGTCGGTTTCTTCTTGGAAATACTCGCACGGTTCATCATCAGCACAACGACCGGATAAACAACATACCGGATAATCCACGCAATCAATGCACATTTTTTTTTCGTTCATAATTTAAAAGTCTGTTTCATTTAACAATTTTGCAACCTTGTTTTCCGGCTCTGCATCCGGTGCCAATCTCGGTTTCGGGTCGTGAACTAAAACTTCCCTTTTTACCTTTTTGGTCTTTGCGGGTTCCGGTTCCGGGTTAAACTTCAATTGTTCCGCCGGATATTCTTTTGGTTTCAGTTCTATAATACCATTTTCCACCAAAACCGGAATACAACGTTTGCAGGCTTTCACGTCCTCCAACGCATCATGCGCCGGGAATGTTTCGCCGGGGAAACACTTGTTGTAAAGTTCCTCCAATTTCGGATATTTGCCCGGACGTCCGTCTGCATACAATGCGCCAACAAATTTAATTGTTTTCATCATCGTATCAATTCGTTTGCCCTTAAACAATGCGTCCTCCGCTTTTGCGTCGTAATATTCACGACCCATAATGCGCAATATCATTGCTTTTACAATTGACGTATCAAAGTAAATGTT
>ERZ834433.519-NODE-519-length-43842-cov-11.542124_pt1 | contig 43842 bp, 62 predicted proteins | sample MGYA00519948_ERZ834433 | MGnify/ENA primary metagenome ERZ834433 (study PRJEB31850, sample SAMEA3708752) | human gut metagenome | biome: human gut; feature: human-associated habitat; material: faeces | place: China | collected 2014 ...
GTATCGTTTGTATCCAAGAATCCCCTGCATTTAGGCATGGGGAGTATGTCAATATTTTACTTGTATCTAGTTTACTATTTTCCAATTCAAATACAACACTTGTTAATGTTAAATTTTCCTATTTTGGGAGTTTGTTTTATATTCATTATTATTCAAATACAACACTTGTTAATGTTAAATTAGATAATTTGCCATTTTTAGTAAATATCAAAAACATATTCAAATACAACACTTGTTAATGTTAAATTTTTCTAAGCGGAAAACCATTCCATTTGATTTTAATTCAAATACAACACTTGTTAATGTTAAATTTTTAACAACGAAGGGTATATGTATAGAATTGGAATTAATTCAAATACAACACTTGTTAATGTTAAATTAAAAGCATGTCTATATAAATATAATTTATCCGATATTCAAATACAACACTTGTTAATGTTAAATAAAAATTTCTTTGCCATATCTAAAAACGTTTTCCCTATTCAAATACAACACTTGTTAATGTTAAATGGACAACAACAAATGATGCAACAAGCACTTATTGAATTCAAATACAACACTTGTTAATGTTAAATAGATTTTCCCAATTGCAACTAATCGACAACCAAAAAATTCAAATACAACACTTGTTAATGTTAAATTCGGATATCATCGCGCCTCTTAATACATAGCCCAATTCAAATACAACACTTGTTAATGTTAAATATCTTCAACCATTTGGTCTGCCCATTGGGTTGCTTCATTCAAATACAACACTTGTTAATGTTAAATGTGCGATAACAGCAGGAATTGGTCTTGGTGCGATTATTCAAATACAACACTTGTTAATGTTAAATATCTAATTTTTACAATGCAATACATTCTGATTATCTATTCAAATACAACACTTGTTAATGTTAAATTGTTGTTTTTATAGTTTCTATTTATTATGCTCATCAATTCAAATACAACACTTGTTAATGTTAAATGTTACTAGCGTTATTGTTCGCAGAAAATATTGGTTAAGATTCAAATACAACACTTGTTAATGTTAAATAATGAATTGCAACATGTTGGCATGAGTAAGCTTGAAGATTCAAATACAACACTTGTTAATGTTAAATGCAGGATTGCCACCTGCTTCATATTTCAGTACAAGTATTCAAATACAACACTTGTTAATGTTAAATAGGACAGGTAAACAAAGTCCTAGCACAACAGCGTGAATTCAAATACAACACTTGTTAATGTTAAATTGCCTTAAAAAAAGAAATAAATAAATAATGTTCCACGATTCAAATACAACACTTGTTAATGTTAAATCATTAAAAAGAAAAAAGAAGTAAATGATATGTACATATTCAAATACAACACTTGTTAATGTTAAATGTTTGGGAATGTCTGTGCGTTCATGTTCCCGATTCTATTCAAATACAACACTTGTTAATGTTAAATAAATAACAATCAAAGAACGCCATCTAACAGCAGAAATTCAAATACAACACTTGTTAATGTTAAATTGTTATCGGAATTCCTGCTTCTGTAGGAATGTAAAATTCAAATACAACACTTGTTAATGTTAAATTTCCATAATCTCCTGTTTTGCTAAGCCAAATACGATTCAAATACAACACTTGTTAATGTTAAATGAACAGCCTACAAAGAATACTCCACCACCTGTACCAATTCAAATACAACACTTGTTAATGTTAAATCTGGTTTAATCCTATGGTCAGCTGGAGTTATGGCAAATTCAAATACAACACTTGTTAATGTTAAATCCTTACTTATCCGAACGTGAAGCTCAATCTGTCGGAATTCAAATACAACACTTGTTAATGTTAAATAGAAACAAATGTTTTTGATTACAGGTATTTCACAGATTCAAATACAACACTTGTTAATGTTAAATCCAAGCTTGCAAAAGCTTTAAATTGTAGAATTAAATTCAAATACAACACTTGTTAATGTTAAATTAAGATTTTAAATATAAATAATGGGGTATACACTATAATTCAAATACAACACTTGTTAATGTTAAATTAATATATACAGCAGACGATATACCATCTATTCTTAGATTCAAATACAACACTTGTTAATGTTAAATTTATTGTATTGGCGGATACAGTAATATCAAAAGCTTATTCAAATACAACACTTGTTAATGTTAAATGCTAGAAAAATCAATCTTTATGATTTTCATTATACTATTAAAAGTATTGATATACAAGGATTTTAGTTGTTTTTTACCAGCGATAATAGGATTTTTGGAGATTTTATAAAAAGGTTTAATTTTCAAGCTTTAGAGGAGTTTTGTTTATTTTTAGCTGGTAATTTTATGGTAAATAAAATTTTATTAAGCAAAAAACAAAAAGCAACTATCATTGATAGTTGCTTTAATTTTATAAATCATATGGTGACCCACCCGGGACTCGAACCCGGAACCTGCTGATTAAGAGTTAAAGCATAACAATTTTATACATAAAATAAAGCCTTTGACATCATAATATTATTAAAATGTGTTTTTTTTGGAGAAAAATAATGTTATATAAGGTATTATATTTAGCTATATATTTCACAACATGATGTCAGCATGATGTCAAATATGATGTCATTTTTGAACACGATTATTAAGAAAATCAGCTATAGTCTGTTTCATCTGTTCGGTTTTGTGTACATATCTATTAAGCGTAAAAGAAGCATTTGCATGACCAGCTTGTGCTTGAATTGCTTTAGCCGGGATATTGGCTTCCGCTAAAGAAGTCAAGCAGGTGTGGCGAAATGATTTAAAGGTTATATCCGATTTTATGCCGGCTTTTCGTTTTAATTTCACAAACTCATGTGTTATATTATCAGGCTAAATAAAATCGCCAAAACGTCCTCTAAAATTTGAAGTGAAAACAAAATCTTTATTGGTTAAAATACGACTGTTATTTTTAAATAGTTCTTTTTGTTGTTCTCTATGTTTATTTAAAACAGATTTAACGATATTAGTTAATGGGATATCTCGTATACCATAATCTGTTTTAGGTTCACCTAATGAGAATCGAGATGATAGTGGAGCATGTCTATTTGTTTTAATCGCATGATGTATGTGCATTGTATTGGTTTTAAAATCTATATCCTGCCAGCGAAGAGCTGCTATTTCAGAACGTCGCATACCTGTATCATAGGCAATCCAAAGTATAGCTTTTAGTTGCAAATTAGAGGTAGCATTTATAAGTTGTTTAAATTCATCTTCAGATATGATAGTAGCTTCCCTTGCTTTTGCTTTAGGCTTTTTTACATTTATGCAAGGATTTTTATTTATTAAATCCTCTCGTAATGCTTGCTGTAAAATTGCATTAATGATGATATAGCAGTATTCTTTTGTTCGTTGTGTTGGAATATTTCTTAATACGGTACGTACTAATGACGGAGTGATATCTTTTAGTTTATATTTATCTAATGTAGGGGATATATGCAATCTAAGACTATCTTTGTAGCTGTTTATAGTTGTTGGAGATACATCATCAGATTTTATTTTTAACCATTCATCAGCCCATTCTTTGAATGTAGGCATTAATATTTCTTTGCCATTATCTAATTTAACACGATTTAATTCTCGTTGTACTTCTTCTTCTGTATAACCATATACATATACACGGCGTTTTTCATTCGTCAATGGGTCCGTAAGCATAACGGAAGATTGATATCGTCCATCTTTTCGTTTTTTCATAAATATCATGACCTTTCAGTAATTATATCTATTAAATTATAACTAAAAAGTTATTGACTATTAATAACTTTTTAGTTATAATGAATATGTAAAGGAGATGAGAAAATGCCTACAATATGTATGTTTAGAGGTATTAAAATTTTTATTAATTGGAGAGAACACAGACCACCACATTTTCACGCTACATATGGTGGAGATGAGGTTATCATTTTAATTAATGAATTAGAAGTTTTAGAAGGTTCTATTCCTAGTAAACAATTAAAAATGCTTTTAGGTTGGGCAGCTTTTCATCAGGAAGAGTTAAAAGAAAACTGGGAACTAGCTGAAAAAAATCAAGAGTTGTTTTCAATAGAGCCATTAAAATAATGGCTCTATTCTTTAAATCATGAGGTGATTTAATATGAAAAAAGATGTAAATTATTATTTATCCTTAGGGCTTGATGAAGCAATGGCTAAATACTATGCTTCTGGAAGAAAAAAAATTATAGATGTTAAAGCTAATGAAAATTATACACTTGTAATTACTTTTAATAACGGGGAAAAGCGTTTGATGGATTGTAAGACATTTATAAAAGACAATACTGTATTTGAAATATTGAAAGATTACAACGTATTTAAGCGTGTATATGTAGATAGTACACATTCTATTTCATGGGATAAAGACCCTAATATAGATAGTGAAAAAGTATGGAGTAATAAAATAGATTTATGTCCAGATAGTAGTTATGTTGATAGTATTCCAATAGAAGGTTAATAGCATGAATGATATTAAAATAAATAATTTACGTATAGCAATAATTAATGAATTAATAAGAGCTAGAGAGGAACAAGGAATAAGTCAAAAAAAGCTAGAAGAGCTTAGCGGAGTAAAACAGCCGGTTATTGCTCGTATTGAAAAAGGTAAATCTATTCCTAATACAGATACACTCGTAAAATTACTTACACCATTAGGTAAAAAACTGGTTATTGTTCCGCTAGAAACAGTAAAAAATACTAAATAAGATTAAAGCCACTGTGATTTTAAATCATGGTGGCTTTTGTATTTATAATAAAATTACAATATTATTTTTATCATTATTAGCTAATTCTTTATCAAATGTATATAATTTAATATTATTATCAAGACAATATTTTAAATACATATAGTCGTTTATATCAGCTTCTGATAAATGTTCAATAATACAATCAATATCATATGAAAAATTATTATCTATTTGAGCAAAATTTAACATATCATTATATATCATTTTACATAAATCAACAGCTTGATTAAATTCTTCATAATGTCTAAATTCTTTGACACTACCTATGCCTTTTTGCCCTGATTCTTTTAATTTTCTGTTACATTCTTTACGCTTATATTTTAATATAGAATTTATTAATTCAATTTGTTGTTCACGACAAGTTATGATAGTATCTTTATTTGTTTCTAAAAATTTGCTAGCTTTTTGTATTTGTATATTTTCGTAGTCTTTATCAGATATTGTAATTACTAATAAATTCATCCAAATATTTGTATCTAAAAAAATCAAGATTCCATCATATCCTCTCTTTTTAATAAAGAACCATTTTTAACAATAGCAATTTTTTCTATAATATTTTCAGTTGCATGCTCTATTTTTATTTTTGACATAATAGATTTACCTTTTTGGAGAATCAAATCGCCTATAATTGGATTTAAAAATGCTGTAATTACATATTTAATATCTGTAAAATCTAATATAATTTTTTCTTTAGTATCGATATTTTTTAGTATTTCATTTAAACATTTTTTACCATCATCATATGATATAGCTGTATCTGATGTTACAAAATCTTTAATCATTATTCTTATTGTTTTCATTGAAATTTCTCCTTTTATTTACAGTTCATCTAAAGATAAACAATCAATATTACCATTTTTATATGATAAGATATCTCGATTAAATAATTTAATTTTAAAAGTAACACTAGTTCCTTCAAAAAAATGTTTTTGTGAATCATTTATTTGTACTTTATTTTTTGAGGTTAATATATATGAGGCATTACCAGAAAGAATTATTAAATTTCCTTGTACTGCACGTATATAACGTATTAACATATCTAATCCATATCCACCAGAACCTATTCGTGTGGTATTACCAGCTTTAATTGCCCATGACATACATTCTTTTCCAGCCTTTATATCATCATTCAAAAATTTTCTTACATTACTTATAATAGTTCGTCCATAATCAATGATAGATACATATAAATAAAAAGATTTATCTTCATTTTCTACATTAAAAAGAAAGAATACTTCATCTTGTTCACTATGATTTACAGAGTTAGAAAATATTTCACCAATAGTTGTAGTTAAAAAATCCTTGAATTCATCTTCATTTAACATTAAAGACATATCTGAAATTGTTTTTACAATATCTTTAACAGGTTTATCGATTTCTTTATCACCTTTAAAAGTATAATATGTTAAATCTTCTCGTATTATTGAATTAAATATGTCAATACCATTATAGTTGGATTTACCAATTTCTTTATGAACAAATCCTATTATATTTTCCTTAAAAAAAACGTTTATATATATGGTCAATCCCTTTTGTTGAAAAAATTCTAATACATTACATATATAAGCTTTACACATTTTTTCATAATGAATATTTTTAGGACTTTTAAAAATAAAACGGTCAATATTATTTTTTAATTTTATATTTAATATATAGTTAATTAAATATGTCATATTAAAATGAAATTGAGTATCAAATTTTAAACTTTTTGGCAATATGATATTTAAGTCTTTTTCTACAATACTAAATTGAAACATATATAATCCTTTCATTTTTTTATATAATAACTTGAAATTTCTTTCAAGCATATTAGCTATGCTTTTTGTCTTAACTCTTGTTCATTTTCCATAACAATATCGTATTCAGCTTCAATACGTGCTTCAATTTTATCTTTTACTTTATTAGATAATTTTCTATATTTTTTTATTAAATCTTGTTCTTGTCTAGTTGTCATAAAAATATCAGCTGATGAATTTATATTTTTAATATCAATACCTAAAATATAATCACTAGAAACTTTTAGAAAGTTTGCAATAGCGATTAATTCATAATCTCTAATAGCCCGCGTTCCTAATTCAATCCTATTCATGACACTAGGACTTATATTTAAACTTTTAGCCATTTCAGCTTGATTTATGCCTTTATTAGTACGTAATAAAACAATTCGTTCTCCAATATTGTTCATATTATCCCTACTTTCTTTTGGTGCATAAATATTATAGCATTTTCTAATATAGAAAATAAAAAAAATTGCTAAAAACGAAATTTTTTTTATAAATATTATTGACATTTCTGTTTTAGAAATATATAATAAGCATGTAAGATGATTTCTGATATAGAAATAAAGCGTGGTGAGAAAATGAATTTAAATTTAAAATTTATAAAGAGAAAACGAAAAGAAAAAGGTTATTCTTTACAATATATGGCTAAAGCATTGGGTTTATCAAATGCCTCTCAATATTATAAATATGAGATTGGAAATTATAAACTTAAAGCAGATATGTTACCTTTATTGGCAAAAATATTAAATTGTAACATAGAAAATTTTTTTATTTAAAAAATTTCTAAAACAGAAATTTAAATTGTAACTTATATCCAATATAAATTGGGTGGCAACCAAAATAAAAGTAAAGTAATGGGGTAAATAATAGTTAAATGTTAAGTGAAGAAGAATTATATTGTTTAGCACAGCATTACAATTCATTTTTAGAACAAGCTAAACGAAAAGAAAAAGCTAACTGGGGCGAACCATGTGAAATATGTAAATACGGTATAGAGTGCTACTGTGAAAGAAAGCACCCTATATATTTAGATATGGAGAAAAAATTACCTATTAAGATAAGTCATTTTTCTAACGAGTAAGATTGAGCAAGAGGACAAGTGTGATTCTTAATATATAAACGAGGTGTTAATTTGAATGATGATATATATACGATAACTATTTTTATAGTGTCAATAATTATGATGGTTATATCAATAATATATTTATTATCACAATAGGAGGTTAAAAAAGATTGTATTTCAATAAGGATAATAAAGTTTTTGCATGGATAATGTTTTTAATTTCATCAAGTGGGCTAATATGTATAGCAACATATTTTTTATTGAAAGATAAAATTACTATTATTTTAAACAATGATACTTTTAATGTGATTATATTTTTCTTGTTTTTAATTGAATTCTTGCTTAGCATACTAAGAATATTTAATAGAAATTAACCAAAAAAGCAACCTTTAATACCAATAATTATACTAATAATAGAGCCTAAACAAGTAATGATTTTAAAAGCTAATGATAAACGTTCCGTTCTTTGTTTTTGTAAATAATTTTCAAGTTCTTTTTTTCCTTTATCTGTTATTTGAATTCTATCAGTATGAATAGGTAGTGAATATTCATTAGGAAGGTCATATAGTGTGAACATTACAGGAACATGCTTATCAATATATAACAAATATTTATTTTCAATAAGAAAATCTAAACGATATTTAATGCTTTGAATATCTGAGAAATGAAGAATTATCTTATCTTTTTTAATATCTGAAAAATCATTTATATATTTTAAGATTTTGAAATCGACTGGGGTTAATTTTTTGGATGGCTCCATATTATTTAATCCCTTTCATGCTATTAACAAAATCTACTAATTTGTCAATTTGCTCTGTAGATAATTCTTTTGTTGTTTTGATTAAGCGAATTAATTCAGGTGATTGTGTAGATGTTTTATCAGAGAAAAATTCTGATAAAGAAATATCTAATATATAACAAATACGTTCCAATAAATCTAATGATGGATTAGCTGAACCGTTTTCTATCATAGATATTTGTGCAGGAGATACATTACACTTTATAGCTAATTGCCTAGCAGATAGCTTTTTAGATATTCTTATATTTTTAATACGTTCTCCAATATTCATAATGTTTCACCGTCCATATAATTAAATATAATTTAATATTTAATAGTATACATTATAAAAATATTTATAAAAATATTAAATTTAACTGAATTTTATTATTGACATATTAAATTATATTTAATATAATAACATCGAGATATTAAATAATATTTAACGAAATGAACGAGGTGTTAAGTTTGAAATGTGGTAAAAAAATAAAACAATTACGAGAACAACAAGGCTGGACACAAGTTGTTCTTGCTCAAAAAGTAGATATAACTCCAGCAATGTTATGTTTAATTGAAAAAGAAAAAAGTACAGGTTCTTTAGAAGTTTTATCCAATATTGCTAAAGTTTTAGATGTAAAAATAAGTGATTTATTAGAAGAATAAAGAAAGGGCGAATAAGTATGTTAACTAAAAAATTTAAATCTAATAAATTCTATGAAGTAACTCGCTATTTTTTTAAATATGGTCATGATTATGATGAGATTGATGGAAATACTACAGTATGGGACTCTTTAGAAAAAGCAAAATCTTTTATTGAAAAATATAGATTTAATAGAAAATTTTATTCAGCTACTGTTGAAGAAATTACAGTTGATAGAGAAATCACAGTTGAAGATTATAAAGAACATAACTACAAATGTGTATCTTACCAAAAAGTTTATTCCGAAGATTATGATGGTAATTTTGAAGAAACACCTGAAACAATTTATTACTTAAATGATGAAAAAAGAAACAATACAGAAAAAGAAGATGTTTATAAAATTTTCCAAGTAGATGAAGGTACTGCATGGTGTATAGAAGCAAAAACTTTAACAGAAGCTAAAGAGATTGCTAAGAAATATAAAGGTAATATTGTTATAAAAAAAGGGCTTAAGATTGTGGCTGAATTTAATAATATTGATGATGAAAAAGAATATAAGATTTGTTTTGGTAATGATAGAACATTTGGTGTTCAGACTGTAGGCTTACAGTCAGCTTTAGAGTTAGGACAAGCTTATGCAAAAGACCATGCTGGAGAAAAGATAGTCGTAATCGATGAAGATAAAAATATAGTGAAAGAATTTTTTGAGGAAAAGAAAGAACCTATAAAAAGTAATATCAAAGCTGCAACAAATTTTAAACCTAGATATTTAACCAAAAAAGAATATGCTGAGACACACCAGAGTTTTTCTTCATGGGCTAGAGTGGGCGATATAGTAGACGAACATATTGTTGAAGAGTTTAGGGATTGTATTTCTCCAATAGCTTATGACGCAATGTATTTACAATGTGGTGAACCATATACACATGAATTTAATCCCAAAACAAGAAAATGGGAACCAGCATTTATAACTTTTACTAGAGAGCTTGGCTCATGGGTATATAAAGGAATTTGTTTTTATAGAGAATATGAGGATGTGGGTTAATTATGGAATTAGAAATAAATATACCTATATGGAGAAAAATTCTTTTAACTCCAGATGAGGCGACCAAATTGTTTGGATTACCAGTGCAATTCTTTAGAGTTGCAGGTGCTTTAACTAAAAGTGGAAGTTATGACTTGCCATGCTGTTGGGTGGGTTCTCATTTAAAAATTAATCGTCCCCAATTAGAAAAGTGGCTAGAAAATAAGTCTGATGGTGTAACAGATTTTAAAACATCATATTTATTGGAGAAGATAAAAGAAAATACGCCCCGCAGAGGACGTAAAAGAAAAGAACGATAAAGGAAGATGATTTTTATGGACGATTTATATATGAAGTTAATTTCAACACCTAAAATGCTTTTAACAGTAGAAGAAGCGTCAAATTTTTTTGGATTGCCTACTAATCTTTTTGAAAATTTAATATTACTTACACGTAAGGGATTATGTGATTTTCCGTGTATGCGGATAAATAATAATTATAAAATAAATAGAGTTATGTTTATAAGATGGTTAGTAAAAAAACATTCAAGGGATTTAGTAGAAGAATTATTGAAAAATAACTATTAAAAATATTTCTAAATATATTATCTCATGAAATAGAGGTCTAATAGTATGAATAAAGAGTTCGCAAAGATGTGTTATTTTGCACGATTAGAAACAGGGTTATCGGTTAAAAATGCTTCAAGTTTATTAAATATATGTGAGCGTCAATTAAATTATTACGAATCAGGTCAGAAAAATATTCCTGATGATATTGTAGCTAAAATGACTAAGGTATATGTAAATCCCGAATTAGGATATGAGTATTTAAAACAAACAAAAACAGGTCAAGAACTGGCATTACCGACTATAAATATGAAAGGAATTTCATCACGAACATTACAGTTAAGAGTATGTATTAAAAATGTGATAAATATCTTGAATAAACTAGATGTGATTGCTTGTGATGATGTAATTGACCAAAAAGAGTTATGTACTTTTATGGATTGTATGAAACAAATACAGTTATTATCAGGTGCTTGTGTTGGCATTAGGTTATTTAGCCCAATAAAAAAAATCCGCACTGACGGGAACAGCACGGATTTCTTTGATAACATCAATTTAAATTTTTGAAAGTAAGTGTATTATACCACATTAATAAAATTTTTGAAAGGATGATTTTTTTGTATCATAACTATGCTAAAAACGATGAATTTAATTTGTTAATAAACAATATTATGAGTGATAAAGATTTTACGGATAATCTTGAAAAATGTGTACGCATATTAACAAGAGATTTTGTTAATAAAAAAATGCATGCTATCAAATTTATGTCAAAAATTATATACGAATATGGGTTAAAACAATTTTTGACAAGTGAAAAAATATTTCCATTAAGAGAAGGTACTACACATTTTAAGTTTAAGATAAAAACATTTGTTTTTGAAATGGATGTATTTTTATATCCATTGGAAAACTTAAAAAAGCCATTCAAAAAATATATACAAGTAACTAGCCTAACATTTGGTTTAGAGGGAAGGTATTAACGTGGTAAGAGTATCAATTTTCAATAAGGATAGACAATTACAGGGAAAAATAAAACTTCCAGCAACGTCATTAATATTTCGATTATCTGAATTAGTGGAATTTCAAAATAATATTTTAAAAACGGGAGGCATAATAACTAATGAAGTTAATAAAATTAGAGTTAAATAATTTTAAAGCTATTAAAGAATTTACCTTTGAACCAAACGGCGAAGATAAAAGTATTTTTGGTAAAAATGGTGTAGGTAAAACTACATTGGTAGACGCTTATTTTTGGGTGCTAGTAGGTAAGTCTAGTACCGATAAAAAAATAGATGATGATATTAAACTAAAAGATAATACAGGCAATCCTCAATTAGATAATGGTATAGAACATAAAGTAGCTGCTACTTTAGAACTAGATAATGGAATACAGGTAACATTATCTAAAATATATCAAGAAAAGTGGACTAAAAATCATGGTAAACCTGTAGCCGAATTTGATGGACATACCACAACTTATTTAATTGATGATGTAGCAAGAAGTCAAAAGGATTATAACGCTTATATTGAGCAACATATCGGCTCTATTGAAGTTTTAAAAATGTTATCTAGTGCCACTTATTTTTGTAATATGCCATGGAAAAAGCAACGTGAATTGCTACTTGAAGTTTGTGGCGATATTACAGATATGGATGTAATAAATTCAGATGAGCGATTAAAAGATTTACCGTCTATGTTAGAAGGTAAAAATGTTAATGATTTTATAACATTAATTACCCAGCGTAAGACTAAATTAAATAGCCAATTAAATAAAATTCCAACACGAATTGACGAGAATCAAAAAATGCTGGACGACGCCAATGAAGAGATTAACGAAGAAGTTATTGAGATAGAATTGAAGGATTTCCGCAAAAAGAAAAATATTCTTGAAAATAAATTAACTACATTAAAAGGCGGTTATGCAGTAGCCCACATTAAAAGACAAATTGCTAAAATTGATACAAAAATTGAACAAATAAAACAGCACTATGACGCAACTAATAATGCTGATGTATTAGAATTACAAAAACAAAAATCTGCTAAAGAAATAGAATTACAGAAAGAAAGACAGCAACTAAATAATAAAATAAATGAGCGAGAAATACTTAATAATAAAATAGCAAGTATTTCTAAACAAATAGAAGATTGCCGAAATGCTTGGAAGGTGGAAAAAAAGAAGGTATTTAATGGTGATAATATTTGTCCTACTTGTGGGCAAAATTTACCGCAAGAAAAAATTAATGAAGCAATAGAAAAATTTAATAAAACTAAAGCTGATAATTTAAAAGCTTGTACAGAAGCAGGTACAAATTTAGCTCATAAGAAACAAGAATTAGAACATAAATTACAAGATAATGAAAATACAATAGCCACACTAGGAGAAAACATCGACAATCTAAATAAAAATATCCAGGAATTAGATTTACAAATTATAGATAAACAAAAGAATATTACTGAGGCAGGATATGGTTATTCCGAAGATGAGGAATATCGCAATCTATATCGAGAAAAAGTAAATCTAAAGAAAGAACTTATCTCTGTTCAAGATAATTGTGCTAATTCTTTAAAACAATATCAATCGGAGATTGAACAAATTGATTTAGATATTAATGTAAGAACAGAAAAATTAGCTAAAATAAATCAATTATCTGTATTTAAAAATCGTATTGATGATTTAAAAGCAGAACAAAAACGATTAGGTGAAGAATTTAATAATTTAGAATTTAAATTAAATCTTGCTCAAATTTTTACTAAAAATAAAGTAAATATGTTAACAGATAAAATTAATAACAAGTTTAAAATAACTAGATTTAAGTTGTTTAGTCAACAAGTAAACGGTCTTATAGACGATACTTGTGAAGCTATGACACAACAAGGTTCAACATATGGTAAGAGTATGTCAAATGGAGAAAAAATCATTATTGGTTTAGATATTTGTAATACTTTAGCACAGCATTATAAATTAGATGTCCCAATGTGGATAGATAATGCGGAGTGTGTAAGTGAGATATTAAAAACTAATAATAGCCAAATGTTTAATCTTATTGTTGCTCATCATGATTTTTTGAGAATTAAAGAACCAATACTAAAAAGATTTTAAAAGGAGATATTCAAAATGACAAACACAATAATGCTAAAAGAACAAAATACAATGCCTGGATTTACTTCCAAGGATAGCTACCAGCTTCTTTGGAATATGGCAAAAATGTTTTCCGAAACAACATTAATTCCAGAAAGTTTTAGAAAAAATGTAGGTAATTGTGCTATAGCTATTAACATGGCTCAAAGATTAAAAGCCGACCCGCTTATGGTAATGCAGAATTTATATGTAGTATATGGCAATCCATCTTGGAGTAGTAAATTTCTTATTTCTGTATTCAATCAATGCGGAAAATATACAAGCATAAAATATAAATATGTAGGAGATAAAAATACAGATGACTACGGTTGTATAGCTTACACAACTGAAATTGCAACTGGAGATAAAATTGAAGGTCCACTTGTTACGATTGGTTTAGCAAAAGCAGAAGGCTGGTTTGCTAAAAAAGGTAGTAAATGGCAGACAATACCAGATTTAATGCTTAGATACAGAGCTGCTGCATGGCTTATTCGTACTACTGCTCCAGAGTTAAGTATGGGATTACAAACACAAGAAGAAATTTATGATACACACGAAAAAGATATTACAGAAGAAGCAAAACCTGTACAGGAAATAAAGGAGAAAATGGCGTCTAAGACACTGGAAATGCCAAAACAAGAACCAAAATCAGAGGTATTAGAAAAAATAAATAAAATTGAAGCTAAGCCAAAAGAAACAGTACAAACTAAATCTGTAAAAAAAGAAGAACCAAAAAAAATTAAAGTTGAACAACCTGCCTTTGATGAACAGGAAGAGGATGAAGAAGAACCACCATTCTAATAGGAGTGAAATATAATGTTTATTTCTTGTTATGCCAGTGGAAGTGCTGGAAATCTGTACAAGATAGAAAGTAATAAGACCACACTTTTAATAGAGTGTGGTCTGCCGATGAAAGATATAAGACACTGTCTAGGGACAACTATTGATGATTTAAAGGCAGTTTTGTTAACACATGAACATAAAGACCATAGCAGGGCGATACACGAGTTTTTAAAGTTGGGTATAGATATTTATACCAGCAAAGGAACAGCGATTTCCTGTGGGGCGGAGAAAAGCCCATACGTGCATTTTATCGAAAGTGAAAAGGTATTTTTTATTGGTGATATAACTATAATGCCATTTAAAACTAACCACGACGCATGCGAGCCGGTAGGATTTGTTTTAAGAGATAATAAAGATATTTTAATGTTTGCCACTGATACTTATAATCTTGAATTCAATGTCAATAAGATTTCGCAATTAATGGTTGAATGTAATCATAGTTACGAAATCTTAGATGAAAAGCTTAAAAATGGGCAGATAGATAAGAGCAGATATAACAGGTTAGTAAAAAGCCATTTTTCTTTGGAAAATTTAAAAACATGGCTTAGTAAAAATGATTTAACTTGTTTAAAAGAAATCTATTTATTGCATTTATCTAGGCAAAATTCAGACGCAGATGAATTTAGACAAGAAATAGAAGCTCTAACAGGTATTCCTGTATATATAGCAGATGAAAATGTAATAAAAACTGGTAATTATATTATGCCAACTAGCACATGGGAATGTGTTCCTAAACCTTCAACTCGTAGTAATTTTTTTTATAAGATTTTTAGAGAGGATGTATAAATAATGTCTACAGAAGAACGTTATTGTATTAATAGTGTAAAACTTATTAAAGATAAAATAAGAATGGATTTTACAGATAATGGAGATAGTGTAAAACGAGATTTTAAACAAAAAGCAACTCCAGAATTTTATACAGCTATTACAGGTTTAAAAAAAACGGCATTGGCTATGATGGGCTTAACACCTGAAACGGAAAAAGAGATTTCTAAAAAAGTTGAATGTTATGGTGTTACTATTTATCATGCCAAAGATGATACTATTGGCTGTAGCATACATCTAAAATTCTATACTGGTGAAGATGATAATCCAATAATAATTAACACTCCAAAAAGAATGAACCCTTCTGATGAATATAGTGGTGATAAATGTCTTAGCGAAGAAGGCAGTAAGAAATTAGACGATTTAATTTATGCTACGCTTGATTATTTGAAAGGTAAAAGAGCGCAGGTGGCATTGTTTGATGCTGAAGGAAATGTCGTGGAACAAACAAAAGAAAAGCCTAAACCTAAAGAAACAGCAAAACAAAAATCTAAAGATAAAAAGCCTACTGTTCCTGTTAGAGCAGAGGTTATAGACATAAGCAAACTTGAAGATGTAAATAAATTAGAAAGCCCGCTAATTAGTGCGAGCTAAGAAATGAGGTGTGAAAATGGGAAAAGTCAAAGATGATAATTACTATATAACATATGGCTGGATGATAAACCAGTTGCAATTAAAAGGAAATGAATTGCAAATATTTGCTATCATCTATGGCTTTTCTCAAAGTAAACAAAAAAATTTTAGTGGTTCTATTAGTTATCTTGCTGATTGGATTGGAGGCAGACGAGCCACCGCAACAGATGTTCTTAATAAATTAATTAAGAAAAATTTAGTTATAAAAGAAACTAATTATAATGGAATACCTAATATATATAAAATAAATCCAAAAATCTTTAATAAAGATGGATTGATAAAAACAGACGTGAACGAAAATAGTACAGGTACGTGTACGGATTTAGTACAGGACGTGAACGAAAATAGTACAGGTACGTGTACGGATTTAGTACACAATAATAATATTAATAATAATATAGATAATAATATTAATAATATAGCTGCTGCTAAAGAAAAACATCAAAGATTTTTAGATGATGATTTTAAGGAGATAGTTGACTTATTCTCGAACAATATTCATCCAATTAACGGTGAAGTTGAAGGCAATAAACTAGCTGATTATCTTGACAGTTATGGTAAAAACTGGGTTCTTGAGGCAATAAAAGAAGCTGCACTATGTAATGGGCGGTCAGTTAATTATATTGGAAAAATATTAATGCGGTGGGAGAAAGAAGGCTTTAAAAATGATACTAGCAACGAAAAAAAAGCAGCCACAATGGTTCGACAAGGAAAAACAGTTGGACGTAAAAGAGTATATTCAACGAATAAAACAGAAACAACCGAAGAGGCAAGAAGAAAATTCGCCAACGAAAAAAGTGGTTGGGATTAATGAAAAACTATTAAGCTATGCAGGAATACATGAACGATATGCAGATGTATCTTTTAGTACATTAAAAGTAAATGGAGAAATTAGAGAAAATGCGAAATTAGTTTATAACTACTCAAAAAATATGAGTGAGTATATAAAAAATGGTATAGGTCTTATACTAGCTGGTGGATATGGCACTTTAAAAACTACATTAGCAGTATGTATTTTAAAAGAATATATAAATAAAGGTGGATATGGGCTATTTATCCCTATGAGTTCATTAATGGACAATTTATATTCGATGAAAGCGAAGAACATTGATGAATGGACAATGTTTGAGTATAGATTAAGAAATACTAATTTATTAGTAATTGATGATTTAGGTGGAGAAGATGTTAATGCACCATGGGTATTACAAAAAGTACACAGTATAATAACTGAAAGGTACAATCGAAAAAAAACAATAATAATTACAACAAATTTGAATAAACAAGAATTAGAAAATACTTATTCTGGTAGGCTTATTGACCGTTTAAAATCTACAAATTACTACATTGCATTTAATTCACCGAGTCAAAGAAAAGTAATGAATATAAATGATTTAAAGGAGTAATAAAATGACTGAAGTAATTTTTGTATCTACAAAAAGAAATAGTAGTATTGGGTATTTACAGCAAGGAACTTCTGTACAATACGAAAAACCTTACTTTAATGCGTTAGTTGAAAAAGTTCTTGGAAAAAAATCATCAGAATATATATCACGTGAAATAGAAAGTTATTCTAATAAAAAAAGATTTGTAATTGTTCTTCGTGATGAACAACTTAAAACATTTTTAAAAGCAAAAGCTTTGATAGCTACTTGTAAAGATAAAAGAATTAAAGATGAAAATATTTCAGATTTAATTATGAGTGGAGTTTTAGGATAAAATGCGTAATAAAGATTTAATACAAAGAGCTATTCATAGTTGTATGAATAGAATAGGACTTCCTTATAATGGAGCTTTTAAAGTTAAATATAACGATAAAACAGAATTTTGCAAAATATGTAAAGGAATAGATGGATATTATGAATTACAATGTTTCGTTGGTGGTGTTTGGATTACTACAAACGAGAGCAAACTTAATGTACTAGATATTCTTTTTGGAAGTGCTAAGATATTAAAAATCTACAAAGGTATGAACTTCAAAAAAGATTATTACAAACATAGCTAAGTAAGGAGATTAGAAAAATGAATGAGTTAATAAAGGTTAAAGTTAATAAAAATAATGAACAAGTGGTAAGCGGTCGAGATTTACATGAGTTTTTAGAAATTAATACACCATATGTTAAATGGTTTAATCGAATGTTGGAATATGGATTTGAAGAAAATATTGATTATTTAATGGTGGACAAAAATGTCCACCGTGCTGATGGAACAATAATGCCACAAAAAGAAATAAATCACATTTTAAAAATGGATATGGCAAAAGAAATCTGTATGATACAAAGAACTGAAAAAGGAAGAAAGGCACGTCGCTATTTTATTGAGATTGAGAAAGCGTGGAATGACCCACAGAAAGTATTAGAAAGAGCTAATAATATACAAAAGAGAGTAGATATTTCAGTAGGTAAACATAAAAGACAACGACCATTGTTGAACTATATTCTTGATTATATGGATTTTGGTGATGTCGATTTTATGGCTAGTATGTATAACATATCGCCAGAAATGCTGTTACGTATTTTAGAAAAAGAAAATCTTATTTACTTTAATCAAATTGAGCAAAAATATTATCTAAATAATGATAATAGACATACAGAAGGCTTTTTAGTTAAAGACGATTGGGACGACTGGGCATTATCTAAAACATTTTTATTGAAGATTTATGAGGTAATGGAAAAATACGGGATAAAATCGCAGTACGATATGTAATTAAAATGTGGTTAAAAACGTCTAAGAAGTCAATACAGCCGTTTTTATGTAAATTATGATTAATTATATATGTAGATATATAAAACGGTTTAAATCGACTCTGATAATAAAAAATAACATCAATTTTTGAAAGGCTGGTTTTATTATGTGGAAAGAATGCAAATATTGCCATAAAGAGTTTTGGACTAACTATATAAAAAGGGAATATTGTTCTGAACACTGTGCATATAAGTATAATTATGAACGTTCAAGGGCAAGTATTTTAGCTAAATATAAAAAACCACGTAATAGTATAGATAATGTTATAAAATCAAAGAAATCAAATAAAGTTGTATTTAATTTCATAATGGAACTTAACCAGCTAACTACTTTAAGTTATGGAAAATTAATGCAGTATTATCCAGATCTGAATAAAATTAAAAGTTTTATAGATTATCAGCAGGTAGTAGGAAATGCTAAAAAAGTAAATGTAGATAAGATTATGTTGAATCACGCTAAACAATTAAATTTAGATTTTAATTAGGAGTTTAAAATGATACATGAATTAAAAATAAAGCCAAAATTTTTTCAAGATATTATAAATGGAATTAAAAATTTTGAAATTCGCAAGAATGACCGCATGTTTAGAGTTGGCGATATATTAGTATTGTCCGAGTTTGATTATATGGATAATACTTATACAGGTAATCAAATTAAAGTAAAAGTAGATAATATATTAACACATGATGATTTTCCAGATGGTATACCTATTGATTATGTAGTAATGAATATAAGACGATATAACTCTTGGATACCAGTACAAAATGATATTTATTATCGCATAGACATAGACGGAGATATCGTTGAAGATACATGGGAAGAAACAACATTTGATTATGCTGTTTTGATGATAGGAAATTGCTTTGAAAGTAAAGTACAAGCTGCTATGTATAAAAATTATTATGTACATTTATATAAGGGGTATCAAAATGAAAAATATAAACGCAATTAAAACTTTTATGCAAGAAAATGGAGTTCATTTTGAAGAAGAATTTTATGTTGATTTTGGAGAAAAACAAGAAATATTTAATATAGATAATTTAAAAAAATTTAGTATTTCACAAGATGATGAAGAACTTTATTTCACTAATGATTCAGGTGAAGAAATATCTTGTGAAGAAATAGGAAACATACTATTTAATGATGATGTTCATGTTATTACTAAAAATTATTTTGAAACAATGATGAATTACTATATTAGTATTTCTAAAATATGTGATGACTTTAATAATAATGAAACAGAATGTACTAAATGCCCTGCATGGTCATGTAATGATGGATGTTTTTTTATAGATAGTTATATTCCAAATGGAATAGTAGAAAATTTAGGGATTCAACATCATTTGCCTATACCAAGAGATTATAAATATAAAAATAAATTTTTATGTAAATGTAGAGATTATAAAGAATTAATAGGAGATACCAATGAATAAAACACCTTTTGCATTTGTTTTATATGGAAATCCTGTAACAAAAAAGAATAGCCCAGTTATGGTAAAAGGACGTTCAGTCCTTTTACCAAGTGAGGCTTATCGAAAGTATGAAAGTTCTTGTAGAAAAGCGTTACAAGTATTAAAAGTACAAGAAAAATTAAGACATTTTAGTATGGGTGTATCTATGTGCTGTCTATATTACTTAGAAAGTAAAGCTCATTATCCAGATTTATTAGGATTGTTACAATCAACATCAGATATCATATCTGATGAATATAAAACAATAAACCATAAAAAAACGTTATACACAAAATGGGTACTTTCTGACGATAGAATAATAAAAAATTTTGATGGTAGTAAGATTGTAGAAGTAAATAGTTTACAACCTAGAGTAATAGTTATAATTACACCACTTAGCACAACTATTGATACGGAAACAGACCCATATATAATTAAACAACTTAAGGAAGAAAATAATTTATTTTAGTGTCATGGATATGGATGAAGAAATATTTTTAAAAGAATGTGAAGAAAAAGTAAGCATAGAAGCGGATTATGTACTTAGAAATTTAGAAAGATTTGCTGAAGAAGAAATGCTTGAATTTGATTGGATATTACTAGAATTTAGAAAACAATTTAATAGAAAGATAAAAGAACGAGGTATTAATTATGACTTATGAAGAAATGAAAAATAAACATCAAGAGGAATATGATACGTTTGCTAAAGACAAAATTTTCTATATATTTTCTAGTAAAGAAGAATTTGAAAAGAAATTAAAAGAATATGGATTGAGTAAAGAGGACATTTGTTCTATTGGCTTTGGTGGATTTATAAAAAAGAAAGATAAGGAAGAATTAAAAAATCTGACACAAAAACATAGAAAAGAAAAGCAAGAAGCTATAGAACAAGATAAGGACGGAAGCGGATTTATAAAATCTATGTTTATTTATGAGCTTTGGAGTCATGAATTTGCATATACTTATGATACAGAAGATACTTTAAATGATTTGGGATACACAATGGAACAAATAAATAATGATAAAGCTTAAAAAAATGGTTTAGATTTAGCTATTCAATGCTTTTATAGGGATTAAAGATATAGGAGATAATAAAATGAAAAATAAACAGTTAATACAACAATTTATGGAAGAAAACGGAATAGAGTTTAATAAACCATTTTGGGTTAAAACTTATAAAGAGATTGGTATGGTCAAATGTAGAATAATAGAAGATAAAAAATTTGGAATACCAGAAACTGAATATTATTCTGAAAAAGAAGAAAAATGGAATGTAGCAGGCGTGATGTGGTTAATGCTTGTTATGTTTGGTGAAGGTTATGAGATTATACCACAACCAATGTACACATTAACAGAAATAAAAAATAGGATTATGGGTGAGGTAAAAAAGCAGAAGAAACAGTGGGGCGATGAAAGTGAGCTAACACCTCATCAATGGCTCGGACTAATACAAGAAGAGGTTGGAGAAATAGCTCAATCAGTTAATGAAACATATTTACCTAACAAGACAAAAACCAAACTAGGTGGCAAGGAAAATATACAAAAAGAAATATATCAGGCTGCTGCACTTTTGATAAGGTTTTCTGAGAAAATAGAAGGTGAGTAATATGCAATGTGATGAACGATATTATGAAGCCGACACAGGGTATATGTGTTGGATTAATAAGAAACCATGTAATAAAAATAACTGTACATTAAAACATAAATTTGCAAAAGAATTTTCTAAAAAGGTAGTAAAAAATATAAAGGCTGGTGAGTGAATGAGAAAGGAAGGGATAAATCCTCTTACAAATGATGGACAATATGCAGATACAACATATAAAAGAGCTGTTGAAAAAAGAAACCGAGAAAACTTCTTTTATGCTTTTTGTCGTAGGGCTTTTAGACGAGCTAATGTAGAACTAATGAAACGTTTGCATATAAAAATTTTAAGAATTGATTTCTGGGATATGGAAACAGATAATAAAAAAGTAATGAAGGTAGGAAAATATGAATAATAATGGACCTAAGTTGGTAAGAATACCATTAAAGACAGAACAAGAATTTTATAAAAGAAATATTCCTATAATCAAAATTACAAGTATTATATTGTGCTTGATAGCAACTACAATATTTTTAATAGGATAAATCCACTAATTAGGATAGCTAAAATAAAGCTATCCTTTTAGTGTTTATATGAAATAAAGGAGTATAGAAATAATGACTAAAATAGATGAAGCAAAAGAATATTTACAACAGGTATATAAGGCTAAACAAGTATGTTTAAGATGTAATGCAGATTTAGAAGAATTACGTGCAACATCTATTATGTTAATTCCCTCATATAAAGAACGTACAGGTTTTAGTAATATAAAACATGATACCAGTGATTTTATATCTAAATTAGAACAACAGGAAGAAGAAATGGAAAGATTAAAATTAGAATGGCTAAATAAACGTATAGAAATAAAATCTTTTTTAAACAACATAAATATGAGCGAAAATATTAAGAATGTACTTATTTTACGTTATGTTTCTCTTAGAAAATGGGAAGAAATTGCTTGTTCTATTAATTGTTCATTTAGATGGGTGCATACATTACATTCTCAAGGATTATCCATTGTTGCAAAAAAAATAAAAAATTAGTTCACTAAAGTTCACTAAAATTCATAGAAGTTCATACTTTAATTGTGATATAGTTATACTTGTTAAAGAAAAAGATAAACCGTTGGTAAAAATACTAGCGGTTTTATTGTTTTATAAGTTAATTTTGTATAAATATTGGTATATACCCATATATTTTAATAATAATATGTATTTTTATAATTTATGTTAAAATAATAACCTTCATGTTGCAAAATCTATGTAATATGCTATACTAAATATAGGCAAAACATGATAAATTGTCATATGGACAGCAAAACCCCATGAAGCTCGCATCTTCATGGGGTTTCTTGCGTTATATAGCTAACGCTGAAGCTAGGCTAGTTGCCACATAAAACCGAAAGAAGCTTATCTAACCCTTTGCAAATATAGTAGGCAACTATACTTGCCATGACAGCTTCTAAAAACATGATAAATCTTGACATATGGACACCTCCTAACTGTTACCAGTATAGGAAGGGCAACGAGAGATATTATAACATATAAACATATTTAAAGCACCTAAATAGGTGCTTTTTTTATGCCTAAAAATAAGAAAGGAAGTATAATTATGGACATTAAAATTATTTAATAATAGGAGCATGGAAATTGCTAAGAAATACAATATGAAACCAAAAAAAATAACATTTGCAGGTTTTATTAGATAGGTAGGTTCAGAAACCTACCTTTTTTATTTGGAGGGAGAGTGATGGGAAATGAAAATTTAAAACCATGGGAAAGACAAGATGGTGAAACTGAAAAGGCTTTTTCTGCATTTAAAGCCTATTTAGAAATGGAAGATAGAAATGTAACTTCGCTTGCTAAAAGGTTGTCAAAAAGTAGACAATTACTTGTCAATTGGAAGCAAAAATATAATTGGCAAGAACGTTGTATAGCATGGGATAAATCACTCCAGGAGATAGAATATAAAACCGCTGTAAAAGAACGTAAGAAGATGGCTAAACGTCATATTGCTATTGCAATGTCTATGCAAGCAAAGGCAGTAGAAGCTTTAAAGCAAATAGATGTATCTAAATTAAACGCAAATGAAATTATCCGCTTATTTGATACTTCGGTTAAGATAGAACGCTTAAGTCGTGGAGAAGCTACATTTATAAATTCAAGTAAAAATGATGACTCAAATAAAAAAGATGTTGCTGATATTTTGACAACAGTTTTAGAAAAAGCATGGGATGAGAAAAATTGATGAAAAAAAATAACATAGATGAATTAGTAAATTCTATGAAAAAATATATCCAAGACCCAGTTCTTTTTGTACGTAATGTTTTGAAAGTTAAACCAGACAAATGGCAAGAAGAATGTTTACAAGCAATAGCAAATAATGGACGCGTTGCAGTTCGTTCAGGTCATGGTGTAGGAAAAACAGCACTGGAAAGCTGGGTTATTTTATGGTTCTTATTTACACGTCCATTTCCCAAAATACCATGTACTGCTCCAACTCAGCAACAGCTATTAGATATATTATGGCCAGAAATAAGTAAATGGTTAAAGCGGTCGGAATTAATGGACTCGTTGTTTGATTGGCAAAAAACTAAAATACAAAATAGAATATTTCCGGAAAGATGGTTTGCTACAGCTAGAACAGCTAGTAAACCAGAAAATATGGCAGGGTTCCATGAAGAACACCTGCTTTTTGTTATTGATGAGGCAAGTGGTGTAGCTGACCAGATTTATGAAACAATAGAAGGTGCATTAACTACTAAAGATGCTAAACTTCTTTTATGCGGAAATCCAACTAAGAATTTTGGTGTTTTTAAACGAGCTTTTTTTGAAGATAGATATTTATATTACACAATTAAAGTTAATTGTATGGATACAAACCGTGTAGCTTCTGATTATTGCCAAAGACTTATTAGACAATATGGTATGGATAGCGATGTTGTTAGAGTTCGTGTACTTGGTGAATTTCCAAAATCAGAACCAGATGGATTAATTCCATTAGAAATTGTTGAGGCTGCAATGATGAGAGATTTAGATATAAACTACGATTCAATGCTTCATATCGGAGCAGATATTGCTCGTTTTGGTGATGATGAAACGATATTTGTACCTAGAATTGCTGGAAAAACATTGGGATTGTTTCACTATACAAAGCAAGATACAACAGTAACAGCAGGTAAGTTGTTAAATATTACTAAAAATTTAATGAGAGATTATAACAAACTATATGCGACTATTCGTATTGATGATGATGGTGTTGGCGGTGGTGTTACAGATATGCTTAGGGAAACTATAAGAGAGCAACGATTAAACATAGATGTAATAGCTTGTCATAATGGTGGTAGTCCAATAGACAAAGAGCATTATGCAAATTGGGCTACTGAACAATGGTGTAATCTAAAGCAACGACTACTAGATGGTGATATTGAAATCCCAAATGATGATGAATTATCAGCACAATTAAGTACTCGTAAATATTCAATAGATAGACGAGGTCGTATTATTTTAGAAGATAAAAAGACTTATAAAAAACGTATTCATAGAAGTCCAGACCGTGCAGACGCTTTAATCCTTGCATTTGCTGTACTTAGAAATAATATTGACCCAAATATAGCTGCACTTTTAGGAGGAGCAAATTTATATGGTAATTAAAAAATGGATTGATAAGGCAACTGGAGAAATAAGCAAGTTACGTATTAAAAATTGGTTTTTTAATATAAATAATATGTATTCTGCTCCATATTCATTAGGCATAGAGGGTCATGTTGACTATAAGAAAGCAAGAGACCTTTACTACAACAGAGATGAGAGATATAAATTAGGTGCTGGTTTTGCTAAACCTATTATAAATACATTAGCTGGATTTATGGGAACACCTCAATTTGCATGTGAAGATAAATTAGCACAAGAAGAATTAGATTTATTTATAAAAAATTTAAAAAGTAAAATGCAACGTACTCATCAAAAAAATTTAATTGATGGTGAAGTTTTTATTCGATTAATTAATAAGAAATCTAATCCCAAACTTTATCCAGAAAATAGTAAAGGTACAACGTTAGATTATATTCTTATACCACCGGAGTTAATTCCTGCAGGTGGAATAGAATTTGACCCTATAACAGGAGAATATTCTGCTATTACTATATTATCAAGAAACAAATGGATTGATGAAAAAGGTAATAAACAAGAGTATATTTTTCGTCAAAGGCTAACTGCAAATGAAATTACTACAACTATTGAAGGGAATGCACCTAAAGGGCTTAAAAGTAAAACAGAACCTAATCCATGGGGATTTATTCCTATTATCCATTTCAAAAATGAGTCAGATGAAACAGAATTACATGGATATAGTGAGTTGGAACCAATAGAACCATTTTTAAAGGCTTATCATGATGTAATGATTCATGCAATTACTGGAAGTAAAATGCATTCAACACCTAAACTTAAATTTAAACTAAAAGATGTTGAAAAATTTTTAAGAGATAATTTTCCTAGTGCTTTTAATGATATGAAACAACAGAAAGATATTAGATTAGATATAAGCGGAAAACAAATTCTGCTAATGCAAGATGAAGATGACGCAAGTTTTATTGAGTGTACATCGGCGATTGGAGATACTTCAACATTATTGCAATTTTTATTTTATTGTATTATTGATACTTCCGAGGTTCCAGAATTTGCGTTTGGTGTCCATATATCTAGTTCTCAAGCTAGTACAAAAGAGCAAGGACCAATTCTTACTCGTAGGATAGAACGAAAAAGAGAACAAGTAGAAACATCATGGTTAATGTTCGCACGAATGGCTCTATCTATGATTAGCTCTATATCTGGTAAAAATTATAAATCTTACAATGTAGAAATAAAATGGGATACCGTAATGGACAAAGATGAGCAATCTGAAGCACAAACTTTATATGTAATAACACAAGCATTAAGTAATGCGTTAGATAGTAACATTATTAGTATTCAATCTGCTGTAGATTATTTGGCTAAATATATTGATACCATGGAAAAATGGGAACAAGAAAAATCTAAAATAGAAGATACAAAAATGCTTAATAAACCAATAGAAGAAGCATATCAACAAAACAAACAAGTAAAAGAAATTGATGATATCTTAAATGGAGATAATGTATGAGTGAGTTAGATGGAATTAAATCAGCATCTGGTGATTATTATAAATGGGCATTAGAAGCTAGAAAAAAATATTTATTAATGTTGCAACAGTCTGATGAAACAATAGCCGAGTTATATATAGCATCCATAAATAGAATTATTCAGGAGTTAAAAGAAGGGGAGAATAAAAATCTTAAATATTTACTAGAAGTAATAGCAAAAGATGTAGACCAATTCAATCAAGATTTGGCAAAAGCAATAAAGTTTGTAGTAGAAAATGGTACAGAAAATGGTATGTATTTTATAAAACAAGTATCTATAGATGTATTGAAAGAAGCTGGTGTTGATACTGTTCCATTTATAAAATCTATGGAATTTAGTCGTAAACGAGCTATACAAACAAGTTTTGCCCGTTCACATGAAGATGGATTAAAATTATCTGAACGTATTTGGAATATTGGTCAACATAATAAAAAAATAATGTCAGATATTGTTCGTGCTGGAGCTGGTGAAGATGTTGTTACTGTAGCACGCAGTTTAGAAAGTTATGTAAAAAAAGGCAAAACAAGTATAGTTGCTAATTATCCTAATATGATAAAAAGAATGGAGAGTCGTATTCCTGCAAATCTTGATTATAAAGCACTAAGACTTGCACGAACTGAACTTACAGCAGCTTATGGTGAAGGGGTAATTGCTTCTGCAAAAGCTACACCTGTAGTTAAATATGTAAAATGGGTTATAAGTTCTAGTCATCCACGTAAAGATATTTGCGATACTAATGCTAATGGTGGACCAAATGGAAATGGAATATATGAAGCAATGTCTTGTCCAATATATCCTGCACATCCAAATTGTATATGTACGTTGCAACCAGCACCAGAAAATACAACAGTTGTGGTAGATAAATTAAAAGCTTGGTTAAAAAATCCACAATCACAACCAGAGATAGAAGAATGGTATCAGACACATTATAAAATGTTTGAATAATGAAAGGGGGTGAAATCATGAGTATAAAAAGAAATGGTATTATGTTAACAGCAAAAATAACTGGCGAAATGAATGTTGAAGATATTCCAGTAGCAAACTGGGCAGATATTGACGCATTAAAAGGTGATGATACTGACCCCTTAGAGGTTGTAATGTCTGTTCCTGCTGGTAAAAGTACAAGGGGATGGAATTACACAAGTAATGCACTAAATTCTATTGTTGGAGAAGTAAACAGCACAGGATTACCTGGATTTTTAGGACATCAAAAAGCTGAAAATGTTGCAACAGAGTTTCCAACACCTGTTACTCATTGGATAGGTGCAAAAATGGAAAATAACGTTGCTTATTTTAGAGGACTTATTGATAAATCTGCAACTGATTTAAAACGATGGATACGAGGAAAAGCAATAAATCAGGTATCTATTTTTGGTTATCCGCAATTAGAACAAAATACCATTACGGGAGAAACAGATGTAATTGATTATAAAGGGTTATCCATAGATTGGACGCCTTTAAATCGTGCAGGAATGCCAACGTCAGTTATAGCTATAAGTGGAGAAATGGCAAGTATAGATAGTATAGTAGATACTTCACATGAAGAATTACGAGATACTTTGCGTCAATTAGCTTATGACAAATTTGTTGGTAATAAAAGTGTCTATTTGTATATCAATGCTGTCTATGATGATTATTTTATAATTTGCTATAGTGATGATACTTCTAGATTAGATAAGTATTATAAAATTAATTATACAAAAGAACTTGATAATATTTTAATTGGCGAGCCTGTAGAAGTTAAGCGAAAAGAAATATGGGAACCTGTAGGAGAAATGGAGATACAAAATATGAATGATAAATTAAAAGCCCTTATTGATAATGGAACAATTACTAAAGAGGATTTAAAACAAGCTTGTGGTGAAATTGGTATTAGTGAAGAACCTAATAAAATTGAGCAAGCTTGCGGTGAAATGTTTGGTAAAACAGGAGATGAGCTGTTAAATGATATTAAAAGTGCAGCAGAATTATTAAAGCAATCTAATAGTAAAAATAAAGAAAAAATTATTGATAAAGTTATAAGTGAAAAAGTAAGTGGAGAAATGGCTCAAAATGTAGTAAAAAAAATGCTCCATACAGATAGTTCTGATGAAGCGGTAATTGCTGGTGAAATTGATAGCATTTTAGCAGATAAATCCGTACAAGCTTTATTAGCTAATACAAAAATTGATATCGTACCACCGATTAATGTAAATAATAATAACAATTCTTTCTTTGTTACTAAAAAAGTATCTATTTAATTTTAGGAGGTTAAAACAATGGCTTATCAAGGACAACCTATACCAAGTACAACATTACCTATATCACAAATAAAAATTAGTGATGGTAAATCTGTAGATGTTACTGTTCCAGCAAGTAATGGAGTTCAAGCTGGAGAATTTTGTGTAGTTGATGGATTTTTTGGAGTTGCACTTCAAACAGTAGATAAAGATAGTAATACCAATGGTACATTAATTGCTTTACAAATAGAACAAGCAGAATATATTACAGGACAAATAGATACATCCAAAACATTTGAAAAAGGCTCCGAACTTTATTTTGACCCAGCGACCAAAAAATTCACTGATGATGATAATGTATCTGGTGCTTTTTTTATTGGTAGAGTTAGTTATGCTAAAGACAGCAATAATATTATTCAATTTATTCTTTATCCGCAAAATGTAATTCCAGTTGCCGGTGCTTAGTTTAGGAGGAATATAGATGTTAAAAGTAGTATCTCAAGATACATTATTAGAAGCTCGTAGAAAATATACAGGTGAAAGTAAAATTCCATTTATATTTAATGGCAAATTAGATTATGTAAATAAAAAAATTATTAATGGAGAAATGGAAACATTAAGTTTTAGCAAACCATTAGGAGAAATGATTTCTTATGGTGGAACAAATGTTTCTAAAGAATTGCTTAGAAAAGTAGTTCTTGACGTAGAATTAGGTAGAGAAACAGTACAAACTTTATATCATCCAATTTATGATACAATTTCTGACCCTAATTTACCAGAAATTGTAGATGCTAAATGGGCTATGCGTGGTTCATGTGTATTTTTACAAACTGTTGAAGGCAGTGAGATTAAGTTTGGTACAATCGAAGCAGAATATGGACCAACAGCACGTATTGTTACTTATGCCACTGGTTTTGAATATACAAAACAAATGAAAGACTTTAATCAGTCTTTTCAGGTCGAAATGTTAAATAAGGCTATGGGTGAAAGTTATAATGCTTTATTAAATCATATACATCTTAGTCCTATTTTAGATTTTAGTTATAAATCCAATAATAAAACAGCGTATGCAGGAGCTAGTGAAGATATTGCTTGGGTACGTTTATATGAAACAATAAAAAACGGAATGAAAGACGCTATTAATAAAAAACGTACACCTACAGTTATGTTAGCTAGTGCGGCAAATAAAATTGACATTGAAATGGCTTTACGTGGTGGTTATCAAATCGGGGGTACAAATTATCCAGCCATTACAGGAATTAATACGATTATTTATTATGATGGCTGGGAAGAAACTGTTGGTAAAAAATCTTATATTTATAATGGTTGTCCGGCAAATAAAATTTATTTAATTCGCCCAAAACGAGGTTTTAAAGAACTTTTAAAACAAGATTTACGAATTGAAAGCAATGGAGGAGACCTTACACGCATGATTGAACAGCAGATGATAGGTTATACTTATCGTGGCGTATTTGCAGCAGTTGAAGAAAACGTACAAGAATTAACAATCGCTTAATAAAAAAAGGATGATATTATGATAATTACTGACGAATTTAAAAAGAAATTACGTAAATATCTACATGAAGTTATTCCACCAGACGGAACAGATAAAGATACTAATTTGTCTGATGAAGATATTGAGGAACTTCTTACAGAGGCTGATAATATTTATAGTGCAGCTGCGCAAGGATGGCGATTAAAAGCTACTACTGCACCAATGGAAGTTGGACAAATAACAAAATATAGTATTGGGCAAGAAACCTACGAAAAATCTACAGCAAGTGATTATTTAAGCTATTGTTTGGAAATGGCTAAGATGTATGAGCAAATGGCAGAAAAAAATAATAATCTTTCAGGTAGTAGAATTTTTACAGTAAAGGTGCCAAAAATCTTATGAAAAATTTCATTGAAGAACGTAAAAAAGATATTGCAAAAACAATAGCAGAAAATCCAACAAAAATAATAATAAATAGAACAAATAAAGTTCCTAAAGGTGGAGGGCGAAGCATAGAAAAATCTGTGCTTGGTCCTTTTTTAATACGCATTTTTAATCAAAAATCTAAAGCGTTTCAAGTTAATGTATCTAATACTGTAGCAGGTGTTAAACAAACAGATTCAACATATGCTTTTCTGGCTACAGATAATGTAGATATAAAATGTACACCAAATATAACAGATGAGTTTGAAGTCTATGGACAACGGTTCAGAGTAATATCTGTTGTTCCACGTTATATTCAAGGTGTTCTTACTAGCTTAGATGGTGGTCTAGAAGTTATTTCATAGGAGGCAGAAAATGTTTTGTGATGGTGTTAGAGAAAATTTAAGACGTAAAAAAGCAGAAACATATTTATTATGTAAAAATATTTCTGCTCATATGGAAGCAAAAGCTAAATCTATTGCTCCATGGCAAGACCGTGTAGGGCATGCTAGACAGAGTATAAATAGTGAAACACAGCTTTCTGGTGATGATATAGAAATGACTGTGTCGCATGGTGTTAATTATGGTCGTTATCTAGAAAAAGGAACACATCCTCATGATATAAAACGTACTAGTGTAAAAAACAAAAAATATACTATTCATCATCCTGGAACCAAACCATATCCTGCGATTGTTCCAGCAACAGAATATGGGAAAAAGCAGTTAGATATGGCAATAAAAAAATTATGGGAGGAATAAATAATGCGAGAAGCAATAAGAAATGCTCTAATTGAAGCCATTCCAGAAGTTGAAGAACGTATATTTGAGCCACATACAGCAACGCCAGATACGCAAAAACCATATCTTATAGTTAGAGAAATGACTGAAACTGACAATACAGCATGGGCAGGATATAGGGCAAGGATAGAGGTATGGCCCTATTGCGAACAGTCTAGTTATGTAGAAGTTGATAAGTTGGCAAAAAAAATTAGTAATGCCTTAGATAAGCAATTACTAGGAACAAATGATACAGATACAATAACTTGTATTGCTGACGGTATGAGTGATGATACTGTCGATAAAGAATGGGACGCACTTACAAGGTGTGTAAATTTCTATGTACTAGCTCTACAACCTGCCACTTTGCAAGGTCCAATAATTAATGATAATTGGTTAATGGCTTTGGCTGAATGGAGTAAGGAAAATCTAAGCGAACAAGTTACAGATTGCTATAGTGGTATCCTGCCAACAGGATATAAGCGTCCATCTATATTATGGAGATTTGATGGCATGGATGTTGAAGAATGTGGTGCATTAGGCTTTGAGGTTATAAAGAATATAACTTGTCATATTTTTGGACGAAATGCAGTAGAAGAATTAAATATTGCAATGAAATTAATTGAAGATATCAAAACGGCAATAAAAATTCCTTTGGATATTAAAAACCGTTGGTATATGACTGTAAAAGATGTATCAGGACATTTTTATACAGACGCATTGAAACAAGGTCAAATTAAATTATCTTTAGCACGTAAAGTAAAACGTCCATATGTTGAAGCACCATTAATGATGGAAACATATTTTGATGGAAGAATTAACTTATCTGAAATTGAAAGAAGGTGGAAATAATGGCAGAAGAAGTAATAAAACAATCATCAAAACAAACAAGTAAACAAGTTGTAGCTCCAATTGTTAAGTATTCTATTACAGATTTAAAAGCAGTATCTCGTAAGGTTTTTGGCTGTAATCCAGAAGTTATTGATGGAGCTATTCACGGTAAGCCTATACAAGCTTATGGAGTTGAAGAAATGAGAAATTTAATAAATGATTTTTTAAATAAACCAATAAAATAAATAGGAGTGATTAATAAATGGCTGGTGGAGCATGGGAAGCAACAAACTTACCTAAATTACCGGGCTTCTATATGAATTTTAAATCTGCTGGACTTGCAGCAATTGAAACTGGAGATAGAGGAACGGTTGTTTTACCAATTAAAGCACATTGGGGTAAAACAAATAGTTTTACGACTATCGTTACAGAAAGCGATATTTTAAATGAATTCGGATCTTTAGAAGATACAAATGGCTCTACTTTTTATAAAACACTTAAAATGTGTACATTAGGAGGAGCAAAAAAAATACTTGCTTATAGATTGGCGGATAGCACCGCTAAAGAAGCAAGTTTAACCCTGCAAAATGAAACAGATACAGATGTAGTGAAAATAACTGCAAAATATGTAGGAGAACGAGGAAATAATTTCAAATTAACGATTGCCCCTTCACTTGCTAATGAAGGTACATTTGACATGAAATTATATGAAAATACAGCTTTATTATACACATATAGTTTTGCTACATGGGCAGAATTGATTGATACAGTAAATACGGCAAATGTTTATATCTTGGCTAGTAAAGCAGAAGGAAGCCCTGACATTAGTGGTAAAGATATTAAAAATATTACTTCTCAAGCATTAACTGGTGGGAATAGTGGTATTACTGGAATCTCTAATACAGATTATATTAAATTACTTGATGTATTAGAGACACAAGAATTTAATATTCTTTCTTTAGATGGCGTTACGGATGAAGCTATTCAAACAAGTATAGCGTCTTGGGTTACGCGTATGAGAACACAAGGTAAAAAAATCATGTGTATTATGGGTGGTTCTTCCGAAGATGATGTTGCTGATGACGCAGTAGAAAAAGCTGTTCAGCGTTCTGCTGGATTTAATCATGAGGGAGTTATTAATATTGGTACTGGAGTAATTCTTGATGATGTGAAATATTCTAGTGCAGATTTAGCACCATATGTTGCTGGTTTAATTGCTGGACAAAAAATGACTGAAAGTACAACTTATGCAGCTACACCATTTGATGATGTTACTAGACGCTGGACAAGAAGCGAACAAGAAACAGCAGTTACAAATGGTGTATTTTTATTTATTAATGACGGTCGAATTGTTAAGGTTTTACAGGGAATTAATTCTTTAATTACATTAAGACAAGACCAAAATAATGCGTTTAAAAAAATTCGTAGTATTAGAACTATGGACGCTATTGACACTGATTTACAGCAAACAGCAGAAGATAATTACATTGGTAAAATAAATAACACTACGGAAGGGCAACTTGCTTTAATCGGTGCTTGCAAACAATATATGGAGGTCTGCGCTCAAGGTGGAATAATTGAGCAAGGGACATATACTGTTGAACTTAATCCAACATATCACGGTGATAATGCGACAATTAAACCAGAGCCTGACCAGGTATATTTAAAATGGTCTGCACATATTACAGATGTTATTGAAAAAATATTTAGTGACTTTATTTGTGAATAGAGGTGAATTTTTAAATGGCAATAGATGGTGTTCGTGTAGTTAATGGTACATTTGGCTATATATACAAAGAAGGTAAATGGCTTTCGCAATTCAATAAAGCAACTGCAAAAGTTGAAATTCAAAAAGCTGAATTAAAAGTTGCTGGCGACCGCTGGACTAGACATAAGGTCTTAGGATTAAAAGGTACTGGCTCTATGGGTGGTTATAAAGTAACAGATGAATTAATGCAAGAAGTTATGGTTGTTACTAATTCTGATAAACCTTCGTATCGAACAGAACTAATTTATGCATTAAAAGACCCAGAAGCATGGGGATATGAAAGAATCCGTTTGATGAATGTTATGTTTGACAGTATTGATGTAGCTAATTGGGAAGCAGGAAAAGAAATAACAGAAGAATGGCCATTTACCTTTGAAGGTTATGAGTTGTTAGACCCAATAGAAGAATAAATTTTATTTAAGGAGATAAAACAATGGAAAAAAATTTATTAAGTAATGCAGAAGTTGATGAAAATACAGTAGAGCAAAACTTTGAAGATGAAGAAGTAAAAGAAAAAATAAATAAAGATATGTCTGAAAGTGATATTATTACAGCATTATTAAATAGTAATGCTGATGATAAACCAACAATGATTGTTCCGCTAAAACGATTAGGTATTCCAGTTACTTTAAAAGCATTAACTGGTAAACAGGTTTCTAGAGTTCGTGAACGTAATACCCGTACAGTTGAGAAAAGAAATAAAACAGAAAAGGTTTTAGACTCCGAAGGCTTTAATATGGGACTTATTATTGCTTCTACTGTAAAACCTAATTGGAGTGCGCCAGAATTATTAAATAAATTCCGTGCTTCTAGTGGTGAGGAAGTTTTAAAACGTATTTTGCTTGGCGGTGAGATTTCTCTGCTCGGTGATGTTGTATTAGAACTTAGTGGATATAATATCAGTATTGATGATATAAAAAACTTATAAAATCCGGAAAGAATATTTTATCTGTAGCCCATGCACTAAGTATTAGAAGGAATATTAGACCGTCAGAGTTTTTTAATATGCCATTCATGGAACGTCAATTTTTAATTGCGTCTATTGAAGTAGAATTAGAAGTAGAACAAGAGGAAATAAACAGAATAAAGGAGAAGCAACGTGGCAGATAATCAAGAATTTTATAGACTAAAGCTAGTTTTATCTATGCAGGATAGACTTACAGCTAGGCTTAAAAAGATAGATGAAGGCGTTTTGAATTTTGAGGAACGTATGGCAAAAACTCAAGCAGTTATGGATAAATTTTCTAATACTAAAGTTGAACCAAGAATAACATTAGACACATCAACTATTGAAGATAGATTGAATAAAACTAATGAATTATTAGAAAAAATTGCTAAAAAAACGGTTGAGCCTAGAATAAAACCTAAAGATGAAACCGAGCGTACAACTAGCAAAGTTGAAGGAAGGTTGCAAAAGCTTACAGCGAAAACATGGGATATAACTATAAAGTTAAAAGATAAAACAATTTCCGGATTAGATAAAATAAACAATGCTCTAACATCTCCTTTAGGAATTTTGGGAGTTGGTGCCGGTGCTGTTGGTATTGGTGGATTAATTACCAACAGCGCTCAAAAATCTATGGACTTTACCGCTGAAATAAGTAATATTAAAGCTCTTACTGGAATGCAAGGTGCAGAAATAGAAGCTATAAGACAACGTGCTTTAGACTTAGGAAAAAGTACAAAATATAGTGCTTTAGAAGCAGCACAAGGAATGACTGAATTATTAAAAGCTGGAGTAGATACAAAATCTGTATTGGGTGAAGCTTCACAAGCTGCTTTAGATTTAGCAGCTGCTGGAGATTTATCTCTTACAGAAGCAGCAGAGGTTATGAGTACTGCAATGAATGTATTTGGAACAAAAGACGCTACACACGTTGCTGATTTATTAGCAGGTGCAGCGAATGCTTCTGCAACAGACGTTCATGAGATGAAATATGCTTTTTCACAAGTAGCAGCTGACGCTCACGGTGTAGGTATGAGTATTGATGATGTTAATGTAGCTTTGGCTACATTTGCTCAATATGGTCAAAAAGGTGAGAAAGCTGGTACAGGTCTTAGAAATATGCTTAATAATTTACAGCCTCATACTAAGCCTGCCACTGAAACATTTAGCAAATTTAATTTTCTTGATAGCAATGGAAATAGTGTATTTTATACAGCTGAGGGAAAATTAAAAAGTATGGCTGAAATAGCTGATATAATGCAAAAAAATTTAGGAAAATTAAACCCTGCTGAATTAGATATGGCACTATACGATATGTTTGGTGTAGAAGGTAAAGGGCTTGCTAAAGTTATTATGGAACAAGGTGCAAAAGCTTTCATTGCAATGGAAAAAGAAATGAAAAAATTTACCGCTTCTAGTGTTGCTTTAGAAAAACTTAATAATGCTAAAGGTGATATAGAACAATTACGAGGTGCTTTTGAAACATTTCAAATAGAAGCACTTGCTCCATTAGAACCTGCAATTAGAGTAGTAGCTACAGCTTTTACAGACTTTTTTTCTAATGCTGATACATTAGAAAATGTAAAAAGTAATGTTGCTGGAATATCTGATGAAATAGTTGCATTTATGGATAATCTAGCGAGTGATGAAAAATTTCAGCAAATGCAGTGGGGCGATAAAATTGTTTTCTTGCTCGACCAAATGATGATAAAAATGGATGAGTGGGCTAGTGGTTCTGGTGGCGAACAATTTGGTAAGGTGATGACTAAACTTGCAGAAATTGGGATAAAAGCATTTGTTGGCGCACTTACTGGAATGATAAAAGCAGCTTTTAATTCTGCAATAGAGGGTAATTTTAGCAGTGCAATCTCTCTAGGACTGGGTTCAGCATTTATGGCTTCAATTTTACCATTGAGTGGTATTTTTAAAATAGTCAAAAACACCATTGATTTTGGTAAAAACATTAAAACAGGTTCTTATTGGCTTGGGGACGCTTATAGCAGTGGAACAAGTACAACATCTAAGATATTAAAGAAAATTCCTGTTATTGGAGCAATATTTGACGGATATAGATTCTTAACATCTGATGATAAAGCTAAAACTGGTACTGAAATTATTGGTGGTTGGGGCGGTGCTTGGGCTGGTAGTAAAATCGGTGCTGGTATAGGTGGTGCGATTGGTTCTATTATTCCTGGTGTGGGTACCGCTATAGGTGCTGGTGTAGGCTCTGTTTTTGGAGGTGTTGGTGGTTATTGGCTTGGTTCAAATACTGTTAGTTCAATTATTGACCCACAAAATAATTCATTTATGAACGAACATGGACAAAGCCAAATTCAAAATTCTAATATGCAATTAGAAACAGCAAAAGCACAATCTGCTATGATGAATGAAATATTAGAAAGTGCTGGAGAAAAAATCAATAGATTAAAAGAACTAGGTGCAGAAGGTTGGAATTCTCTTGGTGAAAATGCTTCTATGAACCTTGAACGTATGCGTTATGGTTTATCATCAGCGAGGGAAAGCATTTTACAAGCTACTAATACTATTAGTGAGGACTTTGGCGAAATGTCTAATTCAATTAGTGAATGGTGTTCTACAATAGTTACTGATGTTACAAGTTGGTTTGCTCAAATTCCTGATAGAGTTGGACAAGCTATAGATGAAGCTGTAGCAAGAGCAAATGCAGGTTTATCTGATTTAAAAATTTCTGCATGGAATGCTTTACCAGCTCCATTACGAGATACTATAGATTGGGGAGCTAAAAAACTTGGTATTAAAGGCTATGCTAATGGTGGATTTTTAAATCAAGACCAGATAATTCGTGTTGCTGAAGGAAATAATGCTGAAGTAATAATCCCGTTACATTCTTCAAAACGTCAAAGAGGTTTATCACTTTGGCAACAAGCGGGGCAAATGTTGGGGGTTAATAGTAATTTATTTACCAATGTTACGAATAATAATTATATGCCAGCAATGGCTTATGCTTTATCTAGTGGTAATACTAGCGATAATGGCAAATCCAATAACTCTAATAATGCTTTTTCGTTTAATGGTTTAAATATTCATATCGGAAATAATAAATCTGATGATGAAATGGCAAGTGCTATAGGTTGGAAAATACTTGCGGAAGTAAAACAAGCATATCAAAATAGGGGTTGAGTAAATGTTTGGTTATTTAAATAAAGGAACAACAGCAACTACTATATTAGATGGATTACAAAAAGGCAGTAAATTTGCAGAAGTTGCAGGAAATTTGTTAAATCAAGCGTTAGTGGGTAATACATGGGTTAATCCTGTAACAATTTTTATCATTGACCAAGTTACAAGTACGATATTTCAGTTGCCAGTTAATCCGCTAGAAATAAAAATGCAATGGCAAAGAAAAACACAAACGATAAATATTCTTAATTTAGGAGAAATAGATTTTACTACTGGAGATAAATTACAAGAAATCTCATTTAGTTCATTTTTCCCTTCGGAATATGTGCCTACGTATTGTATGTACCCAGAATTACCTACACCAGAAAGTGCTAATGCTGTTATGAATAATTGGAAAAGTCGTTTTAGCGACCCAGTAAAAGGATTGGCTGACCCTTTGCATTTAATAATAACTGGAGCACAAGATATAAATATGAATGTATTACTTACTAGATATGCTTCTGAAGAACGTGGAGGAGAGCCGGGCGATATTTATTTTGATGTTACTTTTAGAGAATGGAAAAATATTGCTGTTCGCACAGAAAGTGAAGAACAACAAAGTAAAAGAGTAGCTATAAAAGAACGTCCAAAACTTGTAAAAATAAAAACAGATGATGATTTATTTGGTACAGAAGAAAGTTTATGGAAAATAGCAAAACAACATTATGGAAATGGTGAAAGTTGGAGTAAGATAGCAGAAGCAAATGTTGGTAAAATAGCAAAGCAGGTGATTTTACCTTGATTGTAAAACCTAGTGTATGCCGATATGATGTAATATTACAAAATAAATATTTTTTAAGAGAATGTATACAAAGTCTAACTTTAGAAGATAGACTTGATGAAGTTGCTTATTGTGGAAAAGTAAAACTTGCTGTTCCAGATGACCAATTTACAGGACTTCCAATAATTACTCCGGGAATGGAAATTCGTGTTAGTGGTACAAAATTTGGTGAAGATAAATATTCTTATTTACTTCATCCAGGTGTAGTTTGGGATGTTGAAATTGATAATAATGCACGTAGAAATTGGAATTTAATAATTTACGACCGAACGATATATTTATCTAAATCCGAGGACCAATTTTTATTTAAAGAAGGAACAACAGCCAGCGACCGTATAAAACAAATATGTAGTGAATGGAATATACCAATATTAAATATTACAGATACAAAACAAGCCCTTGCACAAGATGTTGTAAGGGCTAAATCTTTATGGAATATTATTCAGGACCAACTAAAGGAAACCGCTGAAAAATCTGGTAAGCTGTTTACTGTGCGTATGCAACCAGATGGGCTAGAATTATTTGAAATAGGTTCTAATGCAGACCCATGGGTTTTTGAATTTGCTGTTAATTTACAAAGTGTTAGACAAAAGCAAACACTTAATGGTGCAGTTACTAAAGTAAAAGTATTAGGCAAAGAAGAAAAAGGTTCTACAGCCCCAATAGAGTTTGAAACAAATGCTGATACTGATAAATACGGGACAATACAAAAAGTTATTCCGTATAAAAAAGGATTGGATACTAATGCTATACAACAAAAAGCTGCAAATACTTTAACTGGTATTCAAGAAACAGTTACAGTTGAGGCAATAGATATAAATACTATTCGCAAGGGAGATAAGGTAATTGTACAAGGTTGGGATGATGGATTATATGTAATTAGTGTAAAACATAATTGCAACAGTCCCGGAACAATGCAAATGGAGCTTGCTTCACTTGAGTATATAAGGAGGAGATATTATCGAAGCGAAAAATCCTTTTAAAGAATTAGCTGCACTTATTGATGAACAAGCTCAAAAAAGAGTTAATGAAGGATTTACAGGGCAGTGGATTACATCACAAATTGGCACAGTTACGGCTAAAGGTGTAATTATAGACGGATTTCCTTTTGAATTGACTAATATATATGTAAATCGTGCTTGTACATTATCTGAACCACATATGACCGATACAAAAAAAGTAAGTGGTGGTAGTGGAGATGCACAATATGAAAGTCATAGTCATCCAGTTATAACTCCTACTCCCATATTGCCATTACATATTGGAGATAGGGTAAAAGTAACTCCTATTAATGGTGGACAATATTGGTGTATAGATTGTGTTATAGTTCCGTTTACAGGTGGTGCTTAATTATGCCAGATTTATTTCCAACTGTTGGAGTAACTTCATCAACATACGTTGATGAAATGGCTTCTGATAAAATTAATTATGGAAAAACAGTACAATTTGATTTTGAAAAACATGAATTTATATTAAGTCCTACTGGCAGGCAAAAAACTGTTACTGGTTCACAAGCTTGGGCTGAATGGTGTGTAAAAGCCTTATCTTCTGAACGCTATAAATATCTTATTTATAGCGATAATTATGGAGAAGAAATAGATACTTTATTAGGTAAAAGTTATCCTAAAAAAGTAATTGAATCTGAAATAAAACGTATGGTAAAAGATTGTTTACTCGCAGATAAACGAACCGCAAGTGTAGATGATTTTAACTTTACATGGATTGATGACGGAATAATATTTTCTTGTTCTGTAAAAAATATTATCGGTGAAAATATTACTATATCAAGAACGGTGGTGAGACAGTGAGTGAAAGTGATATTGATTATTTAAATGGAGAAATGACAACCGAGGAAGCTATACGTAATCGTATGCTTTCTCGTATTTCTAATGAATGGGATAAAACAGAAGGTAGTTATATATATGACAGTATATCCCCAGTTTCCATTGAAATGGTATTTATAGCCATGATGGCAAAAAAAATTCTTAAACAAGGTTTTATTCAAACGGCAGAAGGAATTTTTTTAGATTATAGAAGCGATGAACATGGATTATTTAGAAAAGAAGCAACATATGCAACAGGAAAAATAAAAATAGTTGGTAATATAGGTGCAAAGATACCTAAAGGATTAAAAGTTGCTACAGAAGCTGATACAGTATTAGATATACAATCTGTAGAATTTCTTACGACTGAAGATGTAGTAATTTCCGAAGAAGGATATGTGTATGCATCTATACAAGCTATGACTGCTGGAAGTATTGGTAATGTAACAGCAAATAAGATTATTGTTGTTATGGAAAGTAATAGTAATATAACATCTGTAACTAATGAAGAACAAACGCTAGGTGGAACAGATATTGAATTAGATGATAATTTAAGAAGCAGAACTTTAGATTATGTACGGACACCAGGTACTAGTGGAAATGAACAAAATTATAAACAATGGGCGTTATCTGTACCTGGTGTAGTAGCTGTACATGTTATCCCTTTATGGAATGGCAATGGCACAGTAAAAGTTGTAATATTGGGCGGTGATAATAAGCCTGCTACAGAAGAACTTGTAAAAACTGTTACTGAATATATAAGTGGATATGACAATAATGGCTATAGACGTTCTCCGATTGGTGCTCTTGTTACTGTAGTTAGTGCTATACCTGTAACTATAAATATAAAAGCTAATATAGTTATTGATAAAGAAGTAACTACATTAGAAAAAGTTAAGACATTATTTGAAAGCAATATGGAAGAATATATAAAAGAAAATGCTTTTAATTCTAATACAATATATATTTCTAAGATTGGAGGTATATTAATAAATACAAATGGTGTATTAGATTATTCTGATTTGCAAGTAAATGATGATAGTATAAATATACCCATTACCACTGAACAAGTTGCTGTTATTGGTGAGGTGGAACTAAGTGAAAAGTAAAAAAGGCAAAGAAATGCTTACTTTTACTGATTGGTATTATCAAGAAAGTAAAATAATGCAAAGTATTTTAGATACGCAAGGTATTGAAATAGATGCTGTACGAGATAAATTAAAGGATATTTTAAATCAATTTTATGTCGATACGGCAACATGGGGCTTAGATTTATGGGAAAAAGAGCTAAATATACAAGATACTAGCGGTGATTATGCTGAAAGAAGAAATCGTATAAAATTATATTTAGCAAAACCAGTATCCGTTACACCTCAATTTTTATGTACATTAACAAATCGATATCTAAATGATAAATCAGCTACTATTATTGAACATATACAAGATTATTGCTTTGATGTTTGCTTTAATAATGGTAGCCTTTTTGATTGGGCTGGTTTGCAAAAGGCTATAGAAATATATAAGCCAGCACATCTAGGAGTAAAATATTTTGCTTTGCAAAATGTTAGCTCTAGTATATATGTAAGTGGTGCTGTAAACAACATAGAACAAATAGAAATAGGAGTAGAAGAAGATTATAGTATAGACCCAATAACTGCTCCTATTGTTATTTATGGAATATCTAATATTGCTGAACAAATAGAAATAGGTGCTGATAATGTTATTGAAGATACTAATATAAATGTTGATACTGATAATGTTATTTATGGATTATTTGATGTTGTGGACCAAATAGAAATTTAATATTTAGGAGGGATAATATGGCTAAATTTCCAAATATAACAATGACGAGTGCAGGGCTTGAAATGTTAGCAAGAGCTGCTAGTGGTCAAACAGCCGATAGATTTATAGTAACCAAAGTAAAACTTGGAGATGGTGTATCTGAAGGTAATATTCGAGATTACACAGATGTGATAAGTCCTAAAAAAGAAGTAACTTTAGCTTCTTTTGAAGATAAAGGAAATGGTACGTTCCGATATACTTTTACTTATAATAATGAAGGTGTGAAAGTAGGTTTTTATCATAGGGAAATTGGTCTTTTTGCCAAAAATGGTGATAGTGGTACAGAAAAACTTGTAGGATATACAAATGCAGGAAATTATCCAGGATGGATTGATGATGAGACAAGAATACAACCATATACTAGATTAATGATTAATGTTGGTATTGGAGATACTGATAATGCTAGTGGTATGGTTGATGTAGGGAATACAGTTACCATTGAAATGTTAGATGAGCATAACAATGATGAAAATGCACATACTAATTTAATTAAACGATTGTTTGGCTCTGCTACTGCTACAATGGAAAGCGTAAAAAATAGCGTACAAGGATGGTGCAAAGAAAGTATTGCTAGTATTTTTGGTATAGCTAGTGCTACACAAACGAATGTAAAAAATAAAATATTAGAGTATGCTCAAGAACAGATTAATAGTTGGTTAGAAACATTAGGAATTAGATACAACATCGCTCAAAATGGTTATATTTGCCTCGGTAAATTATTTGGGGACGCAATTATACAGTGGGGAACTAATGCTTGGGAAAATCTAGATTACAATGTAGAAATAAAATTA
>ERZ834433.526-NODE-526-length-43409-cov-4.440836_pt1 | contig 43409 bp, 27 predicted proteins | sample MGYA00519948_ERZ834433 | MGnify/ENA primary metagenome ERZ834433 (study PRJEB31850, sample SAMEA3708752) | human gut metagenome | biome: human gut; feature: human-associated habitat; material: faeces | place: China | collected 2014 ...
TATCGGGTACTTTCGGTACCGCTCCCAAGATCCGCGTCCGCGGTGCGACGTCGATCTTCGGCAGCTCGAAGCCCCTCTGGGTTGTGGACGGCGTCATTATGGAGGATGTGATCGACATCGACGCCGACGCACTCTCTTCGGGTGACGCCACGACGCTGATCAGCTCCGCCATCGCAGGTCTCAACGCCGACGACATCGAGAGCTTCAGCATTCTGAAAGACGGTTCCGCAACTTCCATATACGGTGCGCGCGCTATGGCCGGCGTGATCGTCGTTACGACCAAGAAAGGCCGCGCAGGCGAAAGCCGCATCAGCTATACCGGCGACTATACGTTCCGCATGACGCCGCGCTATGCCGATTTCAACATCATGAATTCTCAGGATCAGATGTCGGTATATCAGGAAATGGCCGCTAAGGGCTGGCTCAACAACTCGACTATCGCAAACGCCTCTTCGAGCGGTGTTTACGGCAAAATGTGGGAGCTGGTAAATACGGGCAAACTCGAAAATACGGAGGCTGCGCGCAACCGCTACCTGCGTAAGGCCGAGTACCGCAACACGGACTGGTTCAAGGAGCTTTTCCGGAGTACGTTGATGCACACGCACTCGATCAGCCTCAGCTCCGGTACCGAGAAGTCGCAGTACTACGCTTCGATGAGCGCCATGTTCGATCCGGGATGGACCAAGGCCAGCGAGGTGGAGCGTTATACGGCGAACCTCAATGCTACCTATAATATCTTCGACAATCTGACGCTGAACCTGATTTCGAGCGGTTCTTACCGTAAGCAAACGGCTCCGGGTACGCTGGCCGCGACGACCGACGTGGTATTCGGCGAGGTGAAGCGCGATTTCGACATCAACCCCTACTCTTATGCCATGAATTCGTCCCGGACGCTCGATCCCGATGAATTCTACACGCGCAACTACGCTCCCTTCAACATTCTCGACGAACTTGGGAAGAACTACATCGATCTCAACGTCGTGGATACGAAGTTCCAAGCGGAGCTGCGTTACAAACCCGTCACGGGTCTCGAACTGAGCGCACTGGCCGCCATCAAATATTCGGCTACGACGCAGGAGCACAACATTACGGACTATTCGAATCAGGCCCGCGCCTACCGTGCAATGGCTACTACGGTGATCCGTGACAACAACCCGTTCCTGTATACCGATCCCGACAATGCGTATGCAGTGCCTATTTCGATCCTGCCCAAGGGCGGTATCTACAAGCGCCGCGACAACAACATGCTGTCGTACGACTTCCGTTTTGCCGCTTCGTACAATACGGAGATCAACAACCAGCACATCATCAACCTCTACGGAGGTATGGAGGTCAACCAGAGCGACCGTCACGAATCTTGGTTCAACGGCTGGGGTATGCAGTACTCGATGGGCCTGATCCCCTTCTACGCCTATGAGGTATTCAAGAAAGGCAAGGAGGAGAACACCGACTACTTCGGTCTGGCCGACACCCATTACCGCAACGTCGCTTTCTTCTTCAACGGCACCTATTCGTGGAAAGGCCGCTACACCCTCAACGGAACCTTCCGTTACGAAGGAACGAACCGCATGGGTAAGAGCCGCAGCGCCCGCTGGCTGCCGACATGGAACGTCGCCGGTGCATGGAACGTACACGAAGAGAATTTCTTCGAGGCGCTGCGTCCCGCACTGTCGCACTTGTCGCTGAAGGCTTCCTACTCGCTGACCGCAGACCGCGGCCCCAGCTTCGTGACCAACTCGCGCGTCGTCATTACGAGCAATACCCCGTGGCGTCCTTCGGCCGGTGTTACCGAGTCGGGTCTGACGATTTACGACTTGGAGAACAGCGAGCTGACTTACGAGAAGAAGAACGAGGTGAACGTCGGTATCGACATGGGCTTCCTGAACAACCGCATCAGCCTCGCAGCCGACTGGTACAAGCGTGACAACCACGACCTGATCGGTGTGATCAACACGCAGGGTATCGGCGGTCAGGTGATGAAATACGGTAACGTCGCCGGTCTGAAATCTTCGGGTGTCGAGCTGACTCTTTCGACCCGCAACATCGAAACCAAGAATTTCAGCTGGTCTACGGACTTCATCTATTCGCACCTGAAAGAGGAGGTGACCGACCTGATGTCGTACAAGCGTGCCATCGACCTCGTATCGGGCACCGGTTTCGGTATGGAAGGCTATCCTTCGCGTTCGATCTTCTCGTTCGACTTCCAAGGCCTGAACGACGAGGGTATCCCGCAGTTCATCAACGAGAAAGGCCAGCTCACGACCACCTCGATCAACTTCCAAGAGCGTAACAACCTCGGACATCTGAAGTATTCGGGTACGGCCGATCCGACGGATTTCGGTAGCTTCGGCAACATGTTCCGTCTCTACGGCTTCAAGCTCAATGTCTTCATCACCTACTCGTTCGGCAATGTGATCCGTCTGGATCCGGTCTTCTCCGAATCCTACAGCGACCTGCTCTCCATGCCGCGCGAGTTCCGCAACCGCTGGATGCGTCCGGGCGATGAGAACCATACGGATATTCCGGTTATCGCCAACAAGCGTCAGGTCAAGAAGGACAACTACCTTTCGCGCGCTTACAATGCCTACAACTATTCGACGGCACGTATCGCCAAGGGCGACTTCATCCGCATGAAGGAGATTTCGCTGACCTACGACTTCCCGAAGCGCTGGATCAAGAAACTCCGTTTCTCAAACATGTCGCTTAAACTTCAGGCTACGAACCTCTTCCTGATCTATGCCGACAAGAAGCTCAACGGTCAGGATCCCGAATTCTTCAATACCGGCGGTGTTGCGGTTCCGGTGCCCAAGCAATTTACGCTGACGCTGAAAATCGGTTTATAACAGACGCTAAAGTTGAAAAATATGAATACGAAAAAAATAACCACGCTAATCGTACTCGCGGCTGCCCTCGTGGCGCTTCCCGCTTGTAACGACTTTTTGGATGAGATGCCGGACAACCGAACCGAACTCGATTCGAGCGACAAGATCACCAGTCTGCTGGTTTCGGCATATTCCGAACATACCTACCCCGTAACCTGCGAATACGCATCGGACAATGTCGATGAAACGGCATTGGTTTCACCGAACTTCGAACCCGAACAGGAAGAGTATTACCGCTGGCAGGACGTTACGGCGGCCGTTACCAACGAAGCGCCTCAGGCCGTATGGAGTCAGTATTACATGGCGATTGCCGCTGCCAACCAAGCGCTCGACGCCATCAAGGAGCTGGGCGGCGCCGACACCCCGCAGCTGAAGGCCGCCAAGGGCGAAGCGCTCATTTGCCGTGCATACGCTCATTTCTGTCTGGCCAATATGTTCTGTCAGGCTTACAATCCGCAGTATGCGTCGGAAGACCTTGGCATCCCCTACATGGAGAAGGCCGAAACAATACTCAACCCCAAATACACCCGCGGTACGCTGGCCGATGTCTATTCCAAGATCGACGCCGACCTGATCGAGGGTCTGCCGCTGATCACCGACGAGTTCTACTCGGTGCCGAAGTACCATTTCAACCAGAAGGCCGCCTATGCTTTTGCAGCCCGTTTCTACCTCTTCTATCAGAAGTGGGACGAGTGTATCGCCGCCGCGAAGGTAGTGCTGGGAAGCGCTCCCGAAACGATGATGCGCGACCTCGAAGCGAACGGCAAACTGGGACTGCAGTCGGCCGACGGACAGACCCTGCTTCGCACGATGGACTATATCGACTACTCGCACAAGTGCAATCTGCTGCTGCAGACCTCGATAACCGATGCTCCCGGCATTTCGTTCGGTCCTTACAATGCCTACACCGGGTTCTCCCACGGTAACTGGCTGGATCAGACCGAAACCTTCCGCGCTCCGACGGCTCCATGGGGCAGCAGCTATACGCTCTACTCTGCGCCGTATTCAATGAATACCGGTAAAGCCGACAAGTGTTTCGCATGGCGTGCGCCCTACCTCTTCGAGATCAAGGACCCGGTGATGCAGACGGGACTCGCGCATACGGTTTTCCCCGCATTTACGGCCGAAGAGACGCTGCTCTGCCGCGCCGAGGCTTACATCATGAAGAAAGAATACGGCCCGGCTCTGAACGACATGAACCTCTGGATCAGCAAATATGTGAAATCCGGCGCCCAGACGCTCACCGAAGCCAACGTCAACCAGTGGGCGCAGAACACGAAGGAGTATACCCCGGCCAATCCCACGGTGAAGAAACCTTTCGGCGAGACGGCTTTCCCGCTCGAAGCCGGCACGCAGACCAACATGTGCTATGCGCTGCTGCATCTGCGCCGTGTGGAGACCGTACACCTCGGTTTGCGCTGGTTCGACATAAAACGTTACGGCATTACGATCTATCGTCGCAAGCTGGCCAGCTACAACACGCTCGGAAGCGTTACCGACGAACTGCACGCCCGCGACCCGCGCTGCGCGATGCAGCTGCCGATGGATGTCGTTGCCGCAGGCCTGACTCCTAACCCGAGATAATCAGATGCTAACGATAAAACAGGATATACGATGAAAAAGAATATTATATTACTTATGACGGCAGTGTTCGGAGTGTTCGTTTTGGCGGGCTGCTCCGAGGACGACCTGAAAAAGACGAGTGCTGTCCTCGACTCGCCTACCGTCGAGAACGATTTCGACAGATGGCTTGCCAAGAACTATATGGAACCCTACAACATCGATTTCAAATATCGTTTCAAAGATGTTCTGGGCGACATGGACTACAACCTGACTCCCGCGGATTACGGACAGGCGATCAAACTGGCCAAGCTGACGCTGCACCTGACGCTGCAGGTTTACGACGAAGTGACGGGCAACAGGCAGTTCATCAGCGAGAACTTCCCGAAGATCGTCCATGTTATCGGTTCGCCGGCCTATAACGAAAACAACAACATCGTACTCGGTGTGGCCGAAGGCGGTAAGATGATGACCCTTTATCAGGTAAACATCATCGACTATCTGCTGAGCACGAAGAATATTGCCCAGCTCAACGAGCTATTCTTCAAGACCATGCACCATGAGTTCGGTCACATCCTCCACCAGACGCGGCCCTACTCGACCGACTTCAACGCCGTGACGCCTTCGAGCTACGTCGGCGACGCATGCTTCGACACCTATCGGACGGATGCAGCGGCTCGTCAGGCCGGGTTTATCACGCGTTATTCGTCGAAGGCTCCCGATGAGGATTTCGTGGAACAGCTCTCGCTCTACGTAACCTCGACGGCAGCCGAATGGGAAGCCATTCTCGCACAAGGCGGCAGCGCCGGACGTCCGCTTCTCGAACAGAAGAACGATATCATGCGTGCCTACATGCTCAGCACATGGGATATCAATATCGATGAACTGCGAAAAGTGGTATTACGTCGGCAGAATGAGATTTGGTCGCTCGATTATAACATTTAATTCGTAAAAGAGATGAAAAAACTTATCATATTATTAGCGGTTTTGCCGCTTGTCCTCTCTTCGTGCCTCAAAGACGACAAGGACGCTTTCGGCAAAACGGCCAGTGAGCGAATCCGCGAGGTGCAGGAGGGCACCGAAAAGGCGCTGACCGGAGCTGCCAACGGCTGGCTGATGGAGTACTATCCCAGTGCGACGCAGGAGTACGGAGGCATTGCGATCTACATGAAATTCCAGAACGGAACGGTTACCGTAACTTCCGAAGCGGGAGGCGCCGGCAAGACCGCCGAGAGTCTCTACTCGTACGATCAGGATTACGGTCCCACGATCAATTTCGACACTTACAATCCGTACTTCCATATCTATTCGGAGCCGAACTCCGGTGTCGGCCCGACCAATACGGGTATGGGAGGCGACAGCGAGTTCATCATCATGAGCTATGCGGCCGACAAGGTCGTTCTGCGCGGCAAGAAAACCCAGAACACCATCGTGCTGACTCCCCTGCCGGAAACCGCATGGAACACGATGTTCGGCAAATATTCCGCAGATGTGAACAAGATGGACAATTTCCGTTCCTACGAACTCGTTCTCAACGGCAAGACCTACGACATCGCACGCGAGGTAGCGGACAATTACAATTCCCGTTACTTCTCCGTGGTGACCGAGTCCGGAGTTACGTCTGCAAGTTTCATCTACACGCAGGATACCGGACTCAAGTTCTATGAGCCGCTGGTTGTCGACGGAGTGTCGATCGAGGAGATGACTTGGAGCGGCGGCATGTTCACCGACGAGGTAAGCGGCGCCCGGATTCAGGAGACGGTATCCAACAATAAGTTCACCTTCGCCGTATCGGATATCAAGGCTACTTCGGTCAAAGTAAAGACGACGCCGACTGTTGCAAACGAGTACTATTATTTCAATGTCGTGCCCAAAAGCGCCTTTGCAAGTATGGCGGACGAGGATATTCTCAACGTATTGATGAACAGCATCACGTCGATGAACGACTTGTCCCGCGGCACTGCCGAGAAGACGCTGATCGTCGAATCCGATACGGAGTATGTTCCCTGCGGATTCGGACTCAAAGTCGTGAACGGTTATGTTTATCCGATCACGGAGCTGGCCAAAGGCACCTCCTTCATGAGCGGTCAGGGCGAACCGTTGTCGCCGGAGTATCAAGCATGGCTCGGCACATGGACCGTCACCAGTACGTCGTCCGAAAAGAGCAAGCAGCCGATTACATTCGACATCACGCTTGCCAAGAAGGTCGCCAATACCTCCTATTCGCTGACCGGCTGGGATATTTCGGTCCGCCGACTGACTTGGGCGGGAACTGCCGACTTCAACACAACCGACAATTCGTTCGTAATCATGAACGGGCAAGAGCTCCCGTATTCGGATCCCAACGGTACGCCGTATCTTATCGCCCGCGGAATCGCAGCATCAGGCACCTATATCGTCTCTGGCAGCTACCCGGCACTGACCGGCGTTATGAATTCCGACGGAACAGCCTCCGTTTCCTGCTATAAGGGCAAGTTCTCGGACGGCGAGGAGTTTACCGTAGGTACGGTAGGATATTTCATAGATACCGGAGGCAGCTACGGATCTTATGGTCCCGCAGCAGGATTTACATCGGGAGATCATCCGGTCGGACCGTTCAAGATGGTTAAGAAATCGGCTGCCGGCGCTCCCGCCAAAGCCGCTGCTCTGACGAACGTCAATACTGTAATCCGGTACCATAAATTATCGGATACTCCGCAGTCGTTTCAGATCGACGTCAATGTAAAAGCTGCAAAGCTCGAATAAGGAGCGCTTGCATTATTGATCAATAGGGGTGGGAGGAGTCATTCGATAATGACTCCTCCCAAATTTTAGAGGGATTACCATCGTTTCATCTGCATGAGTTCGGTATTGCACCGGACTCATGTCGTCAATATACTCTTCATCCGCTTGCTGCCGAAGCGCAGCCGATTGCCGGAGAGGTCTGCGATCGGGATGCAGGCAGGGCGGTTCGTCTCCATAAAATAATAAATAGAATAATAATTTGCATAAATCCGCACAAAATCGCATATTTGTATCTTAATCTTCCGTTACGAACCATTTATGGAATCTTTTTTGAACCATACGCCGGCGGCATATACACACTGCAAATCCGCTCCGGAAGATCTGCCGCTCCTATCCTTTGTCAACTATTCAAAATCATAGTTATGAACAACAGAAAATTACTCATTTTTGCGTCATTCCTGCTGTTGGCGGGCTGTACGACCGATCCGGATACGGATAATAACGCGGGGGGGGGTACTTCCGCGCAGACTCCGTCGGCCAAGATCGTCAACACCTCCGCCGATGCGGCGGCCGAAACGCTTCTGGTCTATTTCAACGACCGTGCGGTCGAAACCATCGAAAGCACCGCTGCCGCAACCCGCACTGCGGCGACACGTTCGGGAGTCGCCTCCGTAGACGACGTTCTGAGCCGTCTGGAGATCGTTTCGTTGGAACGTCTTTTCACTTACGACGCCCGGAGCGAAGAGCAGACCCGCGCCGCAGGGCTGCATAAATGGTACATACTCACCTTCGGCCAAGGCGCGGATCTGGAAAAAGCCGCAAGGGAGCTGGCCGGAGTGGCCGAAGTGAGCCGCATACAATTCGACACGAAACTGCAAAAGGCATCGGTCGGCAATCCCATGCCGTTCAGAATCGACGAGACGGGGACGACCCGCGCCGATTTCTCCGGCAGCGGCTTCAATGATCCCGGACTTCCGAACCAATGGCACTACAGCAACAACGGCGACAAAATGTTCGCGGCTACGACGGCCGCAGGCGCCGACATCAATGTTCCGGAGGCATGGAAACTGACCGGCGGCAGCCCTTCGATCATCGTCGCCATCGTCGATGAAGGCGTGAAATACACCCATCCCGATCTGGCCGACAACATGTGGGTAAATAAGGCCGAACTGAACGGTGCGGCAAACACCGACAATGATGGGAACGGCTATAAGAACGACGTACATGGCTACAACTTCGCTACAAACTCCTCCGATCTGACATGGAGTGTATCGCATTATGACAATAAAGGCAAATACGACGGCGATTCGGGCCACGGCACCCACGTCGCAGGTACGGTAGCCGCCGTAAACAACAACGGCAAAGGCGTCTGCGGCGTAGCGGGCGGCACGGGCAGCAACGACGGCGTGAAACTCATGTCGTGCCAGATTTTTTCGGGCGGAAACGGCGGCACCATCTCGACTTCGGTCCGCGCGATCAAATACGCCGCCGACAACGGCGCCTCGATCATCCAGTGTTCGTGGGGCTACCCCACTCAGTCGCCGTTCACGTCGGACAGCTATTATGAAAGGAATTACGCTGCGGAAAAAGAGGCGATCGACTACTTCGTTTCGAAAAAGAACAACGACGTACTCGACGGAGGCCTTGCGATCTTCGCCGCAGGCAACGACGCCACCAACTTCGCAAGTTATCCGGGCGGCTACCGCAGCTACGTTTCGGTCACCTCGTTCGGCCCGGACTACCTGCCGGCCTACTACACGAATTACGGTCCCGGCTGCAACGTCGCGGCTCCGGGCGGCGACGCCAGCATCTCGCCCGCAGGAACCAGCGCCGCGCAGGTGCTTTCGACACTGCCTTCCGAGCTGCCCGCAGAACTCGGCACCGACGGAGCCGACTACGGCTACATGCAGGGCACCTCGATGGCCTGCCCCCACGTATCGGGCGTCGCTGCGCTGGGACTCTCCTACGCGCTGGCCAAAGGCAGGCATTACACGGTGGACGAGTTCAAATCGATGCTCCTGACCGCCGTAAACGACATCGACTCCTATATCATCGGCGGCACCAAAAACGGCATGGTACTCCGCAACTACCGCAAGAATATGGGCACCGGATCGATCGATGCCTACCAGCTGCTGATGCAGATCGAAGGCACGCCCTGCCTGCCGGCTAAAGTCGGCGTACAGCAGGTGCTCTCGCTCGACAAGTTCTTCGGGCAGGCTTCGGCGAACCTGACCTACAAGAGCGCCGAAATGTCGCAGGCCGACATGGACAAGCTGGGGATCACCGCCGCGCCTGCGTTCTCGTACGGAAAACTGCAGATCAAATGCACCAAACCGGGCGTCGCCAAGATCAAGATCAAGGCCATGGCCGGAAGTTCCTCGGCAAACGGAGAGATGAGCGGCATGGAGATCACCAAGGAGTTCGCGATCATCGCCCGCGCGGTACAAGCCGGCAACGGGGGTTGGTTATAATATAAACGTATGAAAACTATGAGAAAGACTATCTATATCGTACTGGCCGCATTGGGCCTGTGTCTGTTCGCCGGCTGCGGATCGTCGGACAAGGAGAAGGTGTCGCCCACGGCAAAACAGCTCGTCGGCGAGTGGCAGCTCAAGACATGGACGGGCGAGACTCCGCAGGATTTCGATATTTACCTCTCGTTCGGAGCGGACAATACTTTCGAGATATACCAAAGGCTCGCCGAGGTAAAATACCAGAAATTCACCGGCAGTTATCAGGTGCAGAACGACGTGCTCAGCGGAAAATACAGCGGCGGCAAGAACTTCGGAAGCACCTACGACATTTCATTCAACGAATCGGGCAGCACGCTGACGCTGACCAGCGCCACGAACGTTACGGAAGTGAGCGTATACGAGCGCAGCACGATTCCGAATTCGGTCAAGGAGGGCGCCGCCGTGATGAAATCCACCCGTTCGGCGGTACGGCTGGCGCTGTAGGCCGTCCGCCGCAAAGGTCAAAACAGAGAATCTCCGGTCTTATGACCGGAGATTTTTTCATGCCGGAGTCATTCACACCCCACCGGCGGCCGATTTCCGGACGCAAACGCCGTTCATGTCCGAAAAACTGTTATATTTGCCCTCTGGAAGAGAAATTATATTTACAGAAACATCAGACGGACAGCCGGATAGCTCTCGATTTCCGTTTTGGCACATTTTTCACTATCTTTGGACAAAATACGTTACATATTATGAACATCACCGAAATTCTGCCCGGCATTCATTACGTCGGGGTCAATGATCGCACGACAACCCGTTTCGAAGGCCTCTGGTCGCTTCCCCACGGAGTTTCATACAACGCATATCTGGTCGCAGACGAGAAGGTCGCCCTGATCGACACCGTCGAAGAGGCTTTCGGAAGCCGTTTGTTCGAAAATATCCGCGAGACGATCGGCGACCGCCCGATCGACTACCTCGTGGTCAATCACATGGAGCCGGACCACTCGTCGTCCATCCGCGCCCTGCGCCTGCTCTACCCCGACATCCGGATCGTCGGCAATGCCAAGACGCTGCAAATGATCCAAGGCTTCTACGGCATCGACACCGGGACGCTCGAAGTCAAGGAGGGCGACACGATTTCGCTCGGCGCGAAGACGCTCTCGTTCTACATGGCGCCGATGGTACACTGGCCCGAAACGATGGTCACGTGGTGCGCCGAAGCCGGGACGCTCTTCTCTGGCGACGCTTTCGGCACGTTCGGGGCTATCGACGGCGGCATCACCGATTCGCAGCTCGACCCGTCGCGCTACTGGGACGAGATGCGCCGCTACTACGCCTGCATCGTGGGCAAATACGGCGGCCCCGTGCAGAAAGCGCTGGCAAAGGTCCGCGGACTGAACCCCACGACCATCTGTTCGACCCACGGTCCCGTATGGCAGCGGCAGATTCCGCAGGTAATGGATATTTACGACCGTCTGAGCCGCTACGAGGGAGAACCCGGCGTAGTGCTCGCCTACGGTTCGATGTACGGCAACACGGAGCAGATGGCCGAACGCATCGCCCGCGAGCTTGCGAGCCGGGGCGTCGGCCCGATCGTCATGTACAACCTTTCGTTCGCCGACGAATCGGTCGTGCTGCGCGACGTGTTCCGCTACGACACGCTGATCGTCGGCGCGCCGACCTACAACGGAGGCATCTACCCGCCCGCGGCGCGCCTGCTCGACCTGATCGCCGCTCGCTGCGTCCCGCAGCGCAACTTCGGGTGGTTCGGATCGTTCTGCTGGGCCGGGGCCGCCGTGCGCGGCATGGGCGAATTCGCGCAGCGCATGAAGTGGGAGCCGATCTGCGATCCCGTGGAGATGAAGCAGGGCTTCTCGTCCGGCTGCCACGACTTCTGCAGCCGGTTCGCCGACGGCGTCGCCGAGCGCTTCCGCCGCTGAACATACACACACCAAAAACTCACAATATGAAAATCGCAGTCGTAGGAACGGGGTACGTCGGTCTGGTTTCGGGGGCTTGTTTCGCCGAAATGGGCCTCGACATCACGTGCGTCGATATAGACAAAAAGAAGATCGACGGGCTGAACAACGGCGTCATCCCGATCTATGAACCGGGGCTGGAAGAGGTCGTCCGGCGCAATGTCGAAGAGGGCCGTCTGCACTTCACGACCGAACTCACGGATTGTCTTGACAACGTGGAGGTGGTCTTCTCGGCCGTAGGCACGCCGCCCGACGAGGACGGCTCGGCCGACCTGAAATACGTGCTGAAAGTGGCCCGCACGTTCGGGCGGAATATCAAGAAATATACGGTGCTGGTGACCAAAAGCACCGTTCCGGTAGGTACTGCGCAGAAAGTCAAGGCCGTAATCCGCGAAGAGCTTGCCCGGCGGAAGTGCAAGGTGCCGTTCGACGTCGCTTCGAACCCCGAATTTCTGAAGGAGGGCGCGGCTGTCAAGGACTTCATGTCGCCCGACCGCGTGGTCGTGGGCGTCGAAAGCGAACGGGCGCGCAAGCTGATGACCAAGCTCTACCGGCCGTTCCTGATCAACAATTTCCGCGTGCTGTTCATGGACATTCCCTCGGCCGAGATGACCAAATACGCCGCCAACGCCATGCTGGCGACGCGAATTTCGTTCATGAACGAGATCGCCAACCTGTGCGATCTGGTAGGCGCCGACGTCGAGATGGTCCGCAAAGGAATCGGTTCCGACGCCCGCATCGGCAGCAAATTCCTCTATCCGGGCTGCGGTTACGGCGGCTCGTGCTTTCCGAAGGACGTGAAGGCGCTGGCCCACACGGCACACGAACACGGCTACACGATGCAGGTGATCGAAGCCGTGGAGCGGGTCAACGAACGCCAGAAGTCGATCGTTTTCGACAAATTGCAGCTGGCGCTGGGCGACCTGCGCGGCAAGACCGTAGCCGTCTGGGGACTCGCCTTCAAACCCGAAACGGACGACATACGCGAAGCACCGGCATTGGTCGTGATCGACCGGCTGCTCGAAGCGGGAGCGACGGTCCGCGCATACGATCCGGTCGCAGCCAACGAATCCCGCCGCAGGCTCGGCGAAGAGCGCGTTTATCATGCCGCGTCGATGTACGAAGCCGCCGAAGGAGCCGACGCCGTCGCGCTGATCACCGAGTGGAAGCAGTTCCGCATGCCCGACTGGACGCTCCTGCGTTCGGCCATGCGCGACAACATCATCGTGGACGGCCGCAATATCCTCGACAAGGAGGAGGCGCTGAACGCCGGATTCCGCTATTACGGCATCGGGAAATAACAGGTGCAGCGGCATCCGGAATGCAATCCGGCAGGCTGCAGGAAGCGGTAACCGTATATAACACGAAGGCCGGAGCATACACTCCGGCCTTCGTGTTATCGTCTCGGCGATCCTACATGCGGACCTTGACGATGATCTTGCGTATGCTTCCCTCGCCCACCATCGGCGCATGGCCGTCCTCAGGCATGAGGATCGTAAACTGACCGGGACGGATCGTGTAGCAGGTCTGCGGCTCGTCGTCGAAGAGCTGAATATCCTTCTCGGCATCGAACCCGCCCAGCGGTTTGCTCAGGACGGCACGTTCGCTCCAGCCGAAGGTCTCGCGCTCGCCGCGGACAAGCACCTGAATGTCGAGATAGGCGTTGTGGATTTCCAGCTTGGCGTCGGCGGGCTTCTTCAATTCGGTATCCATGACATTCACATAAATATCCTTGCCGTCGAGTTCGTGGATACCGGATTCCATCTTCACCCAGTCGGTCGAGGCGATGAAACCGAAAGCTTTTTCCAGACGCGGATTCAACGAATAATAGAGCGCGCTGTTTTTCAAAGAGTCGAAAATCATAATTATATCGGATTAGTTGTTCATTGCATTTTTCCGCAGCCGGACGACGACGGGATGGTGGTCCGAGTAATCGACCGTGGGCACCTCGTACGAAAGCGCATCGAACCCCTCCGAGCTGAGCACGTAGTCGATCCGCAGGGTATTGAAAAATCCGCGGAACGTATGCGAATAGCCCGAACCGCACTGGCTGAAAGCGTCGTTCAGTCCCTTGGCCATGGTGCGGTAAACGTACGACATGGGCGTATCGTTGAAGTCGCCGCAGACGATGCACCGCGAACGCCACGCCTCCACCACCACCGCGATGCTGTCCACCTGCGCGGCACGCAGCACGCTGTTCTCGCGGAAACGGCCCGCCATGCTCCGCAGTTTGTCCTCGCGCGCCGTATCGGAGAGAAATCCGCGGCTGGTGAGGTAGTCGTTGTCGGCCGCCTTGATCGCCGTCGAACGCAGGTGGTTGTTGAACACCCGGATCGTATCGTCGCCGATCAGCAGATCGGCCCAGACCGAGGTGCCGGGGGTCAGTACGACGCCGGAGCGCAGGATGCGGTATTTGCTCAGGATCACCAGCGGCGCGCCGTAAAGCGAATCGGGCGCCTGCGTACGTCCGAAAACAGCGCTTTCGTACTTCTCGTCCAGCAATGCGAACTCGTCGGACTGCCCGGCCAGCCGCGCGTTGAACTCCTGCAGGCAGATGATATCGGGATTATGGTCGCCGATCAACTGCAGCACGTCTCCCACGCTGCTGAGTCCGTTCTCGCCGTAGAATCCCCGCACGTTATAGGTCATCACCTTGAAGGCGCGGCGGTCGTACCTCTCGTCGCCGTAATTACGGCGGAACTCAGGTCTGTAGAAAAGCGACACCTTGAAAAGCCCGACGACCACCAGCGCGACCATGATTCCGGCCCGCACCAGCCGCCAGCGGATGATCCAATAGAGCGCCAGCACAACCGTGACGACATAGACCGCCGGTGCGGCCAGCCCCAGCACGGGGAAGAACCACACCCGGCCCGGATCGACGTAGGGGACGAAAAAGGTGACGACCATCGTAACGGCCGTTACGGCCGTCAGGAGCGTCATCAGCAGATCGAGCAGCCGCAGCAACAGACTGCGCCGCGGCTTACGGCCGCGGTCGCTGTCATAACCGCTGTAATAGGTCTCGGACATAGGGTCAGAAACGGATTATGCCCCGCTGTTTCCACCATTGAAGCAGCAGGAAGCCCCACAACATGCCTCCCACATGGGCGAAATGCGCCACATTGCCCACGCCGCGCCAGCCCAAGAACAGTTCGATCACACCGTAGATGACAACGAACCATTTGGCCTTCATCGGAATCGGGGGAATCAGCAGCATGATGACCGCATTGGGGTGCAGGACACCGAAGGCCAGCAGCAGTCCCATCACGGCGCCCGAAGCGCCGACCAGCACCAGCGGGAATTCGCCGAAGGCCAGTGCCGTCAGGTATTGGATAAGCGCCGCGCCGATGCCGCAGACCATGTAATAGGTCAGAAAGCGTTTCTGCCCCAATTCATACTCCAGCGTACGCCCGAACATCCAGAGAGCGAACATGTTGAAGAAGATATGTTCGAAATTGGCATGCAGGAACATGTAGGTGATGAACTGATAGACATGGAAAAACGGCGTACCGAGCGACAGGGCGCAGTACTCCATGATCGCATTGCCCGCCTTCGGCAGCAACGCCGTGGCCATGAAGATCAGGACGTTGATGATTATCAGATTCAACACCACCGGGGGCGTCTGGAAATAATTCCTGTTCATAAATTATCTTTTTTCAGTTTCGTTGCGGTTTTCTCCCCGTCCCGTCTCTCAGGGCTGCAAACGCGGCCCGGCCTGCATTCGCAAACCCGATCATGCGGGGAGCGGTTTTCAATTTTCCGCCCCGGAAACAAGCCGCATGGAGCCGGCCGGATCAGGGCGCCGAAAATTTATGCAAATGTACGTTTTTCCGCCGGATTATCCCAACTTGGCCCGGATATCTTCGACGGTTATCTCGGCGGTTATGGCTTTGCCCGATGGCGAAAAGCTGAAATTGCCCGAAGCGGCCAGCCGCGCGAGCAGTGCGGCGGCTTCGTCGCGCGACATGAGGCGCGCAGTCTGCTTCGCGGCTCCGCGCGCCATCACGGCGGCGATCTTCTCGCGCCGCACGTCGGCCAGCGACACGGGCGTCGAGAAGGCCTGCAGCAGTTCGTAAAGCAGCTGGTCCACCGAGTCGGCAGGCATGTCGGCCGGCGTGCCCTTCACCTCGACGGCGCAGTCGCCCTGAAAATCGAGATCGAAGCCCAGCGATGCGAATTCGACGGCATTCTCTTCGAGCAGGGCGTATTCGCTGTCCGAAAGCACCAGCCGTTCGGGAAACAGCAGCTGCTGACTCACCGACGAACCGCTGCCGAGCATCTTCAGGTAGTCTTCGTAAAGTATCCGTTCACGGGCGCGGCGCACGTCCACCACCACGAACCGTCCGCCCAGCAGGGCGGCGACATAGCCGCCTCCGAGCGGCAGCGGATCGGTAAATTCGGGCCGCCCGTCAACGTCGAGACGCTGTTGCTCGACCGTCGCTTCGGAGGGGATGAATTCTAGCTCGCTGGCATCGAAACCGCTCTCCGAAGTCACTTCGAAGCCCCCGCCCGACACGAAATCCTCGAAGGCGTCGTCCGCCGCAGAGGGAATCGAAAATTCGTCGGCGCCGCTGCCGGCCGCAGGAAATCCCCCGCCCCCGGCGCTGCGCAGGCCGCCCGGCAAAGCGACACCCGAACCGCGTCCTCCGCCGCGCGGAGCGAAGCCCGCGCCGGCATTGTCGGAGAGAGTTTGGCCGTTGTCGCTGAACGGCACGTCGAATCCGGCGAAATCGACGTTCGGATCGGGCGCCGACGGGTCGATGTACTCTTCGCGGAAAGGATTGTATTCGCTGTTGGACATGGCCCGCGGCTCGCTGTAGACCGCCCCTTTGGTCAGCACCGGAATCTCGACGATGCCTTCGCGGTCGAAATCCATCAGCGGCACGGCGCCCGTCTTGGCGAGCGTTTCGCGCACGGCGGCGTTCACGATCTGCCACACGGCCTCCTCGTCGGCGAATTTCACCTCGGTTTTCTGCGGGTGGACATTGACGTCGATGCGCGACGGGTCGATCGTCAGGTAGAGGAAATACGACGGCGAACTGCTTTCGGGAATCAGCTTCTCGTACGCCTTCATGATGGCGCTCGTGAGGTACGAACTCTTGAAATAGCGGCCGTTTACGAAGAGGTACTGTTCGCCGTTGCGCCGTTTGGCGGCGGCGGGACGGCCGATGTAGCCTTCGATGCGGGCGATCGAAGTGTCGGCCTCGACCTCCAGCAGATTCTGCTTGATATGGCGTCCCACCACATCGACGATACGTCCGGCGAGCGACGCCGCACCCAGCGTATAGACCGAGGCGTCGTTGGCGTATAGCTCGAAGGCGATCTGCGGATTGCACAACGCCACACGCTGGAATTCCGACTTGATCTGCGCCGCCGACGTGGTGCTCTTGTCCAGAAAACGGCGGCGGGCAGGCACGTTGTAGAAAAGGTTGCGCACGAAAAACTGCGACCCCACGGGACACATCACCGGGGTCTGTCCGGCGAACTGGCCGCCGTTGATCTCGGTCTGCGTGCCGACTTCGTCGCCCTCCTGCCGCGTCCGCAGTTCGACCTGCGCCACGGCGGCGATCGAAGCCAGCGCTTCGCCGCGGAAGCCGAAAGTATTGAGTGCGTAAATATCGTCCACGGAGGTTATCTTGCTCGTGGCGTGGCGGTCGAAAGCCATGCGCGCGTCGATGGGCGACATGCCGCAGCCGTCGTCCACGATCTGAATCAGGTCCTTGCCGCCGTCGCGGAAATTGACCTTTACGGTGCGTGCGCCTGCGTCGATCGCATTCTCCATCATCTCCTTGACCACCGAGGCGGGACGGTTGACGCCCTCGCCCGCCGCGATCTGATTGGCTACGACCTCCGGTAATAATCTGATCTTATCTGCCATCTACTCCTGATAATCGTTGGGTACCACCGTGATAGGCTGCTCCTGCCACTCGACGTCGGAAATGCCCGACTGATCAAGCCCGTTGCGCCGCACCGTCTCTTCGGCACCCACCGCTTCGGTCTGCGCCGGGGCCGAGGTCCGCGCCCGCAGGAAAACGTCGGCGAGCCTCGGATAGAGAATATAGATGAAAAGCAGCACCAGAACCGCGCCTACGACCATCTTCCAAATGCGGTCGCGGCCCGTCTTCTCCTCCTTGGAACGGCGTGCGGCGCGCGCATCGCGCTGGGTGCGGATATATTGTCCGGGGCGGTATTCACCGCCGGCGTCTTCGGCTCTTTCGCCCCGAAGCTCGGCGCGGTGCTGTTCGCGCGCCTCCTTTTCGGGATCGTAATAACGCGGTATGTAGTTGAACTTGTTCGCGTGCTTCTTGAACGGGGTGAAACCTAACATGGCATGTCCTCCTATTTTTTTGTAAAGATACGAATTCTTCCGCAATTTTATTGCCCCGAATTCCTTTTTCCGGCACGGACGCATGCGTCCGCCGCGCGCGGGAAGCGGGTTGCGGCCGGGGCGGCTCCCGATCTGCCAATACGGCGGAATGCCGGAACCCGCAGGGGTATTCAGCACTCCGCCGTAGAGACGAAACCGTATCGTTTCCTAACGGAAGAAACTCTTCATCCGCTCGAAAATATTCTGGTTTTTGACCGAGTCGGCCTTCTGGAAACCGGGCTGCCGGGACAACTCCTCGACCAGCCGCTTCTCCTCGGCATTGAGTTTCGACGGAATGGTGATGTCCACCACGACCAGCTCGTCGCCGCGGCCGTAACCGTTCACGTCGGGCAAACCCTTGCCGCCCAGACGCAGCACCTTGCCGGCATGCGTTCCCGGAGCGATCTTGATCTTGGCGCGGCCGTCTACCGTCGGCACCTCGACCGTACCGCCCAGCAGAGCCAGCGTCACGGTGATATTGAGGTTGTGAATCAGGTCGTTGCCGTCGCGCATCAGTTCGGGATGCGGCTCCTCTTCGATCAGCACTTGCAAGTCGCCGTTGACGCCGCCGTGGCGCGCGGCGTTGCCCTTGCCCGTGACGGTGAGCATCATACCCTCGCCCACGCCGGCCGGAATCTTGATCTCCACGACCTCCGAACCGCGGACGGTGCCTTCGCCCTTGCACTTGTCGCAGGGCGAAGTGATGACCTTGCCCGTACCGCCGCAGGTCGGGCACACGCTCTGGGTCTGCATGCGGCCGAAAAAGGTGTTTTCGACACGCGTCACATGGCCCGTGCCGTTGCACGTCGAGCAGGTCGAATAGGAATCGGCGTCCTTGGCTCCCGTACCGCCGCACTTGTCGCAGGCGACGGTCTTGTTGATCTTGAGCTTCTTGGTGACGCCGTTGGCGATTTCGGCCAGCGTCAGCCTGACCTTGATGCGGATATCGGAGCCGCGGTTCACGCGGCGGCCGCCGGACGACGACGAGCGGAACCCGCCCCCGCCGAAATGTCCGCCGAAAATGTCGCCGAACTGCGAGAAAATATCCTCCATCGAGAAGCCGCCGCCGCTGAAGCCGCCGAAACCGCCTCCGCCGCCTGCCGCGCCGCTCATGCCGGCATGGCCGAACTGGTCGTAACGGGCACGCTTGTCGGGGTTCGACAACACGTCGTAGGCTTCTGCTGCCTCCTTGAATTTCTCCTCGGCCTGCTTGTCGCCCGGATTCTTGTCCGGGTGATACTGAATGGCAGCCTTGCGGTAGGCCTTCTTTATTTCGTCGGCGTTAGCGTTCTTCTGGACGCCCAGCACTTCGTAGTAATCCCTCTTTTCAGCCATCTTCTCACTCTCCTACAACGACTTTTGCAAAACGCAGCACCTTGTCGCCCAGCATGTAGCCGGTCTGGACGACGTCTACGACCTTGCCCTGCATATCCTCTCCGGCGGCGAACTTGGCCACGGCCTCGCATAGGTCGGCGTCGAACTCCCGGCCCTTGACGTCGATCTCGGTCACGCCCTTCTGACGCAGGGTTTCGGTAAATTTCTGCGATATCAGGTTTACGCCGGCGCGCAGCGCTTCGATATCGTCGCTCTTCTGCATGGCATCGACCGCCCGCTGCACGTCGTCGCGCACGGGAAGCATCGCCAGCAAGACGTCGCGGCCTCCGGTCTGCACCAGATCCATCTTCTCCTTGAGCGTACGCTTGCGGTAGTTGTCGAACTCGGCCTGCAGACGGATGTATTTATCCTGCCATTCGGCGGCGGCCGCCGCAAAATCGGGTGCGGCGCCGCTGTCGGCCCCGTCTGCCATTGTGTCAGTCTCCTCCTGCGGCTCATCTGACACATTGGCACAGGGTTCGCCGTCGCACGAGGGATAACCGTCGCCCGGCTCGAACCCTTCGTCGCCGTTAATGGCTTCATTATAAGCTTTTTCCTTTTTCATATATAGTTGTTTTTCAGATTTTCCGTCTTATAGTCGATCAAATTGTATACCAACCTCCGGAAGGGCCTATCCGATGATGAAAATAGCAGGGCGTTTGTTCATCGCGGGCAGTTCGGCGGCACGCCATTCGCGGACGCGGAGCGTGCGGATGAATTCGCCGGGAGCCGTGATGTCCATGGCCACCGTCAGCCGCGTTTCGGGCGCAAGGGTCTGCAACAGCTGCTCCATCAGCTTGACGTTGCGGTACGGGGCCTCGATGAAGAGCTGCGACTGGCCTTCGGCGTGCGCGCGGCGTTCGAAACGGCGGATCGCCTGCACCCGTTCGGGCGGTTTGACGGGCAGATAGCCGTTGAAAGCGAACGACTGTCCGTTAAGCCCCGACGCCATGACCGCCATGACGATCGACGAAGGTCCGACGAGCGGCACGACACGGATTCCGCGGCGGTGGCAGGCTTCGACCACCAGCGCCCCCGGATCGGCGACGCCCGGCACGCCCGCTTCGGAAATCACGCCCGCCGAACGCCCCTCGACGAGCGGTTTCACCAGCTCTTCGACCTCACGCCCGGCGACGGTATGTTCGTTCAGTTCGCGGAAGCAGAGCGTGTCGATCGGGCGCGCCGCGCCCGCTTTCGACAGAAACCGCCGCGCCGTGCGAGTATTCTCGACGATAAAATAGTCGAGCGAATCCATAACGGCGCGGTTGGCTGCGGGCAGCACGTCCCACGGCGCCGTTTCGTCCGAGATCGGACACGGGATCAGATAGAGTGTTCCGTACATTTTTTCAGTTCAGCGATTTTTCGTTCCAACAATCCGACACGGTTCGTAATGCGGAAATACTGCACGGCGAACCAGAGACTCAGCGCCATGGCCCCGACGATCACCAGACCGGGCAACCCGCCGAGACAGAGCCAGCTGAGCAGAAATCCCGCGATCGAAAGCGTCAGCGGAGCTTTCCGGACAAGAAAGGCCAGTGCCGCGTAGACGCATGCCAGCGCAGCCATGAAAATCCCGACGGCCCGCATCGTCGCGTCGCCCCCGGCATGCACCAGCACGACCACGCCGCCGACAAGCGCGAAAAACGCGGCGCAGAGCATCGCGACCTTCGCCCGGCCCAGCTGGTCGAGGGCCGACTCCGCTTCGACGCGGGCCGTCAGCAGGCGGGTTTCGAGACACTTCACGGCCTGCATCCTCTCCGCCGGACAGTTGCAGGCGGGACATTTGTCCGCTCCGGGCGCGATCAGGCCGCCGCAGTCGTAGCACTTCATCCCGTTATTCCTTGAGATAGATGCGTTTCACACGTCCCGAAACCGAGGTCATGATTTCATACGAGATCGTATCGAGCACACGGGCCATCGTTTCGAGGTCGTTGCCCGGCACGGGCGAGAAGACCGACACTTCGTCGCCCTCCTTCACGCCGGGAATGTCCGTAATGTCGATCATGCAGCTGTCCATGCAGACCCGGCCGATGATCGGCGCAGGCTGTCCGGCCACGAGCACCGACCAGCGGCCGCAGCCCAGATGCCGGTCCAGCCCGTCGGCATAGCCGATCGGTATCGTGGCCGTAGTAGTCGGCCGCGTGAGCTTCCCGGCGCGGCCATACCCCACCGCATCGCCCGCAGGCAGGCGTTTGATTTGCACGATGCGGGTTTTGAGCGTCGAGACGGGACGCAGGGCGTCGTTGTGCCGGAACCCGAAGCCGTAAAGCCCCAGCCCCAGACGGCACATGTCGAACTGCGCTTCGGGGAAGCGCTCGATGGCGGCCGAATTGGCCGCATGGCGGATGACCGGATAAGGCAGCGAGGCGGCGAGCTGCGCGCTCATGCGGTCGTAGAGGGCGATCTGCGCCCGCGTATAGGCATCCTCTTCGGGCATGTCGGCGCAGTTGAGGTGCGAGAAGACCGAAGCCGCCTTGACCTGCGGCGTCGCAGCGAGCGTCGCGCACAACTGCGCGATCTCCTGCTCCACGAACCCCAGCCGGTGCATGCCCGTATCCAACTTGACATGAATCGGATAACGGGTTTCGCCCGCGTGCGTCACGGCGTCGGCGAAAGCGCCGAGCGAGTGGAAACTGTAGATTTCGGGTTCGAGCCGGTTGGCGATCATCACGTCGAAGCTGTCAGCATCGGCGTTGAGCACCACGATCGGCATCGAAATCCCCCGCTCGCGCAGCAGTACGCCCTCATCGGCGAACGCCACGGCGAGATAGTCCACCCCCTGATGCTGAAGCATCTGCGCGACTTCGAAATCGCCCGCGCCGTACGAACCGGCTTTGACCATCGCCACGAGCCGGGTCCCGAAGCTCAGCTTCGACCGGAAATAGTTGAGATTATGAATCATGGCGTCGAGATCGACCTCCAGCACCGTCGTATGACTTTTGCGGGAGAGCAGGTGCACCAGTTTTTCGAAACGGAAATCGCGTGCGCCTTTCAACAGGATCGCACGCCCGGCCACGGCGTCGCGGTTGATGCGCGCGACGCATTCGTCGGTAGCCGTAAAGAACTCCTTGTCGCAGGCGAACAGCGCGGCATAGCGTTTCAGGCGGGGACCGATACCGATCAGGAAATCGATTCCGGCGCGTGCGACCATGCCCGCCACGCGGCTGTAAAGCTCGTCGTCCGTGAGACCGCTCTGCGAAATGTCCGACAGCACGAGCGTACGGCGGCGGCTCAGCGCCACGCTGTGCAGGTAGTCCAACGCCAGCGCCAGCGAATTGAGGTCAAGGTTGTAGGCGTCGTTGATAAGTATCGAGTCGTTGATGCCCTCCTTCACTTCGAGACGCATCGCCACCGAAGGAGCCGCGGCGAACGAAGGGGCGGGATAATGCATCGCATCGCAGAACGCCTCGACGATCTGGGCGTTGCGGCGCGAAGCGGCGTTGCCTATGACCGATTCGGGCACTTCGGGATACGCGGCGGCATCGACGGGACGGCGGTCGGCGAAATGCGCCGCGACCATACGGCCCAGCGGCTCGTAATAGCTGTGGTAGATGATTTTGGAAGCGCTGCGGGCGAGAATCATCTTCTCGTCGCATTTCTGTTCCAGATTGATAAAATTCTCCTGATGGGCGTCGCCGATCGAAGTGAAGATCACCGCGTCGGGGCGGATGATGCGTTCGAGCCGCTCCATCTCGCCGGGCTTCGAGATGCCCGCTTCGAAAATCGCCAGCTCCTCGTCGCCCTCCAGCATCAGCACCGAAAGCGGTACGCCCAGCTGCGAATTGTAACTCTTCGGCGAACGGTAATATTTCATGCCTTCGGGCAGCTCCTCGGCGATCCACTCCTTGATGACGGTCTTGCCGTTCGAGCCTGTGATGCCGACCACCGTACCCCGGAACTGCGCCCGGTGATAGGCCGCCAGCCGCTGAAGGGCTTCGATGGCGTTGTCCACCTGCACGAAACCGCACTCCCCGGTGCACGAGGAGGCTTCGACACCCCGCTCGACGAGGAACGCACGCACGCCCCGGCTCTGCATGCCGGCGATGAAATCATGCGAATCGTGGTTCGCGCCGCGCATGGCGACGAACATCGGGCGGCACCCCAGCTCGCACGAAAGCGAACGGCTGTCGGTAACGACCGACCGCACCTCGGAATCGCAGCCCGAAAACTTTCCGCCGCAAATGGCGGCAATACGTGAAAGTCTGTAATTCATCCTCTTATCATTTTTCCGTTCCGTCCGCCCTGCGGTCTGTAGGCATCTGCCCCGCATTCGGCCGGAACGCCGCGAAAAATCGTCAGTCCATCTTAAAAGTCACGATCGTAATGCCCGCCCCGCCGCGGTCGGCATGCTCGTCCTTGGCGCTTTCGACCTCAGGGACCGTGCGCAGATAGCGGCGGATCTCCTCCTTCAAGGCCCCCGTACCCTTGCCGTGGAGAATCGAAACCGACCCCACGCCCACCATCAAGGCGTCATCGACGAAATCCTGCACGGCGTCCAGCGCTTCGGCGGCGCGCATGCCCCGCACGTCGATATGGTCCCTGAAGTTGAGTTTGCGGGCCGAAATATCGACCGAGACCACCGTACGGGCCGTCTGCGGGCGCGTCGCTTCGCGGAACTCGCTGTTCGACACCACGGTCAGCAGTTTCTTGTCTACCGTAGTAAGTATCTGCCCGAAGGCGACCTGCGCTTTCTTCCCCTTGACCGACTGCACCACGCCGACCATATCCTGCCCGGCCATGCGGACCTTGGAACCGGTTTCGACCTCGCGGGGTTTGGGCGGTTCGGGGGCGGCCGCCGCCTGCGCTTCGCCGCGCTGGGTTTTGCGCTCGATGCGCCGCTGGCGGCGGCGTTCGATGCGCTCGATCTCACGGGCCACCTGCGCGTCCTTCTCGGCCGTATCGGCCTGCTCGACCGCATCGCGGAAGTCGTCCAGCTCGCGGCGCGCCAGCCGCGTCAGCTCTTTTTCGGCCTGCGCTTCGCGGATGGTCCTGATCGTATTCTCGATCTGCTTGTTGGCGTCGGCGATCAACCGCTGGGCCTCCTGCTTGGCCTTTTTCAGAATCTCCTGCCGCTCGGACTTGATCTTCGCCAACTGCTCGGCGTAAGTCTGCTCCAGCTCTTCGACCTTGCGGTCCGTCAGGCGGATGCGGTCGCGTTTCTGTTCCCAGTAATGTTTGTCACGGGCGATTTCGCGCAGCTGCTTTTCGATGTTGATATGGTCGCTGCCGGCCTTCTCGCCCGCAATGCGGATAATCTCTTCCGGCAGGCCGATCTTGCGGGCGATCTCCACGGCGAACGAACTGCCGGGCTTGCCCGTTTCGAGCCGGAACAGCGGCCGGATATGCTGCACGTCGAACATCATGGCGCCGTTGGCGATGCCTTCGGCGTTCGACGCATAATACTTGATATTGGCGTAATGGGTCGTGATAACGCCGTAGCACCCCTTGGCCAGCAGGCGTTCGAGGATGGCTTCGGCGATGGCGCCGCCGATGACCGGCTCGGTACCCGACCCGAATTCGTCGATCAGCACCAACGTCGCGGAGGAGGCCCCGGCCAGCATGTTCTTCATGTTGAGCAGGTGCGACGAATAGGTCGAAAGATCGTCGTCGATCGACTGCTCGTCGCCGATGTCGATGAAGATCGACCGAAACACGGGCAGCTCGGAGACCTCCGACGCCGGCACGAGGAAACCGCACTGGAACATATACTGCACGATGCCCGTGGTTTTCAGGCAGACCGACTTGCCGCCCGCGTTAGGCCCCGAAATGACGAGGATATGCTTGCGGCGGTCCAGCTGCATGTCGAGCGGCACGACCTCGCGGCCCTGCGCCCGGAGCGTCTGCTGCAGCAAGGGATGGCGGGCGTTTTTCAGCACCAGCCGGTCGTCGGTCGAGACGATCGGCTTCACGCAGCCGTTCTCCGAGGCCCAGCGCCCTTTGGCGCGCAGCATGTCGATCTCGGCGAGGTAATCGCCCGAATCGGCGATCAGCTCCGCATCGGGACGCACCGAATCGGTGAACTCCGAGAGGATGCGGACAATCTCGCGCCGCTCGGCGTATTCCAGTTCGCGCAGTTCGTTGTTGATCTCCACCACCTCGACCGGCTCGACGTAGAACGTGCGTCCGGTAGCCGACTCGTCGTGGATGAAGCCCTGCAGTTTGCGCTTGTTGGCCGCGGCGACCGGAATCACGGCTTTGCCTTCGCGGATCGAAATCTGGGCGTCAGCATCGACGATGCCGGCGTTCTTGGCGGCCGACAGCACGGCCTGCAGACGCTTGGCGGCCTGTCCCTCGCGTTCGCGGACGGCGCACCGGATCTCCAGCAGACCGGGCGAAGCGTTGTCCTTCACGTTGCCGAAGCGATCGACGATGGCGTCGATCCGCTGCACGATTTCGGGAAAGGCCGCGACGCCGCGGCTGCGGGCGTGAAGCGCCGGATATTGTTCTTCGCGGTTGAGAATGAACGCGACGATGCCGCCGACGACCGTCAGCGCACGATGCAGCGTCACCACTTCCTCGACGTCGAGGAATGAGCCTTCGACGCGCAGCTTGGCGACAATATGATCGACGTCGGGATACTCCCCGCCGGGAAATTCGTGTTCCATATCGAGCAGCAGACGCATCTCGTCGGCAAGCGTCAGCCGCCGGGCGATCTCGCGCGCCGAAGTCGAAAAGGTCTCGCCGGCCAGCCGCGCACGGGCGGCACGCATGGTACAGCGCGCCGCAACCTGTTCACGAAGCCGGTCGAAGCCGATCTTCTGCTCGAAGTTTGCAGGATAAATCATGGTGCTATGTCGGGTAAAGGGCTACCGCAGCCGCCTGAGCGAATCGCGCTCGGCTTTCTCGGCGGCCTTCGCGGCCTTCCGGTCAGCCCGCTCCTTCATCTTCTCAGGGTTGCGCCCGAAGAGCGAAAGATGGACGTAACGGCCCGGATACTGTTTGACGTCGGCCAGCAGTGCGGAGAGATTCTCGCTGGCCCGGTTGAGCGAATCGTAAAGTTCGGGATCGTTCATCAGCTTGCCCATCGTGCCCTCGCCCTGCGCGATGCGGGCCACCAGATCGTCGAGATGCCCGACGGTCTGCGAAAGCTTGACGGCGAACTCCTCTTCGGAGAACTGCGCGACGACCCGGTCCACATTGCCGATGATGCTGTCCACGCGCTGGGCGTTGTCGCCGAGCATGTCGGAGAACTTCGAAAGGTTCTCCAGCGCGCTTTTCAGGTTGTTTTTCTCGGCGGAAAGGATCTGCGCCATGTCGCCCGTCACGGAGTTGAGGTTGCCGAGCGTCCCGGCGATATTGCCGGCGTTGTCCTCCATCAGCCTGTTGAGGTTGTCGAGCGCACGCGACAGATCGCCGGTGAGCTGCGAGACCTTCTGCTTGAAGAAATCCAGCTCCGAACCGGCCACATCCATCAGGTCGCGGTCGCGGCTCGACCGCAGCGTATCACCTTTATGCAGGTAGGTGTCGGCCGTGCCGTAGGTGATTTCGATCGCCTTGGCGCCCATCAGCCCGTTGCTGAAAATCTTGGCTTCCGAATCGGTCGGAATGCGGTACTCGCGTTTGATGGTGAACCGCAGCACGACTTTATCGCTGCGGGCGGGGTCGAACGACAGGCCCGTCACCGAACCGATCTTGACGCCCTTCATCATGATCGGCGAAGCGTTCTGCACGCCGTTGATCTGGTCGTAAGCCGCATAATATTCGACATTGCGGCTGAAAATATCGAATCCTTTCAGAAAGCGGATGCCCGCCCATGCGACGCCGATCATCGCCACGGCGAAAATTCCGATCTTAACTTCCCTTTTCATATCTCGTATGTTTTTATTTCACGATCCGAGTTCCCCGGCAGCTCACCACAAAGGCGTCGGGGAAGACCTTGCGCACCGCCGCCAGTTGCTTCTGCGCCGCAGCGCGGGTCTCGTATTCGCCGACGCAATATTTATAACGGTATTTGCCGTCGGCCGTATATTGCTTTACCTTGCCGCGGTAGCTCTTGAACCGCTCGGACGAAGCCGGCACGGTCTGGGGGCTGGCCAGCACCTGCACGGTATAGCGCAGCGGCTGCGCGTCCTGTTTCGGAGCCGGCTGCTTCGGGGTTTCGGCTTTCGGCGTCTCACGCTTCGGGGCGCCGGCCTTGGGAGTCTCCGTTTTCGGCGTCTGCGTTTCGGACGTCTCCCGCTCTGCCGGCGCAGTCACGGATTCGGATTTGGCGGCGGAGTCCTTCGCCCCCGCCTTTCCGCCGGCCCCGCGCACAGGCTCCTTGCCGACGACCACTTGCTCCGGTTTCTGCTCCGGCTTAGGCGCCGCAGCGGCCTCCTCTTCGGCATTGCGCGTTTCGAGCACATAGGCCGAATAGTTCTTCACGCCCTCGTAAATCGAACGGGCGATCTCTGTCTGGCCCTTCTCCGACTTCATGTAGGCCGCCTCCTGCGAGTTGGAGAGGAATCCGATCTCGGTCAGCACGCCCGGCATGTCGGTCGCATAGAGCACGCGCAGCAGCTGGGGTTTGATGCCCCGCGAATGGCGGCCCGCCTTCAGGTAGTTGTTCTGAATGCAGCGCGCGATGGCCATGCTGTATTCGCCGTAGGTGAACTGCAGGTTCTGGATATAGGCCCGCACGATGGCCGCCGTACGTTCGTCGGACATGTCGATCAGGTCCTCGCGGTTGTTCTCGAACAGCGCGTTTTCGTTGTAACGCTGCTCCTTGGGGCTTTCGCCCATGATCAGCGTCTCGACGCCGCGCGCGGCCGTGGACTTGGCCGCATTGACATGGATCGAAATGAAGAGGTCGCCGCCGGCCTTGTTGGCGATGTCGGCGCGCGCCTGCAGGTCTTTCGCCTTGTCGAGTCCCAGCGCCTTGTCCGTCTTGCGCGTATAGACCACCTTCACGCCGGGCATGCCCTCCTCGATCATTTTGCCGAGCTTGAGAGCCACCTTCAGCGTCAGGTCCTTTTCGCTGGTTCCGCCGTAGTGCGCACCGGGATCGTTGCCGCCGTGACCGGGGTCGATCACCACAACTTCGACTCCGTGCGCAATATTCCCGGCCGATGCCGCGTTCGTAAGAACGGTTACGGCCGCAAATGCGAATAACAGGAACAGTCGTGTGCGCATATTTAAGAGATCAAGTGTAAGCTTTCTGTAATTTTTTACCTATCTTTGTCGCGCCTGAAAACCCCGCGGGAGGTCGCCGGAGACCTGATTCAGGCGTTTTTGCCGACATGTCGGCAAAGGTACGAAAAATTATTGGAATTTTGGATAAACTTAGGGTAAAATATCTGTTTTCGGCGGCGCTGATCCTGCTCTTCGCCCAGCTGGTGTTCGGCGCGTCCGCACCCCGGAGCGTGTTCGCCGCAGCCGCCCCGGACAGCACCCGCACCCACGATTCCATTCCGGCATATACCCTTCCGGAAGCCGCGGCCGAAGTTCCCGAAGCCGCCCGCACACGCAGCGAACGTCGCGCGCAGGCACGGGCCGCCCGCGAGAAAGCCCGCCGCCACGCCGAATTCGAAGCCATGTCGCAGGAGGAGCGCGACTCGATGTTCAGTTCACAGGTCGATTCGCTCATCGCCCGCCGGGCCGACTCGCTGGCCGGCAGGCAGGCCGACACCGTGGCCCGCGACTCGGTCAAGCGGCCGCGCAAGCCCGGCGCCTTCCTCGACGATCCGATTTCGGGCAAGAACAAGGACTCGCTGGTGTACGACGTCCGCAACAAGATGGTCTACATCTACAACGAAGGCGACGTCACCTATCAGAACAGCAACCTCAAGGCCGACTACATGCAGATCGACATGAACTCCAAGCTGATCCACGCATACGGCAAACCCGACTCGCTCGAAGGCAAGGCCATCGTCACCAAACCCGAATTCTCCGACGACGGCGAAGCCCCCTACAAGATGGACACGATCACCTACAACCTCGAATCGAAGAAGGCCAAGATCAAGGGCGTGGCGACACAGCAGGGCGACGGCTGGCTGGTGGGCGGCAGCGTCAAGAAGATGCCCGACAACACGATCAACATCGAGAACGGAAAATATACGACCTGCGACGAAACGGACCATCCGCACTTCTATCTGGCGATGACCAAGGCCAAGGTCATTCCGGGCAAGAAGGTCGTCACGGGGCCGGCCTATCTGGTCATGGAGGACGTGCCGATCTATTTTCTGGGCATTCCCGAAGGCTTCTTCCCGATCAGTTCGGGTCCCAAGTCGGGTCTGCTGATGCCCACCTACGGCGAAGAGTACACCAAGGGATTCTTCCTGCGCGATCTGGGCTACTACTTCACGCTGGGCGATTACGCCGATCTGGCCGTCCGCGGCGGTATCTACACGCTCGGTTCGTGGGAGGCGTCGGCCGCATCGCGCTACATCAAGCGCTACAAGTACAGCGGCAGTTTCAACATGCAGTACTCGAACATCAAGACGGGAGAGAAAGGCGAACCCGACTATATCAAGCAGAGCAACTTCCGCATCCAGTGGACCCATTCGCAGGACCCCAAGGCCAACCCCGGTTCGACCTTCTCGGCGTCGGTGAACTTCGCCACCAGCGGTTACAGCAAGTATTCGGCGACCAACCTCAACGACATTCTCGCCACGCAGACCAACTCGTCGATCGCCTATTCGAAGAACTGGGCCGGCACACCGTTCTCGCTCTCGGCGAACATGTCCATTTCGCAGAACTCGCAGAACAAGACCATTTCGGTAACCCTGCCCACGCTGGTCTTCAACGTCTCGCGCTTCTACCCCTTCAAACGCAAGGAGAAAACCGGCAAGGACCGCTGGTACGAGAAGATTTCGATGCAGTACACGGGTAAAATGACCAACTCGGTGAGCACCACCGAGGACAAAATATTCTCGAAGGAGACGCTCGACAACATGAAGAACGGCATCGAACACAACATCCCGGTTTCGGCGTCGTTCAACCTCTTCAACTACATCAACATCTCGCCGTCGGCCAACTACAACGAGAAGTGGTATTTCAAAAAGGTCGAGCTGGAATGGAATCCCGTCACCAACAGCGTCGACACGCTGCCGGCACAGTACGGCTTCTACCGTCTATACAACTACAACTTCAGCGTCTCGACATCGACGACCGTGTACGGCATGTACGACTTCACCAAAAAACGCCGCGACCGCAAGATTCAGGCAATCCGCCATACGATCACGCCGTCGATCGGATTCTCGTACGCCCCGGACTTCGGCGATCCCAAATACGGCTATCAGAGCAACTACCAGTCCGATTCGACCGGTACGTTCCGCCCCTATTCGCCCTATTCGGTCAATGCCTACGGCGTCCCCAGTTCGGGACGTTCGATGTCGATGAACTTCTCGCTGTCGCAGAACCTCGAAATGAAGGTGCTGAGCAAGCGCGACACCTCAGGCGTCAAGAAGATCAAACTGATCGACGAGCTGCGGCTCAGCGGTTCGTATAACTTTCTGGCCGACTCGATGGGACTCTCGACCATCCCCATCTCGTTCCGCACCACGCTGTTCGGCAACTTCGGCATCAACCTCTCGGCGACGCTCAACCTCTACAAGCTGACCCCCGACGGAAAACTGTACGACAAGCTCTTCCTTCCGGGACGTATCGAATCGACGGGCTGGTCGTTCGGCTACACCTTCAAATCGCGTCAGGACCGTACGGAACGCGCCATCAACGACATCACGAGCATTCCGCCCGAATACATGAACCCGTTCTACGACCCCTACGGCAACATGGACCCCGTACTGCGAAGGCAGTACATGGCCCAAACCTATTACGACTTCTCGCTGCCGTGGAACTTCGGTTTCAACTACACGGTCAACTACTCCATATCGCGGGGAAATTATCCGCCCAAAGGCTATAAAAAGAACATTACGCAGACGATCGGCTTCAACGGCAGCGTCAATCTGACGCCGAAGACGGGCGTCACGTTCCAAGGCGGTTACGACATCAAGCAAAACAAGCTGACGACCTCGTCGGTCTCCATTTCGCGCGACCTGCACTGCTGGCAGATGTCCTTTTCATGGATTCCGTTCGGCTACCACCGCAGCTGGAGTTTCAACATCGGCGTCAAGGCGGCGTCGCTCTCCGACCTCAAATACGACAAGAGTCAGAGTATGTACGACAATATGTACTAAACGTACAAAAGCCGCCGCCGTCCGGAAAATGGAAACGCCCTGCCTCGGCAGGGCGTTTCCATATATAATAGGGTGTCCGCACAATCGGGACTGCCCCTGCGGAGCTAAATTTTCCGGACTTCAGGTTCTTTGCGGTCGATGTAGTTCGGATAGCGGAACTGCGGCATGCCGAGCGCCATGACGGCGCAGATACGGCGGTCTCGAAGTCCCAGCATCCGGTTCAGCCCGCCTTTCCCGTCCTGCCGCACAGCGGTCAGCACGAATCCCATGTAGACCTGACTCACACCGAGCGATTCAGCCGTCAGCGAGGCGTTCTGATAAGCGAGGTTCGCGTCCTCGGCGCCGAAGCGGCTCTCCTTGGGCGCATGGATGAACAGCACAGCCGTCGCACCCCGCAAAATGCGGTCGACGCCCTGCTCCGCATATTCGCGGCGCATCCGTCTGAACGCCGGAATGTAGCGGTAAACGCCCGGCAGCAGCCGGCTCAGCCAAGGCCGCACGAGCGGGTTAGACAGACGCTTCACGATCCGGCCGAAGACGCCCAGCGTATATTCGACGATTTCGCGCCGCATAGCGGGGTCCGTCACCAGCGTATAACCCAGCTGGCGGGCGTTGGTCGCCGTCGGCGCGCGGTCGGCGGCGGCAACGATGCGGTCCAGATACTCCTGCGGCACGGGACGCTGGGAAAAAGCGCGGTTCGAACGCCGCACGGCGAGCAGCAGTTCGACCTGTTCGGGCGTCGGCAAAGCCGCATAGTCGATCGGATGCACCTTCTCCGCCGGGAAATCGGCATGTTCGACCGCCCCCGTGGGACATGCCGCCGCGCAATGGCCGCAGACGATACAGTTTTCGGGTTTATGCAGCGTCACCGCAGCCCCGGCCTTCTCCTGAACGAAAATCTGCGACGGGCACACCTTCACGCAGCGGCCGCAGCGGATGCAGATCGCATCATTTACTCGAATCGTATTCTCCATCATATCTTTCAAAATTTTTCAATATCTTTGGCATCTATCCGACAAACAGCATGCACCCCATCGTCATCAAACATTTCAGCGAAATCTCCGCCGCCGAGTACCACCGCATCGTGCAGGCCCGCGAAGCCGTCTTTTTCCTCGAACAGCACATCACCGAACCCGACGCCGACGAGGTCGATCCGCAGAGCGTCTTTCTCTGGATGGAGGAGGACGGCCGCGTCGTCGCATTCCTGCGGATCATCCCCGCAGGGATCGTCTGCGCCGAGGCATCCGTCGGGCGGGTGCTGGTAGACGCCGGTTACCGCCGCCGCGGGTTGTGCCGCCGCCTGATGCTCGAAGCCCTGCGGCATATCGCCCTAACGTGGGGTCCGCAGCCCGTCCGCATCTCGGCGCAGGAGTACCTCGCCGGATTTTACGCATCGCTGGGCTTCGAAGCCGTTTCCGGGACCTACCTCGAAGCCGGCATCCCGCATGTCAGGATGCTGAGACGGTAACAAAAACAATTCCGGCGGCAAAGGAAATCCCTGCCGCCGGAATCGTTTTCAGGATTAATGCTTCACCGACGCCATCTCCGCGGGGTTGTGCTTGTATTTGAACACCAAGGCGAAGACCACGGCCACCACGAGGGCGTAGCCTGCGAAGATGTACCACGAATCGGGCCAACCCCACGCATCGACGACGGCGCCTGCGGCGTACGAGCCGAAGAAGGCGCCGAAGCCGTTGGTCATGATCATGAAGACGCCCTGCGCCGAAGAACGGATTTCGCGGCTGGTCTCCTTCTCGACGAACAGCGAACCCGAAATGTTGAAGAAATCGAACGCCACGCCGTACACGACCATCGAGAGGATCAGGAACGCCGCACCCGAACCGGGATTGCCGATGCCGAAGAATCCGAAGCGGAGCACCCACGCCAGCATCGAAATCAGCATCACCTTCTTGATGCCGAAACGCCGGAGGAAGAACGGGATGAGCAGGATGCAGAACGTCTCGGACATCTGCGAGAGCGACAGCAGGATCACCGAGTGTTTCACGATGGCCGAATCGGCATACTGCGGCATCGACCCGAAGTTCTGAATATAGGTATCGCCGAAAGCGTTGGTGATTTGCAGAGCGGCGCCGAGCAGCATCGAGAAGATGAAGAAGACGGCCATACGCTTCTCCTTGAAAAGCGCGAAGGCGCGCAGTCCCAGCGTGTCGATCCACGACTGCGACTTGACGTTGCGGTCCACGAGACATCCGGGCAGCGAGAAGGAGTAGACGGCCAGCACGAACGACAGGAACACCGAAACATAGAGCTGCCAAGCGGTGAGCTTGATCTGGATGCCGCCGATATGCGTCAGATCGACGAACCACATCGCGGCGATGAATCCCACGGTGCCCCACACGCGGATCGGCGGGAAGTGTTTCACGGTGTCGAGTTTCGCCAGATCGAGGGCGTTGTAGGCCACCGAGTTGGACAGCGCGATCGTCGGCATGTAGAACATCACGCTCAGCAGCATGCAGCTGTACAAAGGCGCATAGGCCGTCTGCGAAGCCGCCGCCACGAGGAAGGCGCCGCTGATCAGGTGGCAGATGCCCAGCAGCTTCTGCGCCGGAATCCAGCGGTCGGCTATGATTCCCATCACGGCGGGCATGAACAGCGAGGCAATGCCCATCGTCGCGAAGAAACTGCCGATCTGCAGTCCCGTGAAGTCGAGTCCGCCGCCCAGATAGGCGCCCAGCGAAATAAGCCACGAGCCCCAGATGGCGTACTGGAGGAAGTTCATAACGATAAGGCGAAACTTAATTCCCATAATTCTCTGATTTTACGTTATTTTAATTTCAGGTTCATTTTAGTTCGGAAACGATTAAAACAAATGTACGAAATTTTTTTCGGAATTTTCTTTGCAATTGAAAAATAAAGTTCTACTTTTGCATCACCAAAACGTCATTGAGCTATGGTGTAATGGTAACACAACAGATTCTGGTCCTGTTATTCTTGGTTCGAATCCAGGTAGCTCAACTGAAAAGCGAGGAATTATCCTCGCTTTTTTCATTTTATCCGCCGGATTCTTCTGTTTCGATTTGCGAAACGCCCCGACGGTCCAGCACCGCTAATCGACACTGCGGCAAAAACCGGACCGCCGATTTTCACAATGCGCGGAACCGCCCCGCCGCTGTTTCGAAATTAGGCGCGCAAACTCCATCCGATTTCTGTTTTCCGTCTTGTTTGACCCGCCGAAATGCAGTACGTTTGTATTGCACAGGAGATATGAAGAATTCAAGTGGGATTGTGCAAGGGGCGGGTTACACCCGCAAAAGTGACGCAAGTGGAAAATCCGTCAGGATTTGAAGCACAGGATAGACATATGGAGCTAGACGCAAGGTTCCGTTTATTCCTGGAAGACTTCGGGGGAGGGTTCTAAGCCCTCCCTTTCCAATTCTGCCACGATGGCGCGCTGACGCTTGAAGAAATGAATCCGCTGCGATTCTCCGCTGCATGAAATCAACGTTGCAAAACGACTCAGCGACGTAATCCACCGCTTAACATGCTCGAACATGCCCGGATCGGCGCTTCGCAGCGAATTGATCGAGAACGCCTCGATACAGCTCGCACGGTAGTGGCGCGCCGCGACATAGCAGTAAGTCGCCTCGATATCCATGTCCGATATGTAAATAGACACCGGCTTCCCGCTGCGGAACTGTCCGGCAACGGCTATCTCCTCCAGCTCGTCGAGCAACTGCAGCAATTCGCCCTTCAGCATCTCGACGCTCTGGTCGGTTATCAGGTGCATGTTGCGGAACGCGCAGATGGCATTGACCCAGCGCTTGGTGCAGCTACCGTCGAACACCAGCGTCGTCGAAGGCATCAACTGCGCTTCCTTCAGCAGGTCGCGGTAACTCTGCAAAAGCGCATCGGGCACTTTCATATCCTCGAATTTAGTCGTCGAACAATCGACGAGCCCCTGCTGGTAAAGCCACTTGAAGAGTTTGAAATTGGTAAGCCCTTCGTAGCGCATGTAAAGCATCCGCGGGAACGAGTTTCCGGCAATAGCCTGCTCCGCATCCGTATCCGGCGACACCTCCCGGTAAAAAAGGGTGTCCTGATCGATAACGCCCGTGTAGTCTTCGAGCGCCGTATGGTAATCGTTGAAGCTGAGACGGAAAAGCACGTTTCCGAAATCGACGGCCCCGACGGCGCGGTCGAGCGAAAAATTCATCTGAGCCGAAAGCACGGCCGCTTCCCCGAAAGTGAAGGGAACTTCGCCGCGCAGACGGCGGTAAGCCGCTTCGCGGCCGATGTTCAGTTTATCGGTCAATATGGCCGCCGGATTGGTATATTCCGGGGTACCGTTTTGAATAGCGGCGATCAGCGCCGCATTCAGTTTGTCAAGAGGCATAGTACAAGTGTTAATTCTATATCAAATTCTCAATCCCAACCGCAAATTTAGCAAAATATTGACAAATTGATATTTTTCGGACAAGAAATAAAACAAAAGGGAACCTTCTCGGAAGGTTCCCTTTCATTTGTCCCGGATGCGGCGGTCTTACTTACCCAGCCCCATCTTTTCGATCAGCGCCTTGGTCTCAGGCTTGTGGCCGCGGAAGCGTACGTACAGCTCCATCGGATGCTCCGTACCGCCTTTCGAAAGGATGTTTTCACGGAACGATCCGGACACTTCGCGGTTGAAGATGCCCTTCTCCTTGAAAAGCGAGAAAGCGTCGGCTTCCAGCACCTCGGCCCACTTGTAGCCGTAATAGCCGGCAGCGTAACCGCCAGAGAAGATGTGGCCGAAAGCCGGAGCCATCGCCGTTCCCGGCACGACGGGCAGGACCTGAGAAGGAGCCATCGACGCCACTTCGAACTGCTCGACGTCGCCCTCGAAGGGCTCGGTGATCGTATGCCATGCCATGTCGGTCAGGCCGAACGACAGCTGACGCACGTTCAGGTAGGCGGCCAGATAGTTCTGCGCCGCGATAATGCGCTCCACGATTTCGGCGGGAATCGGCTCGCCGGTCTGGTAGTTCACGGCCCACAGGTCGAGGAATTCCTTCTCGGTAGCCCAGTTCTCCATGATCTGCGAAGGAAGCTCCACGAAGTCGCGGTAAACGCTCGTGCCGGTCTGCGACTCGTATTTGCCCTCGCCCAGCATGCCGTGCAGGGCGTGTCCGAACTCGTGGAGGAAAGTCTCCAGCTCGTCGAACGTCAGCAGCGACGGCGCGGTCTCGGTGGGTTTGGTGAAATTCATCACCAGCGACACCAGCGGACGGGTCTCCTCGCCGTCCTCGATCTTCGTGCCGCGGAATTCGGTCATCCACGCACCCGAACGCTTCGACTCGCGGGGGAAGAAGTCGAGGTAGAGCACGGCCATAAAGCGGCCGTTCTCGTCGGTTACGTCATAGGCCGTCACGTCGGGATGATAGACCTCGATCTTGTCGTTGGGCGTGAAATTCAGGCCGTAAAGCTTGTTGGCGAGCATGAACACGCCCTTCTTGACGTTTTCGAGCTTCAGATAGGGCTTCACGACCTCGTCGTTGAGCGCATATTTCTCGTCCTTGTATTTTTCGTTGTAATAGCCCCAGTCCCACGGCATCAGCTGGCCCTTGAAGCCCAGCGAAGCGGCATAGTCGCCGATCATCCGGTAATCCTTGTCGGCATAGGCTTTGGTCTCGCCGAGCAGCTCGTCGAGGAATGCCGTGACGGTCGGAGTATTCTCGGCCATGCGGCGTTCGAGCACGTAATCCGCGTAGCACTTGTAACCCAGCAGGTTGGCGATCTTCAGGCGCAGGTTGGCGATCTGCTTCACGATCTGCGTGTTGTCGTTCTCGCCGCCCAGCGCACGCGAATTGTAGGCGCGCCAGAGCTTCTCCTTCAGGGCGCGGTTCGACGAATAGGTCATGAACGGCACATAGCTCGGCGCCTGCAGCGTCACGGTCCAACCCTTCTCGCCGCGCGCCTTGGCGTCGGCGGCCATACCCTCCCGGACGAATGCGGGCAGTTCGGCAACGACCTTAGGATCGGTAATGTTGATCGTAAAGGCGTTGGTTGCGGCCAGCGCGTTCTGGCCGAACTGCAGGGTCGCGGCCGACAGCTCGGAGGTATACTTGCGGTAAAGCTCCTTATCGGCGTCCGAAAGGGCGGCGCCGTTGCGGGCGAAGCTCTGGTAGGTGTCTTCCAGCAGTTTCCTGTCCTCTTTCGAAAGACCGCGGCCGGGTTTCTCGTAAACCGCCTTCACGCGGGCGAAAAGCTCCGGATTGAGCGAAACGTCGTTCGACAGCTCGGTGAGCTTGGGCTGAACGCGCAGCGCGATCTCCTGCATCTGGTCCGAGGTCGCGGCTTCGAGCAGGTTGTAGAAAACACCCGAAATGCGGTCGAGCAGCGCCCCCTGACGCTCCAGCGCCACGATGGTGTTGCCGAAGGTCGGCTTCTTGGGGTTATTGACGATCGCCTCGATCTCGGCGCGCGAGCAGGCGATGGCCGCATCGAACGCAGGCTCGTAATCCGAAAGCTCGATCTGCGAGAACGGCGGCGTCTGGTGGGGCGTGTTCCACTCCGCCAGCAGGGGGTTGGTGGTATCCAGTTCGGGCAGCTGCGCTTTGGGAATCGAATTGTCGGCGCAGCCTGCCGCCATAGCTGAAAAGGTCATAATGATAAGTGCTTTTTTCATGTTACTGCAAATATTGGGTTATTTTTCACGATTCGTCTATTGCCCGTCCGATTCCGGTTCGAGGGGGATCGGGGCCTCTTCGTCCGGCTGCGGATCGGGTTCGGCGAGCAGGCCGCGGCCGCGGAGCATCGCCCGCTTGTCGGGATCGGCCCCGCGGAAGGCCCGGTAGAGCGTCATGCCGTCCTCGGAACCGCCGCGGGCGAGGAGCTTGGTGCGGAAATCGGCGGCGATCTTCTTGTTGAACAGGTCACCGCTCTCGCGGAAGGCCGCGAACGCATCCTTGTCGAGCACTTCGGCCCACGTATAGAAGTAGTAGCCCGCCGAATAGCCGCCGTCGAAAATATGGCTGAAATAGGGATAACGGTAGCGGGGTTCGATCTGCGGAATCAGGCCGCGCTTCTCGTTGAGCGCCCGGCGTTCGAAGACCATCGGGTCGAACGGTTCGTAGTCGGTGGTCGAGTGGATGTCCATGTCCGAAAGCGACGCGGCGATCAGCTCCGTAGTGGCGAAACCCTGATTGAAGAGTTCGCTCCGGCGCAGTTTATCGACGAGGTATTTGGGAATCACCTCGCCCGTACGGTGATGCACGGCGTACTGTTTCAGCATTTCGGGTTCGAAAGCCCAGTTTTCCATGATCTGCGACGGAAGCTCCACGAAGTCGCCCTCGACCTCCGTGAGTCCGCGGTATTTCACGTCGTGGAACAGGAAATGGAGCGCATGGCCGAATTCGTGGAAGAGCGTTTCGGTCTCGTCGAGCGTCAGCAGCGCAGGGGTGTTGCGCACCGGACGGGTGAAGTTGCAGACGATACTCACCACGGGAGCGACGCGCTCGCCGTCCCGGTAGGTCTGTTCGACATAGTTGCCGCACCACGCCCCCTGACTCTTGCCGTCACGCGGAAAGAAGTCGAAATAGAGCACGCCCAGATGCGACTGGTCGGCGTCGAGCACCTCGTAGGCGATCGCCTCAGGATGGTAGAGCGGCGCCACGATGGGCTGGAAGGTGATGCCGTAAAGCCGGTTGGCGAGGTAGAAGATGCCGCCCTGCACGTTTTCGAGCGAGAAATAGGAACGCAGCATCTCCTCGTCGAGTGCATAGTTCTGCTTGCGCAGTTTTTCGGCATAATACCACCAGTCCCACGACTCGAACGTCGCGCCCGGAACGTCCTTCTGCAGGAGTTTGTCCATCTCGGCCAGCTCCTCCCCGGCGCGGTCGAGCGCCGGCGTCCATATCTGGTCCAGCAGCGCGTAGACCGCATCGGTCGTGCCGGCCATCTCGTCGGCCACGACATAGGCGGCGTACGACGGATAGCCCAGCATCTTGGCCTTCTCCGTACGCAGACGGATGAAGTCGTTGATGAGCTGCTTGTTGTCGTACTGATCGCCGTTGTTGCAGCGGTTCAGGTAGGCCTTGTAGATCTTTTCGCGCAGGTCCCGCTTGGCCGAATAGGTCAGGAACGGAATCAGACTGGGCTTGTGGAGCGTGAAGACCCACTTGTCGCCCTTGCCCATCGCCTGCGCCTTCTCGCGCGCGGCGTCGCGGACACCCGAAGGCAGTCCCTCCAGATCGTCCGCCGTCAGTTCGAGCGCGAAGTTGTTGTTCTCGGCCAGAATGTTGTTGCCGAACTTCACGGCCGTAAGCGACAGCTCGCCGTTGATCTCCTTCAGCCGGGCTTTCTGTCCGGCGTCGAGCAGGGCGCCGGAGCGCACGAAAGCGTCGTAGGTCTTCCTGAGCAGTCGGCTCTGCTCGGCGTCGAGTCCCAGCGACGCGCGCCGGTCATAGACATCCTTCACGCGGGCGAAAAGTTTCTCGTCGAGCCGGATCTTATCGCGGTGCGCCGAGAGCAGGGGCATCACCTGCTCCTGCAGGGCCTGCATCCGTTCGTTGGTTTCGGCGGCGCAGAGCATGCCGAAAATCAGCTCGGTCTGCGCGAGCATCTGTCCGGCGTTGTCGTAAGCCAGAATCGTATTCTCGAACGTCGGCTCGTCGTTGTTCGAGGTGATGGCGTCGATCTCGGCGTCGTGCAGCGACATGCCGCGCTCGAAGGCGGGCATGAAGTGTTCGGCGCGGATCTTATCGAAGGGCGGCACGCCGAAAGGCGTGTCCCACTGGGTGAAGAAGGGATTCTCCCCGGCGCTTTTCGGGGAGTTGCATGACGCAAGTGCCATAAGCAGTAAGAGTGTTGTGAATAAACCTGCAATACGTTTCATCTATTCATGTTATTTTATGTAACTTTGCGAGCTGAAAATACGGACGCGCGCAAGGCATCCGTACAATGTTGCAAAGTTAGTAAATTATAAGAGGTATGCAACTTTTTTACGCCCCCGACATCACGCCGCCCCTCCATACGCTGAGCGAAGAGGAGTCGAAACACTGCGTGCGGGTGCTGCGTCTGGGACGCGGAGATACCCTTCATATAACTGACGGGAGGGGCAATTTATTTTGCTGCGAGATTACGGACGACAATCCGAAACGCTGCACGGTGCGCGTCACGGAGACCCGCGCCGGGTGGGAGGCGCTCCCCTATTCGCTGACGATGGCCGTTGCGCCGACCAAGAACGCCGACCGCTTCGAATGGTTCCTCGAAAAGGCGACCGAAGTGGGCGTCGGCACGATCATCCCGCTCGAAACCGAGCATTGCGAACGCCGGGTCTTCAAGCCCGAACGCGGCGAACGGGTCATCACGGCGGCCATGAAGCAGTCGCTCAAAGCCTACCGTCCCACGCTGCGTCCGCTCACGCCTTTCGGCGAAGCGGCGGCCATGCCCTTCGAAGGGCGCAAGTTCATCGCCCACTGCGCCCCGGCGCAGTCGCCCGAAGGCAAAGCCTACCTCCCGGCGACGCTCCGCAGGGGCGAGGCGGCGCTGATCCTGATCGGTCCCGAAGGCGATTTTTCGCCCGAAGAGATCACCTTCGCACGCGCGAACGGATTCGAGGAGATAACCCTCGGCGCGCAGCGGCTGCGCACCGAAACGGCCGCAGTAGCCGCAGTGGTGATGGTCTCCGTGGCAAACGGTTAGCGATACGGACAAAACGGTCCGCATCGCCGGTTCCGCCGCACGGCGGCACGGTATAAACAGTATAATTACACACAAATAGCTCATGTTTCTCTATTCACTTCTCGCGCTGGCGGTGGTGACGGCGCTGATATTCGCCGCCCCTCTCAAGGCCAAGGTGTGGGCGACGCTGGCAGTCGTCGCGGCGGGGGCGCTCTGGGCGTCGGCAACGGCCGTCGGAGTGCTTGCCGGCGGACATACCGTACGGTTGTGGGCGACCGACGTCTTCCTCTTCGGAAGCGACGCAGGCTCGATGGACCCTCTTTCGGCGCTGTTCGCGCTGATCGTCTCGGTCGGGGCCGTCGCCGCGGTGCTCTACTCGCGGGGATATCTCGCGCACTACCTCGGACGCAAATCCCCGACCCACATCTCGCTGCACTACACCGCGCTGGCGACGATGTTCTACGCCATGCTGGGCGTAGTGACCTCCGAAGGCGGATTTTCGTTTCTCTTTTTCTGGGAGCTGATGACCGTCGCATCGTTCCTGCTGATCCTGTTCGACGCCGAGCGCCGCGAAGTGCGCCGCGCCGCGCTGGCCTACGTGATCATGATGCACGTGGGATTCGCCCTGCTGCTCATCGGCTTCGTGCGGTTGGACAGCGTCTGCGGATCGGCCGACTTCGCCCTATTGGGCGAATATTTCCGCACGCAGCCCGCCCTGCCGCTGTTCGTGGTCTTCCTCGCGGGCTTCGGCATGAAAGCCGGCATGTTCCCGATGCACGTCTGGCTGCCCGAAGCGCATCCCGCCGCCCCGTCGCACGTCTCGGCCCTGATGTCGGGCGTGATGATCAAGACGGGCGTCTACGGCATCCTGCGCGTCACGGCGCAGATCGCCGACCTGCCGACGCTCCGCACCGCAGGCCTGATCCTGCTCGTCGCAGGCATCGTCACGGGACTCTGGGGCGTGATCCTCGCCGCGGCGCAGAACGACGTGAAGCGGCTGCTGGCCTACTCGTCGATCGAAAACATCGGCATCGTCCTGATCGGACTGGGCATCGCGGCGCTGGGCAAGAGTTCGGGCAACCAGCTCGCGGCGATCTGCGGACTTTCGGGCGCACTGCTCCACACACTCAACCACTCGCTGTTCAAATCGCTGCTCTTCTTCGGAGCCGGCAACATACTCTCCCAAACGCACACCACCTCGCTCGATGCGCTGGGAGGGCTGGGCAGGCACATGCCCGTCACGGGCCTGCTGTTTCTGGCCGGCACGACGGCCATCTGCGCCCTGCTGCCGCTCAACGGGTTCGTCTCGGAACTGCTGATCTACCTCGGCATGCTCGACGGCATCGCTTCGGGCAGCGACGTGCTCGCTTCGGCGGCCGGACTGGCTGCACTGGCGCTGATCGGCGGAGTTGTGATTCTGGCCTTCACCAAGCTCTACGGCACGGTGTTCCTCGGCGCGCCCCGCACGCACGAAGTGGCCGAAGCCTCCGAAGTCGATAATTTCCGCATCGCCGCTATGGCGCTGCCGCTGGCCGGAATTCTCTTCATCGGACTCTTTCCGCAGACCGCCGTGAGCGCGGTACCCCGCGCCGCGGGATTTTTCATCCCCCCCCCCGCCGATGCGGCGGACTACCTGCTGTCGCCCACGCTGGCGGCCGTCAGCCGCACGGCATGGCTGCTGATTCTGGTCGTCGGACTCTTGGCATGGCTTCGCAGCCGCGCCCTGCGCACGCGCAAGGTGACCGACGGCGCGACATGGGGCTGCGGCTTCACCTCGCCCAACGTGCGGATGCAGTACAGCGGCGAATCCTACTCCGAAGGACTGCAGTCTATCGCCACGTCGCTCACGCAGAACAGCGGCGAAGGCGGCGCCGTCGGCAAAGGCGAGATTTTCCCTGCCGCGCACAACTTCGATATCCGCCACAAGGACCGCTTCGACAAACTTTTCGCGGCGTGGTGGGTCGAACTGCTACGCGTGATAAACAAGCGCGCCATGCGCCTGCGTACGGGCAAGATCAACCACTACGTGCTCTTCGCACTGGCGTTTCTGGTCCTGATATTCCTGTTGTCCATCTTTAACCTGATCTGACGATGACGGCACTCAATACACTCCTGATCCTGCTGACGGCCGTCTGCATTCCGGGCCTGATAAACCGCACGCGGGCCGTGCTGGCGGGCCGCCGGGGCATCCGCTTCGCCCAGCACCTCTACGACGTGCGCCTGCTGCTGCGCAAAGGCGCGGTCTATTCGACGACCGCTTCGGCGCTGTTCCGCGCCGTGCCGTCGGTCTACCTCGGCTCGGCGATCGTCGCCGCGCTCTTCATCCCCGTCGGGGA
>ERZ834433.548-NODE-548-length-42219-cov-34.920406_pt1 | contig 42219 bp, 44 predicted proteins | sample MGYA00519948_ERZ834433 | MGnify/ENA primary metagenome ERZ834433 (study PRJEB31850, sample SAMEA3708752) | human gut metagenome | biome: human gut; feature: human-associated habitat; material: faeces | place: China | collected 2014 ...
TGCTGCGCAGGTCTACCAGCATGGAGTGGTTGTCCGTACCGCCGGAAACGATGGTAAAGCCACGGTCTATCAGGGCTTGTGCCAGCGTAGCGGCGTTTTTCTTCACCTGTTTGGCATATTCTTTCCATTCCGGTTGCAGAATTTCGCCGAAGGCAACGGCTTTCGCAGCGATGACATGTTCCAGCGGGCCGCCCTGAATGCCGGGGAATACGGCAGAGTCGAGCAATTGGGACATCATCTTGATTTCGCCCTTCGGTGTTTTCTTGCCCCAGGGGTTGGGGAAGTCCTTGCCCATCATGATGACACCGCCACGAGGACCGCGGAGTGTCTTATGGGTGGTAGAGGTCACGATATGGGCATATTTCACGGGATTATCCAGTTCGCCTGCGGCAATCAGTCCGGCAGGGTGTGCCATGTCTACCATCAGGATAGCACCTATCTTGTCGGCTATTTCGCGCATGCGTTTGTAGTCCCATTCGCGTGAATAGGCAGAACCGCCGCCGATAATCATTTTCGGTTTCTCGCGCAGGGCCACTTCTTCCATCTGGTCATAGTCCACACGTCCTGTTTCCTTATTGAGGTTGTACTCGCAGGGAGTGTAGATAATGCCGGAAGTATTCACTGACGAACCGTGAGAGAGGTGACCGCCGTGTGCAAGGTTGAGGCCCATGAATTTGTCGCCCGGGTTCAGCACTGCGAGGAATACGGCAGCGTTGGCCTGTGCACCTGAGTGCGGCTGTACGTTTGCCCATTCTGCGCCGAAAATCTGTTTCAGGCGGTCGATGGCAATCTGTTCGCTTTGGTCTACGACTTCGCAACCGCCGTAGTAGCGCTTGCCGGGATAACCTTCTGCATACTTGTTGGTGAGGCAGGAACCCATTGCCTGCATAACCTGATCACTTACGAAGTTCTCTGATGCAATCAGTTCAATACCTTTGAGCTGACGTTGATGCTCTTTTTCGATGATATCGAAAATTAAATCGTCTCTTTTCATTCTTGCTTATTAGATAGGTTTGATAATACTGTATTCTCTTATTAAGCGTACAACGTACAAATTTAGAAGAAATAAATGAATAAACTGTAAGAAAAGTAAGAAATTTCCTGTCAAAAGAACACTCCAAGCGAAAAACTCAGAACATTTTCCCGCCTGTGGAAACGTATCTGGTTGGCAAGAGGTACTTCCTCACCGGCATTTTCGTCATAGACCGGCTTGTAGCTGATACGCTTTGAAATGTTGTGCAGTCCGATGTCGTAGCGGAAATCGAAGAAGATGCGGGAAATCGTTACAGCAACGCCGGCGGTGAGGCTGACGTTCAGCGGATAGAGTTCCTCCTCGATGTCCCGCTGGTCGAAATTCTCGAAAGTGACCTTGCTCTGCCTGTCCCAGATGTAGCGTATTTTCGGTCCGCCGAATACGGCAAGGCTGTAAGGCCCTTCCTTAATGATGTTGTATCCGTAGATTACGGGAATCTCAAAGCTGTGGATAGACGAGGTGATAGAGGCCATTTCAGGTATGCTGCTTTCGGGCGCGTTTTCGGGTAGCGGCTTCTCGAAGGTGATGTTGCAGCGGTTTATCGTGTACGACAGTTCCGGTTGCAGGAAGTGGCGTTTGAAGTTTATCCGCATGAAGAACGAGCCGAAATAACCTATCTTATAGTTATTCTGCACCTCGTCGATGACAGTACCGTTCAGCACTAAATCCGATACGAGGAAGAGCGAAGAGGTAAATCCCCCCTTGATACCGAAGTTCACCCGCCGGTCGTGGCGGTGGGTGTGCTGGGGGTGTTCCGGTTTATCCGTTCCGGGCACAACCGGCAGTTGTCCCCATATAGCTGTGGAGAAGGCCAGCAAACAAACCCCGAAAAGTAACCATCTTCTTCCCATAATCAATTTTTATTTATTACTTTTTCTTCTCTACCGACCAGCCGAATTTCCCGATTTTCTCTCCCAGCCCGTAATAGCCGCCATGCACGTAGACCAGCAGGTTGGATTCTGCCAGCTCCAGTTTTCCGGTTTCCGTATTCAGGTGGGAGGTGTCGGCGCGTACATTCACCACATCGGCAATGAACATGTCGTGCGAGCCGAGGGCAACGATTTCCTTTACCCTGCACTCGATGCACAAGGGAGATTCCTCGATGAGCGGGGCGCTGACAACGGTACTTTTGCCAGGTGTCAGCTTCATCTCCTCGAATTTGTTGTAGTTCTTGCCCGAACGTACGCCGCACCAGTCGGTGGCGCGCGCCATATCCTTGGTTGTCAGGTTAATGACAAACTCCATGTTGCGCTTGATGATGTCGTAGGAGTGACGTTCTGGCCGCACGGAAATGTAGCACATGGGCGGGTTTGTACAAATGGTTCCCGTCCATGCAACGGTCAGTATGTTATATTCTTCCGGGGTGCTTCCGCAGCTCACCAGTACGGCGGGCAGCGGATAAATCATGGTTCCCGGTTTCCAGTCTTCTTTCATCAGATTATCTCTATGTCCTCTCTTGTCTGTTCTTTCTCGCAATAGTGGCATTTGATTACGCAGTTCTCCTTGTCCACCACATGAAACAGGGTAGGCATCGGTTCGTTGTTGGTGATGCACTTGGGATTGGCGCATTTTACGATGCCGCGCAATTCGTCGGGCAGTTTCACTTCACGTTTCTCCACCACTTCGTAGTCGCGGATGATGTTCAGCTTTACGTTGGGGGCAACTACGGCAATGCGGTTTATCTCATCGTCGCAGAAGAACTTATCCGCTATTTTGATGATACCCTTTGTTCCCAGCTTCTTGCTTTTGAGGTTGAAACCGATAGTAATGTTGTTGTTCATCTGCTCCAGTCCCAGCAATGATACTACTGTAAACAGCTTCTCAGAGGGTATATGGTCGATGACAGTGCCGTTTTCCAATGCGGCCACCTGCAATTCTTGTTTTTTCATGTCTCCTAAATAAAACCAGTAATATACTTCCTTATACTTTACTTAACGTCGTCCAGCGTAATGCCAAGCACATCGCACAGAATGGCTTCGCGTGCATAAAGTCCGTTTTGCGCTTGCTGGAAATAATATGCCTTCGGGTTGTCGTCCACATCGAGGGCTATCTCGTTGACACGGGGCAGCGGATGCAGGATGCGCAGGTTGGGGCGGGTATGTTCCAGCATTTTGTTGCGCAGGATATAGATATTCTTCACGCGTTCGTACTCCATGAGGTCGGTGAAGCGTTCGCGTTGCACACGGGTCATGTAAAGGATGTCCGCATCGGCTATTATCTCTTCCGTAAAGTCGGTGTGCTCCACAAATCTGATGTCATGTTCGCGGCAGTAAATCTTGTACTCTTCCGGCATTTTCAGTTCTTCGGGAGCGATGAAATGAAAGGTGGGGTTGAAGTGTCGCATGGCCATCAGCAGGGAGTGTACGGTGCGGCCGTATTTCAAATCGCCTACCAGGTAGATGTTCAGGTTCTCCAGCGTACCTTGCGTCTTGTAGATGGAGTAGAGGTCGAGCATCGTTTGCGAGGGATGCTGGTTGGCTCCGTCTCCGGCATTGACGATGGGCACTGTGGTTACCTCGCTGGCATAGCGTGCAGCTCCTTCTAGATAGTGGCGCATCACGATGATGTCGGCATAGTTGCTTACCATCTTGATGGTATCTTTCAGTGTCTCGCCTTTGGACGAGCTGGTAGCTTTGGGGTCGCTAAAGCCGATGACACGTGCACCGAGCCGGTTGGCGGCGGTTTCAAAGCTTAAGCGGGTGCGGGTGGATGGCTCGAAAAATAGGGTGGCGACAACTTTACCGTCGAGCAGATGCCTGTTGGGTTTTGCCTCGAACTCTTTCGCCATATTGAGCATATAGAGAATTTTCTCTTTGCTGTGTTCGGCGATAGTGACTAAACTTCTGTTTTCCATATCGTTGATATTCGTTTTACTTTTCGAGAGTGTAAAGTTGCAAAAAAAATATGGGTTATGAAAATCTCCGGGAACTTTTATTCTTTTTCCATTACTTTCGCCGTTGGCAAGCCTGCACGGATTTTGCGCTGTACGGACTTGGCGGTTTGTGTTTAATTCTCGTTAAAATGAAAAGTCATGTTTAAAATCTGTATTGTATTCAAGATAAGTATCCGGCGCGACGGCGGCTCTCCGTGCCGGAAAAGGAAAAAGGAAGAGTCTCCCGCCGCTACCGGCAGTTTCTCCGGGTTTGTCCGCGGGGAGATTGCGCGCACCCGTCTCATGCACCGCCACAGTACGGCGGACAATTATGCCACTGCGCTCCGTTCGCTCCTTGCGTTTCATGGCAAAAAGGACATCTCCTTTGCCGAGGTGGACAGCAGGCTGGTAGATGCTTACGGGGAATGGCTCCGGAGAAAGGGGATATGCAAGGACACCTTGTCTTGCTACATGCGCTCTTTGCGTGCTGTCTACAACAAGGCGGTGGAGCAGGGGCTTACGGAGCAGAAAGAACCTTTCGTCAATGTGTTTACGGGCATTTCCCGCACCCGGAAACGTTCGATAGAGAAGGCGGACATCAACAAGCTGCGTGCCGTGCAGGTGAAGCCCGGTTCGTTTATGCAACTGGTGCGCGATGTGTTCCTGTTCTGCTTCTATGCCTGCGGCATGCCTTTTGTGGATGTGGCTTTCCTGAAGAAATCGCAGATAAAGGGCGGCATTCTTGTGTATCACCGGCGCAAGACCGACCAGGTGGTGCAAATCAAGCTGGAGCCTTGCATGCAGGAGATAATCAACCGTTACCGGTCGGACGGCAGCGACTATGTGTTCCCTTTTCTTACTTCGCAGGACGAAGATACGGCGTACAGGGAGTACAAACGCAAGTTCTCCTATTATAACAAGACGCTGAAAACTCTGGGAAAGCTGGCGGGGGTAGACAAGCCGCTCTCTTCGTACGTGGCGCGCCACACCTGGGCTACGCTGGCTTTCATGTCCTCGGTGGACATGTCTGTCATAGCGCAGGCGCTCGGGCATACCGATGTAAAGACTACCCGGATTTATGTGGAGGATATCGGGAACGGAAAGCAGAATTCTGCCAATAAGAAGCTTTTGAATGAGGTGTTGAGGAAGCGTTCCTCTGTACAAGAGGTACAATAATTTTCAATATATTGAGAATCAACAGTTGCCGCATGTATCCCTTTCGGAAAAGGCTTGGAACAGATATTTCCGCCTTGAAAAAAAGGCGATTCTTTTTTGCTTATTTTATTTAATCTGCATATCTTCGCGGCTGTTATAGTGCTCTATTCCGATTTCTGTGAGTTCTCACTCTTGTACAGAGGTGACCTCTTGTACAGAGGTGGTATAAAAAGGCTATATCCTTATTGATAACCGCATTTTCCTGCCGTATATCCACAAGGCGGGGAGAAGGGGTTGTCTATCTTTTTTTAGCCTAAGTCCGATACATATTTTTGCATGGTTCTGTCCGTAGCGGGAGCTTTCCCGGTTGTGGATGGCAGTGGCTGTGCCCCGATTTTTCCTTGATTTTCTTCTTTATTTCATGTATTGTTTACGGTTTTATTTTTCTATTCATGTCATCATAGCGTATTCGCCGGACTTATAAGGTTCGCGTATTCCGCGGCCTGATAACGTTGCATATCCTTTCCGTTGCAATACAGTTTTTTCGTATCGGACTTACATTTTTCCATCATGTGGATTTTATTTTATGCACTAATCTAAAAAAACAATCGATAAAATAATATGATAAAGAACATGAAGAAGTATGGATACATAGCCTTTGTACTATGTGTCCTGGCGGGTTGTGCGTCGCAAAAACAGATTTCGTACCTGCAAGATGTGCCGGATGACTATCGGCAAAAGATAACCCAGGATTATGACCTCAGGATTCATCCGGATGATTTGCTTTCCATTATGGTGAACAGTAAAGACCCCGAACTGGCACAGATGTTCAATCTGCCGATGGTAAGTTATCAGATAGCTAACAGCAATACAGGATATGCAGGAGGACAGAACCGGGTATTGGGGTATCTGGTGGACAAAGAGGGAAATATCGACTTTCCGCAGTTGGGAGTTATCAAAGTACAGGGAATGACACGTGCAGAACTGACAAAATATATCAAAAGCCAGTTGATAGAAAAGGGACTGGTAAAAGATCCCATCGTAACTATCCAGTTCCTGAACTTCAAAGTATCGGTATTGGGGGAGGTGAACCGGCCGGGAACATTCGAGATAACCAGCGACCGCATCACCTTGCTGGACGCATTGAGCCTTGCTGGCGACCTGACCATTTACGGGCAGCGCGAGAATATAAAGGTTGTCCGGGAAGAAAACGGAGAGCGGGTAGTGGTTTCGCTGGACTTGCGGAACAAAGATTTATTGTCGTCTCCTTATTATTATCTGCAACAGAATGACGTAGTGTACGTAGAACCCAATAAGGTAAAGGCAGGACAACGGGAGATAAACCAAAACAGAACCATAGGTACGTTTGCTTCCATACTATCGGTAATGGTATCCTTGGCCGTGCTTATATTCAAATAAAAAACAGTAAAGAAAAAGTTTATGGGAAAAGACAGGTTTGAAGATTTGGACTTCATAGATTTTAATGACAGCCGCCGGCAGGAGGGCACGGTGATTGCCGATATGCTGTCGGCAGTGTATCGCAACCGGAAATGGTTCATCCTCTCCGTAGCGGTGTGTGTCCTGATAGGTTTTCTGTATCTGAAAAGTTCTCCGAAGATATTTTTGCGTACCGCTACGGTATTGGTGAAGGATGAGCAAAAAGGCGGGGGTGTCAATGGTGCGGCTGCTTTTCAGGATTTGTTTTCGTTAGGCGGCAGCACGGTAGATAACGAAGTGGGTATCTTTAAAAGTAAGCGGCTGATGCGGACGGTAGTCGAAATACTGCATCTGGATATAAGTTATAAGGAGTGGGACGGGCTGAGAAAGAAGGAACTCTATACGTCCACGCCGTTTGCCGTTACCTTCCTTGATGCAACTCCTTCACAACAGATAAGCCTTACTGTTACGATGTCGGACAATGGAAAGGTGACGCTGGCGGATATGACCCTGCAAAATGAAGAGGAAGAAGAGGAATTTGACGAAATCCTGACCGTGCAGCCGGGAGATACGGTGAATACTCCGGTGGGAAAAATGGTGGTGGCATCGACACTGTTTACGGACGAAAACAGCATAGGCAAGACGGTCTACGTGACGAAGGGAAATATGAAAGAAGTAGCGGAGTCATATAACAAGGCTTTGAATGTAGGGGTGGCAAACAAGCAGTCGTCACTGATAGCCCTGAGCATCGAGGACGAGAATGTGCAGCGGGCGGAAGATTTACTGAATACACTGATTGAGGTTTATAAGAACGATGCCATCGAGGATAAAAACAGGATTGTGATAAATACCGCCAGATTTATCGGCGAGCGGTTGGAGATAATCGAAGCCGACCTGGCTGCCGTGGATGCGGAAATTGAGAATTATAAGAAAAAGAACAGACTGACGGATATTGCTTCGGAAAGCGCCTTGTATCTGCAAAGTTCGAGCATGCTTGATACGGAAGGGTTAAGCGTGGAAAATCAGCTTAATATGGCGCAATATATGAAGGAATACTTGCAGGATAACTCGAAGACGACAGAGCTTGTCCCTGCAAGTATCGGGATAGATGATATGGGAGTGCAGAACCTGATTATGGAGTACAACACGGTGCTGACGCGCAGGAACAAGCTGATAGCTAACAGTAGTGCCAATAATCCGCTCGTGCGTGACCTGAACGGTACGCTGATGTCCATGCGCCTGTCTATCGCAAAAGCTGTGGATAACCTGATAGCAAGTCTGGAGATACAGGTGGCGAATATGAAGAACAAGGAGCGGGAGAACAGTAATAAGATAGCATTCGTGCCTACTCAGTTGAAGTATGTGGTAAGCATAGAACGGCAACAGAAGATAAAGGAAGAACTGTATCTGTTTCTGCTGAATAAAAAAGAGGAGAATGAACTCCAGCTTTCCATTACGGAGAGCAATTGCCGCATCATAGATCCGGCAGAAGGTGTGGACTTGCCGGTAGCACCCAAGAAGGCGCAGGTAGCGCTGATTGCTTTGCTGGCGGGGATTATGCTGCCTGCCTTGTGGATTTATATCCGCTCGCTGCTCAATACCAGCGTGCATACGAAGAAAGAACTGAAAGCGGGTGTGAACATTCCTTTCTTGGGAGAAGTGCCGCTTGAAAAGAATAAGCATGAGAAAGATATCGTGGTACAGGAAGGTAGCAGGGAAAGCATTTGTGAGGCCTTCAAAATAGTGCGCGATAATCTGGACTTTATGGATACGGAAAAGAAAACGGTGGGAAAGGTAGTGCTGGTGACTTCGGCAAATCCTGATTCCGGAAAAACCTTTATTACGCTTAATCTGGGCATGAGCATGGCGCTGGCGAATGTAAAGGTAGTGATTCTCGACCTTGACCTGCGGAAAGGTTCTTTGAGCAAAAGCGTAGGGATAGGTATGAAAAAGACCGGTGTATCGAACTACCTGAGCGGCAAGGTGGATGATGTGAAAGAACTGGTGCAGGTGTGTGGAGATGATAACAGGCTGCATATCATTACATCGGGAGCGCTGCCGCCCAATCCTGCGGAATTGCTGAAGAGCGGCAGACTCGACCGGCTGCTGGAGGAGCTGAAAAAGAATTATGATTATATCTTATTGGATAACCCGCCTTATGGTGTTGTGGTGGATACGCAGTTGTGCGGACGGTTGGCGGACCAGACGGTGTATGTAGTCCGCTCGGGCTTGTTCGACAAGCGGATGTTACCGGAGTTGCAGGAACTGTATGATTCGGGAAAGATGAAGAATATGAGTATTCTGCTGAACGGAATAGATTATGTAAAGACAGGTTATGGGTATGGCTACGGGTATGGTTACGGCAATTACGGGAACGATGAAAACCGGAAGAACAAGAAGCCGCTGTACAAAAGGATATTTGGAATTTAAACGCTATGGGTATGTTTTTCTTACGACATAAAACAAAGTTGGCGGATACCGGTTTCTTCAGGGATTTTGTGGATAGTCACAGCCATATCCTTCCGGGTGTGGACGACGGCATAAGGACGATAGAGGAATCCTTGACAGTGTTGGCGTACTTCGAATCGCTCGGAGTGAAGAAGGTGAGGCTGACGCCTCATGTGATGAATGGTGTGGAACACTGGGAAGATGTGTTGCAGGCTTTCGATACGTTGTGCAAGCGCTATACCGGAGAAACCGTACTTGAACTGGGAGCTGAATATATGCTGGACTCCGGCTTCAGGGAGAGGTTGGAGAAGGGATTGCAGCCTTTGTGCGGGGATTGTGTATTGGTAGAGACGTCTTATTTTTCTCCACCAAACAATCTGGACGAACTGTTGTATAATGTATCGCTCGCCGGATATACGCCGGTGATTGCGCATCCCGAACGTTATCTTTATATGAGGTACGGTGATTATTGCGAATTGAAGGACAAGGGCTATCTGTTGCAGCTGAACTTGCTTTCGCTTTCCGGTTATTATGGAAAACAGGTGATGAAAAATGCTGAAACATTGCTGGAAAAAGGTATGTACGATATGGTAGGGACGGATTTGCATAATCTGGAAACTTTCGGAAAATGGATAGGAAATGTGAGGCTGACGGATAAGCTGGCGAGGGAAATAATGTCTCTTCGCTGACTGTCAAAGTCCGCAATGAGTTAGGAAGCTCCGGAGACCTGTGCTTTTGCAGGTTTCCGGAGCTTCTGCCGTTTTTGGGGTATTTAGAGTTTTCTATTAAAATTGTGAGAGTTGTTTTGATATATTTCCGTATCTTTGCCCCATTATTGAATATTGAACCAACGAATTTTAGGAACCGGACATGATAAAGAAAGTCGTAAAAGTCCTTTGGATTTTCATCGCGCTGATAACATTGACATGCGTTGTTATTTTCTTCTCGATAGCAAAAGGTTGGATTGGCTATATGCCCCCTGTGGAAGATTTGGAAAATCCCAATTATAAATTTGCAACGGAAATATTCTCGGAAGACGGGAAAGTTCTGGGAACTTATTCTTATAGCAAGGAGAATCGCGTGTTTGTGGGATACAATGATTTGTCGCCCCATATTATCAATGCGCTGATTGCAACGGAAGACGTGCGCTTTGCCGAACATTCGGGGATTGATGCCATCGCGCTGTTCCGTGCCGTGGTGAAGCGTGGTATTCTGATGCAGAAGAATGCGGGCGGCGGCAGTACAATCAGCCAGCAGCTTTCCAAGCAGCTTTATTCGCCAAGCGCCGACAACATAGTGGAACGTCTGTTCCAAAAGCCCATCGAGTGGGTTATAGCCGTAAAACTGGAACGCTATTATACCAAAGAGGAAATTCTTACGATGTATCTCAATAAGTTCGACTTCCTGAATAATGCGGTGGGTATAAAGACTGCCGCCTATACCTATTTCGGTTGCGAACCGAAGGATTTGAAAATTGAGGAAGCCGCCACACTGGTGGGTATGTGCAAGAATCCTTCCCTTTATAATCCGGTACGTTATAACGAACGTTCGCGCGGACGCCGCAATGTGGTGCTCGACCAGATGCGCAAGGCCGGATATATCACCGTTGAGGAACGGGATTCGTTGCAGGCATTGCCATTGAAGCTGTCCTATCATCGCGTAGACCATAACGAAGGTCTTGCAACGTATTTCCGTGAATACCTGCGTGGTGTGCTGAATGCCAAGAAGCCCGATAAATCGGACTATCGCGGCTGGCAGATGCAGAAGTATTACGAGGATTCGCTCGACTGGGAAACAAACCCTCTGTTCGGCTGGTGCGAAAAGAATACGAAGAAGGACGGAAGCAAATATAATCTTTATACGGACGGGTTGAAAATCTATACTACAATAGACTCCCGCATGCAGAAATATGCAGAGGATGCCGTGACCGAGCATCTGAAAGAATTGCAGGGCTACTTCTTCAAAGAGAAGAAAGGTGCGAAGAAAGCGCCTTATACTTTCCGTTTGACGCAAGAACAGGTAGACGAAATTCTGGACCGTGCCATGAGACTGTCCGACCGCTACCGCATCATGAAGAGAACCGGAGCTTCCGAAGCGGAAATCAGGAAAGCGTTCGATACGCCCGAACAAATGTCTGTATTCAGTTGGAGCGGTGAGAAAGATACTGTAATGACTCCGATGGATTCCATACGTTATTATAAGTTCTTCCTGCGTGCCGGCTTCATGTCGATGGATCCGCGTAACGGTCATGTAAAAGCGTATGTAGGCGGCCCGAACCATCACTACTTTAAATATGACATGGCAATGGTGGGACGTCGCCAAATCGGTTCTACCATGAAACCGTATGTGTATTCGCTGGCTATGGAGAACGGTTTTTCTCCTTGCGACCAGGCTCGTCATGTGGAATATACATTGATAGACGAAAACGGAAAACCCTGGACACCGCGCAATGCCAATAAAAAACGTTATGGTGACATGGTGACGGTGAAGTGGGGATTGGCCAATTCGGACAACTGGATCACAGCATACCTGATGAGCAAACTGAACCCGTATGAGTTGAAGCGGTTGGTGCACAGCTTCGGTGTGCGCAACCGTGAGATTGTGCCTTCGGTGTCTCTCTGTCTCGGTCCTTGCGAAGTCTCCGTAGGAGAGATGGTAAGCGCCTATACCGCATTCCCGAACAAGGGTATTCGTGTTGCGCCGCTGTTTGTAACCCGTATTGAGGATAACGACGGTAATGTGCTGGCTACATTCTCGCCGGAAATGCAGGAAGTAATCAGCGCATCCAGTGCCTATAAGATGCTGGTAATGCTGCGTGCAGTTGTCAATGAAGGTACGGGCGGACGTGTCCGCCGTTTGGGTGTAAAAGCCGATATGGGTGGCAAGACTGGTACGACCAACTATAATGCCGACGGCTGGTTCATGGGCTTTACGCCTTCGCTGGTGTCCGGCTGCTGGGTGGGCGGTGAAGACCGTGATATTCACTTCGATACGATGTTGCACGGACAAGGTGCTTCCATGGCATTGCCTATCTGGGCTAAGTATATGGTAAAAGTGCTTGGCGACAAGTCTTTGGGGTATGATGAAAACGAAACGTTCCAGCTGCCTGAAGGTTTTGACCCCTGCAAGGACAGCGGATATGAGGATGCGGATGCGGAACCGGCATCGGAAATGGGACTGGACGATTTGTTTAATTAAGAATTGGGAAATGGTGTACACAATCTGCATCGGCAGTAACGTGAACAGGAAAGAGAATTTGGCGTTGGCACGCAAGAGGCTGTCCGAACTTTTTCCGAATATCCGTTTTTCTGCAGAAGCGGACACAGAGCCGTTGTTTTTCCGGCGGCAGGCGTTGTTTGCCAATCAGGTGGCGCGTTTCACGTCCGATTCTGATGCGGATGAAATCATACTCCATTTGAAGGATATAGAACGGGAAGCCGGAAGGACTCCCGAAGAAAAGAAACAGGAGATTGTACGTCTTGATATAGACTTGCTGTCTTGTGACAGCAGGGTGTATAAACCCGAAGATTTAAAGCGGGACTATATCATCCGCGGACTGAAAGAATTGAATGATGGAAAGTCTGAGGCGACAAATGCCATTGAAACGTTTCTTTATAATAATGTGGTAATTTAAGTTTTAAAGATATGAAATTCCTGGGAATAATTCCTGCCCGTTACGCATCTACGCGTTTCCCTGCCAAACCTTTGGCTTTGTTGGGCGGAAAGACCGTTATTCAACGGGTATATGAACAAGTGGCCGGTGTTTTGGATGATGCTTATGTAGCTACCGACGACGAGCGCATTGAAGCTGCCGTAAAAGCATTCGGCGGAAAAGTTGTAATGACGTCCGTGCATCATAAAAGCGGTACAGACCGTTGTTATGAGGCTTGTACCAAAGTAGGGGAAGGCTTTGATGTGGTGGTAAACATTCAGGGCGATGAACCTTTTATACAGCCGTCTCAACTGGAGACCGTAAAGGCCTGTTTTGACGATCCGTCCACACAGATTGCCACTTTAGTAAAACCCTTTACTGCAGATAACGGTTTTGAGGCATTGGAGAACGTAAACTCTCCCAAAGTAGTGCTCAACAAGAACATGAATGCTCTTTATTTCAGCCGTTCTATCATTCCGTACCAACGTAATGCGGAGAAGCGGGAGTGGCTGAAAAACCATACATATTACAAGCATATCGGATTATATGCCTATCGGGTGGAAGTGTTGAAAGAGATAACCTCGCTTCCGCAGTCTTCTCTTGAACTGGCGGAGTCGCTGGAACAGTTGCGCTGGCTGGAAAACGGTTATACCATTAAAGCCGGTATTACCGAAGTGGAGACAATCGGTATTGATACACCGCAGGATTTGGAACATGCGGAACGTTTCCTGCAAGCACGAAACGCTCAATGAATATCGGTTCGGGGATGCTTTTGGACAGGACCATTCAGCCTAAGGTGAGGGACATTGAGCACTTGGCCGTACAGATGCCCCAACGGTGCACTATGCCCAATGGTGTGTCTTTGAATGTGCTTGACTCTGGCGATAATGAAGTCGTGCGCATAGACCTGCTGATGGAAGGCGGGCGCTGGCAACAGTCGCAACCGTTACAGGCTTTGTTTACGAACCGTATGCTGCGCGAAGGGACGCTTCGGTACAGTGCGGGGGAAATAGCGGAGAAGTTGGACTATTACGGTGCCTGGCTGGAGTTGTCCAGCGCATCGGAATATGCGTATGTTACTCTTTATTCGCTGAACAAATATTTGCCTCAGACATTGGAAATACTGGAATCCATCGTAAAAGAGCCTGTGTTTCCGGAGAAGGAGCTGGGTGTTATAATAGAAAATAATATCCAGCAGTTCATGGTCAACTCGTCCAAAGTGGATTTTCTGGCGCATCGGGCGCTGATGAAAGCTGTATATGGTGAGGTGCATCCTTGCGGACGGCTGGTGCAGAAAGAGGATTATGGCAGGATAAATCCTGCTGTACTCAGAGAGTTTTACGACCGGCATTATCATTCCCGGAACTGTACGATTTACGTTTCCGGAAAGGTGGGCGATGATTGTGTACGGCGGATAGAAGATATGTTTGGTAAGGAAGTGTTCGGCAAAGACTTCCGCAAACCGGAAAGGCGGGAGTTTATTCCGGTTTCTTCCATGGATAAACGGATTTTTGTAGAACATGCGGATGCCATGCAGAGTGCGGTTCGCATGGGGATGCTTTCTTTGGAACGCCATCATCCCGATTATTTGAAGACCAGAGTGATGGTAACGCTGTTTGGCGGATATTTCGGAAGCCGTCTGATGTCCAATATCCGTGAAGAAAAGGGATATACCTATGGTATTTCTGCAGGTATCGTTTCTTGTCCGGGACCGGAAATGCTGGTTATCAATACGGAAACGGCAAACGAGTTTGTGGAGCCTCTTATCCGGGAGGTTTACCATGAAATAGATTGCTTGCAGAATGATCTGGTGCCGGAAGAAGAATTGGCAATGGTAAAGAATTATATGCTGGGCGAAATGTGCCGCAGTTATGAATCGGCATTCTCACTGGCAGATGCGTGGATGTTCGTTCAGGTTTCGGGTTTTGGCGATACACACTTTGAAGATGCTCTGAACGCAGTCAGAGATATTACTCCTGAAGATATACGCGAACTTGCCGGAAAGCATTTGTGCAAAGAGAAATTAAAAGAAGTCATATCCGGCAAAAAAATGTCATAAAAAGCGGGAACCGCCTCGTGGTTTTGGCAGATTAATCGTATCTTTGTCAAAACCCTAATTAAGTAACTTGTAATCCAAGATGAAATATCTATATACTGCAATTTTTCTGTTATACTTGTCACAGGGCAGTGTCGCAGCCCAGGAAAAAGGCGGCTTCTTCGATAAAATAAAGGGAACTTTCTCGTCGGAAATAAAAATAGGGACGCATACGTTTAAGGATGGTTCCGTATATACCGGTGAGATGAAAGGACGCAAACCCAACGGAAAGGGAAAGACGGTATTTAAAAACGGTGATGTCTATGAAGGCGAGTACGTTAAAGGAAAGCGTGAAGGGTATGGAATTTACACTTTTCCCGACGGTGAAAAGTATGACGGCCAGTGGTTTCAAGACCAACAGCACGGCAGAGGTATCTATTATTTTATGAATAATAACCGTTATGACGGTATGTGGTATCAGGATTACCAGCATGGCAAAGGTACTATGTACTACTATAACGGAGACCTTTATGAAGGCGATTGGATAAATGACAAGCGTGAAGGTCAGGGTACTTACGTTTGGAAGAACGGTTCCAAATACATCGGTTCGTGGAAAGACGATAAGAAAAACGGTGAAGGCACGTTAGTCTGGAATGACGGTTGCAAATACGACGGTCAATGGAAGAATGATGTGCGTGATGGCAAAGGTACGTTTGAATATGCCAATGGTGATAAGTATGTGGGTGATTGGAAAGAGGATATGCAGCATGGCAAGGGCATTTACTTCTTTCATACGGGCGACCGTTACGAAGGTTCTTATGTGCAGGGTGAACGTACCGGTGAAGGTATTTACTATCATGCCAGCGGCAATAAATATGTAGGAAACTTCAAGAACGGTATGCAGGACGGACACGGTACGTTTACATGGGCGAACGGTGCTGTATATGACGGACAATGGAAAGACAACCAGCGCAATGGCTATGGCGTTTACAAATGGAACGTCGGTGACTCCTACGAAGGCGAATGGAAAGATAATAAATTCAACGGTCAGGGAACTCTGATTCTTACCGACGGTACAAAATACAAAGGCGGTTTTGTAAATGGTCTGGAAGAGGGGAGTGGCGTGCAGGAAGATAAGAACGGAAACCGCTATGAAGGTTTCTTCAAACAAGGCAAAAAAGACGGTCCGTTTGTGGAAACGGATAAAAATGGAAAGCTGGTGCGGAAAGGAACCTATAAAATGGGAAGGTTGAGTAATTGAAATCAGGGAATGAAAAGGGGCATTCGGTAAAATGTCCCTAAAAAATAGAGAGGGCTGCGCGATTCTGAATGAATACTGCGCAGCCCTTATTTTTTATTTCTTAATTCTCAATTTTCAAATAATATATTGAGAACTGATAGATTCGTTGCTTACGACTCTTCTGATAGTTTCGGCAAACATATCGGCAATGCTTAATTGTTTAACCTTATCGCATTTCTTGGAGTAAGGAATGCTGTCTGTAAATACCATTTCAGTCAAGCCTGATTCCTGTACGCGGAATGATGCCGGATCGGACATGACACAGTGACTGGCAATGGCACGTACGGATTTAGCACCGGCTTCCATCATGATGTTGGCTGCTTTGGTGATAGTACCTGCGGTATCTACTATATCATCTACCAATACTACATTCTTGTCTTTTACGTCACCGATAATCTGCATGGTGGCAACAACGTTTGCCTTCTCACGGGTCTTGTTGCACAATACCAAAGGTACACCGAGGTATTTGGAGAATGTGCTGGCACGTTTTGAACCGCCTACGTCGGGAGTTGCAATAACAAGGTCATCCAACTTTAATGATTCGATATAAGGAAGGAATACTGCCGATGCATACAAATGGTCAACCGGAATGTTGAAGAAACCTTGAATTTGGTCAGCATGAAGGTCCATAGTAATCAAACGGTCGATGCCTGCAACTGAAAGCAGGTCAGCTACCAACTTGGCGCCGATGGATACACGCGGTTTGTCTTTTCTGTCCTGACGTGCCCAACCAAAATAAGGAATTACTGCAATAACACTTTTGGCAGATGCTCTTTTGGCCGCATCAACCATCAGCAGAAGTTCCATCAAATTGTCGGAATTAGGGAAAGTGGATTGAACCAGGAATACATTTGCGCCACGGATAGACTCTTCATAAGAAACAGCGAATTCACCATCGGCAAAGTGGGTGATATTCATTTTTCCTAGAGGGCAATTAAGGCTGGCGCAGATTTTTTCTGCAAGGTATCTCGAGTTTGTTCCTGAGAATACCATAAAAGGTGCTTTTTCGCTCATTTTGTAATAGATATTACCTATTTATTAATTTGCATGCAAAGGTATGAATTTCCCGCTACATAATACAAGACTTATTGTAGAAAAAATATTTTTCTTTACCGGATTTATTTGTAGCTTTGCTTTGTGAAATACCTTTCATCTATATTATTAATAGGAATGCTATGCCTGATAGGTACGGCATTTGTTTCGTGCGTGGGTACAGCTCCTACAAAAGAGGTGCATCTGATTGACTCCTTAAATCAGGCGGCATATGCTTATCGTTATAAAAATTTGGACTCATCGTGTCATGCGGCTTCAAAGGCTTACCGGGGAGTGAAACTTTACAGGCAAGGAAAGGCGGAAGCTTGTAACAATCTGGGATTCTGCGCTTTTATGCGAATGGACTTTGAACAGGCGGAGAAATACTATCAGGAAGTGTACAGCCTGACAAAGAATGAATTGGAACTTCTGATTGCCGATATAGGCTTGATGAAAATTTATCAGCGGACGGCACTGAACAAAGAGTTCTATGACTACCGCAATAGTGCTGTACGCCGCATGAAACGCATCGCAGAGGATAACAATTTGTTTGTAGACAGGCATGAGCGAATGCGGCTGACCTATGCTCGGTCGGAGTTTTATATTGTGTCTGCCATATATTACTATTATTTGCAGCAACGGCCGGAAGCTTTGGCATCTATCAATGAGGTGCCGGAGAATGAGGAGTTGGCAACAGACACAAATCAGTTATTGTATTATCACTATATAAAAGGGTCGGCTTCTTTGTGCGAAGGAGAAACGCCCGATGAGCGTCGTTTAAGGGAGTTTGATGAACTTTACACTACTTGGAAATTAGCTTCCAGGAAAGGGTATCTGTATTTTGAAGGAAACGGTATACAGGGATTGGCTAATTTAATGGCTTCTCCGGATAATTATGATTTTTATCAAGGACGGCGGACGCATGCGTTGAAACAATTCGGCGAGCCGGTGGATTCTTTACTGCCTATGCGGTTGGGACAACAGGCTTTGGAGAAATTCCGGCAGTATAATGACATTTACCAAATTGCGGGTGCATACGTTTCTATCGGGAAATATTTGAATGCGCATGGAGAATATGAGCAGGCACTCGATACTCTGAAACGTGCCTTAGAGTGTGTAAACGATCATCATCGCCGTTTTTACGATTGCCACGACAGTCTGGATTGGTTGAAGGCTTACGACCGTCGTGATACGGTATGTGCGGAGAAATCCTGGATTCGGCAGAAATTAAAAACCGTTCCCGAATGGATTTCAAGGATACGTGAACAGTTGAGTGTCACTTATGCCGGATTGGAAATGAAAGAGTATTCGGATTATAACAGGAATATATATCTGGATATTCTGGAAGATACCCGTCAGGATAAGGAATTGGAAAGTCGTTATCAAGCATTGGAAAGAGAAGCAGGACAGCTTAATCTGTTGCTTTTCTGTGTGATTACGGGGCTTATTGTAGTGGTGGTGTTCTTCTGGTTCTTTAATAAACGTTCTAAACAGCGCAACAGATTGCATCTGCACCGTTTGCAATCTATGCTGGATATTTGTCAGGAGATAACTGTATCCATTCCCGCCGATGCACAGACCGAGAAAGACATCACGGATGCGATTCTGGTGGCTGTACGTCCCAAAATGAAATGCTTATTCGGAACAGAAGACGTATGTATCAAAAATAGGGAATTGATATTCGCACGGCATATGAGGAAAGATGAACAGGCTATGGTGCAAGTAATCAATCCTTATATCCAATGGGCGTTAGACAACGGAATGACTTCCATTTCCCTTGGCGAGGAACAGCGCAGACTGGAGAAACAACGCTATATTCATGAACGGCATATTGCCGGAAACAAACGACAGAATCTGATTAAGAAGGCTTGCCTTTCTATTGTTGATGGTATTCATCCTTACATTGACCGTATTCTGAACGAGGTGCATAAACTGATACGCATGGGATATATCCATGATGAAATTATCAAAAAAGAAAAGTATCAGTATATTGATGAGCTTGTTACCACCATTAACGAGTATAATGATATTCTGGCTTTGTGGATTAAGATGAAGCAAGGTACACTGAGTCTGAGCATCGAAGTTTTTGAACTGAATGAGCTTTTTGAATTGTTGAGGAAAGGAAGCCGGGCTTTTGAAATGAAACAGCTGGATTTGGAAGTAGAGCCTACCGATGCTTGCGTGAAGGCAGACAGGGCATTGACTCTCTTTATGATAAATACATTGGCAGAAAATGCACGTAAGTACACTCCCAAGGGGGGTAAGGTGAGAATCTATGCCCGGCAGGAGAATGATTTTGTGGAAATATCCGTTGAGGATAACGGATGCGGTCTGTCTCCGGAAGATGTTAACCATATCATAGGCGAGAAGGTGTATGATTCCAAAATTATCGGCATGAATGATGCACCCGACCGGGAAGCATTGCGGAAAAATAAGGGCAACGGCTTCGGTTTAATGAATTGTAAGGGCATTATTGAGAAATATAAGAAAACAAATCCTGTTTTTAATGTGTGCCTGTTCAATGTGAAGAGTACGTTAGGGCAGGGGAGTCGTTTCTACTTCAGACTGCCGGCAGGAGTACGTAAGGTTTTGACCGCAATACTACTTGTATTCTCTTTAGGTATGGTTTCTTGCAGCAAGGCAACTGATAACGATGTGCCGAAAGAAACACTTACTGACTCTCTGACATTGGCCTTGCAGACAGAATATGAACTTTTACTGAATAAGGCTTCCGATTATGCCAATGAAGCCTATTACTGTAATGTAGACGGTGAATATGCGCTGGCTTTGCAATATATAGACTCCGCAATGGTTTGCCTGAATGAACATTACGGGAAGTATGCCGAAGAACCGCATCGTTATATGACTTTGGTCGGGGATGACATACCTGCTGAGCTGGACTGGTGGAATGAGATGTTTAATTCCGATTTTCATGTGATTCTGGATATTAGGAATGAGGCGGCGGTTGCATTTCTTGCTTTGAAACAGTGGGATGAGTATGGCTATAATAATGCTGCTTATACCACTTTGTACAAGTTGCTGGGTGAAGACCAGTCTTTGGAAGATTTTTGCCGCGAACTGGAGCGTTCTACGAATAATAAGACGGTGAGTATCTTGTTGGTGATTATTTTATTGGTTACGCTATGCTTGGGGTATTATGTTCTGTATTTCCGCAGGAGATTGGTAAACCGTTGGAACTTGGAGCAAGTATTGGAAATCAACAAGCAGGTGTTTACCGCATCTGTAATATCTGCATCCGAAGACAAGGAGATGCTAAAACGTGAAGAAGATATGTTGAAAGATATTCCGCAACAAATCGCAGATAATGCATTCGATGCGGTTAATGAGTTGTTGAGTATAGAGCGGTTGAGCATTGCGGTTTATAACGAGGCTGCCCATAGGTTGGAGTACGCGTCTAATCCTTTGGAAGGAGTAGCAGAGAACAAACTTGTGTGGGAAGACTTGATGCAACGTTGTTTTGAAGAACAGAAGTATCTGTCGGAAAATGGAATGCAGGCATTGCCTCTCATTGTGAAAGCCGGAAACTCCACTCAGTGTATAGGAGTGTTGTGTTTGGTGAGAAGCAGGATGCAGCAGGAATCCGACCGTTTATTGCTGGAGTTGATAGCCCGTTACATTGCTATTGTGATATTCAATGCGGTAGTGAAGCTGGCAATGAAATACCGGGATATTGAGACAGCTCAGGATGAAGCACGTCGTGCGTCGTGGGAGGACAGTTTGCTACATGTGCAGAATATGGTGCTTGATAACTGTTTGTCTACCATCAAACATGAAACGATTTATTATCCAAATAGAATAAAGCAATTGATAGGCAAACTTCGCTCCGGTAAGCTGTCGGAAACAGAGGAGCGGGAAACGGTAGCGGCTATCAGCGAATTGATAGAGTATTATAAAGGGGTATTCTACATTTTGAGCCAATGTGCATCCCGTCAGTTGGAAGAGGTTACTTTCAGGCGTACGGTGATTCCTGTGCCCGAGCTGTTGGAAGCTGCGGAGAAGTATTTCCGTAAGGTGAGCAGGGGAGTTGCAGCTTCTGTTGTTTTCAGTATAGAAACAGTAAGTGAATCGGTTATCGGAGATGTAAATCAATTGCATTTTTTGTTGGAGAATTTGATTGATGAAGCTTTGTCTGTGCCGGTTGCGGGAAAAATTCGCCTGACTTGTGCAGTAGAAGATGATTTTGTGCGTTTTCTTTTTACAGATATGCGGCGGGAGAAAACAAGGGAAGAGTTGAATCAACTGTTTTACCCGAATCTGGCATGTATGACGGCCGGTGAAAAGGGAAAGTTGTGTGGTACGGAGTACTTGTTATGCAAACAGATTATTCGCGACCATGACGAATTTGCCGGAAGAAGAGGATGCCGCATTAATGCAGAACCTGCAGAGAAAGGGGGATTTGCCGTATACTTTACGCTGCCCCGTTATCTAAAAAGAATTCAGCCGGGAAGATAATGGCTTTTCTCGGAGCAAATTAGAATAAGTAAGGATAAAAAGATATGAAATATGGAAGCTAAGAAGTTTAAAGTCATTATTGTAGAGGACGTAAAGCTGGAATTAAAAGGAACGGAAGAGATATTCCGTCACGAAATACCGGATGCGGAAGTTATCGGTACCGCCATGACGGAACAAGAATTCTGGAGTTTGATGGAAACCGGTGTGCCGGACCTTGTTTTACTGGATTTGGGTTTGGGTGGCTCCACTACTATCGGTGTGGATATTTGCCGCAATATATTTAAGCGCTATCCGGATGTACATGTGTTGATATTCACCGGAGAGATTTTAAACGAAAAATTATGGGTGGATGTCCTTGAAGCGGGAGCTGATGGTATTATTCTGAAGACTGGAGAATTGTTGACCAAGACAGACGTACAAGCTGTTATGGACGGGAAAAAACTTGTTTTCAATTATCCCATATTGGAAAAGATTGTAGAACGTTTTAAAACTTCCGTCCGGAATGATACGAAACGGCAGGAAGCTGTTATCAGTTATGACATAGACGAATATGACGAACGTTTTCTCCGTCATCTTGCTTTGGGGTACACAAAGGAAATGATTGCCAACCTGAAAGGAATGCCGTTTGGCGTGAAATCTTTGGAGAAACGGCAGAATGATTTGATAGGGCGCCTTTTTGGAGAGTGCGAACGAGTGGGAGTAAATGCTACGCGCCTTGTGGTGCGTGCACTGGAACTGCGTATTCTTGATATTGACAATCTGGAAGCGGACGAGGAATAATTCCGAATACCGAGTAATTATGAGGAATAAATGGCGAATGCCCCATCCCGCAACGATGTTCTTCCTGCTGACACTGGGAGTTATCTTTCTGTCGTGGATATTTGATGTCTACGGATTGAGTGTGCGTCTGCCTCATACAGGCGAAGAGATACGTGTACAGAGTTTATTGAGCCCGGAAGGCATTCGATGGCTGCTGCGTCATGTAGTAACGAATTTTACGGGTTTTGCCCCGTTGGGGCTGGTTATCGTGGCGATGTTCGGGATAGGGGTTGCACAACATTCCGGGTTTATAGATGCGTGTATACGCAAAGGCATACGCGGACGGGTACGTAATCCGTGGCGTATCATACTCAGTGTTATTGTTCTGGGATTACTGTCCAATGTAGTGGGTGATGCCGGATACATCATATTGCTGCCTATCGCTGCAACGTTATTCCATTCGGTAGGATTACATCCCATAGGCGGAATCATAGCAGCTTATGTATCGGTGTCGTGCGGTTATAGTGCCAATATACTTTTAAGCACACTCGATCCTATGCTTGCTGCCACAACACAGGAGGCTGCCGATATGACGGATGTGTTGGGCGGACGGATCGGACCTCTGTGCAATTATTATTTCTTTTGTGTATCCACTTTCTTATTGGTATTCATTATTTACCATATAACTTGTAGAAAACTATTGCCGGGATTAGGAGAATACAATGGGAGTAATACCTTCTGCGGTTATAAGCAACTGTCTCGAAAGGAGCAGAGAGCTTTGTGGGGAGCTGTCATTGTCGGCTTGCTCTATGCGGCGTTTGTTCTATGGGCTACATTCTCTTCATGGGGTATATTGAGAGGTGTTAATGGCGGATTGACCCGTTCGCCGTTTATTATTGGTATTCTGTTCTTGTTATCTTTGGGGATAGGTTTAATGGGAATGGTGTATGGATTCGTTTCCGGACGTTATCGTACGGACAGTGATGTGATAGAGGGGCTGACCCAACCGATGAGGTTATTGGGTGTTTATTTCGTAATCGCTTTTTTTGCTTCCCAGATGTTTGCTTGTTTTGAGTATTCCCATTTGGATAAATGTATCGCAATAATGGGAGCGAATGTGCTTTCCCCCGTTCGTTCGGATAGTTTGTGGATATTGATATTATTTATCTTGTTTACTGCTCTTATTAACCTCATTATGGTTTCTTCCACATCGAAGTGGGCGTTTATGTCGTTCATTTTCGTTCCGGTATTGGCGGGTATGGGGATTTCTCCGGATATGGCACTGTGTGCATATCGTATCGGTGACAGTGCAACGAATGCGATTACTCCTTTTATGTTTTATATGCCGCTTGTTCTGACGTATATGCAGCAATATGATAAGCAGTCTACCTATGGTTCGTTGCTTAAATATACGTGGAGGTATTCATTGGTTATTCTTATTGCCTGGACTGCTTTGTTTGTGCTTTGGTATCTCTGTAAACTACCGCTGGGATTATAATGTACAACTATCATAAAAAAGAAAATGCTAACAAGTTATAAATAAAACCTATTAGCATCTTTCTTTGTGATTCCGTTGCGATTCGAACGCAAGACCCACGCCTTAGAAGGGTTTTAAGGAAATCTCATTTATTGGCTTAGTTATCAAGACATTGCAAGAATTTATTTTAGGGTAAATGGTTCGTTTTTTCGGTGTTTTACTTAAACATCCCGCCCCGTCCAGTTAGTACCCACTCTGCCGAAATGCCATAATCAAGCACTAAATATGTTATCCATTCCGGCTTTAAAACACTGACATCCGGTTGATTCCTGACAGTATTTATATTCCAATAGTTGATGCTATGGGCTTTGGTAAACGTGAGAAGTCCACGCATACGTTTCTGCGCCTTCAGCATATCTATTGCCTCAAAAAAACGTTTGGTTACCTCTATTCCTTCTTTTGATATATTCATATCTGAAAATGTTTTATGCAAAGGTAAATAAAATAGTAAACAAAACAAGAAATAAAGAATATTATTTGAATAACAAATACAATAGGACATGAGAATTGAAATAGAATACGTCCTGCATCATCAATTTAACAAGCGGATTACAAGCAATGGTTTTGGATAATATACCTTAAATCAAATAATAAATCTGATTACCAATTTGTTTATTTGTTTATTTTCCCTTTTCTTTGTATGAATTATATTCTATCTTATGGGAAATTGGAGTGATAAGCAAGAGATAAAAAAGGAAGTTAAGGAAAAGGATAAGATAAGACGTGAAACGCTTGGAAAATTCTTTTATGACCTTGCCAAACTAACTTTTGCCGCCATCGTACTAGGTGGATTAACGCCTATATATGCAAATATGGATAATAGTACAAATTGGAGCTTAATAATTGCCGGTACGATTTTTACTATTATATTTTCTCTAATAGGTAACAAAATTTTAAAATAGGGAGGGATTATGGAGACTCTTACAGCTTTTTTTATATTAGGTTCTATTTTAGGCGGAGCTTTTCTTATTTGGTTATATACTAAATCTGGAGAGAAATGGCTAAAGGATTTGTAATACGGATGTACTAATTGCAATATTTTGCTTGGCAATCATAATGGGAGTACATTGGTTGCTTAGTCTCATACGAAGTCCGGCGAAAAGCAGTTTGTAAACCTATAGTTATTTTATGATAATTGATATAAACTCTAATTATATGATAACTGAAAACAGCAATTTCAAAGGTAGTCCTATAGACTCCGAGGAGAAATACTCTGAGTTGCTTAAATCAAAACATTGGAAGAATAGACGCCAACATATATTACTCAGAGATGGAAATGTATGCCAAGATTGTCACAGACGAGGTGTTCATAATGGAAGCTATTTCCGCATAGAGGAAATTGCTGATTTAAATAATTTATTACCCGTTAGGCTGAACGGCAAAGACTTGACAACATTCTGTGATGAGCTATATTGGCGTGATGTTCCTCCCAATGCGCCTGATACTCTTATTCGTTTTACTCCAGAGGATATTGGAAATAATCTTTATTCTTGCTCAATAGATGCTTATACTGTTTTTAATCATTTTGAATTTGTTACAGATAAAAGACCCATTAATCTACATTGTGATAAGGTATCTATTAGTAAAGAAATGATTAAACTATCCTTTAATGAAAATAAAGAAACCCTGAAGGGACGTATGTTTGCTTTTCATTTCAATGAGAATATCAGCAATGCTAATTTTGCATCAATTAAACACACGACGGAGCACTATGAGCATAATGAATGTCATAAATACGAGATATGTATAGTGATTGAAAATATGTTGTATTATTTAGATTTTGACTTCATTAACCCAAAACCATTATTCAGTTTTCTACCTCTCCACATCCATCACCTGTATTATATCAAAGGAAAAGAACCTTGGGATTATGATGATTCGGCATTAATTACGCTTTGCGCAGATTGCCATCAAAAGAGGCATTCTTCGTCCGTACCAGTACCATTGTATAATCATGATAAGAGTAGCATATTGAATACTAATATATCCATTTGTGACAGATGCAATGGTAGTGGATACTTGCCAGAATACGACTATCATCTGGATGGTATTTGTTTTAAATGTTGGGGTGAAGGAGTTCCTCTAAAAGAATTGTTTTAACAAATAATGATTTATTATGAAGTTAGATTATGATTCTATTATTTCTTGTCCCCGTTGCGGACAACAAGTTGATATTATGAGTCTTCGCTCATATAACACTGTCAGTATAGATTATTATTCAGACCATCAAATCGTCGAGGAAAACAGCACACATGTCTCGCCTATTCAAAAATGCCCGAAATGCGGATACTATTATTGGACATATAAGCAACCTTATAAGAAAAGCAATTTTTATAACCAACAATTGGGAACACTTTCGTTTGCTGATTTAAAAGAAGCATCCATACAGTTCATGTCGGAGAGTATGGACAAATCCGATGAAGAAACGCTTTGTTTGGAGATTATTCATGCCTTTAATGATACTTATTTTCTGCTGGATGAAAATAACATGACAGTTGAACAAGCGAGAACATACAAAGAAGACTATGAGGTTTTTAGGAAGCATGCACTTCACTTAATAGATTTAATGAGTGAGGATAAACTTTTTCAGGCGGAGTTGTATCGTGAGTGCCAATGTTTTTCTGAATGTATATCTACACTTGAACATTTTCAATCTGATAAAAAGCAAGATATACATCTCAAGAAGTTAATTATGAATAAAGCTGAAAAACAAGACGCTAAGGTGTTTCTAGTTTTCAGTCGGGGATACACAGTGAAAAACGGACCATGGCCACGCACACGCCATATATCTCCAATTCAACCAATTCAATCAAAATGGAAAAGAAATCCATTAGATGTCTTCATAGCAAAATTGTGGAATAAGTTTGTAGATGAATTATTCTATGAATGAATTCGAGTTGTGATTATTAACAGTGATGGAATGGAATGAAGTTAATCTATAGGCATTATATAAATTAATTGCCCTGCTCATTTTAACCAATTCTAAAGCTATGCAATCTGCAAGCAATAAGAATCGTCATATCTTCATCTCAATCACCTATCATCAGCTCCCAATTATCCATAATAGTCATATCCCAATGCGGCACGTCAAATTCATTATTGACCGACACCCCATATACAGAAAGACTCTTGCCGGCACTGTCAAACTCAATCAAAGCCATTTCCTCTCCTTTCTGGATACGAAGATTCATAAAGTCTGTCATTTGTTCCCAATCGGTAGGGCCGATGAATAATGATTCTATGAAACGCCCTTTCACGGGTGCACCAATGGCGGTATCCTTAATGCGTTCCAAATATGATAAAGCCTCGTTGTAAGTCATGGGAACAAAGATAGCAAAATATAGTGAAAAGGGACGACTATTCAGTCACCCCTTCTTTATGTTAGTATTCAAAAACTATAGCTGAGAGATACTGAACATTCGTGAAGAAATTTATATGTACCTCGTGAAGGACTAATCTTGTGTCCATCGAAACATACATTTCTTCGACCTGAATAAGGGTCCTGATTGGAAATCGTATAGCCCAAGGAAAAAGCCAACTGGTCAATTCCTAAAGAAAGAGCACTTTTAACACGCCAAAAGACAACATCCCCTCCCTTATTGCGAACTGACCTAAACTCTCCCTTTATCTTTCCACCTTCTTCAGTATAATGTGCATATGAAAAAGCCTCGTTGGGTAATGTCAGAATCAATGCCGGCTCACATTGAAGAAAAAGCTGATAATCCCTTTCACGCCCCAAGCTCACTGAAGGAGTTCTAAAATTAGTACCTATCAACCAATTCCCCCGCAGTAGTTTACCGTCATCATAGAGTGTATACTTCTGACCTTTGCCGTCACTCACCTCTGTATTAGGCTTATAATCATTGTCCATCCAGTTTTGAAAAGCAAGACCGGTCATAACGCCAATATATTTCCCTATGTAACGGATATATGATACCTCAAGCCCTAAAGCTGGTTCAGAACCATATGCAAATAGAGAACCGGATAGAGACAAAACATTTTTATTAGTTTTAAAATCCCCTTCTCGCTCATCGGCAAAAAGGTGAATGACCGACATACATAAACAAAAGATAAAAGCAATTTTTTTCATTTCAATCTAAATATAATTGGCTGACACCAAAATTTAAAAAACATATTCAACTGCTATAAAGATAACTGCTTTTCTGAAATTACCTATGTGATTTGAGGGAATTTTTATAAAAGGGAAGGCCCAAATGAAAAAAAATCCCGACGAAAGCCGGGATATGTTACACACAATAGATATGAATTGTTGCTTATGAATACAAAGGCGACTTATTCAGCCACTCCTTCTACAAAGTTGTTTTTTATCTTTGAAAAACGGAATTATCAGCCGTTCGTACGTTGGCTAATAAGAATTCTTCTAAAGCGGCACATTCAAAAGCCGAATCAAATGGAACCGCAATAACTACAATATATTTAGGTGACGTGCTCCAATAAGGACTTCTAACCTGGCATTTTCTTTCACCATCATAACAAAAATAACTTCCAAGCCTTCCGCCAATGGCAACGGATGATTTACCTATATATAGCACATTCTCATTACCGTCCATTATCAAATAGACTCCAGGTCTATCGGCATATGGGTAGCATTGGGGCCAGCAGTTTCCCATATTCTCTTTCTCAGGAAACAAATCATACTTGCTACTAACTAAAAAACGTGTAAGATTTGGGTGGCGATACTTCTCTTCGTATAATCTCACTAATCTTAAAACCTCATCTAATTTTGCCATTTCTTGATTATTCTTTTAATAACAGTCATTAGTCTATCCTTACCTGATTATTTATGAGCTTGAGAGACATCATACATCCGCTTTGTCTGAAATCCCTTTGTTATTTCTTCTTCCGAAATAATCTCTTTCGATAAGACCCAAATAATTATAGGGCTTCCATCAACTTGGTCAATTCGATTGTACACTTGCTCCAATTGCCAACCAAGTTTAGACATGAAGTTCATTGCTGCAACTATTGTGAGGAATTTTATCTCTTTCCCATTTTCATCAACAAATTTATTATCCTTAAAATCACCTTCTCCATAATCAATTCTTATATCTATGATACCTCTTTTCAGAAAATTCTCATCACCTATAAGATTACAGTACGTCTTATACGGAGTTTGAGCAAACAATACAATCCCAACAAAAGAAAGGAAAGCGGCTAATAAAAATCTATTCATAGTATTATAAAATCAAAGTTACTTCACAAAAATACAAATCAAGGAAGAATTATCAAATAGAAACGGACAAAAAGCTTTAATGGAAGCCAAAGCACGTCATAAACAAGTCTGAATTTTTACTGAAATATGAGCCATAAAAGGAAAGACAGTTCAGTAAGTTTCCTTTCCTTTTATATAATTTATCCCCCTACTATCCATACCTTTTTTCCAAACATTATATACAATATGAGACAAATAATTGCAGTTCTCACTTATAACGTTTTCATCGACTGTGAATTCATTACATCCTATAGCCTGATTAGATTTACAATATTTTTCAATGCCTTTCTTTTTATATAGACAACATAGCCTTTGATTTGTATAGCTATTTTCCTTATAATATTTACATAAAAAACAGTTCTTTGCATTTTCGTAATTCTTATATACAATTGCCCAACCAAAGACAAAAGGGTTTATCCATATAGTACGATTTGCCAAATAATCGAATGTAATCTCAAATATAGCAGATGAATGTCTCTGAGTATATATTTTGCAATTGCTACGATTACTCGGACAAAACCCTTGCATAGAATCTAATAATACGAACTTATTAAGCATCAAACCTTCAGTTTCAGATATTCTACATCTACGTTTAAAATTATAAAAATTCACTCGTTCGCTCTCGGAAATCATTCCACTTTGTATAATAGTATTCAGTTCATATTCTGAATTTAGAGCCACCTCAATAATACGTATCCCAGACCCTAACTTCCCCTTCTCACACTGATGTGAAACTAAAATTTCGATGAAAACAGGTTCATATTTATTCTCCGAATTGGTAAGAAGCAAATCTGCACGAAACCCCTTATATGTTTTTTCTCGAGTGATTACATTGTAATAATTCTTTAAGTTAAAAGATTGGCTCGTTTCTTTCTCACAATAATAAGAAGAAGTATAGTCATCATGATTCCATAGACAATGTTCAAAATTAGAGCATCTATCTTTTGTTTTAAAAGAGATATTTAATGCACCATCTGAATTAAACCACTCTTCAATTCTTTTCTTAGCAAGAGCATGAAGATAAGTTTCATAGCTACAGTTTTGCGGTCTTATCTTATGAGCATAATGCTTTACTTTAACAGAACCTTCTTTTACAACCATTTCTCCTTTACAATGAGGACATCGATATTCTATTCCTTTCTGAGCATTTTCAATACCAACACACTTTTCATTCTTATCAAGAGCATACGTATATTTGAGTTCTGTCATAATATTAAATCTACCAACCATTCCTATTAGTAAAATTGAACTATCTCTCTTTGTTTATATCTATAAAACTAATATTATTATATTCTCCAAATTTAGCTTGCTGATTATTTGTCAAAATTTTAATTTGCCACTTCATATCATCATAAGAGTTTTGTCCATAGTGATAAAATATAAATTCTTTTTCTTTACACCCAAATTGAGATTGTCGTCTAAAAAAATCATCAAAATAAGAATGGTCGGTTTGCCCCAAAGAGTATCCAAAAAATATTATTCTTTCTGCGTTATCCAAAATATAAGGTAAACCCTTTACTTTTTGATAAGGACTATGAGATTTATACAAAAAAACATGCTTTTTATCTACTTGGGCATTATCTTCTACGCCAAATACAAAGCCATTCTTTAATGTACCGTGTACGTGGTTAATTATATATTCTGATTCATTATATGAAATATCACTTAGTATATTTTCAATTGTATTGGTATAATTAAATGTAAGGATATATACAGGGGATAACTTAAACGCTTGATCTAATACATAAGTGCCCATAGCTGAGAAATAGTTCCCTTCTTTAGTCACCTCCATCAAATATGACTTTAAATGAGAGCACAATTCATTGTATTCATCACGCAATGTATCACCCTTTTTAGGTTTACCTTCTATATATATTCTTGGAAGAAAAGTACTTTGTGAATACACACTTAACTCATTTTCAATATCAATCCATAAATTTAAAGATTGCTTCTTCCGAAGATAGTCCACCAAAAAATTGTTCTTTATATCAGAAAACCAATGGCTTTTCATAAAATCCTTATAAGAAGTTTTCAGACCAAGATTTAAATCAAACCCGTTACCTACAACAAACACTGTTTTATAGTTTTGCAATTCATCCATAGTATTATAAAATCAAAGTTAATCTACAAAAATACAAAGCCAAGAGGTATTATCAAATAAAAAGTAAATAAAAAAGCCCCGACGAAAGTCGGGGCGAAATATCTTTTACTTATCAAGAGCTTTTTACGAAATCTATAAAATCACCTAATGACAAGATAAAAATATTATTGTATATCAGAGTGTTTTGATAAATAGATATCTCTCAGATAAATGCTCATCAATTTAACTATAGATTGCATAGAAAGTTTTACAGCTTTGTTTGTATTAGAAGCAGGGTCTAATAACTCTATTGTATCAGGAGAATAATATATAAATTGTTTGATATCAGTAAACATTTCATGCCCCATATTTCTAAGAAGAAATCCTAAAGCCTCTTCCTCTACATCATACGCTGTCGTTGGATTTATCTTCTCTAGCTCTTCCATTAAAAAATCAATATTATCATCTATTGTTTTTTTAGCTGAAGATTTCACAAACAAGACATTGCCAAGTGGTGTCATTTTTAAAGGGCTCGCTTTCTTTGCCAATTTATCAATCATGTCATTATCAAATTTCATTAACCATTTATTTATCTCAACAACCATGTCATTTGTAGATGAAACAATACGTTGTAATTCTTTATAACGTAAGTCGGAATTTCTTATATCATCTTTATGCTTTTCACATGGCAAATCATCAACTGCTTTTCTTGTTGTTTCCAGTTTAGTATGATATTTTGATATTATCCACGTAGCTATGATTACTATCAATATAACAGCTAACCATGGAGCATGGTTCAATAAATAAGTTAAAATTGGATTCATAATCGTGTTTACTCTTTACTTGCAAATTTTACGCATCAAGATGTTGCAAATATAAGATGTTTTATTGAAACATCAACTGCAACAACAAACATTTTATATTATAGTATAAATATTTATACTATAATATAAACTACATCATAATGTTAAATTGAAAGTGAAAGCGTAAAAATAAATCGTTTACCACTGCCACAAGTCATAACTCACTCCAACCCCAACATAAAACACACCCAGATACCCATACCCAGCCTGCAACCCAAATCCCCAACGTTTCTTTTTCGACTTGATGGTGACCGGATGATAGACGTCATTCGTTTCCACTTGATAAACGGTCCTCGGATACACAGTCATACTATCCAGCTGCGGGTCTACATATCCGCTCACCACCGCACAATACAGGCTATCTTCATACACAACCCGTTTGCGGTGAAGCAAGGTGTCACCTATACGTACTGTGTCATTCGGCAATATCTGCCAAAAGACCGCTATCGGTGCGGAGATAAGAACCGTATCAAGTTTGACAACCGTCTGTATCTTTGTTTCGGTACGGATTTCTGCCGGCAAAGGCTCGTGCGGACGGAACCAAGCCGCCACACAAGCGATTGCCAGTAATACAACTAATAGCCAGGGTAGTTTTTTCATAGCTTCAGTACCTGATTCCGGTTTCTACCGTCCGCCCGGTAGCTCACATGCACCCAGGCGAAATTACTCTCATCAATTAACTGGTCAAAAGGAAGGTTCTTGCGGATATGCTCGAACAGTAGCTTATTCTGCTGTCTGTCTCCGGTATCAATGTCCGCCGCCTGTCCGCTCATGTGCTGGCTGGTTGTCGCACCGCCCACTGCCTTATTCAATGCCGGGCAACGGTAACCGCTATTCACAACGATAGGTTTGCCGTACCATTCGCGTAGCGGGTCAAGAACGTTATCCACCAATGCAGTCAGATTGGCTTCTATATCACTGCCACATCTGTTGTCAATTCCTTTGCGGTCGGCAGTTGTCGAACGGCAAAGTTCTTTTATCGTAAAATACTTCATACATCATTTGATTTAATATAAACATACACTACATTTGCAGAAGCCTTTGTTTAAACTTTAAGTTTATGCTAAAAAGGGAAGGGAGCCGTTGCGAAACACCTTCCTTCCCACGAATTAATAATCGCTCGGTGGCTTCCGCCCACTACATCCCCGGACATCGCACCGCTTTGCTTCCAGCTTTATCTTCTCTATCTCCAGTGTAGTGTTCTTTTCAATCAACTCGCGGATACGCTGGCGGTCTTCATTCTTCTCGGCATAAAGCTGGTCTATCTTGGAATCAAGTTCCACTACCCTGTGTTCCTTTTTCTCGTACAGTTCCTTCCATTCAGCAGCATACAAGGTGATATTGTCAGCTTCCGCCTTTCTCGCTTCCGCAGCCGCCTTGCGCTTCTTTGAATCATAGAACATGAACACACCGAAAAGAGGAAGCAGGATAGTAGTGACTATCCCGCCGGTGATGTTGAACAGTTCATTCAGTTCCTCCATCATACCTTCATCCCCGTTACATGTTTATCACTCCACCCCTTGGCATTCCAACCGAGAAGAATGCCGGCAATAAACGCACCGGTACTCACAATGCTTGCCCAAAACGGTACATACTGGTAATAAGCCAGCAGACCTACAATCACGGCCACCACAACAGCCAAAACAATCAGTTTCTTTTTCATCTACGAACTTTTTTAATTAAACAAAAAAAGCCCACGAACGCATCCTGTTAAAGACACGTTCATGGGCGTTAACCAATAAAACATGACAAATATACTCATTTACAATCACTTTTCAGCGAAAGTAAACAAGAAATTTATGAGTAGAGAATATCTTACCAGGAAAGGGCTGCCAAACTATGGCCCACCGACAATATCGGCAGCTTCATCGCGCCCGAAAGTCTTGTTGTTCAATACGATTTTTAAAACATCTTCATTTAGCATAGAACTGAACTTTTATATTATTGCGTCCTTGAGTCGCTTTACTTCGATAATTTTACATGTTGTTGCAATTTTGCGTGCACGTCATCTCCATAGATTTGTATCTTTTCATTTTCTGATATATCCAAGTGCCTTTGTTATCATACTATATCAATCAGGTAGTTGATGTATTTTATGTTTATTTCTCTCTGATTACAGTAATGATTTTCTCCTCTCTATTTAAAGAGGTTCTTAGGGTTATACCCATAGCAGTTGACAGACTTGTGCAGATAGATTTTACAGAAAGCATCTTTTCTATTGGAAAATCAGCAGCTTCTCCTTTTCCCAATGCTCTAATAGTAGGCATCATTTTTATTTTTTTATTTACCATAAATGTAGTTTGTTGATTTGTTTTCTTATTTTTGTATTGCAAATTTAGATATATTAATTAGAATGCAATAGGAAAATCTTAGGAAATTCCTATTATTTGCATTTATTAACCAATTAAATCATGAATGTAAATAGTAGAATTTTAGAATTTGTATCAGCAAAAGGACTTTCCGTTGCTGAATTTGAGAGACTTTGCGGTCTTTCCAACGGTTATGTGCGTAAAGTTAAAGACTCCTTAGGAAAAAGGGGATTAACGGATATTCTTAGAAAATTCCCAGAATTGAATTCCGATTGGCTTCTAACTGGAGAAGGAGATATGTTTCTTTCACAGCAGTCTAACCCTATAATCAATTATACGACCGGAGTCCCTTATTATAATGTTGACTTCATAGGAGGATTTGATTTAGTATTGAATGACCAAACCATCAATCCGGAATATCTAATCGATTTCAAATTATATAACGAGGCAACTTGCTGGTGCAATGTTACCGGGCATTCTATGGAGCCGGAAATAGCTCATGGAGATATGATTGCCTTGAAAAAAATAGAGGATTTTTCGTTTATTCCTTTTGGTGAAGTATATGCTATTGTTACAACAAATGAAATGAGAACAATAAAAAGAATTGGACCGGCAACAAATCCAGAGAATTATTCACTGATACCAACAAATAAGTCTCCTGAATATGGAATACAGGAATTACCAAAGCGAATGATTAGGCATATATACCATGTTTTGGGCTGCATGAAAAGACTTTAACGCATAAGACTTAAATCAACTATATCATGGATTTCAAAGATAATATCCTGCAAATAGCAGAAAGAATTGAAAAACAAAAAGACGCCATTCAAACAGAGGAAGCTACGAAAAACGCATTTATCATGCCAATGATAGCGGCTCTCGGATATGATGTGTTCAATCCGTTTGAGGTCGTTCCGGAAATGGATTGCGACCTCACAAAGCGTGGAGACAAGATAGACTATGCGATTATGAAAGACAACAAGCCGATACTTCTAATCGAGTGCAAGCATTGTTTACAGAAACTCGACCTGCATAGTACGCAGCTCTCCAAATATTATGCGGCCTCAAACGCACGCTTTGGAGTGCTAACCAATGGGATTGAATACAGATTCTACGCAGACCTGGATAAGACTAATATCATGGATGAAAAACCATTCTTGGTGGTGAATATGTTGGATTTGTCGGATTCAGACATTGAACAAATGAAGAAATTCCATAAATCATACTATAATGAATCGGAAATTCTAAGCACGGCACAAGAACTGCAAATAACCATACAGATAAAGGAAATTCTTATAAAAAATTTCCAGTCGCCAGGAGACGAATTTACGAGGTATTTCGTTCGCTGCTTGAATGATTGGAAATCAACTTCAAAGCAAATAGAACAATACAGGCCGATTGTCAAGAAAACCATTGCGGCAGTTATCAATGATATTATAGCGGATAGGCTAAATGTAGCGATAAAAAACGAAAACACCCAACAGGGTGAGGATACATGCAACGCACAGGTTGATCCTGTGGCAGAAATAGAGCCACAAGATGATAATTTGCCGGAGGGAATAGTGTACGCAGAAAAGGAGCGGGGAGTGGTCACAACACAGGAGGAGATAGACGGTTACAATATCATACGAAGCATCCTTCGACGTAAGATAAAGGCTGACAAGATTGTGTACAAGGATTTCAAATCTTATTTCGCCATAGGTGTTGGAAATGCTTCATATTGGTGGGGATGCCGTTTGGCGTTTGGAAGCAGAAAGAAGAACATATATTTCCCGACAGAAGGATATAAGTCGCAAGAAAAAGTGAAAATTGAAACACTGGATGATATTTTCAAGTACGCCGACCGATTGGAGCAAACGTTCGATATGGCACAAAAATCTTATGAAAATTACAAATCAAAACATTAATAGCTATGATGATTATCAATATTATCTACATTGTAATACTAGTATTTGGCATTCTGCAAATTATTCTGTTCTTCAAATTGTGGGGTATGACAAATGATGTTCGTGCGATGAAGAACAAACTCGAGGAAAGTTCTAAGGAGATTGAATACTACACAAGGGAAATGAATGAGCACCTTCGAAAGATAGAAGAGAAACATTTGCCTTTATGATGATTATTTGCCTCTTTGTCTAATGGTACAACGAGGCTTTATCATATTTGGAACGCATTAAGGATACCGCCATTGGTGCACCCGTGAAAGGGCGTTTCATAGAATCATTATTCATCGGCCCTACCGATTGGGAACAAATGACAGACTTTATGAATCTTCGTATCCAGAAAGGAGAGGAAATGGCTTTGATTGAGTTTGACAGTGCCGGCAAGAGTCTTTCTGTATATGGGGTGTCGGTCAATAATGAATTTGACGTGCCGCATTGGGATATGACTATTATGGATAATTGGGAGCTGATGATAGGTAATTGATATGAAAAATCCCCGGTATGCTCGAATACCGGGGATTGCGTTTCTTCTTATCCTTTCATCATCATAACATCCGCCCGCATCTCGATGTAATCCTTGTACTTATCCGGATTGTTTACATAGTCAATGACTCTGTTTATTGCAATTTCCGCTTGCTTCTGTCGTACTTTGGTGTAATAGCGTATGATACCCTTGTTCTTATCAGAGTGCCCAAGACAATAATCTATAACTCCGTCAGGTATGCCGAGTTCAGAGGCGAATTGGGCAAAGGTTTTTCGGGCGGAATAATAAACGACCTTTTGGTTTATCTTTAACTCTTCGGCAAGCGTATTCAAACTACGTGTCAGATATCTATAGAAATTAGAATAAGTGAACTTATAACCAAAATCAAGTTTACCGGTATTACGGTTCATCCAGTCGTTGATGATTGGTCTGGCATCCTCATGTATGGTTATTATAATCCGCTGTTCGCCCAACTTCAGATTACGGGCTTTTTTTCTGATGTACTCAATCTTATCGGTTTTACGGAAATCTACATCAAGTAAATCTGCAAGGTTTATTCCACCCAGATAGAATGAAAGCATGAACAGGTCACGTGCAACACGGAGTTTCTTTTCTTTCGGCAAATGATTCTTTATTTTCAGGAGATTCTCTATTGTAATATCCACCTCACGCACTGGAGAAGACTTTATCGAATAGTAAGCAAATGGGGAAACGTCATATTTCACGAGCTGTTTTTTCACCCCACGATTTATTATCGTTCGAGTACGAGACATCATCATTCCGATTGTGGTCTCCCCAACCCTCTTGGTGTTCCGCAAGAACCTGGCGTAATTGTGAATAATCTCCGGGGTGATGTCTGACAAAAGAAACTCTCCTTTCGTAAATTCCGTGAAATACCTGCAATTACGTTCAAGTAGTTTCGCATAATTCCCCCTACCGTCTTCTATTAACTCAGTAATATATGAGCCGGCTACAGCCTGGAATGTAGCGGCAGTATGACCTGCGGTTGTGCTGTTTATCAATATCTCACGTAGCTGCCTGCAATCGTACATCTGAATACACCTGATGCTGTCAAGTTTCTCCTGGTATTCATTCAGGAGATTACGTAACTTCGTATTGATTATAGCTGCATCCGGACGTTTTACAATTTGTCCGTTTTTGAATTGGGAAAGGTGGTCGATTTTAAATCGGGTGACAATGTAGCGTGTTACACTTTTATGCCCAAGAGCTATTCTTATTTTATGAGAACCGTCTTTTGCTACCTTGTCCGGTGTTACTGCTAATTTAAGAGTTGCCATAATGAATTAAAATAAAAGGTTCGTTTTGGGTTCGCTTTTTCGCTCAAAAGTGAGCGCTTTTGCCTTTTTTTTTAATTCCTGCGATGTGATAAATAAAAGAAAAACGCCGATTAAATATTTATAATCAGCGTTTTATGAAAGTGATTCCGTTGCGATTCGAACGCAAGACCCACGCCTTAGAAGGGCGTTGCTCTATCCAGCTGAGCTACGGAACCATCCTTAATTGCGGTGCAAAGGTACGTTTTTTTATGAAAACTACAAATTTTACACCCAAAATATTTATTATTTATATTAAAATAATAGGCCTATATATGAAAAGTAGATAGTTGTTCTATTGAAATACAATGCTTTAGATAGCATAACATTTTTATTTTAAAAGAGAACTAAATCAACCCACATTTCAAAAGAATCTGTATAAATTCAAAATCTTATCAGCTAAATCTCAATAAAACTTTGCTTTTACAAAAATTCTCCTCGGCTGATATTACTTATAGTATATTATAATTGGTAATAAGTATCGTTAGCCATAATGATTGCATCTTCTAAAGTACCGCCATTTTGTTCTACAAATACGATAATGGCATCTATAAACTCGTTGAAAGAAGCAACATTTTCACCTGCTATTTTTTCATTATAATCTTCCTCGGTGAAGTCTAAACTTTCTATTAACTCAGTTTTCATATCTACTCAATGATTATTATAGTATCATTATTAATGCCTTTTTTTGCAAAAATAATATATCGCCATGACTTCTTAGCTATTATTTGCAAATAATATTTACCATTACAATATATTATAACAGGCATATTTGTTATCGGGATTTTACCTCTGATAGCTGCAATATGAATATGATTCAACTCGTTACAGCGTATTCAATTCATTATTAATAATTGTCTATGTTTTTCTAAATCTTTTTTATCAAACCGATACCAACGATTAGATAAGTTTTTTTATTTTGGTATTTCTTCTCTCTTCATAAAAGACAATTCTAATAATATTTTCAACCAAATTAATAATTAACTTCTATTTTCAAACAGGATATACACATTACTAAACGACACTCAGTGATAAGCTTATTATATTTGTAGCACTAAACCAAATACTTAATATGATGATATTCAAAAGCCATTTTTACATTTATGCTTTCTTATCCTCTATCATTATGTTGATTGGATGTGCAGATAATGACATGCCCATAAAAGATAAAGAAGAAAAACCACCTATCACAGATGAAGAAAACCCGCCTCTGCCGCCAAATGAAAATACAGAAGTAGCCCTATTCAATATTCTTAATCTAAACTATCCCGGATTGGCTACTGTTAAAGCGCTACATGAAGCTGGTGATGATACTACTGCTTTAAAAGAACTGTTAGCTTACTACAGAAACAGAAAAAACATAAAGAATCCCAATGTCACATCAGACCCTCCCAGTGATGTAGAGCGTGGTTATGCAGACTATGCCATAGATGAATATCGTTTCTATGTAAACGATAATTATTTGGAAGATAAGATTTTGAAGAAGCCTTATTCACTACAAAACAGTGATAAAACAATAAATTGGAAATTTACACCTAAAGGTGCAGATAATGAATATCAAAAGCAATTACATCGCCACAATTGGATGCCGCTTCAAGGAAAATCCTATCAAGAGTCTCATGATGAGAAATATATGCTTTCATGGAAAGAAGTGTATACCGATTGGATTGCCAAGCACCCTCTACCCGAAGGTAGCCCTGACAAGTTCAAATGGTATCAACTTCAAGTATCCACACGTATTATGGGACAAACGGAGTTATTCGAATATTTTAAAAGTTCTCCTAACTTTACATCGGAATGGCTTTCTTTTTTCTTGATACATTTTGCGGAGCATGCCGATTATTTATCTCAATACCAATATGCCGGTGGAAATAATATCTTGTTAAGCCAAGCTGTAGCATTAGTGTTTGCAGGAACTTTATTTCCAGAGCTGAAGAATGCCTCGCAATGGCAAAAAACAGGTTGTGATATCATTAATGACCAAACTTCAAAGTTATTTTTGGATGATGGTATGACAAATGATTTGTCTTTGCATTATCATATAGGTATATTAGATGGACTATACGATCTCAAACGGCTGCTCCTTCAGAATGAAGTTCCGGAGAATTTGCTGTCGCCAAATCTAAATGAGGTACTTTTAAAAGCCGCCAAAGTAGTGATGCATTTCACCTACCCCAGTTATTTTACAAAAAACAGCAAAGATTGTACTCCTGCTTTCAATGATTCATGGGTTAAAACCCGAAGCGTGCTAAATAAAAACTTTAAGAAATATATGGAAATGTTTCCTAAAGATTCCGAGTTTGAATATATGTTCACGTATGGTAAAAGTGGCACTTGTCCGAGTACACAAATAAAAACATTCCCTTCTTCTGGCTTTTATGTACTACGTAGTGGTTGGGACCCGCAATCTACAGTACTGATTCACAGTAATAATGTTTCTTTAAAATTGGGAGACTCAAGCCATAACCAACTTGATAACGGTACATTTGAGTTATATCGTAACGGACGTAACTTCTTTCCCGATTCCGGTGTTTGTGCATATATGGCAGAGGATAATGAGAAGGTTATGGAACTACGCAGATGGTTTCGTCAGACCAAAGCACATAACACAATGGTTTTAGGCAAAACCGCAGACCATGAAGAAACCGGAACGGAAAATATCAATAAAGCCGCCGGTACTTTATTATTATTCGAGGAAAAAGATGAGTATCAACTTATTGTGACAGAAAATCAAGGATATAGCAACTTCAAGCATCGTCGATCCATCTTCTACGTCAAACAGCCACAGGATTTTTTTGTGCTGGTAGATGAAGGATTCGGGACTGCTACCGGATATGCAAAATTATATTTCCATCTTTGTGATGGAAAGTCTGTTGATAATGTTCTTCTGGATAAGGAAGAATTTGGTGCGCATACCACCTTTGATGATAGCAATAACCTGTTAATTCGTACATTCGGAGAGGCGAGCAGGAATCTTATTTTTAAAGAGTTTGGTGGTCGGATATCCTACCAAACAGACAGGAAATATGAACACAGAAAGTCCTATGCAGTTGTCATGCGGAAACCGGACAATAATCCCGTACGATATATTACAGTATTATATCCCGTAGACTCAGCCACAGGTCCTGTAATTAAGGGACAGTTTGTCAATACAGGTAATGAAGATAAGGTATCTGTCAATGTTACAATTAACAAGAAACTATACAATTTAAGCTATAGCCTTAATAAAAGAAGGTAATCTTGTTTAAATCTTATAACTGAGATAATTATAGCCTCTCTACTTCATAATCGGGTCAGCCCAAAATTTTATCCCTCTTTGTTTACGTAAAATAACACTTGTTACTACTCTCGTAAAAAACTCAAAAAAGGTAAAAAGGTTTTGCTTCTACGCTTTAGGCAACTAACTTTGAAATATCAATATTAAAATAATAAAAGCATATGAAAAAATTAATCTTATCTCTTGCACTTTGTTGTGCAGCTACTAATTTCTTTGCGCAGAATGCTGATCCGGCACAATTGGTTAACGAAGGTAAAGCTGCACTTGAATCTAAAAATTATCAGGTTGCATTTACAAAATTCAGCACCTATCTGACACAAACCAACAATCAAGATTCGGTAATTGCTTTTAACTGTGGCGTTTGCGCTGATAAAATTAAGAAACCGGCTGAAGCTTTGAAATATTTTGATATAGCTGTACAGAAAAAGTATAACTTGGCAAATGCTTATATAGGCAAGGCAGGTGCATTGAAAGATTTGAAGAAAAATGATGAATATGTTGCCACTTTGAAAGAAGGTCTGGAAGCTGTACCCGGTAATAAGACATTAACTAAGTTGTATGCCACATATTATGTGAATCAAGGTATTTTAGCACAGAGAGCTAAGAAAAATAGTGCAGCAGAAGATGCTTTTAAACAAGCTCTTGAGATTCAGCCGAATAATGTTAATGCTCTCAATAGTTTAGGTACATTACTTTACAGTCAGGGTGCTACTACATTGAAAACTGACGCTGAAAAGGCAAAAGTAGAATTTAAAGAAGCAAAAGAATATTTGGAAAAACTTATTCCTCTGCTTTCTCCGAGTAAACCGGCTCAGAAAAAGATGATAGACAATGCCAATACAATGTTGAATTTTATAAATACTCAATTATAAAATTCATATATAATATAAAAAAGAGGCAGACCTAAAGGCACACCCTTTTTTCGGACACAACTTTTGTGATTAGGAAAAATAGTTGATTGAT
>ERZ834433.628-NODE-628-length-38748-cov-9.893314_pt1 | contig 38748 bp, 40 predicted proteins | sample MGYA00519948_ERZ834433 | MGnify/ENA primary metagenome ERZ834433 (study PRJEB31850, sample SAMEA3708752) | human gut metagenome | biome: human gut; feature: human-associated habitat; material: faeces | place: China | collected 2014 ...
CACGATATGCAGCGTTTTGAAATTGAAAAATCCGGTTCGCTCAGACTGGCAGAGGGGATTTATGAGCAATTTGACGAAAGTGGAAATGCTGCTTATACCATGAAAAAAGGAGAGGAAACAGATGTAATTACAGAAGAAGAATACTATGCAGCTTTTGAAAAATACAGCAATGCTACCATAGTAAATTTCTCTTATGGTGCATCGGACGCTGGCAAGGCAGAAGTGGTAACTAACAATGAGCTGGAACCCCGTCAAGGAAATATAGCAGAAGATGTCAATGTACTAGAAATTGTACAAGAGACAGCCTCGGAATTTGCAGTCAAAAAAATGGAAACTTCTTATTTTTGAAAGGCAGGACAATGAAATTTTTTATGCCGCTACTTTGGTAGAAAATGATTGTGCGCCGGAGATGATATTTTTACAAACGACTTACAGACAACACTTAAAGAATAGCAAACCCAGTCGAGCCAGTCAACGGCAAGATGAACGGCTCTTGCAGAGCCGCCGTTGACAGCCCCGCCCGGTTTTGCAGTTAGGCAGTCAAGGAGCGACAGCCTAAAGTGCTGCCGCCCCTTACTATCATAAAAAGCAACTACTAACCAGCCACAGCCCTTTTGGGAGGAAAGGGGGATTTTCCATGACCTGTACAGAAGAATATCGGGAACATATCGAGTACACTTTCCATGCCTTTTGCAAAGTCGTTATCCGAAATGCAACGATCAACGCAGCGAGGACACGGAGCAGGAAGCACAAAAGAGAAATATCCCTTGAATACCTCACAGACGAAAAGCACTACCCTTTAGGCACGACAGATGAATATTTCCAAGCCCCGGAGCCGGACGAGGAATACATACTTACCCTTTGCGGCGATACGGTCATTTTCAGCAGCGGCTTACTTGCGGAAGCCCTGTCACGGCTGGACGAACGGGAGCGGGAAATGATTTACCTGTCCTTTTTCAAGCGTATTCCACAGCACGAAATTGGCAGACAGTACGGGCGCAGCCGCAGCACAGCGGGCTACCATATCCGAAAAGTCCTACGGCAGCTCCAAGCGGAAATGGAGGGAATGGCATATGAGAAATAATAGGCTTCTCCCCTATGAAACAATCGTCCAAGCCACCAGCGGGGAGCCGGAAGCGGTGGGAACTGTATTGCAGTATTACCGCCGCCGCATACAATGTGCCGCCCGTGTGAATGGACGGGTAGACCAAGATACAGAGGACTACATCACCCAGACGCTTCTCACAGCTATTTTCAAGTTCCGCTTTGGGAGATAGCCCTACCGCCTACAACTGAATAACCGCCGCTTCGCCGGCAACCAGAAAGCAGTAAATCTATTCAACAGATTTGCTGCTTTTTTTCGTTCCTGTTTGGCATTTTTGAAAATCCCCAGTATGAAAAAACAAAAGGGAAAATAGCCGCCGCAGTTGGCAAAATCCCTTACTTATCCGTAGAGGGTATCAAAGAAAAAAATACTGCCATTGTCCGCCTTTTTCGGCTTGCGTGGTGTTGTAGGGAATAAGGGGAAATTCTAAAAATCTCCGTCCATTTTGCTTTGCGTGGTGTTGTAGGTAGTGAAAGGAAAATTTTCAAGATAAGCCGGAATAGCGGGTAGCAAAGCCCTTTTGAAACGTTTTGTTAGCGGAAAGGACGGGAGCCGGGGAACGCCGGAGTTTTTCAGAGCAAGATTCTACCGAGGTGCCAAAATTCGCTCTCCGCTTATTTTTGCCCCTGCGGGAATCTTGTTGGGGAGTGCCTTCCCCAAACCCTGCTATGCGCCCTGTCGGGCGAGAAAGGAGGTCACAGACCATGCGAAAGAAATACAATACGCCCCACCGCCGTCATGTGGTAAAGACCCGCATGACCGATGAAGAATACGCCGACTTCACCGGGCGGCTGGCGGCTTATGAAATCAGCCAGTCCGAGTTTATCCGGCAAGCCATACGGAAAGCGACCATACGCCCCATTGTCACCGTTTCCCCGGTCAATGACGGGCTGCTTGCCGCCCTCTCCAAGCTCACGGCAGAGTACGGGAAAATCGGCGGCAACTTAAACCAGATTGCCCGGAGCCTGAACGAATACGGAAGCCCCTACCGGGGGCTGGAAAAGGAAGTGCGGGGAGCCGCCGCCGACCTTGCCGCCTTGAAGTTTGAAGTCTTGCAGAAAGTAGGTGAAGCCGTTGGCGATACTCAAACATATCAGCTCTAAAAATGCCAACTACGGGGACGCTGAAAAATACCTCACATTCGAGCATGACGAGTTTACCATGAAGCCCACCCTTGACGCAGACGGGCGGCTCATACCGAGGGTAGACTACCGCATATCCTCTCTGAATTGTGGCGGGGAGGATTTTGCCGTTGCCTGTATGCGCTCCAATCTCCGCTACGGCAAGAACCAGAAACGGGAGGACGTAAAGAGCCACCACTACATCATCAGCTTTGACCCACGGGACGGCCCGGACAACGGCTTGACCGTTGATCGGGCGCAGGAGCTGGGCGAGAAGTTCTGCGCCGAGCATTTCCCCGGACACCAGGCCCTTGTCTGCACCCACCCGGACGGACACAGCCACACCGAAAATATCCATGTGCATATCGTCATTAACAGTCTGCGGATTGCGGAGGTTCCCATGCTGCCCCACATGGACAGGCCAGCGGACAGGAAAGCAGGCTGCAAGCACCGCTGTACGGACGCAGCTATGAACTATCTGAAAGCCGAAGTCATGGAGATGTGCCACAGCGAGGGGCTTTACCAGATAGACCTTTTGAACGGCAGCAAAGAACGCATTACCGAGCGTGAGTATTGGGCGCAGAAGAAAGGACAGGCTGCCCTTGACAGAGCCAACGCCCCTATTGCTGCGGACGGTATCGCGCCCCGGCAGACCAAGTTTGAAACGGATAAGGCGAAGCTGCGCCGGACTATCCGGGAAGCCCTTGCCGCTGCTTCCGGCTTTGATGAGTTTGCCGCCCTGCTTCTCCGGCATGGTGTGACCGTCAAGGAGAGCCGGGGGCGGCTAAGTTACCTCACGCCGGACAGGACGAAGCCAATTACCGCCCGGAAGCTGGGGGACGATTTTGACCGGGCTGCTGTCCTCTCCGTTTTGGAGCAGAACGCCGCCAGAGCCGCCGAAAAACCCGCAGCCATAGCGGAATACCCCGGCAGTATCAAAGACCGCTTACGGACGAAAAAAGAAGCGAAAAACGCCCCGAACAATGACGCTGTACAGCGCATGGTAGACATAGCCGCCAAGCGAGCCGAGGGGAAAGGACGGGGCTATGAGAAGTGGGCGACCATGCACAACCTCAAACAGATGTCGGCTACCCTCATGCTCTACCAGCAGTATGGCTTTTCTTCCCCGGACGAGCTGGACGCTGCCATTTCCGCAGCCAACACCGCCACGCAGGAGAGCCTTGCCGGACTGAAAGGGCTGGAAGCCGCTATCCGGGAGAAAAAGGAATTGCAGCGCAACCTTTTGGGCTATATCGGCACGAAGCCCGCCCGTGACGGTCTGAAAGCGCAGAAATCGGAGAAAGCCCGGAGAGCCTACCGGGAACAGCACGAAAGCGATTTTATCATAGCGGACACAGCCGCCCGTTATTTCCGGGAGCATGGAATAACCAAGCTGCCAGCCAGCAAAGCCCTGCAAAGGGAGATTGAGCAGCTTACCGTCCAGAAGAACGCCGGATATAACGACTACCGGGAGAAACGCCAGCGGGCGCAGGAGCTTCAGACAGTCAGACGCAATATCGACCAGATTTTAAGGGGCGCACCGAGCCAGCAGAAAAAGCGTGAACAGGAGCGTTAAAGACCGCCCCGAAATGATACCGAAACCCTACAAAAATACAGGTATGATATGAACCCTTACCGCAATACTCCCCGACTTCCAAACGGGGCTTACAGGGCAGAAAAAGCCCGAAAATGATACCGAGAACATACAGAAAATGCCCCCTATCCCGCTACACCGATAGGAACGGCAGAAAGGAGCTTACCATTGCCGAGAATGAGCAAGAAGCGGCGGCTGGAATGGTCTTTCTTCCTCAACCACCGCAACCGTATCACTTACAACGACCTATGCCGGGGCTGCACCCGTGACTGCAAACAGAGCTTCCGGGCGGTTATCATACTATGCCCTCGCTATTATTCCAAACGCTGGAAAAAGGAGGACGCAGCCTATGGCAGATAACCGCAAATATTACTACCTCAAGCTGAAAGAGAGCTATTTTGACGATGATGCAATCGTTCTGCTGGAAAGTATGCAGGACGGCGTTATCTATTCCAACATTCTCTTGAAGCTGTACTTGAAATCGCTGAAAAACGGCGGGAAATTGCAGCTTGACGAGAATATCCCCTACACCGCCCAGATGATTGCGACCATTACCCGCCAGCAGGTAGGTACCGTAGAGAGAGCTTTGAAAATCTTTATGAAGCTGGGGCTTGTGGAGCCTTTGCCAAGCGGCGCACTCTACATGAGCAACATTGAGCTTTTAATCGGCCAGTCCTCTACCGAGGGGGAGCGCAAGCGCAGGGCGCGGCTGGCTTTGCAGGAACAAAAAGCCCTGCCGCAGACAGGGGCGGACAAATGTCCACCATATCGAGCGGACATTTGTCCACCAGAGATAGAGATAGAGAAAGAGATAGATATAGAAATAGAAAAAGAGAGAGAGTTAGAAACGGGACACCCCGCCCCCGCCGCCTATGGCAGATACCACAATGTCATTCTTTCCGATACGGAGCTTGACGGGCTGAAAACAGAGCTTCCCGGCAAGTGGGAGTATTACATTGACCGCCTATCCTGCCATATCGCTTCCAGCGGGAGGAAATACAAGAGCCATGCAGCCACGATTTTCAAGTGGGCGCAGGAGGACGCAGCCAAGAAAGCCCCGAAAAAGGGCATACCCGATTATACCTGTAAGGAGGGCGAGAGCTTATGACGAATGGATTTGATGAAATGATTTTGAATATGACCGACACCACGCCGGAGCCGGAGGACTACACCGGCGAGGACGGGCTTTTATACTGCGGGAAGTGCCACAAGCCCAAAGAGGGCTATTTCCCCAAAGAAACCGCCGCATGGCTGGGGCGTGACCGCCACCCGGCAGAATGTGACTGCCAGCGGGCAGAGCGTGAGGAACGGGAAGCCGCAGAGAAACAGCGCAGTCACCTTGAAACTGTCGAGCGGTTGAAGCGGCGGGGCTTTACAGACCCGGCTATGCAGGGCTGGACGTTTGAGAACGACAACGGCAAGTGCCCGCAAATGGAACACGCCCATTTCTATGTGGAGAACTGGGAAACCATGAAAGAGCGCAACATTGGCTATCTGCTATGGGGCGGCGTTGGCACAGGCAAGAGCTATTTTGCGGGCTGTATCGCAAATGCCCTTATGGAGCGTGAAATCCCCGTGTGCATGACAAACTTTGCATTGATATTGGGTGACCTTGCCGCCAGCTTTGAGGGCAGGAATGAATATATCTCCCGACTTTGCAGCTTCCCGCTGCTTATCCTTGACGATTTTGGAATGGAACGGGGAACGGAATACGGCTTAGAGCAGGTCTACAACGTGATTGACAGCCGTTACCGCAGCGGCAGGCCGCTGATCGTCACGACTAATCTCACGCTGGAGGACTTGCAGCACCCGGAGGACACCGCCCACGCCCGCATTTATGACCGTCTGATTGAAATGTGTTCTCCTGTCCGCTTTACCGGGAGCAACTTCCGAAAAGCCACGGCGCAGGAGAAAATGGGACAACTGAAAAAGCTGATGAACAGAAAGGAGAGCCGCCTATGACCAACACCCCAAAGAATGACCGCAGCACCCGCCGCCCGGATTGCGTGACGGAAATCCGCATAGGTAATTCTGTCCTTGTCGTTTCCGGCTATTTCAAGCAGGACACCACCGCCACCGCCGCCGATAAAATGCTGAAAGTGCTGGAAGCGGAAGCTGCTACACAAAAATCGGCAATTTGACGGGACGTAAAGAAGCAGAAAGGACTGTACAGCCAGCCCCGGCGTGTGGTATGATAGTCATACGGAATAGTGGGGCTGGCTGTCGGAAATGGAGGACACTATGTTAAGACAGACCACCCGAAACCTTATTACCGCCCTTTATCCGAGATTATCCCACGAGGACGAGCTGCAAGGTGAGAGCAATTCTATTTCAAACCAGAAGCGTATTCTTGAAACCTATGCGAAGCAGAACGGCTTTTCCAATCTGCAATGGTACACAGATGACGGTTATTCTGGGGCGAACTTCCAAAGACCCGGTTTTCAAGCCATGCTTGCGGACATTGAAGCCGGAAAAGTCGGCACCGTTATCGTCAAGGATATGTCACGGTTAGGGCGAAACTATCTGCAAGTGGGAATGTATACGGAAATGATTTTCCCACAGAAAGGCGTCCGCTTTATCGCTATCAATGACGGAGTGGACAGCGCACAGGGCGACAATGATTTTGCCCCTCTGCGGAACATTTTTAACGAATGGCTGGTGAGAGATACGAGCAAGAAAATCAAAGCAGTAAAACGGTCTAAGGGTATGAGCGGGAAGCCCGTCACGAGCAAACCCGTATACGGCTACTTTATGGACGAGGACGAAAATTTTATCATTGACGGGGAAGCCGCCCCTGTTGTGCGGCAGATTTACAGCTTGTGCCTTGCCGGGAACGGGCCGACCAAGATAGCCCGTATGCTCACAGAGCAGGAGATCCCCACGCCGGGAACGCTGGAATACCGTCGGACGGGAAGCACCCGCCGCTACCACCCCGGCTATGAGTGCAAGTGGGCGACCAATACCGTGGTTCATCTGCTGGAAAACCGGGAATATACGGGCTGTCTGGTAAACTTTAAGACCGAGAAGCCGTCCTACAAGCTGAAACACAGCATAGAAAATCCCCCGGAAAAGCAGGCGGTTTTTGAGAACCACCATGAGCCTATCATTGACCGGGAAACGTGGGAACGGGTGCAGGAGTTACGCAAGCAGCGCAAACGCCCCAACCGTTATGACGAAGTGGGCTTGTTCTCCGGCATACTCTTTTGTGCCGACTGCGGCAGCGTCATGTACCAGCAGCGATACCAGACGGACAAGCGCAAGCAGGACTGTTATATCTGCGGAAGCTACAAGAAACGCACCGCCGACTGCACAGCGCACTTTATCCGCACTGACCTCTTGACCGCTGGCGTACTCTCCAATCTGCGGAAAGTTACCAGCTATGCGGCAAAGCATGAAGCCCGGTTTATGAAGCTTTTAATCGAGCAGAATGAGGACGGGGACAGACGCAGGAACGCCGCCAAGAAAAAGGAGCTGGAAGCCGCCGAGAAACGCATAGCCGAGTTATCTGCTATCTTCAAGCGGCTGTATGAGGACAGCGTAACCGGGCGCATATCGGACGAGCGTTTCACAGAGCTGTCGGCAGACTATGAAGCCGAGCAGAAAGAACTGAAAGAACGTGCCGCCAGACTGCGGGAAGAACTTTCCAAAGCGCAGGAAGCCACCGCAAACGCTGAAAAGTTTATGAATGTGGTACGCAGGCACACTACCATTGAAGAACTTACCCCTACTCTGCTGCGGGAGTTTGTGGAGAAAATCGTTGTCCATGAAAGCGTTGCCCTTGACGGGAAACGCCGGGGCAAGTTACGCAGACAGGAAATCGAAATCTATTATTCTTTTGTCGGCAAGGTAGAACTGCCCGACACCTAACCGCCCGACCTATCCGACATACCTCATGTGCCGGATAGGAACGGCAAAATTTTTTACACTTCTATTACTTCTTTATCACACATCAGCAAAAGGGGCAGGACGTGCATCAGCAGAATACCAGACCGCATTCTGGAATGCGATGCGTAAGAAGAATTATTACGATGTCAACAACGCTCTTTCCATCGGGGAAGATGCCGAGGGTGGTTATCTGGTGCCGGATGAGTTTGAAAGAAAATTGGTGGAAGGACTGGAAGAGGAGAGTTTCTTCAGAACCCTTGCTACTGTGATTAGGACTTCCAGCGGTGACCGTAAGATTCCGATTGTCACAGGCAAAGGCGAAGCGGCATGGATTGATGAGAACGGACAGTTCCCTGAATCTGATGACAGCTTCGGTCAGACATCCATCGGGGCATATAAACTTGCTACCATGATTAAAGTATCTGATGAACTTTTAAATGATAGTGTATTTGACGTTCAGGCATATATCGTGAAAGAATTTGCAAGACGTATCTCCACAAAGGAAGAGGAAGCATTCTTTGTTGGTGATGGTGCCGGAAAGCCTGTCGGTATTTTCAATGCCACCGGAGGTGGAGAAGTTGGTGTAACAACTACGACAGCCAACATCACATTTGATGATGTCATGGATCTGTTCTATTCCTTAAAGGCTCCTTACCGTAAGAAGGCTAAATGGATTTTGAATGATTCCACAGTTAAGGCACTCCGTAAGTTAAAGGATGCAAACGGAAATTATATCTGGCAGCCTTCTGTGTCTGTAGGTGTATCGGATATGATTTTGAACCGTCCTTATTATACTTCCACATTTGCACCGGAAGTGGCAGCAGGAGCTACACCTCTTGCATTTGGTGATTTCTCTTATTACTGGATTGCAGACCGTGAGGGCAGAAGTTTTAAGCGTCTGAATGAACTTTATGCAACCACAGGACAGGTCGGCTTCCTTGCAAGTCAGAGAGTGGATGGAAAGCTGATTCTTCCTGAAGCTGTGAAACTGCTTAGTATGAAGTCTGCGTAAGTTAGGGGGATGAGGGTATGCTTGTGACCGTGGATGAAGCGAAATTATATCTGCGTTTGGATGGCACGGAAGAGGATGCCCTCATTCAGGCGCTTTTGGAGACAGCAGAAAGTCTGTGCCAAGATATTGTAAGAACAGATTTTGATGAAATGGAAGAAGTGCCGGAGATTGTGAAAGTTGGAATCTGTTATGCTGTGACCTATTTATATGAAAACAGGGAAAAGGCAGACTTTGATGAGTTGACAAGGATGCTGAAATTCCTGCTGTACAGTGTGCGGAAGGAGGAATTCTGATGCAGGTCGGAAGGATGAGATACCGCATAGAAATACAGGATTACAAAAGTACACAGGATGCAGACGGGTTTGAAACAAGGGAGTGGATGACAGTCCATACGGTATGGGCAGACATCGCTCCCGTTTCCGGTAAAGAGTATATGGCTTCCAACAAAGAGACTGCAGAAATCACAAATAAAATATACATCCGATTTCGTTCAGGCATTAAATCTACCATGAGAATAAAACATGGGGACAGGATTTTTGAAATTGAGTCCGTGCTTGGAGATAAGCGGAGCGGAATGCTTACCATTATGGCGAGGGAGGTGGCGTGATGGCAAAGATGACATTCAAACTGCCGGAGGAAACCATACGAAAGATGGAAGCACTGGGCAGCCATTATGATGCAGTCACAAGTGCAGTATTGGAAGAAGGTGTGAAGCCTTTGTACGATGCTGCGAAACAGAGCCTTTCTTCCGTTATTGGTCAGGGGACAAAAGAACCATGGGAATCAACAGGTGATTTGTTGGATTCTTTGTCTGTCACGAAGCCTTATCAATCTGCAGATGGAAACTGGAACATAAAGGTGGGCTGTATCGGTTATGACAGAAAAGGAGTACCCAACCCACTGAAAGCAGCTGTTCTGGAACATGGTCGTTCTAATCAGCCAGCCAAGCCGTGGGCGAAGCCGGCCGGCAGAAAGGCGAAGAAAGAATGCATCAAAAAGATGCAGGAAGCATTGGATTCGGAGGTGGAGAAATTATGAGTCTGAACAGCCGAATCATAAAGGCATTAGAACCTATGAAACTGAAAGTGACGGTTTCGGAGCATCCGGTTAATGATGAGGAAGGAAAACCTCAACAACCGGATGCTTTTTTGGTAATCATACCCGGAACGGATGATTTCCCTGTATGTGCAGATGACCGACCAATCGTGGAGACAGAGGAAGTTGAACTGGCACTTTACTGCAAAGGAAATTATCTGAAGATGAGGGATGAGATTACCACAAGACTTCTGGATGCTGACATTACGATTGTATCCAGAAAATATATGGAGTTCGAAAAAGAAACAAAATACCACCATTACATTTTTGAAGTAATGGGAATAAGCGAATAGGAAGGAGGATTTGCCAATGGCAACCATCGGTCTTGATAAATTATTTTATGCGCCCATTACAGAGGATGAAAATGAAGAGGAAACCTATGGTACTCCGGTGCAGCTTGCAAAAGCGATTTCTGTGGAGTTGTCTGTAGAACTTGCAGAAGCAGTGCTGTATGCGGATGACGGAATTGCACAGATCATCAAGGAATTCAATTCCGGCACACTGACACTTGGTGTAGATGACATCGGACTTTCCGCAGCATCAGAACTGACAGGTGCAGAGATTGACAGCAATGGTGTACTGGTTTCTACATCGGAAGATGACGGTAAGCCCGTAGCAGTCGGCTTCAGAGCAAAGAAGGCAAACGGAAAATACCGTTATTTCTGGTTATACCGTGTGAAGTTTGCGGTTCCGGCGACCAATCTGGAAACAAAGGGGGAATCCATCAACTTCCAGACACCAAGCATTGAGGGAACGGTAATGCGTAGAAATAAGGTGGACGGAAAGGGCAGACATCCGTGGAAAGCGGAGGTCAGTGAGGATGATTCCGGTGTAAATACAACAACTATCGGAAACTGGTATAAAGAGGTTTACGAGCCTGCTTATACAGCCGAAGCGTCAAATGTATCGGAGGAGGATGCATAGGAGCCGGGTAACCGGGATTTGAAAGGAGAAGCAGTATGTACAGTATAGAAGATAGAAGTCAGGTTATTACAATCGGTGGTGTGGAACACAAGCTGATTCTAACCACCAAGGCAACAAAGGATATTACCAAGCGGTATGGCGGTTTGGAGAAACTCGGTGACAAGCTGTTGAAGAATGCAACGATGGAGGAATCGTTGGGAGAGGTTATATGGCTGATTGCGTTGCTGGCAAATCAGGAAATCCTCATCCATAATTTACAGCACAGGGATGAACCGAAACCGCTTCTTACAGAAGATGAAATAGAACTTCTTACCAATCCGTATGAACTGGCAGAATATAAGGATGCAATCATGGCAGCAATGTTAAAAGGCACGAAACGTCATGTGGAATCCATGCCGGAGAAAAATGAAAAGGGAAACGTACAGACCGGGCAGAGCCACCAGAAGTGAGCTTTGCCCGGTTCGTGTATATCGGAGTAACACAGTTACGGAAACCGGAAGAGGAAGTGCTTTTGACACCGCTTGGTGAACTTATGGATCAATGGGAACTTCACAAACAGTTTCTTGGAATTGCGAAGCCTAAGAGGGAGGTTTTCATTGAGGATATCATACCGGAAGGCATCTAAGGAGGTGTTTGGATGGCTGAGAGTTTCGGTGTCAAGATGGGAGTTGAGGGCGAGAAGGAGTTTAAAAATGCCCTAAAGGAAATCAACTCCGCTTTCAAGGTGCTTGGTTCAGAAATGAACCTTGTCACATCGCAATTTGATAAAAACGATAAATCCATCCAGTCCTTAAGTGCAAGAAACGGTGTGCTGACAAAGGAGATAGAAGCACAGAAAAATAAGGTGCAGACTTTACAGGCGGCACTTGAAAATGCTTCCTCTTCTTTTGGGGAAGCGGATAGCCGAACCAGAAGCTGGCAGATACAGCTGAACAATGCACAGGCTGATTTGAATAAAATGGAGTCTGAATTGAAAGCCAATGAGGATGCCATTGACAGACTGGGACAAGAGATGGAGGAAGCAGAGGAACAGACGGATGATTTTGCAGAATCACTCTCAGACAGCGGAGATATGGCAGAGGATTCATCCGGTAAGTTCGAAAAGGTCGGTTCTGTTGTCGCAGGAGTCGGCACGGCTATCGCAGCAGCGGCAGCTGCCATAGGTGCTGCCGTGGTGGTAGCAAGTGTGGAACTGATAAAACTGGGTGATGAATATAATAAGGCGGTCAATCAGATATCCGCATCCACGGGAGCAACAGGCACGGAATTGGAAGAACTTGGTGTAATCGCACAGAAGGTCTATACCAATAATTTCGGTGACAGCCTTGAGGATGTAGCAGAGGGATTATCCGTTGTGCAGAAAACAACCGGACTTGTGGGGGATGAGTTACAGAAAGCCACAGAGTCCGGTTTTGCTTTGCGTGATACCTTCGGATATGATCTGCAGGAATCGGCTCGTGCTGCCAATGCACTGATGAAGAACTTTGGTGTGACAGCAGAGGAAGCATATAACATCATTGCAGTCGGCGCACAGAATGGTGCAGACCAGAACGGGGATTTGCTCGATACCTTAAATGAATATTCTGCACAGTATTCCGCATTGGGATTGTCAGCGGATCAGTTCGTTACCGGACTTATTAATGGTGCGGAAGCGGGTGTGTTTTCCATCGATAAAGTCGGTGATGCGGTCAAGGAATTTAACTTAAGGGCAAAGGACGGAAGCAATACAACCATAGAAGCATTTCAGGCACTTGGAATGAACGCTGATGAAATGACGAAACGGTTTGCTGCCGGAGGAGAGAGTGCCGAGGAAGCCTTCTTCGAAGTTGTGAATGCCTTAAATAATATGGATGATCCGATAGCAAAGAACACGGCTGCGGTTAATCTGTTCGGCACACAGTTTGAAGATTTACAGGCAAATGTACTTCCCGTGCTTGCCGGGATGAAAGATGGGGCGGCTGCAAGCTATGATGCCCTGTCGCAAATCAATGAAATAAAATATGCGGATTTGGATTCTGCATTGGAGGGAACGAAACGCTCCATCGAGGGTGTGTTCCTTCCAACGGTAAGCCAGATGTCCGCAGGAATAACAGATGTATTTTCCACATTGGGAAATGCAATCAATGAAGCAAATGGAGATTTCAGTCAGATAAGTGTGGCAATCGGAACAGCCATAGGAGACGTGGCAGCCATTATCACAGAGCAGATGCCGATGTTCCTTGAGTTAGGACTTAATATCGTGACCTCTATCGGAGGTGCGATTCTGGAAAATCTGCCGATTTTGATTGAGTCTGCGACTAATATTGTACTGACCATTCTGAATTCACTGATAGCCGCCCTTCCTCAGATAACCGAGGGAGCTTTGCAGTTGGTGCTGACATTAGTCAACGGAATTCTTGCGAATTTGCCACAGTTGGTCGAGGCTGCGATTCAGATGATTGTCACACTGGCAACCGGAATAGGAGAGGCATTGCCACAGCTGATTCCAACTATAGTTGATGCGGTAGTTTTAATATGCACCACTTTGCTAAACAACATGGATAAAATTCTGGATGCCGCTTTTTCCATCGTTACCGGATTAGCCCAGGGACTTCTGAATGCACTGCCGAAATTGGTGGCTGCTTTGCCTCAGATTATTTCGTCCATCATCAATTTCATAACCACAAATCTGCCTAAGATTATTGAGATGGGTGTTAAATTGGTGGTTCAGCTGGCAGTTGGGTTGGTTAAGGCGATACCACAGTTGGTAGCAAGTTTACCTCAAATCGTGACAGCCATTATTTCCGGTATTGGAAAAGCTGCGACCTCTATTGTGAGTGTCGGAAAGAATATCGTGACAGGACTTTGGAGTGGTGTTTCTTCCATGATTTCGTGGGTAAAAAACAAGATTTCCGGTTTTGTTGGGGATATCGTTGGCGGTATCAAGAGCCTGCTCGGTATCCACTCGCCATCCCGTGTGTTTGCCGGAATTGGTGACAACATGGCCAAAGGTCTCGGTGAGGGCTTTACGGATGAAATGGATAAGGTGTCAAAGGATATTAACAATGCCATTCCTACAGACTTTGATGTAGATGCAAGAGTGGGAGCGAATACACAGACTTCCGGTTCGGGAAGTGGTGGAACGGTGATTACTTATACCGGTCCGCTTGCGAGTGTGGCACAGATGGTAGTACGAAGTGAGGATGATATCCGAAAGGTATCACAGGGATTATATAACCTGATGCAGTCGGGAACGAGGGCACAGGGAATTATACCAATCACCTAAGAAGGAGGAGAAGCATGGGATTTTCATTTCAGGGAATTCATTCAAAGGAAAAAAAGCTGAAAGCAAGAATTACGGGATATCCTATGCTTCCGGCTTTCAGAAATAATACGGAAAGCATACCGGGAAGGTCAGGGATACTGGATTTTGGAATGGAGTATTCCGAGCGTATCATTCCGGTGGAATGTTCCGTGTTCCCGGAGCAGGACTTTTCTGCTCTGGTACATAGAATAGATGAAATTAATGGGTGGCTGAATCCGTACAGAGGGGTTCAGCCATTGATTTTTGATGAGTACCCGGACAGGTATTTTATGGCGAGACTGAATACGGAAATCAGCATGGAAAGGGTATCACGGGCAGCAGGTACGTTTTCTTTGGAGTTTATCTGTCCTAATCCATTCGGTTATGCCGTAGAGGATGAGGTGTTTTCTATCGCAGCAGAGGGCAAGACCACTGTAAACAGACAAAAGGGAAATCTTATATCTGAACCGATTTTTGAATTAAAAGCGGTTATGGACAGCACCTCTTCTTATGTGGATATCGAAGTAAATGGGGAGTTGGTTCGTGTAAAAGGAAAACTTGCGGAGGGAGAAACCTTTGTGCTTGATACGGCAAAACTGACAGCCAAAGTGGTGGATTCTAATACCAGGGAGACGTTGAGAAACGGTCTTTCACAGCTTGATGAGTTAGTGTTCCCGGAACTGAATCCGGGAGGCAATGAGGTTCTGGTTTCTGTAAGTGGTGCAGCCTTTACGGAGCTTACGATACAGGGAAGGAGCAGGTGGGTGTAATGGGATTAAAATTGCTTGTAAATGCAACCGAGGATTTTACGGGCGAATTTCGGAAAACAGCCAATACACAGGCACAGTGGAAAATGAATGATTCACCGAGTGGTGATGATACAACTCTACACGATTCGTCCGGTCATGCGAGAAATTTTACCATCAATGGCTGGTCGGGAACAACAGCATCTACCCGTGCCGGAAAACTTGGGAAATTTTTTCGGTTCAATACCGTAAATCCGGCAACGGAAAAAACACATCTAAGGGCAACGAATACAGGGGATTTCTTCACAGCATTGGGAAAAAGAATCGTGGCAGGAGGGTGGATATACCCAACTACTTATTCGGTAGGGACAACATTTGTACCTATTTTCAGTACCAGAAGCGGTCCGGGAAATCCTCTGTTTTATCTTTCCCTTCGTTCAGGAAGATTACGAAATATGCTTTATGATTCTTCCGGTACGCTGATTCATGATGTCATTGAACCGGAGCCGATGGGAGTTGTGCTTAAAAATAATGGTGCGTATTTTATTGGAACGGTCATTGATTTGGAGAAAAAGACCGTACAGAGCCTTGTTTGTGACAGAGGCACAGGGGATGTGTTTAAGACAGCAATCCGTTCTTTTACCGGAGAATTGAATCCTTCCTGTACTGCAGATATCGTCATGGGAATGTATGCAGACAGTTACTACTTTGCCGGAGGATTTGATGACTGGTTTTATGAAACGGACTCTGATTTGACAATTGATGATTTGGAAGCACATTTTCTTTCCGGTTTGTTGGCAAATGGTGCAGATGTGGACTCGTCTGTGGATGCCATATCAAATCTGGGAAGTGTGACCTTAAAGCAGACGGATGGCGTATATGCAGAAAGCGGTGTTCTTTATACAAGGATTTTAGACCTTGGGGAAGGTGGTCTTGCCGGAGCGGGAAAGATACAGCTTGTAGGTACAGTGGATGCAGGAATTACTTCTATTTCGGAAGTTAGAACAAGGACATCGGATTCCTTGGAAGATACATCTTTTTCAGATTGGGAAGCGGTCGGAGCGGATGGGGTGATACAATCTCCAAACTTAAGATACATTCAGATACAGATGACGCTTTCTACAACAGATACCTCCATGACACCGGAACTGAGTGCAATTCAGATATATGAAACACCAAAGGCTCCTTATTCTAAATTGGGATATGCAAGGCCAGTGGTGTTAAGTGATGGTGGAATCAGGGAAGCAGTATTGGAAAATGCCTATGACATTATCGTTACGAGCGAACTGAATGGTTCTGATTATTTGGAGTTTTCCATTCCATTCAAAGATGGGAAGAGGTCATATCTTGATAATGAAAAGAAACTGCAGATTACTAAGGACATTTACCGTATCCGAACAGTCACGGATGATAAAGGTGAGGACGGAAAGACGGTAACGAGCATTTATGCGGAAGCTGCGTTTTATGACCTTGCGTATTCTGAAAAGAAAAGTGAACAGACATATGAAGCGGAAACCGCAGAAAAACCGATGGCTTATGCACTGCAGGGAACCGGATGGAGTGTTGGGAAAATAACAGTATCAACGAAACGTTCCTGGCAGTCCATGGATAAAAATGCCCTTTCCATGCTTCGTACCATTCAGTCCATTTATGGTGGTGATTTGGAGTTTGACAATGTAAATAAACAGGTCAGCCTTCTGACACAATCCGGAAGTAACAGTGGTGCTGTGTTTGCCTATCGTAAAAATATGAAATCCATACAGCGGGTGGTGGATACCAGAAGTCTTGTGACAAGACTCTATGCTTATGGTGCAGATGGTATGACCTTTGCAAGTATCAATAATGGAAAGGAATATGTGGAGAATACGGAGTATTCTACAGAAATCAGGGTATCAACGCTTGATTGTTCCTCTTTCACCAATCCCTATCAGATGCTTGAATATACCGAAATGCGACTGGCAGATTATTCTAAGCCGAGTATTTCTTATGTCATACAAGTAATGGATCTGTCTGTACTGACTGGGTGGGAGCATGAGAGTTTCGGTATCGGAGATGTGGTAACCGTGGATGATAAGGATTTGGGAATCCGAATCAGCACGAGAATTATTCGTATGGATTATAATGTGCAGGAGCCGTGGAAGACTGTCATTGAGCTTTCCACCAAGTTAAAAGAACTGGGTGATTCATCTGCTTCGTGGGAGAAGGCAGCAGATACTCTTTCCTCATCGGATTTGCTGGACAGACAGGAGATGAAGGATTTGGTGGTAAACAACCATCTGCTGAATTCCAGAGCAGATGATGGATTCAGCTATTGGCAGAATTCAGGTTTTGAGGTGGATGGAGAAAATGGTGCTTCCGGCAATGCAAGTTTTAAGTGTGTGGGAGCGTTGAATACCACAAAAACATTGTCACAGGAAGTATATCCGGCTACCAGAAGCAGCTACACAGTATCGGCAAGCATAGCAACCGAGAATCTGAAAAAGGGAGCAAATGGAAGGGTTGGCATTGAACTTATCATTGAATATGAGGATGGTTCGGAAGAAACAAGATTTGTAGAGTTGTATTAGGAGGAATGCACCATGTATTTTACGAGGTCGGCAGGAGCGGTCAGTGTTACCGGAATAGAAAAAGTGAAAAAACTGACGGTAAGAGTCGTGGTGCAGGACTGTACAGGAACCGCGCGTTTTACGGATATTATGCTGCAGGGTGGTTCGGTGGCAACCGCATGGGTTTCCCATGTGTCAGAGCAGAGGTACACCTTTGATGCACAGGAGGTGTAAGGATGGAGTTTATTCGATTTGCTGGAACAATCAATACACATGAAGAAAAGAAGGTGGCAAAGGCTACCGTAAATGTAATCTTAGAGGATTGTACCGGAACCTTTTATATAACAGATATCATGTTTCAGGAAGGTAAATGGCTGAGCGGGTATGTGGTAAATAATCTGGAACTTTTGCAGAAAAATCGTGTGAATGGGGAGATAACACCTGTCCGCTTTTTTAATGGGATTGTCCGCTCCGGTGTTACAGCAGTGATTACTAATGACGGAGAAGTATCAGCCGGGCTGAATTATCACATCATTCCAAAAGATACGATGGCAGCAGGAGACATGAGTGTGGCTCATAATTACGGAAGCCACAAGCTGACTTTGCAGAGCATTTTTTTGGAAGATGATGTTGTTGAAATTAATGCTGATGCAAGGGTGGCAACAAGGAATGGAAGCCGGATTAAGGCTGATGGATTTTATTCTTATTCGGCAGCAGGGGACAGTAAACACCAGATTAAAGTAAAGGACAGGAAGTCAGCACTTGTGCGTATGTCTTTTCAGGAAATGGCATATGGGATTGGAGGAAAACGGATGTGAGAAGGGCAAGTAACCGAAATGTTATGGCATGGACATTCATGGGAAATACGAGAATGCATCAGGTGTTAAGAGAAAAAGGTAATAAGCTGTCTCATGTTGGTATTTTTACCTTTGAAGTTTCAGCAGATGGAACAATCAGCGAGACGGGAACTGCGGTCAGTACTATCCTTCCTTATGTTAAGAAATGGCCACATATTAAATGGCTTCTGACCATTATGAATCATGGTACTGCCTCTATTTTTACAGCACTCAGAGAGAATACGGATGACGCACAGGATACGTTCATTTCAGAAATCGTGAGGATTATTGATAAATATCCGTGGTGTTCCGGGATAGATATTGATTTGGAACGTGGAGGGGAGTTAGCGAATAGGGCGAAGGCAAATGCGTTGTTTTCCCAGATATATTCTACTGTAAAAGCAAAGGGAGCAAGCCTTCATGTCAATATCTGCCTTCCGGGTATGACCAGTGTGGGCGGTTCAGTTGGTGGCGAGAACTGGTGCGTGTATGCCGATTTGGATGCATACTGCGACACAGCAGCAATCATGAGTTATGGTATGAGTTGGGCGGGTTCAGCACCGGGACCGGTATCTCCGAGAAGCTGGCTTGAAGGCATCTACAGTTATGCTGCCAATGCAATGAACCCGGATAAAATCATGATGGGGCTTCCCGGATATGGATGGAGATGGCAGATATACGATACTACGGAGAATCTTGGTACGACCTATCGGGGAACAAGCCTTACCTATTATGCTGCGAAATATTGGATGGAGGGCTTATATAATCATACAGGGGATGCACCGCCACAGCCATTTATTCCATTCTTTTCATATTGGGATTGGACGGATATGGTCCCTTGGGGACTGCTTCATGTATATGACTTTATGGAAGGATGGGATACGAGCAGGGAAACGGCAGAGCCGACAAAGCATGAAACCTATAGTGGCAGAAAATATCTCACAACTTATCTGAAGCAACAGAAGGTTTCTTTCGGAGCAATAAGTGTTGATAGGAACGGTGTGCCGGATTCTTATTCAGGCAATGCAGTCATTGGAGAAGGATATGCGTCTGTTTTGGATGAAGAAGCGGTGCTGAAATACACATTTGAAGTACCAACAGCAGGAATATATGATGTGGCTGTCGAGATAGTCTATCCAAGATGGGATAAGAATAGCATCGGAATCAGTCTTGATGGGGACAGTCAGATGCTGTCGGAATCAAGGCTGTATTTCTTATATTGGAGAAAGAAATTCTGGAGGATATTAAAAAGTGGAGTCAGCTTGTCAGCAGGAAAGCACATCATTACTGTGTCCGGTGGAGTGCCTGGAGTGTTTTTTTATGGCTTTCGGGTATGTTCGGATTTTTCACAGAAAGCGACTGCCGGGGAAGTGTACTATGGATTGAAGCCAAGAAAATTCATGGATGTGACCGGAGAAATGGTACAGCCTGACAGGGCATTTAAGGTTACTGCAGAGGTGCTTCGCAGAAAGCCGGAAAGTGCGCTTGTATGGTATGAAGATTTCTGTGATTATTCAGAAATCCCTACCAACTATTTTACAGTACTTGACGGTTCGTGGAAGATTTGGAAGGATGAAAGTTCTGACCGTATCCGTAAGTATTCGCAGCTGGAAGGCAGTGGAAAACTGGCACTGGATTACACCGGATTTTCTGAAATCCATGTGAGGGCGAGATTTGCCTTTAAATCATCGGGAGGCGGTAAGGCAGGAGTGTTTCTTGGAAGCATTTTCTGCTGTATAAATTACGATACCCAGTGTGTGGAGTTGTATCAGGGAAGTAAGAAACTTGGCAGCTATGCATCTTCTTTCAGTAAGACCACAAATGCAGATTTACGGAGTGATCCAAGCCTATATACCGTGGAAATGAGAATCCGTGGAAATAAGGTAAGGGTATATTCCGGTGCAGCCTACACACTAAGGTTTACAGCAACCATTACTGCAGAAACCGGATATGTGGGATTCATGGCGGAGAAGGGAGTGGTGTGTGACCTCTTGCGACTTGGGGATGCATGGTATTATGAACCTTATGAGTGTTTTGATATTACCTTCCCGGATGGAAAGCAGACCACCTTCGGAAGATGTACTCGTACCGGAATTTCATGGGATAATGAATTTGAATTGTTCCGTGTTAATTCTGATGTGGAGGAAATCAGCACAAGAAGCCAGGATATTTCTATGGATTACGATTTTTTTCATTCCCATGAAATGTCACTGGAATGTGGCAACGATTATGAAATGAAGGTAGTACCACATGATTTGAATGTCTGGCTTTCGAGGATGTATCTCGGAGATGCGGATGGTTTTTCTATTATGTATTACTCTGATGTGGACAGCATTGTCTATTGGGCAAATGAAGCAGCATACACCTATGGCGTGTCAGGGATTGCAATATGGAGTCTTGGTCAGGAAGATATGAGGTTATGGGACAGTATGCCGGATCAGATATAGTTTTGGAATCAAACAGCCTTTTGCGGGCTGTTTTTTTCATACCAAAAAACAAAGAAAGGCAGGTAACAGTTATGAGACAGGCAGTAACAACAATGCAGTATGTATTTGCAGGAATAGGAGGCTTTATGGGTTGGTTTCTTGGAGGACTGGATGGTTTTCTGTATGCACTCCTTATGTTCGTAGTCATCGATTATGCCACCGGGCTTATGGCAGCATTCGTACAGAAAAAGGTATCCAGCGAGGTTGGTTTTAAAGGCATCTGCAAAAAGGTGGCAATCTTCTGTCTGGTAGGTATCGGCCATGTGCTTGATACACAGGTCATTCAGAATGGAAGTGTACTCCGCACAGCAGTCATTTTCTTTTACTTATCCAATGAGGGAATTTCCATTATTGAGAATGTTGCCCTTATCGGACTTCCGGTTCCAAAGAAGCTGAAAGAGGTATTGGAACAGCTGCATGAAGAAGCAGATGAGAAAAAGGAGGATGAGTAACATGGCAGTAAAGGTATGTCTGGACGCAGGGCATTATGGTAAATACAACCGCAGTCCTGCGGTTTCGTCTTATTATGAGTCGGACATGACTTGGAAACTCCATAATTATCTTAAGAAGGAGTTGGAGTCATTTGGTATCGTTGTGGTAACCACAAGGACAAATCAGAATACGGACAGAGCATTGTATGAAAGAGGTGCGGCTTCCAAGGGCTGTAACCTCTTTATTTCTGTCCATTCCAACGCTGTGGGCAATGGTGTAAACGAAAATGTGGATTATCCGGTGGCATATGTCCTTTTAAATGGAAGCAGCACGGATATTGGTCTGAAGCTGGCAAAGGTTGTGGAAGCAGTGATGGGGACTGCCCAGAGTGGAAGAACCGCAACACGTCAGGGGACAAACGGAGAATACTATGGTGTGCTTCGTGGTGCGAATGCAGTAGGAACACCGGGTATTATTCTGGAGCATTCATTCCATACAAACACCAGAGCAACAAAATGGCTTTCTATTGACAGTAATTTGCAGAAACTTGCCAAAGCGGAAGCAGAATGTATTGCTTCCTATTATGGAGTAAAGAAAAAGGGAGAAAACACATTTACAGAGATTATGGGTAACGCAGTGGCAACGATGGAGCAGATGACAGCTTATATTAAAGCAAAGAATCCTGATGTTGCACAGTCGGTTATCGACATGATTCCGCTTTACCTTTCGGAAGGAAAGGCAGAGGGTGTCCGTGGTGATATTGCATTTGCACAGTCTTGTCTGGAAACAGGTAATTTTGGATTCTTTGGTTCTGCAGTTACGCTCGACCAGAACAACTTCTGTGGCATGGGAGTGACTTCCAATGGAATGAGAGGAAACTCCTTTGATACACCACAGCTTGGTATCAGGGCGCAGGTGCAGCATTTGAAAGCCTATGCTTCCACAGTGGATTTGAAGAATGAATGCGTTGATCCACGATTTAAGTATGTCACAAGAGGCTGTGCGGAATATGTGGAGTGGCTTGGACAGAAAGAAAATCCAGACGGAAGGGGATGGGCAGCAGGAGCCGGATATGGTGCAAAGATTATTACAATCTTAAATACAATGATTGGAATTAAGAACGAGACAACAGAACCAGAGGAAGTCTGGTATCGTGTGCGTAAGACATGGACAGATGCTGCCACACAGAAGGGTGCATTCCACAGTTTGGAAAATGCCAAGAGGTGTGCGGATGAAAATGAGGGATATTCCGTATTTGATGAATCTGGTAAAGTGATTTATTCCAATGATACATTTACACCGTATCTTGTGAGAGTATCCATCGAAGATTTGAACATCCGCAGGGGGCCGGGAACAGACTACGATAAAACAGGTAAGTACACGGGAAAAGGTGCTTTCACTATTGTGGAAGAAGCAGAAGGCAAGGGTGCGAGCCTTTGGGGGCTTCTGAAATCTTATCAGAAAAATCGTGACGGATGGATTTCGCTGGATTATACCGAGAGGGTTTAAAGATAAGCCGGACAGAGACAACAGGTTTCTGTCCGGCTGCTTTTTTCGGCTCCTGACAAGTTCGGACAGAGTGAAAAAAGAGTGGGTGGAAACCGTAGAATTGCTTGACTTTACAGGGGTTTAGAGTGATTTATATACTACCAAAAACGAAAGGAGTACTTATTTATATGGTGATTGCAGGAACGATAAATAGGGTGGCTTTTTACTGCAGAGTCAACCATCGTGACAGAGACTATGAAAAATATCTGGACGATGTAATGAGGCGGTTGGAAGAAGAATATGGAAAACAGAAATGGGGTTTGCAGATATTCTTTGAGGAAGCTTCAGGAGCCGACCCGAACAGAAAAGAATTTAATCGTCTGAAAGCAGAAATCGCAGCAAAGAAGATTGATGTGGTGGTTACCATGAGGGCTGCCACGATTGCCCGTAACTGGGGACAGTTTATGGAGTTCATGCTGATTTGCAGTAAGAAAAATGCGGATGTGGTGTGCATTGACAAGGTAGAAGATGCACAGGCCATTTTCCGAAGAATTCAGGAGTTTAAGAAAAGGTTTTTTGAAGGAAGTGATGTAACGTGCGAGTAAAAGTGATTAACAAACGACCAGCTTCGGTCTTACAAAAGAAAAGGGTTTGTGCTTATGCCAGAGTTTCCACAGACAGCAGAAGACAGGAGGACTCTCTTGAAAACCAGATGGAAACTTATGAGAGACTGATTACCGGAAATCCGGAATATGAATTTATCGGAGTATTTGCTGATCAGGGCATATCTGGTTATTGTGAGAACCGCCCACAGTTCCAGAGAATGATGGAGAAGGCAAGGGCAGGAGAGATTGATTTGATTATTACAAAATCCGTATCGAGGTTTGCAAGAAATACCGTCACCGTTCTAAAGTTCGCAAGGGAACTGAAAGAACTGGGTGTCGGTATTTTTTTTGAAGAACAGAACATTAACACTCTATCAGGGGACGGTGAGATGATGCTTGCCGTCCTCGCTTCTTTTGCACAGGAAGAAAGCAGAAGCATGAGTGAAAACAATAAATGGTCCATTCGGAAGAAGTTTGAGAGAGGGGAAGTGATGATTACCACATCCCGCTTCCTCGGTTATGACAAAAACGAATATGGAGATTTGATTGTGAACCGAAAGGAAGCGGAAATTGTCAGTTTGACTTTTGACCTTTATTTGCTGAATGTCGGCTCGTCAAGGATTGGGGAGCTGCTTGATTACCTGGGCGTGAAAACGGTGACGGGAACCACATGGGAAAGCGGGACCATCAATGGGATGCTTTGCAATGAAAAATACAAAGGTGATTTCCATCTGCAGAAGTATTATACTCCTGAAAACAAAAGAAACCATACAAGGAAAAACAACGGGGAAGTGCAGAGTTATTACATTTCGGAAAATCACGAACCAATTGTATCGCCGGAGGTATGGGAAAAGGTGCAGGAAGTCAGGGAACAGAGAAAACGTGACAGGAATATCGGACAGGACAGCACAATGAAGTTCCAAAACCGCTATCCCTTAAGCGGAATGCTGATTTGCCCTTACTGCGGAAAAACGCTCCGGCGCAGACAGGTTTACAAGAAGAAAATCCAGTGGCTCTGCAGCACCTACATTGAAAAGGGAGTCAAGGCATGTAAAGGGATAAGGATTGATGATGCCGAATTGCAGGGCTTAAACATTGCGGAACAGACAGTGATTGAGGAGGTGGTTAAAAATGGCAAGAAGCATTACTGTTATACCAGCAAAGCAGATTTCGACTGCGGAATCAGGAACAGCACAGTCAGTGCAGAAATTAAAGATGGCAGCGTACTGCCGAGTGTCAACCGACCAAGGAGAACAGTTATTAAGCTATGAGAATCAGGTCAATTATTACACAAATTATATCAGCGAGAATCCTCTCTATGAATATGCAGGGACTTATGCGGATGAAGGAATTTCGGGAACCAATACCAAAAAGAGAGATGAATTCAATCGTATGATTGCTGATTGCAGGGCGGGGAAAATAGACATGATTATTACTAAGTCCATTTCCCGATTTGCAAGAAATACGCTGGATTGCTTGAATTATGTGCGAGAGTTGAAAGATTTGGGGATAGGGATTATTTTTGAAAAGGAAAATATCAATACCCTCGATGCAAAGGGAGAAGTGCTGCTTACCATTCTTTCCTCACTGGCACAGGATGAGAGCCGGTCCATTTCAGAGAACTGTACATGGGGAATTCGCAGAAGGTTTGAAACAGGAAAACACAAAATGAGTACAAAGCGTTTTCTTGGCTACGATACGGATGAAACGGGGAAGCTGGTAATCAACAGGACACAGGAGCCGATTGTAATTCGGTTGTATCAGGAATTCCTGGACGGAAAAACAACCGATTACATCAAGAGGATTTTTGAACGGGAAGGTGTGAAAAACTGGGATGGCGGTACGAAGTGGCAGTCCACAACCTTAATGAGTATGTTGGAAAATGAAAAATACAAGGGTGATGCCTTGCTGCAGAAAAGTTATACGGTGGATTTCCTCACCAAGAAACGTACACAGAACAAAGGGGAAATCCAGATGTTTTATGTGGAGGATGACCATGATGCCATCATTTCAAAGCGGATATGGGAATGTGTACAGCTTGAAATAAAACGCAGGAAAAAGTATCTGGAGGAGCATGGGACAAACTCCTATTCCCATCGGCCGGAAAGCAATCCATTTGCATCCAAGATAATTTGCGGAGACTGTAATAAGGTATTTGCACGGAAAGGCTGGCGGAGCAGCACGGGCGTTGACCGTAAGGTATGGCAGTGCAGTGAACGCTACAAGGTCAAAGGAGTTATGGGATGCGCCAACCGCCACGTAGAGGAAGAAACGCTGATAAAGGCTTATCTGATGGCTTGGAACGCACTGGTGGAGAACAGAGAGGATTTCATGGAGCAGTGGACGGAGCAGCTTCAGAGCGAGAACCTATTGGAAGGTTATCGAGCAGAGAAGTTCATAGAGTACACCGATGGGGCAGAACCTTTGACGGAGATGGATACGGACTTCATGCTGAAAACGCTGGACCACATCAAGGTTTTTGAAGATGGAACATTGTTGGTGGTCTTTCTGGACGGAACGGAGATTGAATGTAAAAATGAAGAGGAGTAAGAAAAGATGCCGATTGGGAGTTGCGATTCCTGGTCGGCCTTTTTTCTTGCTCTTTTGCGGATGGTAAAAGGTGGAGTTTTATGGTAAAATATTATAATAGCGAGTAGAGATATCGATGAAAAGAACGTGTTATTATGTGCTTTATTTGGTTTTGTGGAGGTACTGCTTAATATGGTTAACAGAATTTTCGATAAAAAGAATGTAATATTACTGAAAGTTAACGAAGATGATTTGAATACCTTTTTAGTTGATATGGATATTGATGATGAAGGAAATCCCAAATATTGCTTGGATGATTTTACCAAAGCCATATGTAATACAATTCCAGAATATGTTTTTGCACAATATGAAGATCCCAATATTCCTCAAAATGACATTGTTGAAAAGTTAAGAGAAGCGGCTCATTGTATTTATAAAATCAAAGATTTTCAATTAATGAAACAGTGGTGTGTAGATAAAGATATTAATGCATATAACGAATTAAAAAGGTCTAGTACAGCAAAAAGAGGAGAATTTGGTGAGTTGTTGTTGCATTTGATATTAAGGGAATTTAAGCATACAATACCACTAATTTCTAAAGTTTATTTCAAAGATAGTGCGAGTGTGCCTGCACATGGATTTGATGCGGTACATGTTTCCACGAATGAAAAAATTTTATGGCTTGGTGAAAGTAAGCTTTATGATGATAGTAAAGAGGGGATAAAAGCATTAGTGAAAGATTTGAATGAACATATTAATACAGACTATTTAAATGACCAGTTTGTGATAATTAAAAAGAATCTGGATAATAATTCTATACCTGGCAGAGAGGAATGGATTGATACAATAACGAATTGTACAAAGCTAAGCGACAAACTTAATATTATAAACATACCAATGCTTTGTACTTATACACATGACATTTACAAAAAGTTTTCTGATATGAATGATCCTAATGCAATAGCCTACCACGAATTAAATGTCAGAGAGTTAAAAGAGTATTTTGATAAACAGAACAAAATGCCACTAAAAGACAGAGTTAATATTATACTTATGCTATTTCCTGTAAATGACAAAAATGAATTAGTCATTAATTTGCATAAACGTCTTTGGCATATGCAGAATATTTGAGGTGAAATATGGACAAGACAACCGAAATCATATTAGAAATTGAAAATGCAGAAAGAATCTCTTTTGAACAGAGTTTTAAAATTGTTTCATATTGCACACAATTGTTGTCACAACATTCAGCGGAAGCAGAATTATCCGCGAGAAAGATAGTAATACATGTTCTGAATAATTGGGGAAAAATTGATAAAAATTTATATGTAGTGTGGGCGGATTTGATTGAAACGTTAGGATTTTATCCGTATATTCAAAAAAATAGTTCTGATTTGAAAATTATGTCTTTTGCAGACGATGTGCGAATGAGTTATTTTAAGTCAGATTTTTTAAAGAATACATATCTACATAAAGAGCAAAAGAAAATTTCTAATTATCTTTTGTCAGGGAAAAATATAATTGCTAGAGCGTGTTTGAAAAATAAAAATTGCACAAAACGCATGTTTCATTTCCCTTTTTCATGATAAAATAAAGAAAAAGGGGTGTTCACTATGTTGAGACGATATGAGTTAACAGATGAAGAATGGAACCGTATTGTACCATTACTCCCTCCTGAAAATACAGGAAAGCAGGGACGTCCACGAAAAGATAACCGCATCATTCTTAATGGGATGGTCTGGTTAGCACGCAGTGGTGCACCCTGGCGAGATCTTCCAGAACGTTATGGTTCCTGGCAAACTGTATATAGTCGTTTTCGTAAATGGATTGATGACGGGATTCTGGATAATATTTTTCGCATTCTAAGCCTGGAGGCTGAACTGGAAGAATTATCTATAGACGCTTCCATTGTTCAGGCTCACCAACATAGCGCAGGTGCTAAAAAAGGGGGGCCTCGAATGAAATCGGACACAGCCGTGGAGGAGCCAGTACCAAAATCCATGCAATAGTAGATTCTTATGGCTATCCAGTGTACTTTATGATCAGTGAAGGGCAGCGTAATGATATCAATTATGCAATTCCTTTACTGGATCATATCGAAATAGATGGAAGCAAAGTTCTGGCAGACCGTGGATACGACAGTAATCAATTGATAGATTACATTTACGATCATGGCGGTGAACCAACCATTCCATCCCGCCGAGGAGCTAAATTTGAACGTCGCTGCGATTGGTGGTTTTATAAGGAAAGACATCTGGTCGAAAATTACTTTCTGAAATTGAAAGCATTTCGCCGAATAGCAACACGTTATGATAAATTAGCATTCACCTACTTAGGCTTCTTATGTATTGTCTCGATATTAATTTGGTTAAAATGAACAACTTAAAATGTTTTTCAAACACGCTCTAGTGCTAAAAATGTAATTTTGTTCGATGAAAAAAAGGGAGGAAATGAAATAGATTTTTTTGACTACAGTAATATTAAGGGTCGTTCTGGAAGGATGATGGAACATTATGTGGGAAGAATATTTAATTTTTGTCACGTTCCGGTGCAGAAGTCTATTGTAATAGATATCCCATTTTATGAACAAGATCCAGAAATATTGACAAATGAAATACTTATTAACATAAAAAAGAATGATGTAAAGCAAGAGGTCAGAAATCGTTATGATCAGATTAATGCGCTTCCCGCTGATTTATTAAGTATTATTAAACAAAATGGCGTTTCTGTAAATGGACAAATCAGGATTTATAACAAATTAATTAGTGACTTGAAATCAAAAAGTGTATTACAAAATATTCAGTGGAGCCAATTACCTACATGGGATCAAATGTACTATGTTTTAGAACTGGCAGAAAATAATCTATTTAACTTTGATAGCAAAAGGGGCGTGTTTTCAGTAAAGCAGCTTGCAAGATATTTGAATATGTACAGAACGAAAAAGAATATTATTGATATTGTTAATGATATTTATAATAGTAAAATTGCGACTGTAAAGACTTTGACAGATGAGAGAAAAGCAAGATATTATGATGAAGCTGTAGAAACAGCATTTCATATCTACAGACATTGGTTTCAATTTACTGTGCCGAAGGCGTTTAGAGTTGTAGATAGTATCCAACGTCTGATATGTGAAAAGAGAAACATTAAACCAGGGTCTTATAGCTTTTTCGTACAACAATTGGAAAATGATTTTATACGTGAGAATTTATCGATTCTGGTCGAATTTGGGATACCAAGTAACGCTGTAAGAAGATTGGAGAATGTAATTCCGTCTAATCTGTCAGAGGATGAAGTCATTGACTTTATTAAGAAAAATCGCAGCAATATAAAAAAATATTTGTTGCCATATGAAAGTGAGCGGTTAGAACAGTGTATATAGAAATAAGTAGAAGAATGCTTATTGTTCCTTAAAATAATGTTTTAGATGAAAGAAGAGAATGTATGGGGAAGAAAATTGGAAGAAATGATCCATGTCCATGTGGAAGTGGAAAAAAATATAAATTGTGTTGCATCAATAAGATGTCGGAGGAAGAAATACAAGCATTGTATTTAGAGCAATTTGAATTGACCAAAGGACTGAATGAGGCGAATAAGTGTCACAAAATATTAGATATAGGAAAAAGGATAATCGAACATCAACAAAATAGTATATGTGCCACAGGAACATATGTAAATATGGCACTCGCTAAAAGGGTATTATATTTATTAAATCATAATCAGTTAGATTTAGAGGAAGCAAAAGATTTTTGTTCACGTGCTCTTGAGTTGAAACATAATAATCAAGTGGCATTGAGAATGCTGTATGGTATTTGTTTAGATTTAAAACAATACGGAAATGCGAACAAAGCATTAGCGCAATATGAAGATACTAATATATTTAGTCCTATGAGTGTACAGATTGTAGAAGAATATCAAAATGCAATAGAATGGGCTAACAGAGAAGAGTATAGAGAAGATAATAAAAAAGGATTAGATGAAATAACCAATACATTATTTGAGAAATTTGGTATGAATGCAGGTTTATGTGCAGTTGCTATTTCATATTATTTAGGGGTTGGCAATGATGCACTTAAAGCGTATGAACTTGGCAAAAGAAGTGTTGAGGAATATCCAAATTCGGTGACTTATAATAGTTTAGGCTGGGTATGTTTAACACCAGAAATTAATAGGAAGGATATTGCAGTTGGATTTTTTGAGAAAGCAATAGAATTAGCAGAAGATGAAGAATTGAAAAAAGATATTACTGGAAATTATTTTATTGCTTTGCTGGAGAACGAACAATTTAAAGAGGCTGAAAAAGTTATGTGTGATTTGATTGAGGAATATCCATGTAATCAAAATTTTTCAAATTATGCAGAACTGTTGAAACGGCAAGGGAAATTAGAAGATGCATTGGAATGGGGAAAAAAAGCGCTTTTTATTGTAGAGGATGATACAACGTTATTAGTTGTTGCTGATATTTATAAGAAAATGAAGCAATACGAGAATGCAGTTTTTATGTATCAAAAATGCCTTGAACATATTAGTGTGGATGAGAATGTTTATCAGTTTCAAGATATAAATGGAAAGCAATTGTATTCAATAGCATCTAACAATAGTCTTGGCGTGATAATGTTTGAAGCTTTAAAAAGAATTATTTCAGCATATAGTTTTTTGAGAGAGTATGAGCAAGCAAAAGCATATTTATTAATTGCGAAAGAAAGAATGCCTCAAAAAAGTGAGTGGGAAATATGGGAACAAACCTTACCAGAGATAGAAAGTGCAAATCAGCGTTATATAGAAATTAAGGAACAACTTAGTCAAAACAGTAAAAAAGCTGTAGAGCAGAAACGTTCTGTTCGCCAGTGGGCGCTTCAATTGATACAGCTTCAGAATAATTCTGGACAATTAAATCTGGATGAAAACGATGATTGGGATAAATATTTAGAAAAAATGGACGAGGTTCTCAATCAAATGGTCCAGGCGGTAAATAAAGATAGTATCATATATCAAAATAGCCGGAATTGGGTTAATTCAACATATACACATCTTGATGCAGATGCAAAGGAATTTTTAATTACAGCAGAAACTCTTTATGAAATACATAAAATGAGCATTATCGATTTTGCACCTATAATAGTGGAATATTGTAAGGTTGTTGAAAAGCAATTAAGGGTACTGTTGGGAAGTCAAATACCTAGCAGTATGCACATGTTAGGACAGATAATCGGTGTGATTTCGACAAATAATATACATCCTTATACCTTATATTTGTCAGATTTACGAGCTGTAAATCAATTGCGTAGAAATAGTGCACATACAGGATTATTAGTAAGAAATGATGCAGACACGATAAGAAATATTCTTTATGTAAATAATTTACTTAATAATCTTGTTTGATTTATATGCCATAATCGGGGCGCAAGCTATCCTATCCCCCTAAGTGGGGGATGAACCTTTTCGCAAAAGGTGACGGTTTCGCTATTTAGTATAAGAAGTAACTTTCACCGCATGTTGAAACCGCCGTGCTTCTCACGCGGAAACCCTGATTCTATGCGGGGTTGCGGGATTATTTGATGGAAATGTAGTTGTGTTTTTACGAAAAATAAAATGGATAAGTTACCGTGGAAGTGGGGATGGGGTAACGCTGTGTGAGTTTAATATGTGGTTTATTGTTCGCTTCAGCCGGGGCAATCGTTGGGGCTATATCAGCAGGTAATAAAAAACAAGTAAAAGAAAGGCAATACAGACAGTAAGCTGTCAAAAGGTCTGTATGCAAGATTAGGTGAAGATGTCAATTATTTAAGGATCAAAGTTTTTATCAAAGTTGTGAGCCTTTGCAAAGGCCTTTAACTGTTTTATGATACGGTTTGCGTATTTCGGATTATTTTCTGTTACCCATGCCTCAATTCCAGAAGTATCAAAGATACTCATGGAAGCAAGGTTAGAATCAATACGTTGGCAGATCGGTTCAGTGATATCAACTAAGTGATCGAACATCGATTGTAAGTCCATAAGAAACACTATAACGGAGATAAGATCTGGCAATAATTTTAAGTTTTCATAAATTATTGATCGAGCTATGATGGGAGCGTGAATTTTGAAAAATATATTGGTTATTGATGATGATTTACATATAGGAAATGTATTGGAAGAAACTCTTACTAACGAAGGTTATGGTGTTATTCGTGCATACTCGGGAACGGAAGCTGTACTTTTGCTTTCTCAGGTAAAGCCCGATCTTGTACTTCTTGATTTAATGCTGCCGGGGTTGAGCGGAGAAGAAGTTTTGCCGCATATTAAAGGGATTCCTGTTATTATTATGAGTGCAAAAGTTGATGTAGACAACAAAGTTGCTCTTTTGCTCGGCGGAGCGGTTGATTATATGACAAAACCTTTTTATACAAGGGAATTATTAGCTCGGATAGCGGTACATCTTCGTACTTTTGATAGCTTTGCTAAGTCGGAAATTTTGACTTTTGAAGAAATAAAACTCAATATTGATACGCACATAGCACAAATAAAGGATGTAGAAATTAAATTGACGAGAACAGAGTATGCGATTTTGAAACTTTTAATGCAGAATCAGACACAAGTTGTTTCCAAATCGCATCTGCTTGATCATATCAGTGAAGATACACCGGATTGTACGGAAAGTTCACTAAAGACACATATAAGCAACCTTCGCAAAAAACTTCGTGCTGTAAATGGAAAAGAGTACATTGAAGCAGTTTGGGGAATCGGCTTTAAAATGAAAGAAGAATAAATCTCCACTGTTTCTGAACTATTTTCTTAACCGTTTTCTGAACTGTTTTGCGATAGAATGACAGCATCAAGTACAGGAGGTAAGACTTATGGAATATGTTCTTAAGACAAACGCTTTATGTAAAAATTATAAGAATTTTAAAGCGTTAAATGGACTTACTATGAATGTTCCGAAAGGAGCAATCTATGGCTTTGTCGGTAAAAACGGCGCAGGAAAGACAACTTTAATTCGGCTGATTTGCGGGCTGCAAAAGCCTGAGTCCGGGAATTATGTTTTATACGGATTAAAAAATTCGGAAAAGGGAATTTTAAAAGCCCGCAGGAGGATGGGGGCTGTAGTTGAAACACCGTCTATTTATTTGGAGTTAACAGCGGTTGACAACTTGAAAGAGCAGTACCGGATTCTCGGAATTCCTTCTTACGACAGTATTCCCGATCTGTTAAAATTAGTAGGGCTTGAAAATACAGGAAAGAAAAAGGCTAAAAACTTTTCTCTTGGTATGAAACAAAGGTTGGGAATCGCTGTTGCTTTAGCGGGCGATCCTGATTTTTTAGTGTTGGATGAACCTGTGAATGGTCTTGATCCACAAGGTATTATCGAGATGCGTGAGTTGATTTTAAAACTGAACCGGGAGTATCAAATAACTGTATTGATTTCAAGCCATATTCTTGATGAGCTGTCCCGTCTTGCGACACATTATGGTTTTATTGATAACGGAAGAATGGTTAAGGAAATCAGTGCGGAAGAATTAGAAGAGTCTTGTCGTAAATGTGTGCGAATCGAAGTGACGAATGTAAAAGCGCTTGTCCGTGTTTTGGACGAAATGAAAACGGACTACAACATTATCTCTGACAATGTAGCTGACATATTTGCAAAAATTAATATTTCCAAACTCACTTTGGCCTTGTCAAAAGAGAATTGTGAAGTTATTTCTATGCAGGAACGAGATGAAAGTTTGGAAAGTTATTATGTCGGTTTAGTAGGAGGTAAAGACAATGAGTAAGTTGTTATCAGCAAATTTTATCCGTTTAAAAAAAGATAAATTCTTTTGGAGCGGTCTGGTTTTCATGTTGGCAGCAGGAATATTTTTTCCGGTGATGAGATATATGGATATGAGGCAGACTCAGACAATCAATCGTATTGACAACGGCTTTTTTGGGTGTGCTCTTTTTATCGGCATTGTAATGGCTGTGTTTTGCAGCTTGTTCATTGGTACAGAATATAGTGAAGGAACGATCCGAAATAAGATAATTATCGGTCAAAAAAGAGGCACTGTTTATTTGTCAAATTTTATTACATGCTCTTTGGTAAGCGTTGTTATGTGTATGGCATTTTTTATTCCGTATCTTTGCATCGGGATACCTCTTCTCGGCTTTTTTGAAATGGACATAAAAATAGTTTTGTTGTTTGCAGTAACCGTACTGATGACTGCGATTGTATTTTCATCAATTTTTACTTTGATTTCCATGTTAAATAATAATAAAGCGGTTACGGCTGTAATTTGCATTTTGACAGCGTTTTTGTTTCTGATTATCGGAGCGCAATTACATAAGATGTTGAGTGAACCCGAAACAAACATGGCTTTGGTCATGACAGACAATGGACAGGAATATCAGGAACTGCCCAATCCTAAGTTCCTTGATGGAGGCGGACGAAAAACCGTTCAATTCTTTTATGATTTTCTTCCGGGAGGTCAAGTAGTACAGTGTACTTCTTTGGAAACTGAAAATCTATCGTTGCTGCCTGTTTATTCATTGGTCATTGTCGTTTTGACAACAAGTGCGGGAATGTTCTTTTTCAAAAAGAAAGAATTAAAGTAGGAGCATTATATATGGAATTTTGGTTATTAGTTGTGATCGGTATTTTGCTGATTATTATTTTTTCTCTGGTTATTAAACTATTTTTCGTACACAAAACTGTACGAGAAATAGAAGCGCAATTTACTGAGCGGTTAATGACTGAAACTAATACGCTCATTGATATTTCACATCGAAATAAAATCATGTGCGGTTTTGCAAAGCGATTAAATACAGAGCTTCGTAAATTACGCAAAGAGCGGCATCGTTTTCAGCAGGGGGATTTAGAATTAAAAAACGCCGTTACTAATATTTCACATGATTTGCGGACTCCTCTTACGGCAATCAGCGGTTATCTGGATTTGCTTGATAATGCGGAAAAAAGTGAAGAAGCAGAGCGTTATATTAAAGTTATCAGAAATCGTACCGAAGTATTAAGGCAGCTTACAGAAGAACTTTTCTGTTATTCTGTTGTAACATCCCCCGAATACGATAACGATGTAGAATTTGTTTCGGTAAACAGTGTTTTGGAAGAAAGTATATTAGGTTTTTATGCAGTTTTGCAGGAACGAAACATAACGCCGAATATTTCTATGCCGGAGAATAAGGTGTTCCGTAAAGTTAACAGGGCAGCTCTTTCCCGTATTTTCTCAAATCTTCTCAATAACGCAATTAAGTATAGCGACGGTGATTTGAATATCACTTTGAACGATACAGGGGAGATTACCTTTTCAAATACTGCTTCAGATTTAAGTGAAGTGGATGTTAAAAAGCTGTTTGATCGGTTTTATACAGTTGAAAATGCAAGAAAGTCAACGGGTCTTGGTTTGTCTATTTCAAGAATACTGATCGAACAGATGAAAGGAACAATATCTGCCCAATATAAGAATGGAAAACTAAGCATTTGTATTTGGCTGCCGGACGTTTCAGGTGATTAAAAGATGCGAAATCAGAGTATGAAAAATTGATACGGTTTGGTGAAAAGGCAGAAGTAAGGAAAAATTTAAGTTGAAAAAATTTTAGAAGTATTGAAAAAACATTCTGTTTCCAATATAATACATCATTATCATTAAAAATAATTAAGAAGGGACAGGCTGGTGTGCCCGCATATAGTGACGCGCGCATATTGATGCAAAAGATTAGTTTGTACGTTTTTATGTCCCAATTTACGGGGTGAGAGGAGGGTAGAAGAATATAAACTTGTTTATATAAGTGATTTGATGAATTATATAGCAACATGCAGAAAGGATAATATGACATGAAATTAAAACAACACAGAAAACATAGGAAGTTTGTTTCTTCTGCCGTTTCGCTGCTTTTGATTTTTACGATGATTTTGTCTTTTTCCGTATATGTATTTGCTGAAACGCCTGATTTTACAGGCACGATTCCGACAGAGGCTGAAAAAAACTCATTACAGGAAAACAGAGAATACATACCTTCTGAAAAAGAAGAAATGACATTGAGCGAAAAAGGACTTCCTATTATTTTTGAAGGCGGAATTCATTACATAGAAGATCCGGCGTATCCAGGTGAAAAAATCACGTTGTTTTGTATGAATAATGAACGCCATTGGCCGCATCATACGGAAGATATGGGAGATGTGCAGGTGCCGGAATATACAGAAGGCTATTTGACTCCGGGCAAGTTTGATTCTGAGGCTGATTATAAGGAATGTATGCGCAGATTGTCAAAACTGCTCTACGCGGGATATCCGTATAACGGGGAACGGCTTTATAAAATTGTGGATAATTCAGAGCTGCATACTCCTACAGAAAGTCAGTTTAATGAAATGCTGATTCCGACACCGGTGCTTCAGACAGCGTTTCCGTATTTAGGTCACCATTCTTTTACTTATAAAGATTGGGAAACAAATGATACGGAACATTTGGATGAGTTGAGAAGATTTATGAATGCAGTTGCAAAACTTTATCCGGATGGACAGACATCGAATGGAGTAACATACTCAGATATTACAGCGATGCCGTTTTATAAAGCAGTTTTTTGTATGTTATATGAAGCGGAAGGAACAACGCCATTACAAAATTTTGCAATCATGTATTCTGATTCGTATTTCGTTACAGAAGAACAGGCGTATAATGCTACGCAAGATGCGGTCTGGAGATTATTACATCAATACAATATTGAAGATAATAATATGAATGATTTGGAACATGATGCATTGGCGCAGGTTTTGTATGTTTATTCAGAAAGAGGAGGTTTATTGAATTATGAACCATCTCTTAAAGATGTGCATTTAACAGGAGATTTAAAATTTACATATAATCCGAAAGACGGTTATTGGCACAGCGGTGCTTTGAAAATAATCGAGCCGGTAGAATACAATGGGCTATACCGCTTAGAGTTGCCGAAAGGTATGAGTGCATTATGTGATAATATAACATATGTATATGGAAATGAAGAGTACGAATTAGTTTCAGATCATCAGCCGACAATCGAAGATACGTTTACAATTAAAGCAGAATTTGTCTGGATGAAAGATTTTAAGCAATATGCTCCTATGGGTGATGTAGAAGTACATGGGAAAAAGTTTCAAAATATGGTTGGAGCGGTTATTCGCAATACGACAGTATCAGCAGAAGTTCCTGTAGGTGTTGATGAAGTGGGCAGTTTGTCTATTACCAAAAAAGTAGTCGGCGAGAAAAATTGTCAGGAAGAGTTTCAATTTGAAATTCGTTTTCCGTACCATACAAAGATAAATGGATTATACGGAGATTTAGAATTTCATGACGGCATTGCACAATTTTCATTGAAAGACGGACAGACAGTAACGGCGCATAATCTTCCTGCAGGCGCTCAATACGAAGTGACAGAGGCGCAGACAAACCGATATAAAGTTGATTCTGTTGACAGTACCGGAGAAATTATAAAAGACGATATAAAGAACGTCTTATTTACGAATACGAAATATCCTGATTTGTCTTTGAGCAAAATTGTTATAGGGAAAAACGGAGATAAAACAAAACCATTTACATTTACGATACAATTAAAAGATGAAACAGGTAAACCGATAAACGGAACGTATCACTATAGTGGAAGCGTTAAACCGGAGTTTGAGAAAGAAGCAGAAAAACCTGCTGACGGGACACTTACATTTGTTGATGGCAGAGCAGAAATATCACTTTTGCACGGACAACAAATAACACTTCAAAATCTTCCGCTGAATGCAGCATATGTTGTGACAGAAAATGAAGCGAACAAAGATCGATACATAACAACTTATAATGGAAAGAAAGATCATGCAGAAGGCGTGTTAAGTAAAGATACTGCGGTTGATGTGATTAATAATAGGCAGTCGGATCAAGCGCCTTCGCAAGGAAAAGATGAAGAAAATCCAGATAAAGAAGTATCGGATAACGGAACTGCTGTAAAGACCGGAGATTATACAAATATGTGGCAGTATGCATTTACGGCAATAGCAGCGTTTATTGTGACCGCATCGGTATTCGGATTGAAAGAGTGGAAGAGAAAAAGATAATACGGATAAAAATAAACAGAAACAAAATGAAATAAATATAGTGAGCAGAAAAGAAGCTTATATGAAATGAGCGTATGATTATGCCGTGAAAGAGAGTACCGCAAAATAACGAGAAGCAGTTCACAGATTCAATTCAGTTATTTTGCGGGGCTCTTTATTTTTTGACAGGAAATTACTGGAAGTGCCAAAAGGTACATTCTGGGATTACAAGCGGTCACCGAGGTCCAAGGTCTTGGGCAAGTCCGATTTTGGCTTATCGCCGTTACAAAAAAGGCGCTGTTTTATAGACGAGTATCCGTCTGTTTTGCAGCGCTCTTTGTATTTATAATTATAAGGTTAAAATCCCAGTACTTTTTGTGTTAGCTTGCGTTCGTCAGCATCGGCATTTCGATAATGTGTGATCAAATCAATTTCTTCTCTTGTCAAATAAATAGTGTCTGCACTGTCAACAACCATTCCTGTGAAATACGGACCGGAAGTTTCATTGATAAGACCATCTTTTGAACAAGTCTGCGTAAGCAAATTTTCGAGAGAAATATGATAAATATTTGCAATGCGGATAATGATATCCAAATCGGGAATCCGTTTTCCTGTTTCATAATTAGAGTACGCCTGTCTTGAAATATTCAATTTTTTACTAAATTGAGTTTGTGTAAAATGATGATCTTTTCTAAGCCGTTGAAGATTGGCTGCCAGCTGAATATTAGACACGAAGACACCTCCATTTATAAGAAATCTGAAATTTGTTTAAATATCTTTTTTATTATACCAATTTTTCCTGTAAATGGATTTATATGCAACTTAACAAAGAATATATCATAAAAGCAACAAAATGTTGCTAACATTTATAAAGATTTCTTTGAACAAATTGACTTGACTTTTAAATATTACAGGTGTAATATTTATGAATGAAAAATATTCGTTAACAAAAATTTTTCGATTAAAATCTTACAAGTGTAATAAAAAGTCTAACTATTAAAAGTCAAGGTTAAAATGAAGATTTTTTGAGTAAATTGCA
>ERZ834433.632-NODE-632-length-38628-cov-4.303528_pt1 | contig 38628 bp, 26 predicted proteins | sample MGYA00519948_ERZ834433 | MGnify/ENA primary metagenome ERZ834433 (study PRJEB31850, sample SAMEA3708752) | human gut metagenome | biome: human gut; feature: human-associated habitat; material: faeces | place: China | collected 2014 ...
TTTCTTATTATTCTGCACCTATCAAAAAAAAGACTCCAAAGCAACTTTTGCGCCACATACTTTTATGCAAGGCAAAGAGTCTTTGAAGTCTCTGCTAATTTTAATTTTTTAACAAATCATTTATGAATGGCTTTCTGTTCTCTTCTTCATGAGCAGTAAAGCTGCTGCCAGAAGTACCATACCGATCGGAAGACAGATCAATGCATTCTGAACAAATCCGGCAATTACATAAGTAATGCAGGAAACAACTGCAACGGTTGCCGCATACGGTAACTGTGTCGTTACATGGTTGACATGATTACACTGCGCTCCCGCGGATGCCATGATCGTTGTATCCGAAATAGGCGAACAATGATCTCCACATACAGCTCCCGCCATACAAGCTGAGATAGAGATGATCATCATAGTCTCGTTCGTTCCCTGGAATACCGCTACTACGATCGGGATCAGGATTCCGAATGTTCCCCATGATGTTCCAGTTGCAAATGCAAGGAAGCATCCTACGAGGAAGATAATTGCAGGCAGGAAGTTTAATAATCCTCCAGCTGCGGACTGCATAACATTAGCCACATACTCTGCTGCGCCAAGACTGTCTGTCATTGCTTTTAATGTCCATGCAAATGTCAGGATCAGGATTGCAGGTACCATAGCCTTGAATCCTTCCGGAACACATTCCATAGATTCACGGAACTTAAGTACTTTTCTAAATGCATAGAATACAACCGTAACAACCAATGCGAAGAAACTTCCAAGCATCAGACCTACCGATGCATCACTTGCCGAAAATGCTTTAACAAAGCCTGTTCCACTAAAGAAGCCTCCTGTATAAAGCATACCGCAGATGCAGAAAATGATCAGGACCACTATCGGGAATACCAGATCGATCACTTTTCCCTTTTCTTCTACGATCTCATTCTCAGCATTTGCATATGGCCTGTCCGGTGTAGTATAGATATCACCCTTTACAGCATTATCTTCATGTAATTTCATCGGGCCATAATCAATCTTAAGCACTACGATCAAAACCATTGCAAGAATTGTGAGTAAAGCATAATAGTTATACGGAATCGCACGCATAAAAATAGAAAATCCATCTTCACCTTTTACAAATCCTGTTACAGCCGCTGCCCATGATGAGATTGGAGCAATGATACATACCGGTGCCGCTGTCGCATCGATCAGATACGCAAGCTTTGCTCTGGAAACATTCTGCGCATCCGTTACCGGACGCATCACGCTTCCGACTGTCAGACAGTTAAAATAGTCATCGATAAAGATCAGCACACCGAGAACGATTGTTGCAAGCTGTGCACCCGCTCTTGTCTTGATATGCTCTTTCGCCCAGCGTCCGAATGCTGCAGAACCACCGGCTTTATTCATCATACATACCATAACACCAAGAATTACCAGAAATACTAGAATACCCATATTGTAAGAATCTGTAAGTACTCCCACTACTCCATCCTGAAATACATGTAAAATTGTAGCTTCCGGTTTAAATCCTGACCAAAATGCACCTCCGATCAAAATTCCAACGAATAAGGAGCTGTAAACTTCCTTTGTAATAAGTGCCAGTACGATTGCAACGACCGGCGGCACCAGAGACCAGATTGTTGCATAGAGCTGAGGTACATACTCGGCAGATGTATCTGCGGCAAATACTGTTGTTGAACTACAGCATAGAATGAGCAGAGACATCAGAAACACATACCCCATTTTTCTTTTGTTTCTCATTTCCTTTTTTCCTTTCCTGTAAACTTATGTTTGTTAAGTTTGTGTGTAAGCATAGTGGGTTTTGCCTGGGATTCTCTAAACGCAAAAAATGCTATAGGCACTCTCTGCTGGTGAGTCACCCATGGCATAATAATTCTAGCGTCATCGATAGCTCTCCACACCTGTGACAGTCCGGCGTATCTTCTACATCCGGCCCAGGAATCATATCTGGGAATATCATTCCTTCGGCGGCTTCTCCTTTCTCTCACTGACAGTCTTCCCAAGACTCTCGTCAGCGGGTACTCATATCACCGCGCCTCTATCAAACGTTACTATATTATCACATTCTATTTAAAAAAGCTAGACTTATTTTATAATAGTTTTCATTTAGAAAACTCCAATATTAATTTCACCGCTTTCTTTGATTTCATCTAATGTTCGATAACCCTGATTTCCTTTATCGGATGTCTTTTCGGCTCCGCATCCTGTCAAAGCAACTACTCCTAATGATGTGGCTAAAACTCCTATTTCTTAACTTCATCTTACCATATCGTTATCATTAAAGATACTTAAAGTTATATATTTCCCATAAACAAAATAGCTGTTTCCCCTACTCAGAGAAACAGCTACTATAATCACTGAAAGATGATTCATCTAAAATCTGATTTTTTAGTTGTTAGAATAGAATGAACCCATATAACGGATATATTCATCATCTGTTTTATTTGCCTGCCAATTATGAACATTTGCTTTATTGTGCTCACCTGCAATAACAGAAAGAGATTTGCCAAGATTGTCAAATGCTTCCTCTACACAAGCTTCCGGTGTCATAGCTGTCTTCATAACAGCTTCTCCTGCTGGACCGCCTGGAAGATTGCTTAACAAACTTGGTGTAATTGTTGTTCCTAACGTAATAACCTCAACGTCTACATTTGTACTCTCACATTCTGCTGCCACAGCTTCTGTCAGTTTCTTAATGTAAGATTTTCCTGCACCATACTGTGCGTTATATGGTGAACTACTGATTGCTGTCAAAGAAGACACATTGATTACAGCTCCACGATCCTGCTTTGCAAAGATTCCCATGTAATGATAGAAACATTTCAAGAATGTCATAACATTAACATTGATCATCTGCTCATGCTTCTCCCACGGAGTATCCTGCAATTTTCCAAATGTATGGAAACATGCAACATAACTCATGAATCCCATATCAAGGTCTTTTGTTGCTTCAAAAATCTTGTCAGTACAGTCGGACTGTGCAAAATCTGCACGGATAACCATGTGATCCACACCATATGTTTCGCTGATACTCTTTCCAAGCTCCTGAAGTTTCTCTTCTCTTCTTCCTACCAGGACAACACTCATTCCCTCAGATGCGATTTTCTCTGCAAATGCTTTTCCAACGCCTTCTGTTGCTCCAAGGATGATACCCCACTCACCATATTTTTCTCTTAAGTTCATTGTTTTTTCCTCCTAATTTTTCCGATTCACAACTAAAATATACTATAGCACACCTTAAGGAAAATAACAATGTGATTTTGATATATTTTTAACAAGCCATGCCGATCTGTTAGCTTACCTTATAACTTCCTTTACAGAGTGATGTATTCTATTCATTATTACTTGAAAAGATATCCGCCACCTCACTGATTATAATAAATGTTGTGAAGTTCAATCAACTTTCAGCATCCGATACCCCACGCCAATGTGTGTTTGGATATATTGTGGAGAGTTTGGTTCTTTCTCGATTTTTTTACGAAGTGTTGCCATAAACACACGAAGGGAAGCAATATCATTATTCCAACTACTTCCCCAAATGCTTTGCGTAAGGAAAGTATGGGTCAGAACTTTTCCTATATTTCTTGTCAACAGGCAAAGCAACTTATATTCAATAGGTGTTAAATGCAACTCTTCTTCATTCAAATAAGCACAACCTGCAGCATAATCTACACGAAGTTTTCCGTTTACAAAAACAACCGCTTCGGCAGGAGATACTTTTTGCATCATCGATAACCTTCTTTGCGTGACTCGTAGTCTGGCAAGCAGTTCCTCAACAGAAAATGGCTTTGTTAAATAATCATCTGCGCCAGCATCCAACGCATCAATTTTATCGGTATCTTCACTGCGAGCACTGATTACGATAATTGGCATATTTGACCAAGTACGGATTTTTTTAATAATCTCAACACCGTCTATATCAGGAAGTCCTAAATCAAGTAAAACAATGTCAGGATTGTGTGAAGATGTTTCTAAAATTGCCGATTGACCATCGGGTGCCGTCAGATATCGGTATTCGTGCGTTTTTAAAGTTGTTGTAATTAAATTTCTGACAGATGTGTCATCTTCTACAACTAATATTAGTGACTTATTCATATACTTTGACCTCCCCTGCCGGTAATGTAAATGTAAATACTGTTCCGTGCGGCAGATTATCTGAAACAGTAAGTTCTCCGCCGTGGGCGTTAATAATGGACTTGCACAAAGATAATCCGAGTCCTAAACTTCGGCGGCTGTCTGCAATTTGATTTGCACCGCTATAGAACATGTCGAATATCCGTGGCTTTATTTCGTCAGCAATTCCGTTTCCGTCATCCGATATAGATACGATTGCTTGTTTTCCCCGCTTTTCTGTCCGAATAACAATATGAGAGTTTTTAGGTGTATATTTGATAGCATTATCAACAATATTGATGATTACCTGAACAATAAGCTTTGCATCCATTTTTGCAAGAAGAAATTCTTCTTTGCTTTCAACGGAAATATGATGTTCTTCACTCTTTCGGTTAATATGATGTAACGCTTCTGTGATCACGTCATCCATCAAATCTTCCGTTATACGGAGATTCAACCGTCCTTCTTCAATCCGGGTTACAGCCAGCAAGTTTTCTACAAGGTTAATCAGCCACATGGATTCATCATAAATATCCATGTACAGCTGCTTTTTTGTATCATTATCAAAGAAATCACCGTTGGACAAAAGATTGCTGGCATTACCGGAAATAGATGTCAGCGGTGTCCTCAAATCATGTGAAATAGCACGCAGCAGGTTCGCTCGCAACTGTTCATTTTTTGCAAGAATGGCCGCCTCCTGTTTCTCACGGGCATTTTTCTCATTTTCCAAAGCCAGAGCACATTCTCCGAGAATGGATAGTAGAATACTGTTTTCAAATGGATCAAGAGGTATTTCCCCCATCACGATTCCAATAACTCCATATACCATACTGCTGCTGCGAACAGCAAGGTACAGGCATTTTGCATTGGAAAGCGTTCCTGTTGTAGCTCCGGCACGTTTATTGTTTTTCAATACCCAGCCGGCAACGGCCTTTTCATTTTCGGAAATACACGATTCCAAATTTTCTTCAGTTACAGAAAAAATATGCGGCGTATCCAACACTTCTCCATCAGCTAAATAAAAAACGATATCTTTTCCCAAGAGTTTAATGAGCTGATTTGAAGTTGCAGATACAATTTCATTTTTATCTTTTGCCTGTTGCAATAGCTGGTTTGTATCAAATAACACTTTGGTACGGTAAGCAGATTGTGCCGCCTGTTTTGCTTGGTTTTTAATCCGTATAGCAAGAGAACCGGTTAAAAATGCCGCCAACAACATGATAATAAAGGTAACAGGATAACCCTGATCATACGCCTGCAAGGTAAATTGAGGTTCCGTAAACAGGAAATTAAAGACCAAAACACTTACAATCGAGGAAATTAGGCTGTATATCTGATGTTTCGTGATGACAGCGGTGACAAGAACACCTAAAACAAAAACAGTAATGATATTTGCTTTGTCAAATCCAAATTTCTGGAAAATCATTCCGACTAAACTGGATAAAATCAGAATCGCAGTAGATTTTAATGTATCCGTGACAGAGAATACGATATGATTCCTTTTCCTGCCCCCTCTTAACTGATACACTGCCGCATTAGAAACCGTATCCGGAATAATATGCACATCCAGGTTAGGGGCATAATCAATCAATTTTTCTGTCAGGGTCGGTTTGCTGAGCAAATGCCGTTTTGTAGCAGAACTACGTCCGATCACAATCTTTGACACACCGGACAAACGAGTAAATTCCGCAATCTGAAACGGAACATCTTCTCCGTAAACTGTTTCTATTTTTGCCCCAAGCTGCTCAGCAAGACAAATATTTGAACGCAGGCGTTTTACATTTTCCTCGCTCATCACCGAAAAATCTGGGGTTTCTACAAATAGAGCCGTAAACTCCCCTTTAAAAGCAGAAGCCATTTTTGCGGCGGTACGGATAATTTTTGCATTGGATGGAGAAGAAGATAGACAAACAAGAATATGTTCGTCTGTATGATAATCTCCATGATTTTTAATGCGGGCATTTTCTGTGAGGATATTCACCCTGTCCGCACATCGCCGCAGTGAAATCTCCCGGAGAGCTGTCAAATTTTCTATTGTAAAAAAATTTTCTACTGCCTGCTTTTCCTGTGTCTGTCTGTATACATTTCCTGTATTCAAACGGTTGATCAAATCCTGTGGTTCAATATCTATTAATTCAACCTGATCTGCATTATCAAAAATAGAATCCGGGATGCGTTCCCGTACAACAATTTCCGTAATGGATGCAACTGTATCACAAAGGCTTTCAATATGCTGAACATTGACAGTCGTATAGACATCAATCCCTGCATTCAAAAGTTCCTTAATGTCCTGATACCGTTTTGCATGACGGCATCCTTCGGCATTCGTATGCGCAAGTTCATCTACAAGGATAAGCTGTGGTTTTCTTTTCAACGCCATGCCAATGTCGAATTCGTCCAGCATCATACCATTATAAAAAACTTCTCTTGTAGGAAGAACTTCTAAGCCATTCAAAAGAGCTGCTGTTTTGGGGTGTGCGTGGGGTTCTATATAACCGACTACCACGTCAATTCCCTGCTGTTTTGCCATATGAGCCGCTTCCAACATGGCGTAGGTTTTACCCACACCAGCCGCATATCCGAAAAAGATTTTCAAATGTCCTTTATTCCGATTTTCTTCATCGGCTTGGATTGCCTTTAATAACTGATCCGGATCGTGTCTGTTTTCGCCCATACGGTCACCTCCCTGTGCAAAAAACATTATATAAAGATTATACCACCTTTTCTTCTTTTTTTCCATTCGGGCGTGTAGCCGAAAACAGAAAAGGCTCCGAAAAATCATGCAATTTTTCAACAAATGAACCTTCCATACAATTACTGTTATTTTGCCATATCACTCTCACTGGTTTCTCAATCGTGTTGATTGGATGTACCGCATTGTCTATAGAGCCTGGAGTAATGACACTTTGCTTTATTTGAAAGGATAAGGAACAATACTCATCTTTCAAAATATCGTTGGAATTTTCTATGATAAAGCCAAAATCAAGTTTATTATTTTCCAGCCCATTTATTATTTCACTTACAGAACCGTAGAACAGGTTCAGCTCATAGTTTGGGTATTCGCTTGAAAATTGTTCTAATAGATCTGCAATAGAATCTATGATTGCAGGTGTTTCAAATCCAATCCTGAGCTTAGAATCTGAAATAAGTTTTTGGGATTGATTTTCCTTGAAAAATTTATCCAGCTTTTCCATAAGAAAATAACCATAAATAAATGCTACCAATACCACTATAAGTAAAACAAAGTCTTTCATATCACCAACTTCTTTCAAAAATTAAATATGAAAACATTTTTGAATATGTTTCGTCTCCCCAAGAACAAGCATGGTACTGCCCTTTAACAACTGCGTATCGGAACTTATTTTCAAATTCATAATATCATTTGTTTTCAGCGCCATAATATTGATGTTATATTTTTTTCGTATATCCAACTGACCGATTGTTTTTCCTATCCATTCTCCCGGTATAGATATTTCAAAGATTGCATGTTCTTCATCTAGTTCTATGTAATCGAAAATATGATCAGCACTATAACGGATCGCAACCCAATCGGCAAGCTGCCTTTCTGGATAAACAATTTCATCTGCGCCGTTTCGTAAAAGAAATTTTGCATGAACATCACGAGCGGCACGAGACACCACCATTCTTGCACCGAGTTCCTTCAAAAGGGACGTTACTTCCAATGAATTCTGAAAGTTATCTCCGATAGCCACAATACAAACATCAAAATTTCCAACACCAAGCGAACTTAAAAAATCCTCATTAGTCGCATCCCCAATCTGAGCGTTGGTTACAAAGGGAAGTACAGCATCAACTCGAGTATCTTCTTTATCTACCGCCATCACATGATGATGCAATTCATCTAATTTTATAGCAATGTGCCGTCCGAATCTTCCCAGACCGATAAGTAATATTGATTTCATTTTTTTATTCTCCTTAACCTACTGTAATTTTTTCCTGAGGATATTTTGAACCGTTAGACTTTTTTCCAGAAATGGTAGCAAAAATCAAGGTCAATCCTCCCACTCTGCCAAAAAACATCAGGCAAATCAAGATTATATGGGAAACAAGCCCCAGATCAGGAGTTATTCCCAACGATAACCCTACCGTCCCGATTGCCGACGCCGTCTCAAACAAAGCGGTCATAAGTGGAATATCTTCTGTTCTGCTAATTACCATTCCTCCGACAAGGAATAAAACGATATACATCAAAAAAATCGTAGCTGCATTTCTGATAGTGCCATCCGGAATTTGTCTGCCGAAAAAATGGGTGTGTTCCTTTTTTCTAAATACAGATAATGCCGATGAAACGAGAACTGCAAGAGTTGTCGTTTTCATACCACCTGCAGTGGAACCAGGCGAACCACCGATGAGCATCAGCATAATGATAAGCATTTGCCCAACTTCACTGAGTAAAGTCAAATCTGCCGTATTGAATCCTGCTGTTCTCGGCGTAACGGATTGAAACAAAGAAACCCATACTCTTTCTGTAAGAGGCACATTTGAAAACTCAAAATAAAAAAAGTAAAGAGCCGGTAAGAATATCAATATTCCTGTTACCATAAAAATCACCTTGCTTTGCATCCGGTATTTTTTTAAATGCCATTTATGATTCTTTATATCCTCCCAGGTAAGGAATCCAATACCTCCTGCAATAATCAGCATCATAATTACAAGATTTACAATCGGCTGTACAGAATAAGAGGTCAACGAGGAAAAAGGGGTTCTTATACCGATTAGATCAAATCCTGCATTGCAAAAAGCAGAAATAGAATGGAACAGTGAATACCATATTCCTTTCCAAAACCCAAAGTCCCTGCAAAAAACAGGGGCTAAAAGAACCGCACCAATGATTTCGATAAGAATAGTAGTCCGAATAATAAATTGCGTTCTCCGCACAATACCACCCACCGTTGGAGCCGAAATTGCCTCTTGCATGGTACTTCGCTGCATCAACCCGATTTTGCGTCCGGAAACAACAGCAATCGCAATAGCAATCGTAATAATTCCCATACCTCCGATTTGAATCAGCAGTAAAATAACTCCTTGGCCAAATAAAGACCAGTAGGTTGCCGTATCATTAACAACCAGTCCCGTCACACAAACCGCAGAAGTTGCGGTAAACAAAGCATCCAAAAAGGAGGTACACTGACCGCTTTTTGTAGCAATCGGCAGCATCAAAAACAGACTGCCTAAGAGAATTGCGGATAAAAACCCTAAACTAATCACTTGAAATGATGTTATATGTCGATGCCTTGATCTGTTTGTCTGTTGCATAACTATATCCCCATAATTTTAATTTCTTTTTTATATTTTCTTTATTCTATCTTTATTTGTATTAAATGGGCATAAGTAAGTTTGTTTTGAAATTAAGATTGTGTAAAGATAAGCAGAAGTCTGAAATCTTTTGCTCATCTTTTGAGAGGGGAGATATGCTGATCAAGTCCGCTGCCGGAACAGGTCACAAGTTCAACCGGAATGGCTGTTTCCTCCATATCGGGATTTGCCTTACGAAGCATCTGCACCCGGCTCGTGATTCTCTGATGAACACATTTCTTTCTTCTTTACTATTTTTTATTTTCTCCTTTGCCTTTGAATAAAAGAAAAGGACACTCATCTTCCAGAAGTTCTGAAAACAAGCGTCCTTTCGGTTTTTCTTGCCCTGTTTACCTGTTGGTGTGAAACTCATATACCTCGCAAAGTGCCTGAATCTGAGAATTTCTATGAAATTCTCAGATCGTGTGCAGTCATCGAATTCCGCATAAACACTGGCTTTACAGCCAGTTGTTTCTCCGGAACTCTCCTCGTTGCTTTCACGAAAATTCAGCACTTCTACGAATTCACCCGATGTAGACAACACACGACTTCCACATGCACCGTCTCACAGAACTGATCCACCGCCGTCATCTTCTCCACACGATATCCCGCCAGCTGCATCATCTCCAGATCACGTGCCAGACTGGTCATCTTACAGGAAATATATACAATCTTATCCACCCCATAATTCAAGATCTTCGGGAGTGCCTTCGGATGGATTCCGTCTCTCGGCGGATCCAGTACGATCACATCCGGCTTCTCTTCAATCTCATCAAGCACTTTAAACACATCGCCTGCAATGAATTTACAATTGGAAAGTCCATTTCGGACAGCATTTTCTTTTGCCGCCTCGACTGCTTCTTCAATAATCTCGACACCGATCACTTTCTTTGCAACCGGAGCAAGTACCTGACCAATTGTTCCTGTTCCGCTGAACAGATCAAATACAACCTGATTATCGATATCTCCGATATATTCTCTTACTGTTTCATAAAGTACTTCTGCCCCTTTGGAGTTCGGCTGAAAGAATGAAAATGGTGTAATCTTAAATTCCAGTCCGAGAAGCTTCTCATAAAAGAAGTCCTGTCCATAAAGAATTCTTGTCTCATCACTCTTCACGACATCGGACAGAGAATCATTCAATATATGAAGGATTCCAACAATCTTTCCTTCTAATTCTAACGCCAAAAGTTCTTCTACTAATGGAGTTAAATCATATTCTTCCTGCGTTGTCGTTACAAGATTCACAAGAATCTCACCTGTTGTATCACCACGTCTTAAAAGAAGATGACGGAGATAACCGACATGCTGCATTTTCTTGTAATAACTTACATTTCTTTCTTTGAAATAATTCAGCACACAGAGAAGAATCTTATCCATATCTTCATGGACAAGCTGGCAGTCTCCTGCCGTCAGTACATCATAAGTACTTCCTTTTTTATGAAGACCGAGAGATAACGGACCATCTTTGAATTCGTCTCCAAAAGAAAATTCCATCTTGTTACGGTAATTGAATTCCTTCGGGCTGTGCTTCACACCCTCGAAAAGATACTCGCCCTTTACTACCGGATCCATGATCCTGCGGATCTGCCCTTCTTTCATCTTCACCTGTTCTTCGTATGGCATTGTCTGATACATACAGCCACCACAGGCAGGAAAGATACTGCAGACCGGCTCCCTTGTCTCCAGTGGAGATTTCTCCAACACTTCAAGAAGTCTTCCTTCTGCATTTCCTCTTTTAAATTTATTTATCATAAAACGGATCTTCTGTCCCGGAATCCCATTTTTCACAGTAACATACTGTTCTTCCTCCGGAACAAATACAATCCCCTTGTTTGGGAAATCTACACGTTCAATAATACCCTCGTAGATCTGACCTTTTTTCATCCTAATCTCCTATCAATTCTAATCTATTTTAACAGAAAAACAGACAGGATGGTTTCTTCTCACACCCTGTCTGCACTTTTGCAATTCACTCAAGAATTATACCTGATCATCCTCGCTGAAGTAATCATCAAAATCGTCATCAAAATCATCTTCAAAATCATCAAGATAATCCGGTGATACGAAACGATATACTGCATAAGCGATTGCAGCTACTGCTGCTACTGCTCCGATGATAGCCAGTGTCCAGATTACTGTGTTCTTCTGCTTCTCAGCCTCATTCTTATGAAGAATCTCGTTCAATCTTGTTTCTGCAATGATGTCTTCTATTCTCTTGTTCATATTAACACGTCCTTTCTTCACCTTTTGTGGTGACAGATAATCTGTGTTTATTATAACACCTGACGATTCATATTACTACTGATTTATCATTTTTTTATAACTTTCTCATACCTTTACAAGCTTGGCAAATTTTGCAAACATCTTGCGTGTTCCGACACTGTCAAATTCAATCGTAACCTCGTGATCTCGTCCGCCTTCTTTGATATCCGTTACTGTTCCTTCCCCAAACTTCACATGACGTACCCGGTCTCCGACCTCATAACCAAGTGGACCATTTCCACCTGCTGCCAGCTGACTGCCCTTCTGCAGGGATGCCAGTGCCTGACTTCCTGTAACTGTCTTACTCGTTCCCTGATTCTTCGCAGGTGCCATTCCGCCAAATGCTCCTCCGAATGCCTGTGCCCGAAATGCTTCTCTGGCACGTGCATATGTATTCTGCTGTGCTGGCATCTCCGTCTCCTGAGTAAACTTCTTGTTTCCTGTATCAAGCAGTTCCCTCGGGATCTCTTTCACAAATCTTGACATCGGATTGTACTGTGTCTCACCGTGCACCATTCTTCTGCGCGCACTTGTCAAAGTCAGTTCCTGCTCTGCCCTTGTGATTCCAACATAACAAAGTCTTCGCTCTTCTTCCAGTTCTTCTCTGTCTCCCGCATTAATACTCATATATCCCGGGAAAAGTCCATCTTCCATCCCTGCAAGATAAACACGTGGAAATTCAAGTCCCTTTGCACTATGTAAAGTCATCAGAACAACATATTCCTGGTCTTCATCCAGACTGTCAATATCCGCAACCAAAGCAACTTCTTCAAGGAATCCACTCAATGTTGCCTTTTCATCTTTATCCTGACAACTTTCCTCATAAGTTGCCGCCTTACTGATCAGCTCATCTATATTCTCTTTTCTTGTTTTCGCCTCTTCTTTATCTTCATTTTCAAGGCTTTCTATATATCCTGTCTTCTCAATCACTTCCTGTAAAAGATCTGTGATGCTCATCTCTTCTGCCAACGTCTTAAAATACTCGATCAATGCCGCAAAAGAGTCCAGTTTTGTTGCACTTCTTCCCACTCCTGCGATCAGCCCCGGTGCCAGTAAAGCCTCATAAAACCCAATTCCACGTTCTGTCGCAGACTCCTGAATCCGGTTAATTGTTGTAAGACCGATTCCTCTCTTTGGGACATTAATGATTCTTCTAACCGCAACATCATCACGTCCATTGTCGATTGTCTTGAGATAAGCAAGAAGATCTTTAATCTCTCTTCTCGCATAGAAATTCACACCACCGACAATCTTATAAGGAATATTCATGGCAATAAATTTCTCTTCCAGCAGACGGGATTGTGCATTCGTACGATAAAGAACTGCACTGTCATTATAGGAACCTCCCTGTCTGACAGCACTTTTGATATCTTCGCCTATGAAATCCGCCTCATCAAATGCAGTATCAAACTGACGCAGACGGATCAGTTCACCTTCTCCGTTCTCCGTCCAAAGTGATTTCTCCTTTCTTCCACGGTTATTCGCGATCACACTGTTCGCTGCATTCAGAATATTCCCTGTAGATCTGTAGTTCTGCTCCAGTTTGATCACCTTTGCATCCGGAAATTCATGCTCAAAGTCAAGAATATTCCGGATATTCGCTCCACGGAACTTGTAGATTGACTGGTCATCATCTCCAACGACACAAAGATTCTTATATTTTCCTGCAAGAAGGCTTACCAGCTGAAACTGGACTGTATTTGTATCCTGATATTCATCTACCATAATATAGCGGAATCTTTCCTGATAACTCTCAAGCACATCCGGCTGTGTCTGCAAAAGCTGTACTGTCTTTACAAGCAGATCATCAAAATCCAGTGCATTATTCGCTCTCATCTGCGCCTCATACTCACGGTAAACCTTAGCAATCTTCATCTTTGCAAAGTCTCCTCCGGCATTCAGTTCAAATTCATCCGGAAGGATCATCTCATTCTTGGCAGATGAAATTGCTGAAAGCAGACTTCTTTCTTTAAACACTTTCGTATCCACATCTACTTTCCGACAGACTTCCTTAATTAATGTCTTCTGATCGTCTGTATCATATATAGTAAAATGATTCTCATACCCTAATCTGTCAATAAACCTTCTCAAAATACGCACACATGCGGAATGAAATGTGCTCACCCATACACTTTCTGCTCCAAAACCGACAAGCTTATCCACACGCTGGCGCATCTCTTCTGCCGCTTTGTTCGTAAATGTGATTGCAAGAATATTCCATGCGTTCACGCCACGTTCTCCGATCAGATATGCAATCCTGTGCGTCAGAACTCTTGTTTTTCCTGAACCAGCTCCGGCAAGGATCAGAAGAGGGCCGTCCGTGTGGTAAACGGCTTCTCTCTGTGGTTCATTTAATTTATCATAAATGCTCATCTTTCCACTCCTTTAAAGTTATAAAGATATCTGTAAATGTATTCCCATTATCAAACACATGTTCCTGTTTGTCAACTACATTTTCCGGCCTTCTTATCTTTTGCTTGCTATCTAGTTTTAAATACTATATAATAAATGTATTGAGGTGATAACATGAATATAGACACAAGTAATCTGTTAAACAGCATTTTGGAAGAACTTTCTTCTTTAAGTTATGTGCATCCCGGCGATGTTCCGAATATTGATCTTTACATGGATCAAGTAACTACTTTTATGGATGAACAGCTGGCTTCGACCAAACGTTACCCTGATGATAAGATCCTGACAAAGACCATGATCAATAATTATACGAAGAACAATCTTCTTCCACCCCCGGTGAAGAAGAAGTATTCCAGAGAGCACCTGCTCCTTCTGGTCTTCATTTATTATTTTAAAAATATTCTTTCAATCAAAGATAATGAGACAGTCCTTGCACCGCTCACAGAGAAATATTTTCCGGATGGAAGCTCTTTTGAATTAGCGGATATTTACAAAGAAGTCTGCAAGATTGAAAAAGAACAGCTGGATTCCATCGAAGAGAATGTAACTGCTACTTATGAGAAATCTGCTGAGACTTTCACTCATCTTGCTGATGGCGAAGATAAGGAGATCTTACAGCAGTTTGCATTTATATGCAGCTTGAGTTTTGATGTATATATCAAGAAAATGATTATTGAACGGATCATTGATGACCTCTCTTCCAAGTCTTCAAAAAACGAAGAGAAAAAGAAAGGGAAATAAACATTTCTGTTTAAAACGAGATACAGCCTGCGAAAGACTTTATCAGGATCTTCCGCAAGCTGTATCTTTTGATTGATAAAAGGTATTTTATTGTAAGCTTAATTCTTAAGTGTTATTCTTCCGTTCCATTCTCTTCCTCAGCAAGCCCTACACGTTTGAAAACCATATCATATCCGTCATTCCCATAATTAAGAGAACGGTTCACACGACTGATTGTCGCAGTAGATGCTCCTGTCTTCTCCGCAATCTCCAGATATGTCTTCTGTTCACGGAGCATTCTTGCCACTTCAAATCTCTGTGACAATGAAAGCAGCTCATTGATCGTACAGATGTCTTCAAAAAATGTATAACTCTCTTCTTTATTCTCAAGGCTTAAGATTGCCTGAAACAGATAATCTACTGCCTCGGTTCTGATCTTCTTACTCATACGAAACAATCTCCTTCTCAACCGGCTAATTATACGATGGCTTACGGTATACCATAAACCATAGCAATACCTTTTGCCTTTTCAGGCCACTTTTTGATTTTATCACATTAAATTTTTAAAGTCTACCATTTCTTATGAATTTAAACTAAATTCTTGCACAATTTTGATTTTTTTCTAAAACATTTTATGTAAAACACACTTTTTTCGTTGTTCTTCCTCTTTTAAGATGCTATAATAAATCTGTTATAAATATTTTGATACAAAAGAGAGGAGTACATGATTAATATGAAGTGCCCAATATGTGGAAAAGACCTGGATTTGCAGAATAAGCAGATTGGCACCAGCGAAAACGGGGATCCAATCTTTAATGAATATGCAATCTGCCATAGCTGTAAAAAGCAATGGAACCTTGATAAACAACGTGCAAAGAAGATCGCTGCCAAGAAAGCTGCAGAAGAGAAAGCAAAAGCTGAAGCCGAGGCTCGTGCTGCTGAAGAGAAGGCAAAAGCTGAAGCTGCTGCCCGCGCTGCTGAAGAAAAGGCAAAAGCTGAAGCTGCTGCCCGCGCTGCTGAAGAGAAAGCGAAAGCTGAAAGAGCTGCCCGCGCTGCTGAAGAAAAAGCAAAAGCTGAAAAAGCTGCCCGCAGAGAAGCAAAAGCGCGTGCCCGTAAAGAAGCGATTGCCCGCCTTGCTGCTGATAAAGGGATTTCAGAAGAGGAAGCTGAGCGTATCCTTAAAGAAAGAGCCAGAGCACGCAAAGCCGCTGCACAGAAAGCTGCCACTGCTTCCACTGATGCTACTGATGATTCCGAAGAGCAGAAATATGGGAATATTCCAGCTGAAGAGATCCGTGATAAGCGTGAAAAAGCAGTTCGCAAGGGATACGAAGATATGCTTGCAACTGACCCTGACAGTAAAGCTGCCAAGAAGAAAAAGAAAGAAGAAGCCGAAACTGCGAAAGCAAAAGAAGATGTAAAATCCAGAAAAATGGATGACTATGATGATGAGAAATCCTCTGATGATGAAGATGATGATGAATATGAATACGTAGACGAATATCCACGTTTCAGACCTGGACGCATCATCCTTGGAATCATTTCCCTGCTTGCATTTGGTTTCTGTATTTATAAAGGATTCGTAACAGGACTCAGCACATCAGGAGCTGACGTAACTTCTGCTCCAGGCATGAATTATGTCATTGTTGCTCTTTGTATGCTTGTCACTGCACTGTTATACTTCATCATGAATAACCGTGATACACTTTTTGCATTCCTTATCCCGATGATTGTCTATATCGGTAGTGCTGTTTTTGCTTTCCTGAAACATGGAGATGAATTCGAGCTTCTGATTTTAGCCGGTGTAAGTGGTGTACTTGCTGTTATTTCACTGATTCTCGCAATTGCTTCCCGCGGTGGAGATGATTACGATGATGAAGATGATTACGACGATCCATTTGAAGAAGAACACGATAATTAAAATCGCGTTGTAGATCTTTTTGGTTTCTAAGAACAATTTATATAAGATAATTACAAGGGAGTATCATTTTGCGGTACTTCCCTTTTTTTGTCCTGATATGCATTTTTTATATCATATATCTAAAATATTTTTAGGTGTCAAAAACTTTTTTAGAATAGTTGTTGCTTTTTGTTGAATATGTGATAAAATGTAACCATAGGTATCTTTATATAATTAAAAATACACAACAAACACATACTCCTCAAAGATTCTTCTTTGGGGATTTTGTTACAAAGAAAGGAGTAACTGACATGGCATCATTTATAGTAAATGGTCAGGAAGTCTCACCTTCAAAGAATCAGAAACTGTTACGGTTCCTGCGTGATGAACTGCACATTACCTCTGCAAAGGATGGTTGCAGCGAAGGCGCTTGTGGAGCCTGTACTGTTATCATTGATGGACAGACTTGCAAATCCTGCGTACCTGACACAGATTCATTGGCCGGAAAGAATGTCATCACAGTCGAGGGGCTTTCTGATTGGGAACAGAAAGTTTACACTTATGCTTACGGGAAGGCAGGCGCTGTACAGTGCGGATTCTGTATTCCTGGTATGGTTATGTGCACAAAAGCACTTTTGGATGTAAATCCGGAACCAACCGATGATGAGATTCGCTATGCGCTGCGCAACAACTATTGCCGCTGCACAGGATATGTCAAGATCATGGACGCGGTACGTCTGGCAGCTAAGGTTCTGAAAGAAGGAGTTTTACCAGATGACGGAGATCCTAGCTGGACTCTTGGTTCCCGTGTTTCTCGTATAGATGTTGAAGAAAAAGTGCTTGGAACAGGTAAATATCCGGATGACTATTATCCGGAAGGAATGCTCTATGGCGCTGCTCTTCGTAGTAAATATCCACGAGCTCGCGTACTTTCTATTGATACCTCTGCTGCCGAGGCTCTGCCTGGCGTAGAAGCGGTTGTAACAGCCGATGATATTCCTGGGGAGAATAAGATCGGACACTTAAAACATGATCAGTATTCACTGATTCCGGTTGGTGGACTGACTCATTATCTCGGAGATGCAATTGCCCTTGTAGCTGCAACTGACATGGCAACTGTAGAAAAAGCAAAGAAACTTATTAAAGTTGAATATGAAGTACTTCCTCATGTGCATACAGTGGAAGAAGCTGCTGCTCCGGATGCACCTCTTGTTTATGATGAAGAAGAGACTAACGTATGTGCTTATAAGCACATCAGCCGCGGAAATGCGGAAGAAGCAATCAAGAATTCCAAGTACGTGATCTCACATCACTTTGAGACACCTTGGACTGAGCATGCTTTCCTTGAACCGGAATGTGCTGTTTCTTTCTATGATGAAGACGGTGACATTTTCGTATATTCAACAGACCAGTCTGCTCACCAGACATTGCACGAAGTTACACTTATGCTTGGAACAGATAAAGTAAAAGTTCAGAACGCATTAGTCGGCGGTGGTTTCGGTGGCAAAGAGGACATGACTGTTCAGCATTTAGGTGCATTGCTTACTTACGTAACAAAGAAACCGATAAAGATGAAATTATCCAGAGCAGAATCCTTGCTTGTTCATCCGAAACGTCACCCATTCTACATGGATATGACAATGGGATGCGATGAGAACGGAGTGATCCAGGGTGTAAAAGCGATTGTCAAATCTGACACAGGTGCATTCGCTTCTCTTGGTGGCCCGGTTCTTGAACGTGCATGTACACATGCAGCAGGACCTTACCATTATGAAAACTTTGAGATTGAAGGAACTGCTTACTATACAAATAACCCACCAGCCGGAGCATTCCGCGGATTTGGTGTTACACAGACTTGTTTCGCAACAGAGACACTTCTGAACATGATGGCTGATAAGGTAGGTATCACACCTTGGGAAATCCATTACCGTAATGCGATCCGTCCAGGCGAAGTACTTCCGAACGGACAGATTGTAGATAACTCTACAGGTCTTGTAGAGACACTGGAGGCTGTCAAAGAAGAGTATGATGCTGCACTTGCGGCCGGTAAGGCTGTTGGACTTGGTTGTGCTATGAAGAATGCCGGCGTTGGTGTTGGTATTCCAGATACAGGACGTGTAAAATTAATAGTTGAAGAAGATGAAAAACTTCACATCTTCACCGGTGCTTCCTGTATTGGTCAGGGACTTGGTACTGTACTTGTACAGATGATCGTTACAAATACAGATCTTTCCCGTGATGATATCGTCTATGAGCGAAGCAACACATGGATTTCACCTGATTCCGGTACAACTTCCGGTTCTCGTCAGACACTTGTAACCGGTGAAGCGTGCCGCAGAGCATGTGAAAAATTCATGGAAGCGAAAAACAGCGGTAAGTCCATGAAAGATATGATTGGAGAAACTTTCTACGGAGAGTATCTCGCTAAGACTCATCCACTTGGTGCAGATGTGCCTAATCCAATATCTCACGTTGCTTATGGATATGCAACTCAAGTCTGCATCCTTGATCCTAAGACAGGTAAGATTGAGAAAATGATTGCCGCACATGATGTTGGTAAAGCTGTCAACCCTCTCTCCTGCGAAGGTCAGATTGAAGGCGGTGTTGTAATGTCAATGGGATATGCACTCAGAGAGCAGTATCCAATCGATGACAACTGTAAACCAATTGACAAATATGGTTCCTTAGGACTTTTCCGTTCTCACGAAGTTCCTGAGATTGAAGCAATCGTTATTGATAAACCTGGTCTGGATGTTGCCTGTGGAGCAATCGGTATCGGAGAGATCACATCCATCCCTACTGCTCCTGCAATCGCGGATGCATATTGCAGATTTGACGGAGAAAGACGCTACAGCCTTCCTCTTTCTAACACACCATACGAAAGGAAGAAATAATCATGGCAATTAAAAAGAGATTTCCTTACCGGGCAGCTCTGGTTGCCTGTAACGGTGGCTGCCGCGCAGCCGGCTCTGAAGACGGTGGATGCAAAGATGGCTGCATCGGATGTGGAGCCTGTATAGAAAAATGTAAATTTGGCGCAATTTCCATGAATGAATATGGCGTTGCCGAAGTAGACGAAGAAAAATGTATTGCCTGTGGACAGTGTGCAAAAGTCTGTCCACAGAACCTGATCAAGATTCACGAATGTGCAAACTACATTGTAGTAAAATGCTCTAACAAAGAAAAAGGAGCTGTTGCACGTAAACAGTGTGAAGTCAGTTGTATTGGATGCGGTATTTGTGAAAAAACATGTACTGCAGGTGCAATTCATGTAGAAGATAATTGCGCAGTAATCCAGGAAGACATCTGCTTAAGCTGTGGAATGTGCTCTGTAAAATGTCCAAGACATGTAATCCATGATCTCCGCGGAGTATTTACAGCAGTAAGATAATACAAAAGCTATCGACTACGATAACAACACAGATATGTGTTAAGTTATTGTAATCGATAGCTTTTTTATCTACTCATCTTCATCCAGAAACTCGATATCATCATCGTCATCAAGATAATCTAAATCATCCAGATCATCCAAATCATCTAAGTCATCCAGATTTTCCAGATCATTCAAGTCATCTAAGTCATCCGGATCTTCATCAAAATCATAATCCTCTGTCGCATCTGCCTCATCAGCAGTTACTTCAATTTCGACGTCTTCCTCCCAGTCTTCCTCGTCTACATCAAACTTCTCTTCTTTAAAGTTCTCCACTTCATCCTCTTCCAGGTCATCTTCAAGATCATCAAATTCATCCATGCTGACAACTGTTGTGCCCTTGTCTTCTTTCAGGACATTTTCCGGAAGACTCTCCATGATCTCATCCAGCTCATCAAAATCATCCAGATTCTCAACCAGTGCCCTTGCCTTCTCGACTTCATTTTCTGTAGAGTGTTCTTCACGGATCTCTGCAGCTTTAAGTAAATTCTTTTTCTTACGTTTTCCGGATTCCAAAAGAAGCTGGATCCAGATACTAAGTGCACCAATTGCAACACAAAGTGCCACATGGATCATTCCGTTTTTATATGGCTGCAGATAAAAGATACTGCTGCCCGCTGCCATTGCTCCAAACACAGAAGAAGAAGCAATCAGCATAAAGTTATGAAACTTAATAGAAAGCAATGCACACACAAGACCGATACCCGCACAGATTCCATACATAATAAGATCCTGTGGTTTCATCAGATGTACACTGACAACAAAGACAAGTACCGCTACTGTCACAAATCCACCAATCTGCTTCTTCCATGCACCAAGCACCGCCAATACAAGTCCCACACCTGCTCCTGCCGCCAATGCGATCGTCTGATCCAGACCTGCAATCGCTCCGACCGCAATTCCGGCTGCGCATCCTGCTGACAATCCTGCGATCACAGACCAGAAACGTACCAGTTTCAGCCCCGTCAGACATAACAGTACCGCTACGGCCGTTATAACGATCAGAGAAATAAATTCCATCTGACTCAAATGATGACTGCTTTCATTAAGTCCAGCCAGAACAACATCCAGGTCAAAATTCAGAATTGTATCAATCATATCATTTACATTCATTATTTACACCTTCGTCCCTTACTATTTATTACTCACTACTGCTCATTTTAGCAATTTTTTTTACTGATTACAAGTGTTCATTTCACCTTTCCATTGACTTCTTATTCTTCTCCACTTAAAATAGAAGAGAAATGCTATTGCTGAGCGCATAATACTGTGAACAGCAATAAAATGCTAACATAAAGGAGTTTATTATGGAACAGTTAAGAATACCTGCTGGCTATCATTCCCCTCTTACAATTCGTGAGACAGAAGTAGCCATCAAAGAAGTGAAAGACCACTTCGAGCGTGCTCTTGCAAAGAATCTCCACCTGACACGAGTGTCAGCACCACTGTTTGTCCGTCCGGAATCCGGTCTGAATGATAACTTAAACGGTGTGGAACGTCCGGTTTCCTTTGACATCAAAGAACAGGATGGTTCTGTTGCAGAGATCGTTCATTCTCTTGCAAAATGGAAGAGATATGCATTGAAGAATTATAATTTCCATTCCGGCGAAGGGCTTTACACAGATATGAGTGCGATACGTCGTGATGAAGATACAGACAACATCCATTCCCTGTATGTTGACCAGTGGGACTGGGAAAAAGTAATTTCTAAGGAAGAACGTAACACAGAGACACTTCAGTACACTGTCCGCAAAGTCTACCGGGCTCTGAAAGATACAGAAGAATACATTTCCAGACGTTACAACTATATTGATCCTCTTCTTCCTGATGATATCTTTTTCATCACTACACAGGAGCTGGAAGACCTTTATCCGGATCTTACTACCAAAGAACGTGAAAAAGCGATTGCGAAGGAAAAAGGCGCAGTGTTTATCTCCAAGATTGGTGGCGTACTTGCTTCCGGCGAAAGACATGACGGTCGTGCTCCGGACTATGATGACTGGGAGCTGAACGGTGACATTATCGTTTACTATCCGGTTCTTGACATCGGTCTTGAACTCTCTTCTATGGGAATCCGTGTTGACGAAGACTCATTAAAGGCACAGCTCAAAGAAGCCGGATGTGAAGATCGTGCAGAACTTCCATTCCAGAAGGCACTGCTGAACGGCGAGCTTCCATATACAGTCGGCGGCGGTATTGGACAGTCCCGTATCTGTATGTATTACTTAAGAAAGGCTCATATCGGTGAAGTACAGTCTTCCCTCTGGCCTGAAAATGTAGTTGAAGCTGCTGCTGATGCCGGCATCCACCTTCTCTAAACACAAGACAGACCAGCCAATTATATGATAAAAAGCAGATTCGAATTCTACTGGAGCATCTCTCCTTTGAATTCGAATCTGCTTTTTCATTCTCCTCTTATTCTACAATCAGCAACTGTTCTTTCTCTTCCTCAGACACCCTGTTCCAAAAAACATTAAAATCATCAAATTCCGGCAAATAGATATCTGCCGTATTCCAGATCTGCGCCAGATTCTTGTCATTTGCCTTATCATAAACTGCTACTGTCTTAAATCCCGCATGCTTTGCCGTTCTCAAAGCCTGGTAAGTATCTTCAAACACCCAGGTCTGTTCCGGCTCCGTATCCAGCTGCAAAAGTGCTGCAAAATAAATATCCGGCTGATCCTTACCGCTTCCGATCTCAGATGCTGTAAAAACTCCTTGAAAATAAGGTAATACCTTCAATCTGCTCAGAGCTGCTTCTGCATTCTTCCGGTCACCGGTTGTTGCGATCACCATAGGAATCTTCCGCTCTCTAAATTCCTCTAGATACTGACGAACCCCTTCTTTCAATGGAACTCGTTTTGCATAATAGTCTTCCACTTCCTTATTCAGTCCCTGTACAACCTCTTCCACTGTCTTCTCCAGGTTATAATGTGAGATCAGATAATCTGCTGCCTCCTCCAGGCTCATCTCAAATAACGTCTCCCCCAGGTTCTTCTCGGCCTCAATTCCCAAATGATCCAGATACAATTCTCCAAGATTTTCCCAGACAGGCATGGAATTGAGAAGGACACCATCTACGTCAAATATTACACCTTTTATCATGTCATTCCTCTTTTCTGCTATGCACTACATTATAGTCTCCCTGGAAACACATGTCAACCGTTACTGTTCACACGATGTGCGACCAGCAACGCATCTCGCCATTTTAAATCGCCTTTGGCGATGGGGCGAGATGCATTCAAGTCAAAACACGCATCCTCCGTGTCAATCAGCGGAGTGATTGACACGGGAGTGAACAGTAACTGTCAACCATCAGAAAAAGACCTTCTGCCGGCAGATCAACCACTTGCAAAAGGTCTTTATAAAATGCTGTTATTTATTTTGTCTCAAGGATCTTATCAACACTTGCCAGTTTTACACTCAATACAAATACTTCAGCGGCAACTGCAAGTTCTTCCGGTGTTGGATAAGACGGTGCGATACGGATATTGCTGTCATGTGGATCTTTTCCATAAGGGAATGTTGCTCCCGCTCCTGTCATAACAACGCCAGCTTCTTTCGCCTTCGCAACAATCGCTTTCGCACATCCATCCAGCGCATCAAAGGAGATGAAATATCCTCCGCGTGGCGCGATCCAGGATCCAATCTCAAGTCCTCCAAGTTCTCTTTCAAGAACTTCAAGAACAGTCTCAAACTTCGGACGCAGGATATCTGCATGTTTCTTCATATGTTCTACAATTCCGTGAATATCTTTGAAAAATCTTACATGACGCAGCTGATTTACCTTATCATGTCCGATTGTCTGCACACGCATTGTGCTTCTGATATCCTCCAGGTTCGCATCAGATGCTGCCATTGCTGCAATTCCTGATCCTGGGAAACTGATCTTGGATGTAGAAGAAAACTTGTAAACCATATCCGGGTTACCTGCCTTCTTACACTCCATCAGAATCTCAATCAGATAATCCTGCTTATCTTCATATAAATGATGTACACAGTAAGCATTATCCCAGAAGATACGGAAATCTTCTGCTGCCGGCTTCAGGTTCGCAAAACGGAACACTGTCTCATCAGAATATGTGATTCCCTGTGGGTTAGAGTACTTCGGTACACACCAGATTCCTTTGATTGCCGGATCACTGCTTACAAGTTTCTCAACCATATCCATATCCGGTCCTGTTGATGTCATCGGTACATTGATCATCTCAATTCCGAAATGCTCTGTAATCGCGAAATGTCTGTCATATCCCGGAACCGGACATAAGAATTTTACCTTATCAAGCTTACACCATGGAGTACTTCCCATGATACCATGTGTCATTGCACGTGCTACCGTATCATACATCACATTCAGACTTGAGTTTCCGAAAATGATCACGTTATCTTTCGGAACTTCCATCATATCTGCAAGAAGCTGTTTTGCTTCATCAATTCCATCAAGTCCGCCATAGTTACGGCAGTCAACACCATCTTCACAAGTCAGATCAACACCACTTGTCAGTGTATCCATCATCCCCATTGACAGATTCAGCTGGTCTGCTGACGGTTTTCCTCTGGACATATCCAGTTTCAGTCCTTTTGCCTTCACTTCTTCAAACTGCGCCTCCAGGCCACTCTTTAATTCCAATAACTCTTCTTTGCTCAAATCTTTATATGCAGTCATTGCAGGAATCCTCCACTTTCTTTATTTTTTCACTTTTGTTATTGTATATAATTTTTGACGTTTCGTCAATGGGTTCTTGCATTCTTTTTTATTTTTCTGTTTTTTTCAGCTTTATTTCCACATGTTTTGCATTTCAAAAATGTTTTTCATTCATTTTTCACTATATTCTGTGTTATCACTCTATCCCATCAGGTTTTATCTATGCATTATTGATTTTTCCTCCCCTCCTGTGATATCCTTAGAAAGTAGATTCCAGTCATCATTCCACTTGACTGTGAATAAAACCTTATAATTCTATGGAGGTACTAAAATGAATTTTACATTTGCACACAATAACCTGAATGTATATGATCTTGAAAAATCACTGGATTTTTACCAGAAAGCTCTGAATTTAAAAGTAGAACGTGAAAAACTTGCCGATGACGAAAGTTTTAAGCTTGTATATCTCACAGACGGTGTGACCCCGCATCTTTTAGAGCTCACCTGGCTGCGTGATATGGATCGACCATATGAACTGGGAGATAATGAGATCCATCTTGCATTTGCTGTCGATGATTTCGATGCTGCTTACAAAAAACATAAAGAGATGGGATGTATCTGCTTCGAAAATCCATCTATGGGAATTTATTTTATTGAAGATCCTGACGGATACTGGCTGGAAATTGTACCGGGCAAATAAAAAAAGTTTTAAAAAAAGGAATCAGCATCACTGATTCCTTTTTTTGTTCTAATATCTTACATAATATGTAACACGTACAGAACTTACCTTAACCGGTACTCCTGTCTGCTGTGCTTCGATCATCTGTCCGCCGCCAATGTAAATCGCTACATGTCCCGGTGTCCAGCAGATATCTCCCGGCTGAGGATTGCTTACAATTGTTCCTGCTGCAAGAATATCTCCACTTGTTCTTGGAATTGAAATTCCTGCCTGTCTGTAACAATACTGTACAAGTCCTGAACAATCCAGTCCAACTCCCGGTGTAGATCCGCCCCATACATACGGAACTCCGATCTGTGAATAAGCTGCATTCACAATAATGCTTCCCTTATCTGCACTATAGCTTGGGCTTGATGAGGAAGAACTTGAGTTGCTTGAGCTTGAACTGCTGGAAGAACTACTGCTTGAGTTATTTCTATTAGAAGAACTACTGCTTGAGTTATTCTTCTTAGCTGCTTCCTCGGCAGCTTTCTTTGCTGCTGCTTCTGCTGCCTTTCTCTTAGCTTCTTCTTCCGCCGCTTTCTTTACAGCTTCATCAATCTTAACATCGAGATTTGCGATTTCACTACTCTTCTCTGTGATTGTTGTATTCAGTTCATCCTTCTGCGCATCATACTCTGTCTGTGTCTCCTGCAGATCAGCCATCTTTGTCTCAAGCGTTGTCTTAAGATCTTCTACTTTCTGAACTGTCGCAACATACTCTTCGAGCTTATCTCTGTCATAAGAATGTACCTGCTGGGAATATTCTGCCTGTGTCAGTACACTGGAAATATCTCCGGATGTCAGTACCTTCTCCACTGTAGCAGTGCCTGTTCCTTCTTCATACATGTACTTAATACGAAGCTTCATAGCTGCATACTGCTGTTCCTGTTCCTCCTGCGCTGTCTTCAGATCTTCCTCTGTCTGAGAGATTTCCTCACCTGTTTCGATCAGATCATTCTCAAGATCAGAGATCTTGGTCATAAGTGAATTCAGCTGTGTCTGAAGATTACTTACCTGATTCTGTGTCTCCTGCTTCTTCTGCTTCAGATCACTGACCTCGTCAGCAAGCACCGGTGTAACAGTCATTGTACATGCAAGCGTTACTGCAAGAATCATACTGCTTACTTTTTTTAACTTCATCTTTCCACCTATCCTTATTTTTATCTAGTCCCCCATGTGATGCATTATAATTTTTCGTATCACAATTCATTGTAAATAGTTACATTATAATTCCACATACTCATATGTTATAATACAACATCTATTGTGTTTTTTCAACATATTTCTCGTAACAAGAGGGTATTTTATTTACATTCTACGCTCAATATTATAGCGTATTTATGTAATATTTTCAATAGTTTCCCTTACTTTTTTCATTTTTTCGTAACATTTTTGTAACAAAAAATCTGGAAAGTTCTCTTTATTCTTAGATAAACTTTCCAAATTCCTGTTTCACTGTATGATCTTTTATTTTCTACTGAATATATAAGTTTGTATATCCCATCAGGCTTTCATCTACTTCTCTTGCCACTTCACGACCTTCACGGATAGCCCATACAACAAGAGACTGTCCTCTGTGCATATCCCCGGCTGTGAATACATCCTTCACATTTGTAGAATATTTTCCTGCCTCTGTCTTTACATTTGTACGTTCATTCACTTCTACACCAAATGCTTTTGTTACATAATCCTGACTTCCAAGGAATCCAGCTGCGATCAGAACAAGATCTGCATCTACGGTATACTCGCTTCCTTCTACCGGAACCATCATTTTCCGTCCGGTCTTCCCATCTGTCTTACTCTCAAGCTTGATAAGAACTGCCTTACAGAGATTTCCTTTCTTGTCTTTTACGAATTCTTTCACTGTCGTTGTGTAAACGCGAGGATCAGAACCAAACACAGCGATTGCTTCCTGCTGGCCATAATCTGTCTTGCAGACTCTTGGCCACTCCGGCCATGGGTTCAGCGGTGTCCTCTCGTCCGGTGCTTTCGGCATCATCTCCAGCTGGAGAACGCTCTTTGCTCCATGACGGATAGATGTTCCGACACAGTCATTTCCTGTATCTCCGCCTCCGATTACAATTACATTTTTTCCTTTTGCAGAAATGTAGCTTCCTGTTTTAAGCTTCATGTCATTTGCCCATAGTGCTTTCGTTGTTGATTTCAGGAAATCTACTGCAAAATAAATTCCCTGTGCATCTCTTCCCGGTACTTTGATATCTCTTGGATTTGATGCTCCACATGCAAGAATCACGCGGTCATATTCTTTCAGGATATCTGCCGCCTTCACGTCTTTTCCAACATTACATCCAGTCTGGAAGATAATTCCCTCTTCTTCCATAATCGCAATCTTACGGTCGATAATCTGTTTCTCCAGCTTCATATTTGGAATTCCGTAGCGGAGCAATCCACCCGGTTTGTCCTCACGTTCAAAAACAGTTACCTGATGACCTCTTCTGTTCAGAAGATCTGCTGCCGCAAGTCCGGACGGACCGGAACCGATCACTGCGACTTTCTTTCCTGTACGCACTTTCGGTGGATTTGCCTTTGCATATCCCATCTCATATGCATTTTCAATAATTGCATATTCATTACTTTTTGATGCAACTGCTTCCTGATTCAGTCCACAGGTACATGCATTTTCACACAGTGCCGGACATACACGGGAAGTAAATTCCGGAAAATTGTTTGTCTTTTTCAGACGTAAATAAGCTTCCTTCCAATTTCCATTGTAGATCAAGTCATTCCACTCTGGCACAAGGTTGTGCAGTGGACATCCACTGGCCATTCCTGCAAGCGGCTTTCCAGACTGACAGAACGGAACTCCGCACGCCATACAGCGTGCGCCCTGAAGCTCCTGTTCTTCTTTGCTAAGAGGCGTATGGAACTCATTGAAATGTTTAATGCGTTCCAATGGGCTCTCTGCCGGTTTATCCTGTCTTTCATAATCCATAAATCCTGTCGGTTTTCCCATCTCTATGCCTCCTATCTTCCGTTCTTGATCATATTAAATGCTTCGATTTTTGCTTTTTCTCTACTAAGTCCTTTTTCTTCCATCTGGATGATCGTGGACATCATTCTCTCATAGTCTTCCGGAATGATCTTCTTGAATTTTGGCAGATATTCTTTGAAATTATCAAGAATCTTCTTACCTACCTCAGAGTTTGTATAAGCAACATGCTCCTGGATCATTCCTTTTAATTCCTGTACATCATACTTATCTGTGACACGTTCAATGTTGACCATTGCTTTATTTACTTTACGATACAGGCTGTTATCGAGATCGATTACATAGGCAATACCGCCGCTCATTCCGGCTGCAAAGTTCTTTCCAACCTGTCCAAGTACAACAACACATCCACCTGTCATATATTCACATCCGTGATCTCCGACACCTTCTACAACTGCACGTGCACCAGAGTTTCTTACCGCAAAACGTTCTCCGGCAACACCTCCTACAAATGCTTTACCACTTGTAGCTCCGTAAAGAGCAACATTTCCGATGATAATGTTCTCATCTGATTTAAATTTCACACCTTTCGGCTGGCAAACAACCAGTTTTCCACCGGAAAGTCCTTTTCCAAAATAGTCATTACTGTCTCCTGTCAGTTCCAGTGTCAGTCCTCTTGGGATAAATGCTCCAAAGCTCTGACCGCCGGCACCTTTACACTGGATCACATAGCTGTCTTCTTCCAGTCCTTCCGGATATCTTCTTGTGATCTCAGATCCGAAAATTGTTCCGAAAGTACGGTCTGTATTTGTAACATCTACTTCAAGTCCTCTCTTTTCTCCTCTTTCAAGGGCTGGGAGAAGCTGTTTCAATAGTACTTTTTCATCCAATGTCTTGTTAAGTTCAAAATCATAGACTTTCTTTGGATTAAAGATAACGCCTTTCTTCTCTTTCGCATATGGATTGTACAGAATCTGTGACAGATCCAGTGTTGCGGCACGCTCTGATGTCGGAACGTCTTTTACTTTCAGAAGATCTGTGCGTCCTACCAGTTCATCCACTGTGCGGACACCAAGTTTTGCCATATATTCTCTTAATTCTTCTGCAATAAAACGCATAAAGTTGACAACATATTCCGGTTTTCCGCTGAAACGTTTTCTAAGCTCCGGATTCTGAGTTGCAACACCAACCGGACAAGTATCCAGGTTGCAGACGCGCATCATAACACATCCCATTGTTACAAGCGGAGCTGTTGCAAATCCAAACTCTTCTGCTCCAAGGATTGCTGCAATCGCAACATCACGACCACTCATGAGCTTACCATCTGTCTCAATACGGACACGCTCACGCAGACCATTCTGAATCAATGTCTGATGAGTTTCTGCAAGTCCAAGCTCCCACGGAAGTCCTGCATTCTGAATCGAGCTTCTCGGTGCTGCTCCTGTTCCTCCGTCATATCCTGAGATCAGGATAACTCCGGCTCCTGCTTTTGCAACACCGGCAGCGACTGTTCCTACACCTGCTTCTGATACCAGTTTCACAGAAATTCTTGCATTTTTATTTGCATTTTTACAGTCATAGATCAACTGTGCAAGATCCTCAATCGAATAGATATCATGATGTGGCGGTGGTGAGATCAGGCTCACACCAGGTGTTGAATGACGAGTCTTCGCGATCCATGGATATACCTTTCCACCCGGAAGATGTCCTCCTTCTCCTGGTTTTGCTCCCTGTGCCATCTTGATTTGGATTTCCTGTGCACTGACCAGGTATCTGGATGTAACTCCGAATCGGCCGGAAGCAACCTGCTTGATTGCAGAACATCTGTTTGTGTCAAGACGTTCAATATCCTCTCCACCTTCACCGGAGTTTGATTTACCATGAAGCATATTCATGGCGATCGCCATTGTCTCATGTGCTTCTTTTGAAATAGATCCATAGGACATCGCACCTGTCTTGAATCTTGTTACGATCGAATCTACGCTTTCTACTTCATCAATCGGTACACTCTTCTTTGGGAAATTGAAATCAAGCTGACCTCTCAGATTGATCTTTTCGCCTTCTTCATCAACCATCTCTGTATACTGCTTGAACATTTCATAATCGCCACGTCTTGTGGACTGCTGAAGCATATGGATTGTCTGTGGATTATAGAGATGTTCTTCTCCGCCACTTTTATATTTATGTTTTCCAACACTGTCCAGTGTCGTATCAACCTGCAGTCCAAGCGGATCAAATGCTTCTGTATGAAATGCTGTGTAATCTTCTGCAATTTCTTCAATACCGATACCACCAACACGGCTGACTGTATCTGTAAAATAGCGGTTAATAAAATCTGTCTTGAGACCAATTGCCTCGAAGATTTTTGCTCCCTGATAGGACTGGATCGTTGAAATTCCCATCTTGGATGCAATCTTGATAATTCCATGAATTACTGCTGAGTTATAATCATCTACTGCTGCATAATAATCTTTGTGAAGCAGATTAGACTCAATCAGCTGACGGATTGACTCATGCGCAAGATATGGATTAATCGCACATGCTCCATATCCAAGCAGTGTTGCAAAATGATGAACCTCTCTAGGCTCTCCACTTTCCAGAATCATCGCGACTGAGGTTCTCTTCTTTGTACGTACCAGATGCTGCTGCAGTCCGGATACTGCCAGAAGTGACGGGATTGCAACGTGATATTCGTCTACCTCACGGTCTGTCAGAATCAAAATATTAGCACCCTCACGGATCACACGGTCAACTTCAATGAAAAGATACTCGATTGCCTTCTCAAGACTTGTGTTTTTATAATAAGTGATCGGAATCTCTGCAACTTTGAATCCATCCACTTTCATATTTTTAATTTTCAGAAGATCTGTATTTGTCAGGATCGGGTTATTGACTCTGAGCATCTTACAGTTCTCTTCCTTCTGCTCCAGAAGGTTACCGTCTGTTCCGACATAAATTGTTGTAGATGTTACAACTTCCTCACGGATTGCATCGATCGGTGGGTTTGTTACCTGTGCAAACAACTGTTTAAAATATCCGAACAGTGGCTGACGTTTCTGCGAAAGGACTGAAATCGGTGCATCCATTCCCATCGCTGCGGTTCCTTCGGCACCGTTCTTTGCCATTGTCAGAATAGAAGTTTTCACGTCTTCATAAGAATAGCCAAATGCTTTCTGAAGCTGTGTACACTCTTCGGCAGTATACTTTGGCACATCCTTATTCGGGATTTTCAAATCCTTCAGCTGAATCAGATTACTGTCCAGCCATTCTCCATATGGGAACTGATTTGCATATTTTTCTTTTAATTCTTCATCATCGATCACGCGTCCTGCAACAGTATCAACAAGAAGCATTTTGCCTGGATGAAGTCTTTCTTTCATCACGATCTTGGATGGATCGATATCCAGAACTCCAACCTCTGAAGAAAGAATCAAATTGTCATCATCTGTAATGTAATATCTGGAAGGGCGAAGTCCGTTACGGTCAAGTACGGCTCCCATAACATCTCCATCTGAGAACAAGATTGACGCCGGTCCATCCCATGGCTCCATCATCGTTGCATAATACTGATAGAAATCTTTCTTGTTCTGGGACATCTCTTTATTGTTGATCCAAGGTTCTGGAATACAGATCATAACTGCAAGCGGAAGATCCATTCCACTCATCACCATGAATTCTAATGCGTTGTCAAGCATTGCGGAGTCAGAACCTGAAGTATTGATCGCAGGAAGCACCTTGTGGAGTTCACCTTTCAGACATCCTGCCTCCATTGTCTCTTCACGGGCACGCATCTTATCTGCATTACCACGGATCGTATTGATCTCTCCGTTGTGGACCATAAAGCGGTTCGGATGCGCTCTCTGCCAACTCGGTGCAGTATTCGTACTGAATCTGGAATGTACCATTGCAATTGCAGAAATAAATTCTTCATCCTGCAGATCTTCAAAGAAAAGTCTCAGCTGTCCTACAAGAAACATTCCTTTGTAAACGATTGTTCTGCTGGAAAGTGAAACAACATAAGTGTCATCACTGCTCTGTTCGAAGATTCTTCTGACTACATACAGTCGACGGTCAAAGTCGATTCCTTTCTCGTATTTTGCAGGACGTTCAATAAATGCCTGCATAATACATGGCATGCAGTCTACTGCTGTCTTTCCAAGAATGCCCGGATGAATCGGAACTTCTCTCCAGCCTAAGAACTTCAATCCTTCTTTTTTTACGATAACTTCGAAAATCTTTTTCGCCTGATTGCGTTTTAATTCATCCTGCGGAAGAAAGAACATACCTACACCGTAATCTCTTTCATCTTTCAGCTTGATTCCAAGTGGCTGACAGACTTTCTTGAAAAATCCATGAGGAATCTGTGTCAGAATACCCACGCCATCTCCTGTCTTTCCTTCTGCATCTTTTCCGGCTCTGTGCTCAAGTTGTTCTACAATACTCAAGGCTCCTGCCACTGTACTATGTGTCTTTTTGCCTTTGATATTGACAATTGCACCAATACCACAGTTATCATGTTCAAAACTTTCGCGGTAAAGACCACGATTCTGACTTTCCATTTCTTTCCTCATAGTCGCTATCCTTTCTTCCTGTAATCTAAAGTTTACTTTAAAATCTTCTTTATTCGGCGCATTCAATCATTTCTTTCTCACGTCGTGTAAAACTTTTTCTAGAATATACACCCTTTTACCCAGGCTGTAAATAGGGAAATCCTTGTGAATTATCTGATTATTTGATTTTTCATTGATTTTATTTTAATAGTCAGATTATTTTGATTTCCTTATAAAAATAATATTAATTATTAAGATTTCTGTTTTTCTTTGATTTTATTTGATAAAATAATAGATTAAAAAGAAAAAGCGCGACAAGGTTTCGCACCTCATCGCGCACAATTTAAGATTGTATTTTTATCAGTACAATTTATTTCATTCGTATTTCTTCATTATTTCTCTGTTTTCTGAGTACTCACCGGATCCCCGCTTCTCTGAATCCACACAAAACAAGCTGCACAGATAAATGTGCTGATAATCACTGCCGCTGCCATTTTAAACGGTTCTCTGGCAAGCCAGTTAAACACTCCGATATCTGTAAAGATTAAAGATCCCAGATTCAAAACAATGTGAAGCATAATCGGAGCTTTCATTGAACCAAATTTCTCATAAACATAGCACAGAAGAATTCCTAAGAGAAAAGTGTAGATCATCTGTACCGTGTTGGTGTGTGTGACTGAGAAAAACAGCGCTGACCAGATTGCCGCATAATAAAATCCTCTGGTCTCCCGGTACCTCTGATAGAGCACTCCGCGGAACATAAATTCCTCTGCAATCGGAATTGCAAATCCAAATACAATAATCTGGACCACAAAATCTGATGAATACATATTCTGTGCTGTCTGAACATACTCCGGATCGACCAAAACAGCCTGTGCCATAACGGACAGACATGTAGCACCAATACTTCCAATCACTCCCATCACAAGAAGTGACCAGTAATTCTTCAGTGGCTTTTGAACTCCCATCCGCTGTGTCCCTGCAATCTGCTCTTTCTTTCGATCGATAACAAACAACGTAACTGTCAGAAACAACGTCGCTGCTGCAGCAATCCCTGCAATTGCAACCTGACCTCCTATGATTTTATCAAACGCAGGACTTAATACTTCATAGTACTTATTCATCATTTCCTGATAATTAAGAACTTCTCCACTTTGTGTCATCCTGGAAGATGCTTCCCCCATAAAAGGAAGAATGATTATAAACTCAATCACAAATTCCATCACCAGCTGGATTCCCCAGAATCCAAGTAAAGGACCGGCAGCTCTCCAGAAGGAGCGTCTCGGATCATTTTTCATAAGACAATTCCTCCGCTATCTTCTGAATCCACTCTCTGATCTTTCCGGCTTCACCTTTTACAGTTCCCTGAACCATCTCCGGCTTTCCGCCTCCCCGTCCTTCGAATGCAGCATTTAACATTTTGGAAAATGCACGAAGATCCTGGGTTCTGCTTCCGATCACATAACGGTATCCCGCTGCATCATTTCCATAAAACACAGCACAAAGAATTCTTTCTTTTTCAAGCACTTCATTCACATACTGACGCATGGCATCCGCACTGATATCCTCTGAAAACATACAGACCGTTTTTTCTTCTTCCGGAACAGACTGCGCCCAGACGTGTACAAGCTGGCGTTCTTTCTCCACCAGTGTCCGTTTCAGAGAATCCAGCTCTTCTTTCAAGTGTCCCACTGCCTCTGCTGTCTCATATTCTTTCGCACAGAGCAACGCTGAAATTTTCCTGTTCTGTTCCTGCTTCTTCTCATAATCTGTAAGTGCACGGCTTCCACAGAGCATTGTTACACGAACGCCGCCTTTGTATCGCTGCATATTAACAAGCTTGATCATACCGATCTCTCCTGTGCGTTCAACATGCGGCGCACAGCACGCACAGATATCATATCCCGGAACCGATACGATACGAACCTGTCCCTCAATCTCAATCTTACTGCGGTAATCCAGTTCTTCCAGCTCTTCTTTGGATGGGTAGGACACTTCGATTGTCAGATTCTTCCACACTGCACGGTTTGCTTCAAGTTCAATCTCCTGCAGTGCTTCTTTTGATATCTCTCCATCAAAATCCATCGTACAATCTTCTGTTCCAAGATGAAATCCGACATTGTTGAAACCGTATCTTGCATGCACGATTCCGGAAACAATATGCTCCCCGGTGTGCTGCTGCATCTTCATAAATCTGGTCTCCCAGTCGATCTCGCCTTCAACAATCTCTCCTGCTTCAAACGGCTGATCTGTAATATGCAGAATTCTTCCATTCTTTTCCCGGACATCAGATACCTTCGCATCCTTCAGTTTTCCTGTATCTGCATACTGTCCGCCGCCTTCCGGAAAGAATGCTGTACGGTCAATTTCTATCGCATAGCATCCTTCCTTTTTCTCATACGGCTCACATTCCAGAACCATTGCAGTAAATTTTGAAAGATGGCTGTCATTGTAAAACAGTTTTTCTGTTCTTGTACCATCCATCAATCCATTTTCTGTCATAATTCGTATTACATCCTTTCCGGAGCTGTAAATCCAAGAAGGTCAATGCAGGTCTCAAGTACTTTTTTCGCAAGTGTAAGAAGTGCAAGATAACCTTTCTTCTTCTCTTCGTCTTCTTCTGCAAGAATCTTTGTCTCATGATAGAACTTATTAAAGTCGTTCGCAAGATCATAGATATATGCACACAACTTATGAGGAGCTGTCTCTTTATATACATTATCGATCACTTCATTGAATTTCACTACCTGAAGCATCAGAGACTTCTCTGCATCATTCTCAGCCGGTCTGATCGTTCCGTCAAGGACTCCGCCATTCTCAGCATATTTCTTGAGGATAGACTTAATTCTAACGATTGTATAAAGAATATACGGTCCTGTATTTCCCTCAAAGGAAGTAAATCTGTCAACATCAAAGATATAATCCTTAGAAGCCTGGTTAGAAAGATCTCCGTACTTGATCGCTGCAAGTCCAACTTCTTCTGCTGTACGTCTTGCATCTTCTTCCTCTACTGTACGGTTGTCCATGATCTTCTTATACATCTCATCATCAATCTCACGGATCAGATTCTCAAGACGCATAACACCGCCTTCTCTTGTCTTAAACGGCTTACCATCTTTTCCGTTCATTGTACCAAATCCAAGGAATGTAAGTTCTGTCTCCGGTTTTACAATTCCTGTCTTCTTCGCACAACGGAATACCTGCACAAAATGCAGTTCCTGACGCTTATCAACAACATAGATCACCTGATCTGGATCATACAGTTTCTCACGTTCTACCAGTGTAGCAAGATCTGTTGTATCATACAGCGCAGCTCCGTCAGATTTCAGAATCATACACGGAGGAATCTCTTTCTTATCTGTCTCTTCTGCAACGTCTACTACAAGCGCACCCTCATCATAATGTGCGAATCCTTTCTCCTTAAGCATCTCAACCATATCAGGAATATATGCCTGGGCATCTGCTTCACCTTTCCAAAGATCAAAATCTACACTCAGTCGCTCGTAGTTCTTCTTCAAGTCAGTTACAGACACATTCATGATATGTTTCCAGATTGCACGATATCCTTTATATCCATTCTGTAACAGATAAGTTGCATGAAGTGCTTCTTCTCTATAATCGTCGTGCTCTTTTGCATAAGCACTTGCTGTAGGATAAATCTCTTCCAGTTCACTGATCGTAAATGGTGCTTCTTCCGGATATTCTCCTTCAAAACTCTCATCAAAATACGGGAGTTCCGGTTTACGTTTTTTCAGCTCTGTGATGATTAGGCCCATCTGATATCCCCAGTCTCCCAGATGGATATCTCCTGTTACATCATTTCCTTTAAAACGGATAATACGTTTAATGCTCTCTCCGATAATCGCAGAACGAAGATGTCCGACATGCAACGGTTTTGCCACGTTCGGTCCGCCGTAATCAATAATAACTTTTTTCGGATTCTTTTCTTTTTCAACACCAAGATTCTCATCTGCTGCCATCTCATTCAAATACTCTGCAACAACTTCCGGTGCCAGCTTCAGGTTGATAAATCCCGGATTCACCGCTTCTGCTGATGCAAAATACTTGCTATCTGCAAGTTCTTCCACAACTGCATTCGCAATCATGATTGGAGCCTTCTTATATTTCTTCGCACCTGCCATTGCACCATTACACTGATATTCACAGAGATCCGGGCGGTTGGAAAGCGTAACTCTTGCAAGCTCTTCATCATATCCTGCTGCTTTGAACGCTTCTTTCATTTCTATTGTGATCATTTCCAGTAATGTCTTCAAAGTTTCACACTCCTCTTTACTTTTCGTTTGTCTTTTCTGCCTGACGGCAATTTTATTAAAACAAGTCTGCCTCACAACTTTTCTGGAGACAAACAGCCACTATCTATTCTATCATGTATCCTGCGGAACAGCAAGCGTTACTGTAAACAGAGATTAACAGAGATTAAGTGCAAAGATAATGAAACCAGTCGCAAAACTGATTGACATAAAAATATCGAATACTTATAATGTAACCAAAACTTTACACATACTGTTACCTGTATGATGTAACATCAGACAGAAAGGATACCCAACAATGTTAAAATTAGGTTCACACGTTGGCATGAGTGGAAAAGAAATGCTTCTTGGTTCTGCGAAAGAAGCCGTTTCTTACGGTGCCAATACATTTATGTTTTATACCGGAGCCCCACAGAATACCCGCCGAAAAGAAATCAGTGAATTGAATATCGAACCAGCATGGAAATATATGAAAGAACACGGAATTGATGAAATTGTCGTTCATGCACCTTATATCATCAACCTCGGTAATTCAGTAAAACCAGAGACGTTCTCTCTTGCCGTAGAATTTCTGGCAAAAGAAATCGACCGCACGATTGCCTGCAGAAGCCACACTCTGATCCTTCATCCGGGTGCTCATGTAGGTGCCGGTGTCGAAATCGGAACTGCACAGATCATCAAAGGACTTAATGAAGTTCTCACTGCTGAGACTGACTGCTGTATTGCCCTTGAAACAATGGCCGGAAAGGGATCAGAAATCGGACGGAATTTTGAAGAACTTGCCCGGATTTATGATGGAGTTGTCCAGAATGATAAATTGAGAGTCTGCTTTGACACTTGTCATACAAGCGACAGCGGATATGATATCATCCATCATTTTGATGATGTTATGGAGTCTTTTGACCGTCTGCTTGGAAAAGATCAGATTGCAGTCTTCCACATCAATGACAGTAAAAATATTCCAGGAGCCGCGAAAGACCGGCATGAAAATATCGGCTTTGGAGAAATCGGTTTTGATGCAATTTCTACAATTGTCCATCACCCGGATTTCGAATCTGTACCGAAGATCCTTGAGACTCCTTATATTCCTTCTGTAACAAAAGCAAAGAAATCTTATGCCCCTTATAAGTATGAGATTGAAATGCTAAGAAACAACCGGTTTGATCCTGAAATGAAAGACCACATCCTTGCAGATTGTGAATAAAAAACTATATGAAAAAATCCTGTTATTATCAGCCATCTGAATGCGCTGAAATAACAGGACTTTTTTATCCTATAGCGTCTGAGCGGAGTCGAACCGCCGCACATGCCTCCGGAGGGCATCGCTCTATCCACTGAGCT
>ERZ834433.638-NODE-638-length-38336-cov-7.135890_pt1 | contig 38336 bp, 31 predicted proteins | sample MGYA00519948_ERZ834433 | MGnify/ENA primary metagenome ERZ834433 (study PRJEB31850, sample SAMEA3708752) | human gut metagenome | biome: human gut; feature: human-associated habitat; material: faeces | place: China | collected 2014 ...
TTCGTGAAGAACGCTTATGATGCGACCAAAGGCGAAAAAGACGAAACGCTGGATGTTGAAATCTGCATGATGCTGAAAGCACAGAACCGTGTGTTCCGCATCGAGAAGCATGTGCACAACTATCCGCATTGTTGGCGTACGGACAAGCCTGTGTTGTACTATCCGCTGGATAGCTGGTTTATCCGCACGACCGCTTGCCGCGAACGGATGATTGAACTGAACAATACGATCAACTGGAAACCGCAGAGCACCGGCACGGGACGTTTCGGCAAATGGTTGGAAAACCTTCAGGACTGGAACCTGAGCCGTAGTCGCTACTGGGGAACGCCGTTGCCTATCTGGCGTACCGAAGACGGGGCGGAAGAAATCTGCATCGGTTCGGTTGAAGAACTGTACAATGAAATTGAGAAATCCGTAAAAGCCGGGCTGATGGAGTCCAACCCGTATAAGGAATTGAAATTCCAGCCGGGCGAATATACGAAGGAGAACTACGAAAAGATCGACCTGCACCGTCCGTATGTGGATGATGTGATTCTGGTTTCCGAAAGCGGTAAGCCGATGAAGCGCGAGACCGACCTGATCGACGTATGGTTCGATTCCGGCGCGATGCCTTATGCTCAGATTCATTATCCGTTCGAGAACAAGGAAATCTTCGACGACCGCAAGGTTTATCCGGCCGATTTCATCGCCGAAGGCGTCGACCAAACACGCGGATGGTTCTTCACTTTGCATGCGATTGCTACGATGGTATTCGACAGCGTTTCGTATAAAGCTGTCGTTTCGAACGGATTGGTATTGGACAAGAATGGCAACAAAATGTCCAAACGTCTGGGTAATGCCGTCGATCCGTTCGCCACGATTGAGCAGTACGGTTCCGATCCTTTGCGCTGGTACATGATTACGAACGCCTCTCCGTGGGATAACATCAAGTTTGATATCGACGGTATCGAAGAAGTTCGCCGCAAGTTCTTCGGTACATTATATAATACATATTCGTTCTTCGCCTTGTATGCGAATGTGGACGGTTTCGATTATTCCGAACCGGATGTGGATTGGAAAGAACGTCCCGAAATCGACCGTTGGATTCTGTCGTTGCTGAATTCGTTGGTAAAGGATGTGGATGGATTCCTGGATACATACGAACCGACCCGTGCCGGACGTGCGATCTCTGATTTCGTAAACGATAACCTGAGTAACTGGTATGTGCGCCTGAACCGCCGCCGTTTCTGGGGTGGAGGTATGACGACCGACAAGTTGTCCGCTTACCAGACTTTGTACACTTGTCTGGAAACGGTCGCCAAGTTGATGGCTCCGATCGCGCCGTTCTATGCAGACCGGTTGTTCTGTGACCTGATCGCCGCTACCGGACGCGAAAAGGTTGAATCTGTCCACCTGTCCGAATTCCCGGTTTGCAATGAGGCAATGATCGACAAGGACCTGGAAGAACGTATGCAGATGGCTCAGGATGTGTCTTCTATGGTGCTGGCTTTGCGCCGTAAGGTGAACATCAAGGTGCGTCAGCCGCTTCAAACCATCATGGTCCCGGTTGTGGATGCCCACCAGCAGGAAAGCATCGAAGCCGTGAAAGCGCTGATCTTGAACGAGGTCAATGTGAAGGAACTGAAGTTTGTCGATAATGCCGCCGGTATTTTGGTGAAGAAGATCAAGCCGGACTTCAAGAAGCTGGGTCCGCGTTACGGCAAGATCATGAAGGCATTGGCCGCCGCTATCCAGGCGATGAGCCAGGACGAAATCAATGCGTTCGAGAAAGCCGGAACATTCACGCTGACCTTCGAAGGACAGGAGGCGATGATCGAACGTGCAGACGTCGAAATCATCTCCGAAGACATACCGGGCTGGTTGGTTGCGAACGAAGGCCGCTTGACGGTGGCGCTGGATATCACCGTGACGGAAAACCTCCGCAAGGAAGGGCTGGCGCGTGAGTTGGTAAACCGTATCCAGAACCTGCGTAAGAGCAGCGGTTACGACATTACTGACAAAATATCCGTCACTGTCCTTTCGAACGATGGGATGGACGAGGCGATCAAGGACTTCAATTCCTATATCGCAAACCAGGTGTTGGCTGTATCAGTGGAAATTACGGATGTGATCAGCGACGCGACCGAGATGGATTTCGAAGACTTCAAGCTTTCGGTCCGGATCGAAAAAGCATAAATATTCAATGAATAATGAATAATTAATAATGAACAATGGAAGAATTGCTTATATTTGTGGGCAAGAGAAAAGGAAATCTTTCTCATTGTTGAATTATTCATTATTCATTCTTGATTGTTAATTATTAATTTAAATGAACCATGGCAGAAAAGACAAGATATTCGGATGCCGAACTCGAGGAGTTCCGCGCCATAATATTGGAAAAGCTGGAAAAGGCGAAAAAAGATTATGACCTGTTGAGATCCGGTGTCACCAATTCTGACGGCAATGATGTCGCCGATACATCTCCTACGTTTAAAGTATTGGAGGAAGGTGCTGCGACTTTATCGAAGGAAGAGGCCGGTCGTTTGGCACAACGCCAGATGAAGTTTATCCAGAACTTGCAGGCGGCATTGATCCGGATTGAGAATAAGACATACGGTATTTGCCGCGAGACCGGTAAATTGATCCCGAAAGAAAGATTACGTGCAGTACCTCACGCTACGTTGAGTATCGAAGCTAAACAGGGAGGTGCCAAGTAAATGAGATATTCCAAAGGTTGGGGAGCAGCGTTGATTGTGATGCTGCTCCTTATTCTTGACCAGGCTCTTAAAATATGGATTAAAACTCACATGCAGCTGCATGAGAGTATCGAAATTACTCCGTGGTTTTATTTGTACTTCACCGAGAATCCGGGAATGGCTTTCGGGATAGAAGTGATCGGTAAGTTGTTTTTATCGGTATTCCGTATTATAGCTGTCGGCTTTATCGGTTATTACCTGTATAAGCTGGTGAAACAGAATTATGCCTTTGGCTTTATCGCCTGTATCTCGTTGATCTTTGCAGGGGCTATTGGGAACATCATCGACTCTATATTCTATGGGGTGGTGTTCGATCATAGTTTTGGACAGGTAGCCTCATTTATGCCGGAGGGTGGAGGCTATGCCAGTTGGTTGCACGGGAAAGTGGTCGATATGTTCTATTTTCCTTTGATACAGACGGTGTTGCCCGAATGGATTCCGGTGTGGGGAGGAGAGGAGTTCATCTTTTTCCGTCCGATCTTTAACTTGGCCGATTCGGCGATTTGCGTAGGCGTCTTTTTGTTGTTGCTGTTCTACCGTCATACATTGTCGACAAGTCTCTCAAAAGAAAAATAAAAGAATTGATGCGGAACAGGCTGCATAGATATAGATATAATGTCGTTTTGTTGCTGGCAACCTGGTTGGTTGCCTGTAGCAAAGTACCGGATGACATTCTTTCGGAAAAGAAAATGCAAGCTGTACAGGTGGATATGCAATTGGCAGAAGCTATGATTAACTTGGACAGCAAGGCGTTTTCCGATAATGCCCGTAAGGAGGCTCTATATCAGTCCATCTTCCGCAAATACGATATCACACAAGCCGAGTACGACAGTTCGCTCATTTGGTATGGACGGCATCTGGATATTTATATGAAGGTGTATGACCGTGTGCTGGCCGATTTGAATAAACGGCAGAAAGCGTTAGGCGACGTACAGGCTTTGGCTGCACCTGTTTCCAAACAGGATTCGGTGGATATCTGGCCTCGTCGCACCTCTTTAAGATTGGAGCCCGATGCTCTGTTTAACGGTGTGACGTTCGACATCAAACCGGAAACGAACTATTCGTCCGGCAGCACGTTTGTGTTGGGGATGAATGTCTGGGGTATCAATAAAGGGATGGTCTATAAACCGGAAATACGCATAAGTGCTGATCAGGGCGATACGATCGTGACTGTCAATGACAAGGTGCTTCGTGATGGTTATCATGAAACCGTTTTGAAGACAGTTCCGACTAAACAGGTCAAACGTGTGTACGGTTATATCTTTATGAACAATGCCGATTCTTCCTACTACAAAGTTTATTTGGACAGCTTGAACCTTATGAAATATAATTACGGTCGTCTGACCGATATGGCAAAAGATTCGTCTGCCGTAAAAATATCCACAGCGGAATAAAAAGTGTTATGCGCCGGATCGCTTCCCATTATATCTATTGGAGACAGTTCTACCGGCTGCACTATGTCGAGTTGAATGATAACGGCGTATTGGCCGGAATTTTCCCTTTGGAAGGGGAAATTGCGGGTACGGAGTTCTATGACGGCATCTTGATCCTTGTACCTATTCCCGCGCTTGACGCAGGGGTGCAGGAGAACAAGCGGTGTCATCAGGATTCTTATTCTGACACATCTTTTGTAATTCCGAGTCAAGCGCGGGAACAGGGCACTTTTGACATGCTGCCGGGAGAACAGTTGGCAGATGCCTTGGAACGTCAAGGTTTTACAGGTATTGCTGAAGCGGGTTCGCCTGTTTGTGTACTGTTATTGGGCGGCATTCCCCTGGCAACGGCGAAATTCGGCGCAGATGACAGCCGTAGCGATGGCTACATTCAAAGACTCTGATGTTTCTCTTTCGGGTGGAAAGCTTGGAATATAAAGTTTTTGATTAATCAACTTTTCTATTTGCGGACGTATTCCGTTCCCTTCGTTCCCCATCACGATGATTCCGTTTGCCGACAATTCCTTTGTGTACATGTTTTCTCCGTCGAGGAATGTACCGAACAACGGAATTTGTCTTGCCGCCTGGGCTTTCAGGTAGTCTTCCAGTTCCGTGTAATGGACTTTTACATGTGCCAGTGCGCCCATTGTGGCCTGCACAGTCTTCGGACTGAAGACATCTGCGGTGTCGGGGCTGCAAACGATATGTTCGATGCCGAACCAGTCGGCAAGGCGTATGATGGTTCCGAGATTTCCAGGGTCCTGTATGCCGTCTAAAGCTAAAACGAGCGAGGTAGAAGGATCGGCTTCGTCGAGCGACCAGTCCGGGCGCTTGAACACGGCAAGTACATCCTGCGGGTTTTTCAAGAAACTGGCTTTACGGATGTCATCCCCTTCCGCTTCCAATAGTTCTTTCGCCGGAATGTTTCCCTGCATCGCCATCCAGGATGGTTTGGCGAGAATCAGTTCGCATTCGAAAGCAAACATCATGTCGGCAACCAGTTTGTTTCCTTCGGCAACGAATGCATTCAGTTCGTTCCGATATTTCTTCATTTCCAATGAATGGATGTACTTTACTTTCCCCTTGCTTAGCATCTTTACTCTTTTTATGCGGCAAAGGTAATTGGTTTTTACGATTTATGATTTATGATTTGTGATTTATGTGTCGTTGATAAATCATAAATCATAAATCATAAACCACATTTTATTTTTACATTTGCGTGCGTAAAAACTTGAATGATGAAGGGAATCCAAACACTATATTTCATTTGTTTCCTATTGTTGTTAATCTCCTGTAGCTCGACAAAATATGTAGGCGAAGGAGAATACCTGTTGGACAAAGTGGAGATTGTGTCGGATGGCAAGACTTATAAAAACAGCGATTTGAAGCCTTATTTGCGCCAGCAACCCAACTTTAAAGCATTCGGGCTGATGAAATGGCAGTTGTTTGTGTACGATTGGTCGGGCCGGAACGAGAAGAAATGGATCAATAAACAGCTTCGCCGGATGGGAGAGGCTCCCGTCATTCTGGATACGACGCTGGTAACGCAGTCGGTTGACGAGTTGAAACGTTTCTTTATCAATAAAGGATATATGAATGCCGAAGTCTCGGCTTCTATTGATACTTCACGAGTCAAAAAGGCTGTCGTGACCTATAGGATCGTCCCTAACACTCCTTACCGGATTCATAATTATTCGATGGATTTGAGCGATCCTAAGATCGATAGCATTGCTAAGCTCAAACCGCCTCACCGTTCCGTGCTGGCTTCGGCTTTTCGTACTTATTCCGACGATTATACTTCTCTGATAAAAGACAGTGCCTTGTTTGACCGCGATGTGCTGGACAAGGAGAGGCAACGCATTACGACTTTGCTTCGTCGGCGTGGTTATTATGCTTTCAACCGGGATTACCTGTCTTATATTGCCGATAGCTCTTTGAATCGGAATATCGTAGATTTGGATATGCTTCTGAAACCGTACCGTTTGCAGAAGCCTGACGGGACGGTGGTCGACACGTTACATCGTCAGTATTACATTAAAGACGTTTCGATTGTGACCGATTATGACCCGTTGACGTTAGAGGAAAACAACGCTATGCCTTACGATACGGTTCGAACTGACGGTATTGATATCCTATACGGCAAGAACGGCAGAAGTATCCGTCCGGGAGTCTTGCGCAAGAGCAATTATATCATGCCGGGACGCTTGTATAACGAGCGGACGGTGGAGCAGACCTATTCTTCGTTTGCCACGCTGCGTGCTTTGCGTAATGTAAATATCCGTTTTTCGGAGGTCGAAGAGAACGACACGATGAAGCTTAATTGTACGATCTTGACTTCTCCCGCAAAACTGCAAGGTTTTGGGGTCGATCTGGAAGGGACGAATTCGGCAGGGGATTTTGGATTTGCTTCCAGTTTGAGTTATCAGCACCGAAACTTGTTCAAGGGCTCGGAGGTTTTTTCTGCTAAAGTACGCGGTGCATACGAGGCGTTGACCGGCAGCCAGTCGGAAGGAAACAACTTTTGGGAATTCGGTGCGGAAGCATCTGTTTTGTTTCCCCGTTTCCTGTTCCCCTTCTTGCATGAAAATTTCCGTCGTAAGATTCGTGCAACGACCGAACTGAAGGTGAACTACAGCATACAAACACGTCCGGAATTCAAAAGAGCCATCGTCTCTGCAGGATGGAATTATATCTGGCAGGAGCGGAGCAATATGCAGGCGCGCCATGTGTTCAAGTTGTTGGACATTGACTATGTGCACTTGCCGAAGATAAGTCAGTCGTTTAAAGATTCGTTGCCTGAATCTACTTTGCTTTACAATTTTACCGACCAGTTTATTGTCGGTTCCGGTTATACCTATTCTTTTAATAATTATGATCCTCAGAATCGTTTGAGGAATACGCATTCCGTTCGCTTCTCCTTCGAGATGGCAGGCAACTTGCTGTATGGGCTTTCCCGTCTGACTGGTGCGGATAAGGATGACGAAGGGCGCTATAAATTGTTTGGGATTAATTATGCCCAGTTTGTGAAAGGGGATATAGATTTCAGTAAAAGTATCGTGTTGGACAATCGTAACAAGTTGGCTTTCCACATTGGTATCGGAGTCGGTTATCCGTATGGTAACTCGAAGATGCTACCGTTCGAACGCAGCTATTTCTCTGGAGGTGCAAATAGTGTCCGCGGTTGGTCCGTACGTTCGCTCGGTCCCGGTAGCATGCCGCTCGATTCGGTCAAGTCCTTTGCCCAGCAGATCGGTGATATCCGTCTGGATCTGAATTTGGAATACCGAACGAAACTATTTTGGAAATTCGAGATGGCGGCCTTTATTGATGCCGGTAATATTTGGACTTTCCATAAGGATGAGAGCCGTCCGAACGGTAACTTCGATTTTTCCCGTTTCTACAAAGAGATTGCCGTCTCTTATGGATTAGGTCTCCGCCTCGATTTCGATTTCTTCCTGATCCGTTTCGATACCGGTATGAAAGCCTATAACCCGCAGGAAAGTGGCAGAAGGAAATGGGCTATCCTGCATCCGAACTTTGGCAGTAACTTCGCGTGGCATTTTGCGGTGGGATATCCGTTCTGATTTTATTTCCTTCTTTATGTAGTTCGACTACATATGAATTTAGGAGGAAAAATAACAAAAATATTTGCTTGTTAAAATAATATTACTACCTTTGCACCGCAAATAAGGATGGTTCCGTAGCTCAGCTGGATAGAGCAACGCCCTTCTAAGGCGTGGGTCGAGCGTTCGAATCGCTCCGGAATCACATGATTTGAAAAAAATACCTGGTAGATTAAACATTTACCGGGTATTTTTTTGTATACTCAGTTGTGTTTTGTATGGATTACTTTTTACCGGACATATGTCTCGCACAGGCAATGGCAGTGAAAACTGTTTCGTAGAGATTTAAGTTATTGAACAATCGGTCAGGTCGATACCTAGTCAAATAAGGTGATAGAAAATAGCCGTTTGCGGGTTGAAACGGAACGATTATCCCTGTTAAGATGTTTTTCTTGATCAAATCTGCTATAATTATATATCTATTGCTTATATTTACAACCTTTTTGATAGATAAGCTTGTCGATAAATATATTGACTTGTAACGTCTGAACAATATCTATTTATTTATTCCAAATACAAAAATGTATTTTTTGCACTGAAGAAGAAATGAGAAAATGGCGTATTGAAGACTCAGAAGAACTCTACAACATCACAGGTTGGGGGACTTCGTACTTTGGTATCAATGACAAAGGTCATGTAGTGGTAACTCCTCGTAAAGACGGCGCCGGTGTAGATCTGAGAGAGCTGGTCGACGAACTGCAATTACGGGATGTGGAGGCTCCTGTACTGATCCGTTTCCCAGATATTCTGGATAACCGTATTGAAAAGATCGCGAACTGTTTCAAGCAGGCTTCTGATGAATATGGTTATAAGGCGCAGAATTTCATTATCTATCCGATTAAAGTAAATCAGATGCGTCCGGTAGTGGAAGAGATTATCGGTCATGGCAAGAAGTTCAACTTAGGGTTGGAAGCCGGTTCAAAGCCGGAACTCCATGCGGTGATTGCGGTCAATACAGATTCGGATTCTTTGATTATCTGCAACGGTTACAAGGATGAGAGTTATATCGAACTAGCTTTGCTGGCACAGAAAATGGGTAAACGCATTTTTCTGGTTGTCGAAAAGATCAACGAACTGACTTTGATCGCCAAGATGGCCAAGCAGTTGAATGTCCGTCCGAATATCGGCATCCGTATTAAACTGGCATCTTCCGGCAGTGGTAAATGGGAAGAGAGCGGTGGCGATGCCAGCAAGTTCGGCTTGACGTCCAGCGAATTGCTGGAAGCACTTGATTTTCTGGAAAAGAAAGATTTGACAGATTGTCTGAAGCTGATTCATTTCCACATCGGCAGTCAGGTGACCAAGATACGCCGTATTAAAACGGCTTTGCGCGAAGCATCACAATTTTATGTACAACTGCATGCGATGGGCTTCAATATCGAGTTTGTGGATATTGGTGGCGGACTGGGAGTCGATTATGATGGTACTCGTTCTTCCAATAGCGAGAGCAGTGTCAATTATTCCATCCAGGAATATGTAAACGACTCTATTTCTACAATGGTCGATGCCAGTGACAAGAACGGTATCCCGCATCCGAACATCATAACGGAAAGCGGGCGTTCGTTGACTGCCCATCATTCCGTTTTGATATTTGAAGTGCTGGAAACAGCTACGCTTCCCGAAATGGATGAAGACTTCGAGGTGAGCGAATCTGATCACGAGCTTGTGCATGAACTGTATGAGATTTGGGATAAGCTGAACCAGAGCCGTATGCTGGAAGCCTGGCACGATGCGCAGCAGATACGTGAGGAAGCGTTGGATTTGTTCAGTCATGGTATTGTCGATTTGAAGACCCGTGCCCAAATCGAACGCTTGTATTGGTCTGTGACGCGCGAAATCAGCCAAATTGCTTCCGGGTTGAAACATGCACCGGATGAGTTTAGAAAGCTGGACAAACTATTGGCTGATAAGTATTTCTGTAATTTCTCGCTTTTCCAGTCCTTGCCTGACTCTTGGGCGATTGATCAGATTTTCCCGATCATGCCTATCCAGCGGTTGGATGAACGTCCGGACCGGACGGCGACTTTGCAGGACATAACCTGCGACTCGGATGGCAAGATTGCCAACTTTATTTCGACACGCAATGTTTCCCATGATCTACCGGTACATTCGCTGAAAGGAAAAGATGCTTATTATATCGGTGTCTTTCTGGTTGGGGCCTATCAGGAAATTCTGGGAGATATGCACAATCTTTTCGGTGATACGAATGCAGTGCATGTAACGGTAGATGAAAAAGGTTACAACATCGAGCAAGTCATCGACGGGGAAACGGTTGCCGAAGTGCTTGATTATGTCCAGTATAATCCTAAAAAGTTGGTGAGGACACTGGAAACTTGGGTGACTAAGTCTGTAAAGGAAGGTAAGATTTCGGTTGAAGAAGGTAAAGAGTTCCTTTCCAACTATCGTTCCGGCTTGTATGGATATACTTATTTAGAGTAATCCCAGTCGCTGAATTCAAAACTTAGTTGTTCCCAGCGGGCTTTCTCTTCGTTCTTCTCGTAAGGATTGGAGACCGAAAGCCCGATCAGGCGAATCGGGTGAGTCGTATATTCGATGTCTTTCAACAGTCCTTTGGCTAAAGGTAGTATTTCGGCTAAAGTCGTCAGTTCGTGGCTTTGGGTGATGCTTCTTGTCTTTTGGTTGAAATCATGGAATTTAATTTTTAAAGTAAGGGTATTTCCTTTGAAACCGGTTCGTTGCAGCCGTTCGATCAGTTCGGTCGCAACATGATATAATTCGATGATAACGGACGATTGCTGCGAAATGTCTTTTTCAAGCGTATGTTCACAGCCTACGGATTTGCGGATTCGGACGGCTTCGACAGGGCGTAAGTCTATCCCTCTTGAAAATTCATAATATAAAATTCCTGCTTTTCCGAATTGTCGGGTGAGCATTTCTTGTGAACAAGCTCTCAACTGTTCTCCGTTATGGATGCCTAATGAGTGCATCCGTTGGGCGGTGACCGGACCGATCCCCCAGAAGGATTCGATCGGCAGACGTTTGATGAATTCTTCCGCCTGGGACGGATGGATGGTGCACAGTCCGTCCGGCTTGCGGTAGTCAGAGGCGATTTTAGCCAAAAACTTATTATACGATACCCCAGCCGAGGCAATCAGATGCAGCTCCTCCCGGATTTTTTGCTTGATTGCTTTGGCTATGTCGACGGCAAGCGGGATGTTTTGTTTATTCTCGGTAACATCCAGAAACGCCTCGTCCAGTGAAAGTGGCTCGACAATGTCCGTATATTCGTGGAAGATTTCGTGTATCTGGCGGGACACCGCTTTATAGACATCCATCCGTCCGGAAACAAATGTGAGCTGAGGGCATAGGCGTTTAGCCCTTTGTGACGACATGGCGGAGCGTACGCCGAACTTCCGGGCTTCGTAGCTTGCTGCCGCTACGACACCCCGTTCCTCCGCGTGGCCGACTGCAAGCGGAATTCCGCGAAGTTCCGGATTATCCCGCTGTTCCACAGAAGCGTAGAATGCGTCCATGTCGATATGTATGATCTTCCGTTCCATTAAAATCCGTTCATCGGAACCAATACTGTCGGTATGAGTAACAGGAATCCGACTATTACCAGAAGCAATATGAATTTCCATGCCCAGCGAAACCATTTATCGTAGGGGATACGGCTGACACCCAGAACGGCGATCAACACTCCCGATGTCGGGGTGATCATATTGGTGAATCCGTCTCCGAACTGGAAGGCCATCACGGTCGCTTGCTTTGACAATCCGATCAAGTCGGAGAAAGGAGCCATGATCGGCATGGTCAGGGCTGCTTTGGCACTTCCGGAAGGAATGATCAGGTTGATCAAGGTCTGGATCACGTACATCATGCCGACGGTCGCCACTTGTCCGAGCCCTTCCATCCCTTTCGCCAGGTTGTAGAGAATGGTGTCGATGACAAGCCCTTCTTTCAGTATCACGATAATACCGCCTGCAAGGCCGACTACCAAAGCTGCGCTCATAATGTCCTTGCATCCGTCCAGAAACAGTTTGACCAGTTCGTTGGGAGTCCGGTTGTTGGCGATGCCGGCTGCCAGTCCGAGGGCGAAGAACAGGGTGGCTATCTCCATGATATACCAGCCATATCCCATCACTCCCGTTATCAGATAAAAAATCGTGAAGAAGAGGAGGTTCAGGATATAAAGATGGACTGTCTTGCGTAGGGCGAACAGGGAAGTCAAGATAAAAGCAGCTGTTAGAATGGGGAGGAGAGGCAGTCCTTTGATAACGCTGTTCCCGATTTGTAAAGTTGTTGCAGGATAATAAGCTGCGAAAATGATTTGTATGACTGCCAATGTGCCAAAACTGATCCAGGCGGTACGTGGTGTATGATAGCTTACATCCAGCGAGTTGTTATTGTGTAGGTCCCGCCAATACTGATCTTCTTCGTAGACTAACGAAGCTTTCGGGTTTTTCTTTACTTTAGCAGCATAACGCAGTATCCAGGAGAAACCGATCATATTGATGACAATCCAGCAAAATATCCGGTATTCGATTCCGGAAAAGAGCGGAATACCGGCCAGCCCTTGCGCAATGCCGATTGTAAATGGGTTCAGTATCGCACCGGCAAATCCTAATCCGGCGGCGACAAAGACCATGCAAACGCCTGTAATGGAGTCATACCCCATCGAGATCGCCATCGGGACAAGCACCAGGCAAAATGCGATGGTCTCTTCACTCATCCCGAAGACGGCCCCGAATATGCTGAATAGTAGCATGATGGATGTCAGTAAGAAATTCTCCACTCCGATCTTGCGCAGGAAACGGTTGTTCTCCATTTTACGGGCGCGGCCGAGGAAACTGACGGTTCCGATATCGAAAGCCTTACTGTCGTTGACGATCCAGAACGCCCCTCCGATAATCAGGATGAAGACGATGATATCTGCCTTGTCGACAAATCCTTTGTAAAAAGCCGAGAACACCTGCCAGGTTTGCGGAACATGTTCTACCGCTTCGTAGACAACCGTTTTTTCTCCGGCGGCATTGATACTCTCTTTGTATTGTCCGCCCGGAATGATCCAGGTGAGGGCGGCACAGAAAAGAATGATATAAAATATGATGGCGTATGTATGTGGAATCTGTCTCTTTTTCATAATCCGTTTTCGTTTTCTTCATCCGTTAATGGACCTATTTCGGGAAGGATGGCACGTGCCTCCCTGTCGCTGAGGGTGTCTACATCTTTCAGTTTGCGCTGGATCACGCGTGTGCGTGTCCCTAATACCTCTTCGATCTGTCCGCTGGCCGTCTGCAAGTTCTTCTGTGCTTTTTCCAGCATGCCACCTACCTTCTCGAATTCTTTCTTTACCGCCCCCAAGATGGTCCATACCTCGCCGGAGTGTTTCTGGATAGCGAGCGTGCGGAATCCCATTTGCAGGCTGTTCAGGATGGCGGCAAGCGTTGTCGGACCGGTGACGACCACTTTATAGTTGCGCTGTAGTTCTTCCAGCAGGGAAGAACGGCGTACGACCTCCGCATAGATTCCTTCGAAAGGCAGGAACATGATGCCGAAGTCGGTGGTGGCGGGGGGAGCCAGATACTTGTCGGAAATATCCTTTGCCATCTTTTTAATAGTTGTTTCCAATAGCTTTCCGGCTGCTTCTATAGCCTGTGTGTCGGCATGATCATATGCATCGAGCAGCTGTTCGTAGACGTCTTTGGGAAATTTTGCATCTATCGGCAGATAGACGAATTCGCGGACATCGTCACGCCCCGGAAGTTTGACGGCAAACTCCACGACGGCATCCGATCCTTTGCGGGTGTGCACATTCGCCTCGTATTGCTCCGGCGCCAGGATTTGTTCGAGAAGCATGCTTAATTGGATTTCCCCGATGTTGCCGCGTGTCTTCACATTGCTGAGGACACGTTTTAAACCACCTACGTCTTGTGCCAGCGTTTGCATTTCTCCAAGTCCTTTCTGTACGCTTTCCAGTTGTTCCGTCACAAGCCGGAATGATTGGCCGATCCGGTCATTCAGTGTCTTTTGCAATTTCTCGTCTACGGTCAGGCGGATTTCTTCCAACCGCTTTTCCGTATTGGCAACCAACAGGCGTTGTTGTTCGTCCAAGTTAGCGAACTTTTCGCGTTGCAAGGCATTGAAGGAAGTGATCCCCCGGTCGAAAGCATTCCGGAATTCGTTCATGGAGCGCGTCAGTTCTTCCCGGTTATCCCTGGCGACGATGCGGCCTTCTTCCCGGTTCAGACGAAAATCTTCCCGAAAGTTTTTTTCAATACGTTCAAATGAACGTTGCATTTCGTCGAGCAGCCGTTTCAATTCGCCTGCGATGTCCGAATGGTCTTTCCGGGGGCGGAAAAAGACCTGTAAAGCAATGATTACAACAAGTAAGCAAATAATCAACCCATCCATTTCTTTCTATTTTGGGTCAAAGATAGAAAAAGAGTTATCGAGAGCAGTAATTAAAAAGAGTTAAAAGGAAAAACATTATTCAGATTCCTTTGTTTAAGTTATACAAAGCAGCTTATATTTGTAAGCCGCTTTTGATAAAGAACATAAAATACAACAAAAGATGGCAAAGATAACATTTAAAGGTAATGAAGTCAATACGAACGGTTCATTGCCCGCAGTTGGAGCAGAGGCTCCTGATTTTAAGGGTGTAAAGAGCGATTTATCCGAATTGCATCTGAAAGATTTAAAAGGAAAGAAAGTCGTGATTAACGTGTTCCCAAGTTTGGACACTGCCGTGTGTGCCGCATCGGTAAGACGTTTTAATAAAGAAGCCGCTTCTCTTCCTAATACTGTGGTGCTTGCCGTATCAAAAGACTTGCCTTTTGCGCAAGGACGTTTCTGTACCACGGAAGGTATCGATAAAGTGATCCCACTTTCTGCATTCCGTTGTTCTTGTTTTGAAAACGGGTACGGGATGTTGATGGTCGATGGTCCGCTGAAGGGTTTGTTAGCCCGTGGCGTGATAGTTGTCGACGAAGCCGGTAAAGTTGTTTATGAGGAACTGGTTTCCGAAATAACGAACGAACCGAATTACGAAGCCGCAATCGCTTCGTTAAAAAACTAATAAAGTAGATTATTGTTTTTCATTGGTTAAAGTTAAGGGTTAGTGTAGAAGGCCGCCGGATGTGAATCCCGTGGCCTTCGTTTTTTATAATCCTGACCAGCTCATCGTTAATTTGGCAATTGTCTTATGGCTTAGTTTTGAAACAAAATCGGCGGAGGTATTGGTTTGGGTTACTATCATGGCTATGCATTCCCAATCTTTATCCGCTTACGACGCCTTTCAATCGAAGATTTGAGGAAAATAGAATATATGTACCAGTATCAAAGATATTAAAGTGGTTCACAGATTAACTTGTAACCGATTCCTCTTACGTTCAAGATCTTGATGCGAGAGTCTTTGTCCAATTTGTGGCGCAGCTTGGTGATGAAAACATGCAGGCTGCGTGCATTATAAAAGCTGTCGTCTCCCCATAGGCTCAGCAGAATGTCCTTGCTGTAGATCGGCTGGTTCTCGTTTTCGCATAGGCGTTTCAATATTTCGGATTCTTTGTAGGAGAGTTTGTCGCTTTCTCCGGCTATCAGCAAGGTCTGGACTTTCGGGTAGAAAGTGTAAAGCCCGATCTCGTAGAATTCGGTTCTTCCCTCCTCCTGTTTATATTTGATCAGGAGGGCTTTAGCGCGAACGACCAATTCACGCAGACTGAACGGTTTGCGAACATAGTCGTTGGCTCCTAATTCGAAGCCGAAGACGATGTCATCTGTTGAAGAACGGGCACTCAGGAAGAGTACAGGCACTTCTTTATTCTCCTTCCGTATCCGCCGGATCATTTCGAACCCGTCTATTTCCGGCATCATGACATCCGCGATAATCAGGTCGGGAGCATACTTGTAGAAACGATCGATCCCCTGCAGGCCGTTTCCTGCCGTTATGACTTGGAAGTCTTCTTCTTCCAGTGCATCTTTGATGATCATGGACAGGCTCGCTTCGTCTTCAACCAATAATATCGATTTCTTGTCTTTCATGTGTTTGCGGTAATGTGATTATGAAGCAACTTCCCTTTCCGGGCTGGCTTTCTACCCGGATCGTACCGTTGTGCATGTGTATCATTGTCTTGACATAAAACAGCCCGATGCCGTACCCTCTTACGGGAGGTCGCTTGCTGTTGGAAACCCGGTAGAATTTATCGAAGATATGTGCCAGGTGTTCTTCTTCTATTCCGATGCCGTTGTCGGTAATGCGGATGATGACCGAACCGTTGCGCTCTTCTGCCGTTATCTGGATGTGCGGACTATCACCGGAATATTTGATGGCATTGTCCAGAATGTTGCTCAAGATGTTGTAAAGATGTGTTCTGTCGGCTTCCAGTATAATCCTGTCCGGCATGGATTCCAGCCCGACATGAAAGGGTTTGGAGGATTTGATGCTCTGTTGTTCGACGATTTTATCGAGCAACCCGTTCAGGTCTACTCTTTCGTATTTAAGTTTGAAATCCTTTTTACGTTCCAGGCCGAGTGAAAGAATTTGCTCGACCATATTGCCGAGACGTAGCACTTCCTCGTGACAGATATGCAAGTATTTGTTTGTCTTTTCTTTGTTTCCGGTTATGTTGTAATGGATCATGGCTTCGATTGCTGCATAGGTGATTGCTATCGGGGTTTTCAATTCATGCGTGACATTGTGCGTAAAGTCATCTTTCAGTTGTTCCACTGTCTTTTGGTGGATCAGGAACCAGAACATATAAGCGAAAGAGAGGATCAGGATCAACAGGATCAGGAATGAAGAGAATAGGATGCCCGACATCATCCGGATCGTATCCCACCGGGTTGGTTCGGTATAAACCAGATAAGCCCTTTTATGATAGGTCGTGTATTCCCATTTGTGTAGGTCGTATTCTGTCTTGTCCAGGTCTGCCGGAACGGATGAGGCGATGATCGAACTGTCTTCCAGATTCCACATTTCGGTATGATGGCGAATATCCAGCCCCCTCTTTTGCAGGTGGGAGGACAGGATGCTGTCGAACTTTGCAAGGTCGACCGGTTTGACCGAATCGATCACTTCATGTAGAGCTTGCTGCATCTGTAAGCCTAACTCTCCTAACGACCTGAAATCGTTACCGACCTCCACTGCCGTGCTTTTTAGCATTTTACCCGCTTCGTTACGGAGTGTCTGGCTCCGGTATCGGGGATGATAGATATTCGTATCTAAAGGCTGCACGCTCAGTTCGGGAATAACCGAATCCTTGTCAGGAAACCGGGTACTGAGAGCCGCACCGCCTTTCGTATCGGCAATGGCGGATGTCTCTCTTTGCCTGTGCGTGACCCTGCTGAGGAAATCGGCCCGATTGAACAGTTCGATATGATCTGCATTTTTGATCGCCATCCGGATCTCTTCCTGGTTCTGCTTTTGCCGTGAGTGGTAGAGGCCGGTTATCCAGAATAGCTGATAGATGAAGAGGCCGGACAACGACAGGATGACCAGAACGATTACATATTTGAACGAAGATTTCATGTAAACAAATGTAGGGAAAGTTTATCTGATCCGGTTTATTTGGTAAGACTAAATAACATTCGTGCGGGGGGATGTTATATAGTCTTACCAAAAAGAGGCAAAGTTTGGAACTCTCGTTTCCGAATATAACCTTTACAAGAAAAAATAATACGATGAAGCATTTCTATCATTATTTGTTGACCGTTTTTCTGGCAGGGCAAGTACCTGGATGGGGGCAGAACGCAACGGAAAAGAAACACATCTTCGTGAACGACAGTATAACCGTAGATCTTCCGGAGGTGTTTGTAAAAGCGGAACGGCCGCTGGTGAAAGTGTCGGAAGGCAAGTTGCAGTACGACATTCCGAACCTGGTAAAAGATAAACCGGTCGATAACGCTTTTGATGTGATAGGCGAATTGCCCGGTATACAAAAAGATGGGGATAAGGTGTCGATTATCGGAACCCCTTCGACCTCGATCCTGATCAACGGACGCAAAAGTTCGATGACAGCGGAACAATTGGCTGGCTTATTGAAATCCACATCTTCATCCAAAGTAAAACAAATAGATGTGATGTATAGCACGCCTCCCCGGTTTGGCGTGAAAGGTGCATCCATCAATGTCGTAATAGAAAATGACAAATCTTTGAAAGACGTGCTGAAGGGGGAAATCTCTTTGACGGGTAAGCAAGGTTATTTCTTTTCTCCATCCGGTCAGGCGAACCTTTCGTATATCGGGAAGAATTACTCGGCTGATATCTCTTATTCGGCCGCTTATGATCATGGACGCCAGGAAGAGGAAATGATTGCCCGACCGACTGTAAACGATCGCCCGTACGATATTAGGCAGGATGACTGGTATAATAATGTAAGCCTTTCTCACAATATACGGGGAGCTTTCGATTTCGATTTGAAAAGTAAAGACCGCTTGTCACTTTCCTATACCGGCCGTTTTTACGACCCGGATAAAGTATCGAGAAGAGGCGCGTTGACCGAGTTTGTCGATATCCGGCGGGTAGAGACGGAGCTGGAATTGTCCGGCGCTTCGAATCTGCATAATGCCCGGATGGATTATATCGGTCATAAAGGGTTCAGAGCCGGGATGGATTATACTTTTTATAAGAATGACGACAAGCAACATTTGGTTAATGACTTTGAAAAAGAGGAAGAGCAGACAATCTCAACTCTGTCTTCCCAGCAGGTACAACGTGTTGATCTTTATATGAACGACAGTCGTAAATTGAAAAAAGAATGGATGTTGGATTACGGAGTAGATGCTTCTTTTTCCGATACCCGTAACGAGTCCGGTCAGTCGATCAATGGTGGGAATGCTCCTGAAGGAACTTTCCGCCTTAAACAAAAAGATTATTCAATGGGTGCTTTTGCCAGTTTTACGAAACAATTCGGGAAAAAGGTTTCATTGAATGCATCCCTTTCCTTGCAGTATTATAAAGCATCCGTCGATTCGGCAGGAAAGAAAAAGACATTATGGAACAGGGCCGGCCTTTTCCCTCAATTGAATTTTACTTACAAGGTGGCTCCGTCCGGTATGCTGATGTTTTCCTTTTCGAGTGATAAAACCTATCCGTCCTATTGGATGACTACTCCTACTACCTATTATATGAATGTCTACAGTTCTATAATCGGGAACCCGGACCTGAAGCCGCAGCTCTCTTATTCGATGCAACTGAATTATGTCCTGAAGAGCAAGTATGTATTCGGCTTATTTACAAATATACAGCCCGATAAAATACAACAGATGACGTACCAGCGCCACGATGAGTTGAGGTCCGTATTCCAGACAGTGAATATGGATATCTACAATATGTACGGAGCGGTCGCCGTCATCCCTTTCAGGCCTTTTGATTTTATGAGTTCCAGGCTGACGCTGATGGGCTGTGCCATTCATAACAAAGGGACGCTTTATGATGTCTTTTTCGACCGTAAAAAACTGTTTGGCCGGGCCGAATTGAACAATACCTTCTACCTGACCGAAGACCGGAACTTGTTGTTGGAGTTGCGGGGCTATTGTATATCTCCGGTCATACAGGGATTGTATGATGTCGATCTGATATACAACGTGTCGGCCGGTCTGACCTGGACATTCGCGAAAAAGAAGATGCGCCTGACGGTTCGGGGTAATGATTTGTTCGAGGGAGGCAATCCCGTTACCCGTGTGGATGAACAGGGGCAGAAAAGCCGCATGAAACTGTGGCAGGATAGCCGGAATGTGACACTGACATTACGGTATAGTTTCGGTGGCTACAAAGAGAAAAAGGCAAAAGAGGTAGACACTTCACGTTTGGGGACGGGGATTTGATATGCTTGCTGTCCAAATACCGGGATGAATCAACTGATGGCGGAAATGTTGGGAGGTATAGTAAATAAGTCTTGAAGAACAATTGTTTGTGTTATTATATTTTATACCTTTAGCGCTGACTTGCTAATGCTATCCTGTACCTCTTAGTTAGTTATCCTGTACACCCTGGTAAACCATCCTGTACATCTTGACCGATTATCCTGTACAGGCTGTTGTTACTGAGTGGTTACTAATAAGATATAGGATGGTAACCTTTGAGATAAATCGTGTTAATGTTAAATCTAATAGAAAGATAATAGTATGGCGGTAAGATACAAGCTGACAAAAATCAATGACAATATTACTGATAATAAGACGGTAAAGTATTCGGTAACGACGGTAAGCTATGACAATGTGAATTTGGATGCTTTAGCCGAGCAAATAGCCGGATCCAGTACATTTTCCTACGGCGAAGTGAAAGGACTTGTGGAAAATCTGACTATTCTGATTGCGGAAGCTCTGGAAGGCGGCAATACCGTGACGATCGACGGTTTGGGAACATTTTCCGTAACTGCCCGACCCAACCGTGAAGTGGAAGATCCGTTGAAAATCCGTGCCGAATCTATTAAGCTGAAAGGAATTGGCTTCAAACCCAGCCCGAAACTGAAGGAGAGGCTGAGAAGTATTGAGTTTACGAGGATGAAATAGGTTTTATACATAAAGTTTACGGGAAGTATTTGCCATTTGCAATCTTACCAGGTAATAATTTGTATAATAGTTTGTTATTCCATTGCAAATATCTTTTTGAGTTTGCAATGGAGTTTGTCATTAGTCATAAAACAAAAGTTGCACAAATGAGTCCGGATATGAAAATAACACAAGTGAAGAGTAATGGTAAGTCTTTGAAAAATATAGAGTTGCCAGATGTGATGACTGCGATAAGATCCGGCGAACAAGCCAGGGTGGTGAATGAACATCGGGGGATATTATCCTCTTCAATGCCTGGCGATCGGAACATTCATGCGACGGATATTCCTGTTTTGCTTTTTGCCGCCCGGTTCAGGAAAAAGGAAAGCAGGATAGAGTATCAGGTGTATAACGGGCTGGTGCTGATGGATGTCGGCAATCTGGCGGATAGGGAAGAGGCCGTGGAGGTGAAGCGACTCGCTTCCTTAGCCCCGCAGACAATGGCTGCCTTTGTCGGTTCGAGCGGGAAGAGCGTGAAAATACTGGTTCCTTTTGTGTTGCCCGACGGTTCCCTTCCGGAAAAGAGGGAGTTGGCCGAGTTGTTTCATGCGGTGGCCTACAGGCGTGCAGTGGCCTTTTATCAGGCTCATCTGCAACGTCATATAGAGATGGGGGAGGAGGCATCGTTGGAAAGAGGATGCCGCCATTCTTTTGATCCTGGTTTATATTATAATCCGTCGGCCACACCGTTGATTCAGGAGCAACCGATGCAGATGCCTGCCGAACCGACCTATCGGGAGGTGGTGGCCAAAGAGGAAGATCCGCTTTTGCGCATGATGCCCGGATATGACCGCAGTCGTATCGTTTCCCGTTTTTATAATGCCTGTATGTTGGACGCCCTCGAAAAGACGGGTGGCTTGGATGAAGGAAAAGAGGTCAGGCCTTTCCTGACAAGGTTGGCTGAAAATTGTTTTCGCTCCGGTATTCCGGAAGAGGATGTGGTTCGCTGGACAAAGATTAGCCGGAATCTCGAACTGTTTGAAGAGGAGATCCGGGAGACGGTTCACATGGTGTACCAACTGTCGAAGTGTTTCGGGAAGAAGCCGGTGATGCCTGCCGAGCAACTGCTTTCGATAAAGACGGACGAGTTTATGAAACGGCGGTATGAGTTCCGGCGGAATATGCTGGCAGGCGAAGTGGAGTTCCGGGCAAGAGGTTCGTACTATATCCATTTTGCCCCGGTTACCGAAACGGTTCTAAATAGCATCGGTCTGAATGCGCAGGCCGAAGGGCTGGCTCTTTGGGATCGCGATGTGAAGCGGTATGTTTATTCCGACAGGGTTCCGGTCTTTTATCCGTTGGAAGATTATCTGGAATATTTGCCGGAGTGGGACGGTAAGGATCATATACGTGCACTGGCCGATACGCTGCCGACCGCTAATGCCCAGTGGCGCAATCTGTTTTATATCTGGTTCCTGAGTATGACCGCCCACTGGTACAGGCGCGAGCATTTGCATGCAAACAGTTCGTTGCCTTTGCTGGTCGGTCCGCAGGGATGTGGCAAGTCCACCTGGTGTCGGAATTTGTTGCCGCCTTCGCTTCGTATGTATTATACGGATAGCATTGATTTCAGTAACAAACGGGATGCCGAACTGATGCTGACTCGTTTTGCCTTGATCAATATCGATGAATTCGATTCGGTCAGTTCCGCTTACCAGAGCTTTTTAAAGAATGTCTTGCAAAAGCCGGTTGTCAACGCTCGCCAGCCTTATAAGCGAAGTATTCAGGCATTGCACCGGTATGCCTCTTTTATCGCGACCTGCAACAATTACGATCTGTTGACCGATCCGACCGGAAGCCGGCGTTTTATCTGTATCGAGATATCCGGTACGATAGATAATTCAACGTCAATAAACTATGAACAGTTGTATGCCCAGGCAGTGGCTGCTTTAAAGAATGGCGAACGTTATTGGTTTACTTCCGAAGAGGAGTTCTCGACAACTCGTAACAATGAAGTATTCCAGCAACTGCCTGTCGAAGAACAGTTGTTTCTTCAGTACTTTCGTGCCGCCCGGCCGGGAGAGGAGAGTCTGGAATTATCCGCCATTGAAATTCTCCAGTATCTGCAAAGTGAAAGTGGCATTAAGTTGGGCAATAAACGGTTGACCTACTTCGGCCGCCTGCTCCAGAAGAATAAGATCCCTTCACGCCGCACGATGAAAGGAACTTGCTATTCGGTGGTGAAGGTGGGATAATGTAGGGTGGATAACAAATGTTATTGCAAATGAAAAAGAGTTTGCAATGAAGTAATAGATTGTTATATAGCTACTTATAGGTCGCTATTGCAAATGGCGAATGGATAGCAGAAAATTATTATATGAAATGATGAAAGAACAAGATTTTATAGCGCATGTCAGAGTAGAAGAGGATGCTTTCCGGATACAGACGGTGAAGGAACATTCAGTCGGTACGGCCACATTAAGCGAATCGTTTGCATCTGTTTTCGGGGCGGCGGCTTGGGGAAAGCAGAATGGCTGGTGGCATGATATGGGGAAATATACAAAGAATAGTTTTCAACCTTATATCCGTAACGCATCCGGCATGGCAGTGGAACAGAAAGTAGTGGATAAACCCGACCATTCCTCGGCTGGAGCGATTCTGGCGAGAGAAAAATTGCCGGGTTATTATCCTCCATTGGCTTATTGTATAGCCGGACATCATTCGGGATTGCTGGACTGGACTTCTTCCGGGGAGGCCAATTTGAATAGACGTCTGTCTAAAACAGATTGCTACCAGGAGATGCTGAAAGATGCACCGGAAGAGATGCAAGAGGTGGTTGCTTCGTTAGACCAGCCTTTGATTGATGATTTTGAGAAGGATATACATCAATGGATTCGCATGTTGTTCTCTTGCCTGGTTGATGCCGACTACTTGGATACGGAGCGGTTTATGCATCCGGAACAAGCAGCCAGGCGTGGGCAATATGATTCTATGGAAACGTTGAAGGATCGGTTTGATGTCTATATGGAATCGCTTACGGCAAATGCACCAGCATCTTTCATCAATGAGAAACGGGCGGCTATCCTGTCCCGTTGCCGGAAGATGGCCGAGAGCCTTCCCGGCTTTTTTAGCCTGACAGTTCCGACAGGTGGGGGAAAGACATTGGCGTCGATGGCTTGGGCACTCCTCCACGCCGTTCGTTACAAAAAAAAACGGATTATCATCGTTATTCCTTATACGAGTATTATTGTACAGACGGCTGCCGTGCTCCGGGATATTTTCGGAGCGGAGAATGTGGTGGAGCATCATAGTAATTTGCAACAGGATAGTAACGACGAACGGTCCCCTTCTTTGCTGGCAACGGAAAATTGGGATGCTCCGATCATTGTGACGACAAATGTGCAGTTCTTTGAATCGCTGTATGCTTGCCGCACTTCGCGATGCCGGAAATTGCATAATATCTGTAACTCTGTTGTTATTCTGGATGAGGCGCAGATGTTACCGGTTGAGTTTTTGCACCCCATACTGGATGTCTTGCAGAGCTTGCAAGCCTCTTTTAAAGCCAGTATTTTGTTTACTACGGCCACATTACCCGTTTTTTCCGGTCGGATCGGAACAGGACCGGGGGCTTTTGACGGACTGAAAACTCCCGTGACAGAAATTACTTCTGTGCATGATAATTTGTTTGAGGCTTTTAAACGGGTGGAGCTGCATTGGCCGGAACCAGGCACAACCACTAACTTCGATGAACTTGCCGACGAGCTGTCCGGGTATGATTGTGTGCTATGTATTGTAAATACCCGTAAGGACGCGCGCGAGCTTTACCGGCGGATGCCTGAAGGAACTTTACATTTGTCGCGTATGATGTGCTCCGCGCATATCATGGAAGTTATAAAATTGATCAAGCAGAAATTGAAGGACAATGAACCAGTCCGTGTGATAAGTACGCAGTTGGTTGAAGCCGGGGTAGATATTGATTTCCCTGTAGTATACCGTGCTTTTGCCGGTCTGGATTCAATCATACAGGCGGCAGGAAGATGTAACCGGGAAGGCAAATTGAATCATGTGGGTAAATTAGGTCAGGTTTTTGTCTTTAATTTGGAGAATACTCTTTTGCGTGGTTTGATGGGAAAGGGAGCGGCTGCTTTGCGGGAGATACTGTCTGTTTCCGATGGGAGCGACTTGTTTTCTCCGGAGTGTATGGCTCAATATTTCAGCTTATTCTATAGCAATTGTAACACCTTTGATAAGGCTAATATAAAAGGTCTGTTATATAAAGGTTTTGCAGAAATGCACTTTATGTTTGCAACTGCTGCAGAGAAGTTCCGGTTGATAGACGATAAAGACTCGGTATCCATCTTGGTCGGCTATGGTGATGGTGCAACCTTACTGGAGGAACTGAAGCGGATTGGCCCGGAATTTTGGTTGTTACGTAAGCTACAGCAGTATAGCGTATCCATTAGAAAATGGGATTTCGAACAGTTATGTAAACAGGGAACAGTGGGAGTGTATGCTGGGATTTTTATATTGGAAGATGGAAGGTGTTATGATGAACGGGCCGGATTGGTTTTGGACGGTGCTTGGGTAGAGGAACTACTGTTGATGTGATAGGTGTTACAGATTGAGTTGGTTATAATAGTGCGTTTGGATTGAAATGTGTCTGAATTACAACAATAACATTACCGTCGCATCCTTTACGGGTGCGACGGCTATGACACGTGTATCAACTTCTGGCCAATGCACGTACCTATATAAGGTACGACAGACTCCGAAGGACACGCGTACCGGTTGTCAACTGTTTCAATCCACGTACCTATATAAGGTACGACCAAGTATGACAGCTCTTTCAACGGCTCGTCCATTGTTTCAATCCACGTACCTATATAAGGTACGACCAACAACCGACTATATGTTATAAAACATATAACGGTTTCAATCCACGTACCTATATAAGGTACGACAAACGGTAAGACCGTCCTTTAAATTACCGTCAGTTTCAATCCACGTACCTATATAAGGTACGACTACCGCTATACTTAATAATAAGCGTTTTGACCTTGTTTCAATCCACGTACCTATATAAGGTACGACTTTCTTTCCCTGCATTATCCTGTCTATCCTTTACAGTTTCAATCCACGTACCTATATAAGGTACGACTTGCAAACTTATTACGCTACTGTTATCACTGTCAAGTTTCAATCCACGTACCTATATAAGGTACGACATAGCATTAGCTCCAAGTGTTTTATCCGTCTCAAGTTTCAATCCACGTACCTATATAAGGTACGACCATTTTTCAGGATCATCTTCTCCTGCCACAATAGTTTCAATCCACGTACCTATATAAGGTACGACCGCACCTCTTTTTATTACACTTACATACAATCCTGTTTCAATCCACGTACCTATATAAGGTACGACGGAACGGTTTTTTGTGTTTTATTCCTGTTTTATCAGTTTCAATCCACGTACCTATATAAGGTACGACAAGGCCTTGGATTTTGATCGTATCTACATCCGTGTTTCAATCCACGTACCTATATAAGGTACGACTTAAAGGGGTCACAAAACTCATCCGTATAGTATTGTTTCAATCCACGTACCTATATAAGGTACGACTAAATACCGGAGTAATGCGGCCTAAATCAGTCGTGTTTCAATCCACGTACCTATATAAGGTACGACCGTAGAGATGAGATTTTAGGCAATCCTTCTCTTGTTTCAATCCACGTACCTATATAAGGTACGACGACAGTGTTCTGCCTAAGTGGTTAACGTACCGTGTTTCAATCCACGTACCTATATAAGGTACGACATCAACAATAAAACAATTGAGGAGGCTTGACCATGTTTCAATCCACGTACCTATATAAGGTACGACCTTAGCGTATTGGATATCTTGATGTTCTATATTTGTTTCAATCCACGTACCTATATAAGGTACGACGACCTTAAGTATATCCTTAAAATGCGTAACAGGGTTTCAATCCACGTACCTATATAAGGTACGACGAGAAATAGGTAATTGAGCAGTACAATCAAAATGTTTCAATCCACGTACCTATATAAGGTACGACCGAGAAATAGGTAACTGCGCGGTACAATCAAAATGTTTCAATCCACGTACCTATATAAGGTACGACTCATGCCGATGATGTTTCCGATCCAAACTAAGATGTTTCAATCCACGTACCTATATAAGGTACGACCAAAAGTCAGATATTGAGCTTGTTAAGGGTAAGGTTTCAATCCACGTACCTATATAAGGTACGACTGAGCATAAGCTTCAGCCCATTTTTCACGCTTGGTTTCAATCCACGTACCTATATAAGGTACGACCTTTAAGGTATATAGGCTGATAACCAATGTGATCGTTTCAATCCACGTACCTATATAAGGTACGACTGAGTGGAGTTGTTGTTATTCTTTTGTACAGAGTTTCAATCCACGTACCTATATAAGGTACGACTTTCTTCCGTATTGACAAAGGATGTTTTCTTTAATGTTTCAATCCACGTACCTATATAAGGTACGACTGTGCTTTATAAAAATGGATGTATTGGAAAAGGGTTTCAATCCACGTACCTATATAAGGTACGACAAGATTGTGGATCTGGAAACAGCTATCACGATTAAGTTTCAATCCACGTACCTATATAAGGTACGACAATTACCGATATTAATGTTAGGCACAGTAGGAGGTTTCAATCCACGTACCTATATAAGGTACGACCAAGTTGATAGCGTTTAATTCTTCTACCAATTCGGTTTCAATCCACGTACCTATATAAGGTACGACATGCCAACGAGTGACATCGCCCGGAAGTTGCGGGTTTCAATCCACGTACCTATATAAGGTACGACAAAAGTAGATGATAATGAGGTCTCTTGGTTTTAGTTTCAATCCACGTACCTATATAAGGTACGACAGAGCCTAAAGACTGATAACGCCAATAACCGCGAGTTTCAATCCACGTACCTATATAAGGTACGACTGTTCAAATAATGTAAAAGTGTAACAAAAATCACGTTTCAATCCACGTACCTATATAAGGTACGACACTGGGTGGAGTTGTTATTGTTTTTCTGGACCGAGTTTCAATCCACGTACCTATATAAGGTACGACGGATATAAGCATTATAAATAGCCTCATAAGCACGTTTCAATCCACGTACCTATATAAGGTACGACCAATTAGCATAAAAGAGAGATTTCGGAGTAGTAGTTTCAATCCACGTACCTATATAAGGTACGACAGATTGACATGCTCATTAATATCGTTAATTTCGGTTTCAATCCACGTACCTATATAAGGTACGACTGCATTACAAATAATGCAAACATTTACAGTCTGTTATCAATGCATTTATGCGATAATAAACTTTTTGGATTTTTTATTGATGAAATAAAACTAATAGGAGTGTTTAATAGGCTAATAATCAATGATTGCGAAAACTCCAGCTTTTTGTTAATGCTTAATGTTCGCAAACAGTTATATTATAAGTTCATCTTCTACATTATAGGATGTGACGACACCTATGTATTCAACTCTTTTAGAATAATTATTTCCCAAGAAATAGAAACGAATACTATCTTTTTTATGATCGATGATATCCGATAGTTTTAATCTTAACTCGGTAAATTGAGCAGGCGAGACAGAGCATTCAAAAACGGAATTTTGGACGCGTTGGCCATAATTCAGGCATTGACGTGCTACCTGACGTAACCTGCGCTGTCCGTCGGAAGTCATCGTTTCTACGTCATATGTAACTAGAACATACATGAACTTACTTCATTAAAAAGACCGGATAATTATCTAAATCGTTTCTCAAAAAACGAGCTAAAAGCATCGCCTGAATATATGGGATCAGTCCTATCGGTACGGATTCATTTAAGTAGGGGTGGATTATTGTCTCTTTTTTTCTCTTCTGCCAAGCGAGTAAGACTCCCTTTCTGATATCTTCATCCATTACAATCCCGTTATCTCCGTGTTCGACAAAACCTTTACCGGATATCTGTTTACGATTAATTAAGGACAAAACCAACCTGTCTGCCAGGTAGGCTCGTAACTCTTCCATCATATCTAACGCTAAACTCGCTCTTCCTGGTCGATCGGTATGTAAAAAGCCTACGTATGGATCAAGTCCTACTGTTTCCAATGCAGACTGTACCTCATGATTCAGCAATGTGTAAACGAATGACAATAGAGCATTTACTTTGTCTTTGGGCGGTCTTCTGTTCCTCCCGTTAAAAGGAAAATCCTCACATTGCGATATGATCATCTGGTTAAATACAGAGAAATAAGTTGTAGCGGCTTCTCCCTCTATACCTCTTAATGTATCGGAGGACTCAGCAACTAAAGCCTGATTCTTTGATCTCTTTAACTTTTCAGATACGGATAAAAACAAGGATAGCTGTTTGTCGGAAGAAATGTGATCTCTTTTGAAACGATCGATAACCGTCCGGGAATTTGCTATCTTTCCTGCAATAAAAAGCCGACTGATTTCCAGTGATTTATTTGCATCGTCGGCAATCCTGTATTGTGTTCTTCGTAAAAGGACATTTCCTTTTGTCGGACCGGAGACTCTACCTTGAAACTGTCCATTAGCACTTAAAAAACATAATCCTACATTTCTTTCAGCACACATCTTCATTAATGCCGGAGAAGCACCTATATATCCGAATGTGACAATACCTTCTATATTTAAAACCGGAATTCTGAATATATCTTTTTCCTTAACCCTAATTACAACGTTTTCTCCATCTTTAGTTAAATAGGCTTCAGGAGTAGTTACATACAATGTGTTCAATAATTTTCTCATATTTTAATCGTATAACTGGGACAGGTAAGTATTCACTTTCGGTGTTTTTGTCAGTACTTTAGGCATACATACGTCACATAAAGAACATGACTTGCAATGCGCTTTGTATATTGCCGGCGGAAGAACTTTTTGCTCGTATAGCTTGTGCATTTGGACACATTTATTTTCAACCAGTTTCCGTAATTCTTCAGTAAACTGGACCTCTTCTCGGTGGCGAGTTTCCCCATAATACAAAAAGCCTTTTTCTATGCTGACGTTATACATCTCTTCCAGGCAAATCGCTTGTGCGCATAGCTGGACTTCATCTATCTGATCTTTTTTAGGTTTGCCTCGTTTGTATTCGACCGGAATTAATTGCCAGAATCCCGGATATTTAGGATGTCTTATTGAATTTTGTCCGGAGGTGGAAGCGACCATCTCTACTACATCAGAGATACCATAAAGTCCCAGCCGTCTGGAGACAAGCGTTACGGATCTTAATGTTACTATGCCTTTATTGCGGTTCATCAAGGTAGGATCATCGACTTTTTGATGCATCCAGTTTCCTTCAATAGTGAGGTTGTTTTCCGCCCACTGTTGTTCGATATGTATAAGGGCCCATTGACGTTTACAGAAAGTTATGTGTTGGATTCCGGAAAGCATCAACAGGTCCTCATCTCCGTATTCTATCATATCATGTCCAGAACTTCTACACCTTCCGGTAGTTTATCCTTGTCGATGGTAACAATATAATCGTCGAACGAACGGGGTGGGCGTTGGTCATCCTTAAGTTGAACCTTCACTAAACCGAATAAAGAATGAGCTGAAGCATTACCTAATGCTGTACTGTGTTTGAATACGATCAATTTGCGGGCATTCATCATTCCTCTGGCTGCTGAATGGTCGTGATCGAACATGTTTTTCAATGAATCCCAGAATAAGTTCAGGTCATCTTCATTGAATCCGGTTTGTGCGGCTAAATGAGCGGAAATAAATCCGTTAGCTTTATATAGTCCGTAAGGAACTGTAAATTTACGTCCCATAGTGCGGTTATCTCCACTCTGTTTTTTAGCCTCATCCTCCGTAGCCACAGCCATACGGGTTATACTATGTTCGGCAGTAACAATCGGACTGATGGAACGGGCAAAAGTAAATTGGATAGGGCCACGAACCTGTCCGGCATTTTCGCCTGTACTTAGTACGGCTCCAAATGTCCTTATGTCATAAAAGTTTCTGCACATCCATTGCCGAGCAGCCTCTGTTTTATCTCCTTTCTCTTTTATATCTTTAACCCCTTCCTGTTTATGAGCGTCTGCGATCAGATTATTCAATACCGCTTTCTCTTTAATGAATATATCATACAGTCTTTCTCCTCCTTTTACTATTTGAACAAAGTTCCGGACTTTACGCTTCAGACAGACATCGGAAACCAGGCCTTCACCTGTTTCCGGATCAACTCTGGGTAAATTTCCGGCATCGGGATCACCGTTCGGATTACCATCCTGTACATCAAATAAATAAATGAAGTCGTAACGATTGTTTATTGCTGTTTCCATATTTGTATAGTATTAATTTTTTTCTTTATCTGTTGTTGTTTTATATAAATCTTCTCTTTGATGGTAATAACCGATTGCGAAACGCGATTGGTCGTCCATCGATAAATATTTAGGTAATCCGTTACTATCCAGGTTGGTGATAACACTTTGCAATAATTTTTCATAATAAACAGATTTCCCGGTATCAAATTTTGCAAGGTGATGTCTGGATAAAGACAACAAGCGGCCGAATACAGTTGTCGGGGTTGTCGACGCTGCACCGTAGTAACGCTCTTTGATCGTAGAATTTGCTCCTGGGATAGCATCACTCTGGATCTTTTCAAGGATAGCAAACAAGCGGCCACATAAGTACGCTTGGTTTTTATTTTCTAAATCTAATGCCATTTGAATTTCTTTAGGTGGATTATTATGATTTCTGAATTTTCTATTTAAGTAGGCTTTGAGTATAGCGGCTCTTATCGACGTTATATTCCGGTCTGCTTTGATTCGTATCAGACATTGCATCTGCAATGTGGTCGGGTAGGGTTGGTTATCCCATATGCTTTGACTTAAATCGCTGGCTAAGCAGGGAGGCAGATTTTCCATTTTATTTAAGGAAGCAACTTGGGTCAGTAAGTTGAATAAAGAAAAATAGGCTCTTTGATTCTTGCTTTTAATGATTTCCAAGTCCTTAAAATGTTGTCTGATGTGACTGGCAAATTCGCCTACTGTTCCTTGTCGCCAGAATCTAACGGAGATACGGGCGGCATTAGGAGATAAACCTAACACGTAAAAGGGAGTTTTGTCCTCGTCATTCAATACTCCCGAGAACGGGGACTTCAAGAAGTCTCTGATAACTTCCGTGTTTTTATCCGGATCATCTTTGGGAGGAGATGTAAATATGAAACAGAAACATTGCTCCAACTTTGTCGGTTTCTGAGACCAGAAAACAACGGATGTGTCATGCAAGCGATATTTGTTAGAGGAATCTTTTCCCAATAAAGAATTTAAAGCTGTGGTATAAGCAGCTTCCGCTTCTTTTGAAATGGGTGCGTTCATACCTTGCTCTTTATAATAAGAATCGTAACCCGATTTCTTTTGAAAGCCAACCAGTTTAGCTCCGCTCTTACCCCCGGGTATGGCTATGGCACTATTGAGTATGGCTATCGGAGCCTTTTTTCCGGTGATGAGGCATATCCCTGTAGGTTCATCTTTGTCTGAACAGTCTTCTATAGATGATGTTACATCCGGATTTGCAGCCACGATAGTATTGTTTCCTGCTACTTTAAAGGAGATGTTTGTCCCGTCTTTTTTGATACATTCTTCCCATAAAGGGTCCATTTTTATACGTTGAAGATTATCAGGATTATCGTAAAATTTGGCTACTGCTTGAATCTCTTCATTGGAAGGATACATTTCGGCAAGCCGCCTGACCTCCTGAACAAAGGTTTTATTTTGTTTAGCGGCATCGTCCAGTGCTTTTGGCATTCCTTTATCATCCGTATTTTTAGGTTGGGCTAACACATATCCGAAATGGTCCCAAAATACATTTGCCGTTTGCCAACTGTTGCTGCCGGTACGTCCTTTACTTTTGACGACCAGGTATTTTTTTGCTCGTTTCTGTTTTCCTACCCCCTCGGTGGTATCCTGTAGTTCTAAAAAATTCCCTTTTTTATCTATCAGAATAAGATAAGGTATTTCTTTCCATTCTAATCCATGGGGAGCAATAGTACTCCCCGGATCAGCAGCTTTACGCTGGTAGTATTCGTATAATGCTTGCAAAATCATCGGCGTACCTCCTCACTGTTAATGGATGGAACGATCAAGACTCCTTGTTTCATTATAGCCCTGAAGAACATTGGCTTTGGATCTTTTTCGTTTGTGAAATCCATATCATATAGCATATATCCAAAATCACGATCTTCGGGTATTCCGTTTCCTTTTACCGGATTTTCGATGTATGTGAAATCTGCGGAGAACTCACGGCAACCTAAATAGGGTTGATTGAAACATTGCCCCTTTTTAGCTCTACGTTCGAACATAGCATTATATTTGCCTGGATTTTCGTCAGAGGACTTTGATGGCACTTTCAACATATCTTCTTTCGCTCTATTTCTTATAGGTATAAATTCCAACTCTGCAAAAATTCTATAGCAAACATCTTTTAGTAACAAACTGGATTTTTGTTGCCGATTATCTTCGATGAATAATCCGGATGAACGGGGGCTCATTAAACTTCCAATCTCATTTCTTTTCATGGAAAACCATCTGATTGGATTTAATACTTCTATTCGAGTAATATTCCATTGTATGGCTGGTTTCCAAAATATAGATTCGAAAATAGCTCGGGCAGCAGATGGCGTTATTATGTCGTAGCTAACTCTTTCGACTTTCATCTCCGGACGGGTAAAGCAGGCCATGCTTCCTTTAACCTCAAGACAGTATTCTTTATTTGTATATATCATATGTTTAGGTTAACGTAATATAAGGTGTTTATGCTTTGAGTAATAAGGTATCTTTATAACTCTGTTCAACAAAGATATATTTTATTTTCTAACAAACAAATATTTTAATCCTGTAATCTTCTTGCAAAAAATATTATAAATAGTTGTCCCCGTAAAGGATGCGACATTAAAGACACGTTCAAACGCGCCTTTGAAGAGTGGTTTCAATCCACGCATCTGTAAAAGATGCGACTTATTAGTTGCATTATTACTGTTGTATTCTAAAACGGACGTTTCAATCCACGCATCTGTAAAAGATGCGACTGGCATTGCGAAAAAACTCCTGCACTCTGGTAAGTTTCAATCCACGCATCTGTAAAAGATGCGACTTGACGAGGACGGTAATGCTTATAAGGTTGATTTCGTTTCAATCCACGCATCTGTAAAAGATGCGACATTATGGGATTATTGTATTCCTTTTGAGGGCAATGTTTCAATCCACGCATCTGTAAAAGATGCGACGTAGACGCCAAAAGCGCGCCATTGCTGCACAAGTTTCAATCCACGCATCTGTAAAAGATGCGACTTGGTTTTGCCGGTGACTGTCCATGCTTGGTCGGGGTTTCAATCCACGCATCTGTAAAAGATGCGACTTTAGCTGATCCACCATAATTACGATTCGAATTAGTTTCAATCCACGCATCTGTAAAAGATGCGACTCATATCCCAAATGTTGTTTTTAGCTATTTTAGTTTCAATCCACGCATCTGTAAAAGATGCGACTCTTCTGACAATGCTATAAAGATGTCCGGTTTGGTTTCAATCCACGCATCTGTAAAAGATGCGACTTTCCTTGCCTGTAAGCCTTGCTGTCAAATCAAGTTTCAATCCACGCATCTGTAAAAGATGCGACTCGGTAATTGGATAAAATCCCGTGAGTATTTTAATGTTTCAATCCACGCATCTGTAAAAGATGCGACTACCGCCTAATAGTTCTATTCGCGTTAAGCCTGTTTCAATCCACGCATCTGTAAAAGATGCGACTTGATAACCAATGTGATCAAATTCGGGATTAAAAGTTTCAATCCACGCATCTGTAAAAGATGCGACACCGTACATGACGGCAGGAACCAAAGCAAAAGCGTTTCAATCCACGCATCTGTAAAAGATGCGACTTGCCGTCATGTACGGTAACCTTCTCAGTACAAAAGTTTCAATCCACGCATCTGTAAAAGATGCGACAAAGGCCTTGGATTTTGACCGTATATATATTCGTGTTTCAATCCACGCATCTGTAAAAGATGCGACCAAAAACCGACTATATGTTATAAAACATATTTCGGTTTCAATCCACGCATCTGTAAAAGATGCGACCTATTCGTATAACGGAGGCTGACTTTTTGGAATTGTTTCAATCCACGCATCTGTAAAAGATGCGACACCACCCTCCATTACAAGCAACTTATAAATCTCCGTTTCAATCCACGCATCTGTAAAAGATGCGACAATATCCATCCGGCTCCGTAAATACAAATTCGGGGTTTCAATCCACGCATCTGTAAAAGATGCGACTCCCCTCTTTGAATAATTTGACTACAGCACAAACGTTTCAATCCACGCATCTGTAAAAGATGCGACCTACTGTTTCTTTTTCTTTTGTTGCTACTTTCCAGTTTCAATCCACGCATCTGTAAAAGATGCGACCTTGTTTTGTTTAACGGGTGCAAAGATATGAATGTTTCAATCCACGCATCTGTAAAAGATGCGACGTAAGAGTTTTTTCGCAATGCCGCCAGGACTTGGTTTCAATCCACGCATCTGTAAAAGATGCGACTAATTAAGAGATATGTAGTGCGATAATGTGGATCTTGGTTTCAATCCACGCATCTGTAAAAGATGCGACCAATTTCCTTTTCCAAAGCAATTGCCTGTTCTTCTGTTTCAATCCACGCATCTGTAAAAGATGCGACTTTTGTCTGAATCGGAAACATCATAGGCATAAACCGTTTCAATCCACGCATCTGTAAAAGATGCGACTAAGAGTTTTTTCGCAATGCCGCCAGGCGACGGTTTCAATCCACGCATCTGTAAAAGATGCGACTGATGAGGACGGCAATGCGTATAAAGTTGATTTTGTTTCAATCCACGCATCTGTAAAAGATGCGACATTGATTAAGCGGACAGGTTCGACATTTATCATAGTTTCAATCCACGCATCTGTAAAAGATGCGACTCTTATAGGATTCAGATTTACCAGTGTACTGTGTTTCAATCCACGCATCTGTAAAAGATGCGACTCCATGTTTGTGAAAAGCTTTATTGATGACACTTTTAAATTGTAATTTTGCGAATGATAAAGTAGAAAAGCAATAAATGTTCATATTCTCTAAATAAATCTATAAGTGTATGATTTATAGAGGATGCGAACATCCAACGTTTTTTACAATTACTTAGGGTTCGCGTTTTTGTTATTGAAACATAAGTGTAATCATGTTATTTCTAAAGTAATCTGTAACTTTGCTGACAAAGTTAGGAATAGTTTTTATAGATACGATAAATAATGAATAAAAAGATACTTCAGTTAGCGCTTCCTTCTATTGTATCCAATATAACGGTTCCTTTGTTGGGATTGGTCGATGTGGCGATTGTCGGACATTTGGGGGCCGCTTCCTATATCGGGGCGATTGCGGTAGGGGGGATGCTGTTCAATATTATTTACTGGTTGTTCGGTTTCTTGCGGATGGGAACGAGTGGGATGACTTCACAGGCTCTGGGGAGACGGGATCTCCTGGAAGTAACGAGGGTTTTGTTCCGGTCGGTCGGTGTCGGGATTCTGATTTCTCTGGCTCTGCTTCTGCTCCAGTATCCGATACGGGAAATAGCTTTCTTACTATTGGATACGACGGATGAGGTAGAACGGTTGGCTTCCTTATATTTCAATATTTGTATTTGGGGAGCGCCGGCTGTGTTGGGATTGTATGGTTTCTCCGGTTGGTTTATCGGAATGCAGAATTCCCGTTTCCCGATGTTTATTGCGATCACCCAGAATGTCGTGAATATCGTGGCGAGCCTGATCTTCGTCTTTGTGTTCGGCATGAAGGTGCAAGGGGTTGCGACGGGAACGCTGATCGCTCAATATGGAGGCTTCGGGATGGCTGTATTCCTGTGGTTCGTATTCTATCGGAAGCGGTTGAATATTCGTGTTTGCTGGCATGAGGCCATGGATAAGGTCGCTATGCGTCGTTTCTTCCAGGTGAATGGCGATATTTTCTTTCGTACGCTTTGTTTGGTGGCGGTTACTACATTTTTTACTTCTACGGGTGCGAGACAGGGCGATATCGTTTTGGCTGTTAATACATTGCTGATGCAGTTGTTTACGCTTTTCTCCTATATCATGGACGGTTTTGCCTATGCGGGCGAGGCTTTGGCGGGACGTTATATCGGTGCTCGGAACAAAACAGCCCTTAGTCGGATGATCCGTTTGCTGTTTGGCTGGGGGATTGGGTTGTCCCTTTCGTTTACCCTGCTTTATGGAGTAGGCGGGAAAGGTTTTCTCTCCCTCCTGACGAATGACTCTGTTGTCATACAAGAGGCCGGAACCTATTTCTATTGGGTGCTGGCTGTTCCGCTTGCCGGCTTTGCCGCCTTCTTGTGGGATGGTATCCTGATCGGTGCGACAGCTACCCGCCTGATGCTTTATTCGATGTTGGTCGCTTCCGGCACTTTCTTTTTGATCTATTACCTCTTTTTCGGAATGATGGGAAATCATGCATTGTGGATGGCATTTCTGATATATCTGTTGCTTCGTGGTAGTATGCAATGGGTATTATGGAATCACCACAATGAATTAGCGTAATCGGTCGTATGCCCATTGTGCCGGATTGTTTAATATATAATTGGATATATTATGATACGCTTTTTCATCCTGTATGATATGTTCATAATAATTACGTTGCCATAATTTTTGACCGTGTAGATTAATCATTTTTGTCGATTGATATTTAAAATATCCCACAATATGCCCCAGTGTCACCACGTAGGGGCGGGGTTCGCCCGCCCTAAATGCATCCCGATCGATTTTTATAATCGCATGGAAATGATTTGGCATAATAACATATTCGCAACATTCGATATTGGGGTATTTGTGTTCCAAATCCCAATAACATTGTTGGATTATTTCACCATATGGGTTTAATATCATTTATAACCCTTCCTGTGAATAATCATATCCTTTCAAACGGATACTGTGACGATGGTGGATGTCTGGATTGTACTGTTTCATAGTCGATGGTTGTCTTATTGGCTTAATACGAGTCTAAATATAAGGAAAAAGCCGGAAATCAAGAGAAGATATCCGGCTTTTATGAAATTAGATACGCTCTATTATTGTCTGTAGCTTGCTAATTCGTCGGCATTGAATTTCAAGATAAAGCTGCTGTGTTTTTCCACTTCCGCTTCGACATAATTCAAGTATACGACAGCTGATTTGGCAAACATTTCAGGAGTCTTTGTCGCGTCTTGGATCAGCAGGTGAGCCATGATGCAGTCGGCTGCCATTTCATAAAGGCGACGGGCAACAAAGTCCTGCAATTCCTGGTTCTGCGCTTCCTTCACCTTGTTCATGCAGGCTTCGAACTTATTGGCCATTTCAACCAGGCGGCCTTTCAGCGGTTCCATTTCAGGAGAACACGGGATTGTTTCGAATTCTCGGATGGTAGCCAGATAGGAACCGTTGGTCACGTAACGGATGGCTGCAACTGTCTGCAATTGCGTCGTTCCTTCGTAGATGGAGGTGATGCGGGCATCCCGGTAGATACGTTGACAAGCATATTCCAGCATGAAGCCTGAACCACCATGAATTTGGATACAGTCGTATGCGTTCTGGTTGGCATATTCGGAGTTCATACCTTTTGCCAGCGGGGTGAAAGAGTCGGCTAGTTTGGCATATTTTTTCTGTTCCTGACGTTCTTCCGGAGTCAGCTTGCGTTCACGGGCGATGTCGTCCAGTGCTTTGTAGATATCTACATAACGGGAAGTCTGATACAGTAAGGCACGGCCGGCATCCAGCTTCGCTTTCATGATAGACAGCATGTCGTAAACAGCCGGGAATTCGATAATTGCTTTGCCGAACTGTTTGCGTTCCTTTGCGTAAGCTAACCCTTCGTTGTAGGCGGCCTGGCTCAGACCGACAGACTGTGCGGCGATACCCAAACGGGCACCGTTCATCAGCGCCATCACATATTTGATCAAACCTAATTTGCGATCTCCGCAAAGTTCGGCTTTCGCATTCTTGTAAACCAGTTCGCAGGTAGG
>ERZ834433.667-NODE-667-length-36911-cov-10.399311_pt1 | contig 36911 bp, 54 predicted proteins | sample MGYA00519948_ERZ834433 | MGnify/ENA primary metagenome ERZ834433 (study PRJEB31850, sample SAMEA3708752) | human gut metagenome | biome: human gut; feature: human-associated habitat; material: faeces | place: China | collected 2014 ...
CGTGCGTCTCCTCAATGGGCAGCGCGTCGATATCCGCACGCAGAACCAGCACTTTTCCGTTGTCCTTTGCGCCCTTCAGCGTGCCGAGCACGCCGGTCTCCCCGACACGGGTGTGCGGGATGCCGAGCCGGTCAAGCTCCTCTTCGATCCTCTGCGCGGTGCGGAATTCCTGCATGCTCAGCTCGGGATGCTGATGAAATTCCCGGCGGATGGAAACGAGATAGTCGCGCGCCGCCTCCGCCGCTTTCCTTACGTCCATGATACGTCCTCCTTACTTTTTCGGCTTGATCTTCGTGTGCAGACCCTCCAGACGGTTCAGCGCCTCGAGCAGCGTCTCGTCCTTCTTCGCAAAATGCAGACGGATAAGATGGTTGACCGGCTCGCGGAAAAAGCTCGAACCCGGTACCGCGCCCACGCCGGCATAATGCGCCAGATCCTCGCAGAATTCGAGATCGCTCTCGTAGCCGAACTCGGAAATGTCGAGCAGCACATAATACGCGCCCTCCGGGTCGGTGTGCGTGATATTCAGCTCGTCCAGGCCCTTGAGGAACAGCTCCTTTTTATGCGTGTACTTGGCGAGCAGGTCGTCATAGTAGTCCGGCCCGAACTTCAGTCCGGTGACAACGGCCTCCTGAAGCGGCGCCGCCGCGCCGACCGTCAGGAAATCGTGCACCTTTTTCGCGCGGTCGATGATGTTCGGCGGCGCGATGATGTAGCCGAGGCGCCAGCCGGTGATCGAGTAGGTCTTGGACAGCGACGAGCACGACAGCGTGCGCTCCCACATACCCGGCAGGGTCGCGAAGTAGGTATGCTTGTGCGGCGCGTAGACGATGTGCTCGTATACCTCGTCGGTAATGCAGTAGGCGTCGTACTTTTTGCAGAGGTCGGCGATAAAGGTGAGCTCCTCGCGCGTAAAGACCTTGCCGCAGGGGTTGGAAGGGTTGCACAGGACGATGGCCTTGGGATCGTTGTCGCGGAAGGCCGCCTCGAGTGTCTCGCGGTCAAAGTCGAACGCAGGTGGGTTAAGCGGCACGTAGATGGGCTCGGCACCCGAGAGGATCGTGTCGGCGCCGTAGTTCTCGTAGAATGGCGAGAAGATGACGACCTTGTCGCCGGGGTTTGTGACCGTCATCATGGCGGCCATCATGGCCTCGGTGGAGCCGCAGGTGACCACGATGTTCTCGTTGGGGTTGATCGGCATGCCCATAAAGTGCTCCTGCTTGGCGGCAAGCGCCTCACGCATGGCCTGGGAGCCCCAGGTGATGGAGTACTGGTGATAGAGCGGCTTGGGGTCGCTGGCGATGGCGCTCAGGCTGTTGAGCAGCTGCGCCGGGGGATCGAAGTCGGGGAAGCCCTGCGACAGGTTGACGGCGCCATGCTTATTGGAGATGCGCGTCATGCGGCGGATGACCGAATCGGTAAACGTTGCCGTACGGTTGGAGAGTTCTTTCATGCTTGTCCTTTCGAGCATTTGCAGTGGGGCAAGTTTACTCCTATGAAACCGGTGGGAATTGCTCGAAATGGTCTCGAAAAACTCTTTTCAAAATTCTTGAAAATTGGGGCTTGCATCGCGTGGCGTTCCTTGCAATAATAGTCGAGCGCGAAGCGCACAGGACACGGTGGGTGTAGCTCAGTTGGCTAGAGCGACGGGTTGTGGTCCCGTAGGTCGAGGGTTCGAGTCCCTTTACCCACCCCAGTTCTTGCTTCGTGTTGATATCGGGTCGTTAGCTCAGTTGGTAGAGCAGGGGACTCTTAATCCCAAGGTCCAGGGTTCGACCCCCTGACGGCCCACCAAAGAACGCACAGGTCAGCGCTTCGGCGCTGACCTTTTTTGTATGCCGATAAGCCAAATCATAACCGTCCGTTACCGTTCGCGTTTTACGCCCCCTGCCGTTTATGCGCGGCAGGGGGCACTTTATGCATTTTGCAGGTAGCGGACCTAGAAAATGCGTTTTAGAGCGTCTCGGCGCTGCGACCGGTGCCATTAAAACCGCCGCCCGCGCCGCCGCCCTCGACGATCTGCAGGGCGCGCCCGACCTGCCTGGCGGCCTTCTCGCGCTCCGCGAGGCCCGGTTTGATGTAATGGCGGTAATCTGTCCCCAGGTCCGTATGTCCGTGCAGGTCCATGATACTCAGGGGGTCGACCTCGGTCGCCGCCATGATGGTCTCGGACGTGTGGCGCAGGGCCTTGGGAGGGATATACCGCAGGTCGTGGCGGGTGCACATGCGCCGCCAGGCGCGCACGAGGTTGTCGCCGCGCATGTTGACGATGCGCTGACCGCTCCACTCGCGCACCTGCTCCGTAACCGAAGTGCCGCCCTCGACGGTTATGGACGGGCGCAGCTCGTCCATGATCTGGTGCAGGCGCTCGCGGCCCGCCAATAAAACCGGCACGGTGCGCACGGAATGGGCGTTCTTGGTCTCCTTCACGCCGTCCTCGTCCGTGTACGCGCGGCTGACCTCGATGTACTCCGAGACCGTCGGCTGGCCTGTGGCGAAGTCGTAGGTCGTGGTGACCTTGAGGTCGCACGGGCGCACGGCCAGCGCCTCCTCCTTGCGTAGTCCGCTCAGGCCCAGGATGAGGTAGGCGTTCATGACCAGGTCCGCGCGGTCGTCGCTGGCGGCGAGCTTGCGCAGCGCCTCGGCGGCCTCGGGGATGCTCCACGGCTCCACGGGCGCCTGCTTAGCCTTGGGCGCGATGACGCGGCGGCGGAAGGGCTCAACCGTCACCCAGCCGTCGTCGAAGGCGCGGCGCATGACGGCGCGCAGCGTGGTCTTGGTCTTGGCCGGCGCGCCCGAGCGCTCGATGCAGCCGCGCATCATGTCGTGGGTGATCTCGGAGATGTCGATGCTCCCCAGGACGGGGGAGATGTAGTTGCACATCTGCCCGTCGTACTCGCGCAGGCTCGCCTTTGAGCGCGGCTTGCCGCGGTTGCTCGGCGAGTCGCGGAACACGCCCCAGTAGTACATGTCGAGCGTCACGCCCGCGTGCGCCGCCTGGGACACGCCGAGCTCCTGCGCGAGCTGGGCGATGGCGATGTCGGCCTCGGTCTCGGTTCCGTGGACGGTGCGCGACACGCGCCGCACGTGGCCGTCTGCGCGGAAGCCCGCCTGCACGCGGATCACCCACTTGCCCGGAGCCACCTCGCGCTTCGAGCCGAGTTTTGACCTTGAGTTCTCGTTGGTTGCCATATAATGGTCCTGCCTTTCCCTTTTGCCGGAGGGCATGCCCCGTGCGGATCCGCCAAGATTGCCGCACGGGGCTTTTTTATTTAGATGCCGAGCCCGCTCCGCTGGGGCTACGCCTCCGCCGCGGCCTTGCATGGGCGGCCTGCCCCGGGCTTGGCCGCGATGCGGTACTCGATGGAGTCGCGCGACACCATGCGGGTGTTGCCGAGCTTCCAGCTGCTCAGGCTCCCGTCGCGGCAGAGCTGCGCCACGCGCGCGGTGCTCACGCCGAGCATCTCTGCGGCCTCGGCTGCGGTCACGGCCGGGATGTCGGACAGCTCCACGTTGGTCGCGACGGTGACGATCGTGCCGCCGTGGGACGGTGCATGGCCAAGTCCGCCGCCCTCGAACTCCGCCCCGCGCTCCAGTGCCGCCAGGGCATGGACGCGTAGCCAGTCGACGGCCATCTCCACGGCCTCCTCGTAGGTATCGCCCTCGGTGGCCCCGGCGAGCCCGCACGGCTCCACGGCGTAGCCGCCCTCGGGGTCGGGGTAGACCTCGAACTCCTGCATGACAATCATGGTGGTCTCCTTTCCTGCGGTGAAGGGGAGGGCGGGGCTAGAGCAGCCCCGCTTCCTTCCTGATTCCCCTCGCGGTCGTCTCCTTTATCTCCCGGTGCCTGGGCACTGTCACCGTCACGTCCCCGCGGCGGAACTTGTCGTGCTTGGCGCCGGTGCCGCTGAGCTTTACGTAGCCCGCTTCGGTCAGCTCCCGCTCGAGGTCCCTCTTCTTAGTCACCGCCTAACTCCTTTCGACAATTAAATATTAGCACAACTAAGTAATAAAGTATATAAAAGATTAGCGCGATTAAGGATTAAATTAAATCAGCGGCTGGTTTTTCGGAGTCTGCGCCGTTGGAGGTTTTTTCGGAAAATCCTAAAAAACCCTGCCGCGCCGCGGGTCATAATCTTGATGAACACCATCTACGCTCCCGGAGGTACCCATGGCTCGCTGCAGCGTCGGCGCATATACGTACGAGGACGATTCCTGCGACACGATGATCTACGACGGGCTCACGGGTATTCCGCTGAGCCTTGGGTACGAGCTCGTGTCGCAGGAGCGCGGAGACACCGTGAGGGTCGTCGCCCTGGGAGTGAAGGACGACGCTGCGGGCCCTGTCCCGTTTGCGACGCTCAGGCCGTGCGCGTACTCCCTAGCATCCGAATACGACGTGCGCGCCGTGAGGTGCCCGCAGACCGGTCAATGGGTCCTCATCGGGTACATGGGCGTCTAGAGGCGCCCTGCGATCTTCCCGCCGACGGCGAGGATGCCTGCTGCCGGTCTCTCATCTTTCTCGTCTAGTCAAACACGAGGTATAGCTTCGTTGCGTTGCTGCTGTCTTGGAAGTAGTCATACATATAGCAGGCGCGGCACTGCCTTTCTTTGTATTCGGTAAGCTGCTTGTATACCTTATGGCTGCTCGCGTTTATCTCTACGAGTGGCTCCTTTCCCGCCAAGATCCTAATATGGGGCTTTGCGGATGAACCCTTTGGTGTCGGGATTATCTCGAAGTTCGGTGTAAAGCGGAGATCTCCTATTGGCGGTGTTCCGGCGATCCAGTTGCGTTCCGTAACGTCTATCCATACTTCGCTTGAGGTCTCATGGAGCTCGATTCCGGTTCGGTTTTGCCTGATTTTTGAAATCCTCGCCCTGTATCGTTCCTCTTTTATATGTAGCTCGTTCTCTTCTGAGAAGGGGACGGGCTCGGTTGTTATTATTTGTCTTTCCCACCACTGCTTCAGGAGTTGCGGGTCCGCGGTCATGGTGACAAGTTCGGGAATCCCCGCGGAGTACATTCCAATCTTCTTAACTTTGACCTGAACCTTAAATCCGGCTGCGACCATTTCCTTGAGAAAGCCTAGGCATGAAGGCGTGAGCCCAAATGTGCGACCTTTATAGGCAAGAGGCGTGTCCCCAAATGCGCCGCTATCAGTGGTTGTCCCGGTCGACTTGCTGTGAATAACCGTGTCAAATCCGAGCGGGGCCACGTAAAACACCGCTCCTTTTTTGACCCCTTTAAACACGGCGCCGAGGTACGTGTAAATGACTTTCTCAGTATCGCCGTCGATGTCTATGACGCGCGCGGCGGGGTGCCTGCCATTTCGTGCGGACATGGCGGCAGGGTCGGACATGCCTTCCGTGGAAGGAGTGCGCGCACTTGTCGACGCTCCATTGCTCGTAAAAATCGCTTTAACTAATGAGCTGAAAAGGCCCATGGGTACCTCCTGACCTTGCTACGCGGACCTTACTTGATCCGCTTCCAGCCCTTCGATTTCAGGCGCTGCAGGTTGAGCTTGGGACAGCTCGGCCTGGTCGCGTGCCGTCTCCAGGATCTTCGAGCGCCTCTTCTCCGTGCTCTGCCTGTAGCAGGTGATCAGCTCGCCCTCCGCGCCCGCCGGCGCCGCCGGCCTGTCCTCGGGGTGCTCCTCGTACCATCCGAGGAGGTCGTTGGGGTCAGTGTGCAGAACCTTCGCGCACTTCCAGAGCTGCTCGATATCGGGAAGAGTCTTCCCTCGTTCCCAGTTGCCTACCGTTTTGATGTCAACGCTCAACGCGTCTGCTAGATCGGCCTGCGAATATCCGTTTTCTTTCCTAGCCTGCTTTAGTTTTAGGTTCATCAGCACCTCCAATTTAGGGAAGTATTTACCGAGGATTCTATAGATAGGCAAAAGAAAAGGCAAGAAAAGCCCTAGTTTGCTATTGCAATCGGGAAAAGATTCCCTATACTCTGATTTGCACAGGGAATAAGTTCCCTATTTCAGAAGGAGGAAGCCATGAAGTTTTCAAAGGACGAGTTTGGCGCAAACCTGCGCGCCGCCCGCGCCCGAGCCGATATGTCGCAGGAGCAGCTCGCCAACAGGGCCGGGCTCTCGGCATCTTCAATCATCGGCTACGAGAACGGCTCGATGGTTCCCGGCGTCGACAAGGCATACGCCATCGCACAGGCCCTCGGCTGCACGCCCAACGACCTGATGGGCTGGAACACGGACGAGGCCGCGTAGGGATGGGGGAAGAGATGGAAGGCAAGAAGGTGGGCGAGTTCGTCCTGGAGGGCAGGTGCCCCGAGGCCAAGGAGCTCGCGGAGAAGGCGAGGGAGGCGTCGGAGCACCTGCAGGCGGCCGCCGAATCCTCAACGAGCTCGGCGAGGTCGAGCTCGCCTACGAGGTCATCGCGTGCGGTAGCCCGTCCCGCAGTGGGGGCAGCGCATCGATTCGGGACGGAGAGTGAAGCCCCGGCCGCAGACTTGGCAGCGGGCTTCGTAGCCATCGGTTGCAATGACGCGCTCGATTCCGCTGGTGAAGATGCGGCTCAGGTTTCTCTCATTGAGTTTGACCTTCGGTTTTGACATGTAATCACCTCCTTTCGCGTAAAGGGATGAACGCAAAGGAGTTTACGGGTTCGTGGGGACACGGAGATGAATGAGATCAGACGGCTCCGCGAGAAGGCGGGCCTCTCGCAGTTCAAGCTCGCCGTGAGGGCGGGCGTGACCGAGACGACGATACGCAACTGGGAGCGCCGGGGGATAGCCGACGCGAAGTACGGGGCGGCCAAGAGGCTCGCGAGGGCGCTGGGCGTGCCCATGGAGGATCTGGAGGAAGAGGAATGACTGGGATGACCCGGGCGCTTCTGGCCTCGGCCGTCGTGATGGACGGCGCCGGGTGGCTCTGCACCGCGCAGGGGGCCTACGGCCTGGCGCGGATGTGCTTTTCCGCCGCGCTGCCGTTCATCGCGGCGTGGGTGGTCGGGTCGCTATGGGCGCGCTAGGCGAGCCATTCGGAGCGGTGCCCGGCGATCGCCCTGATCACCGCGGGTCTGATGGAGAAGTCGGTCGCGGTGAGCATCGAGCCGACCGGCGGCGTGCCGAAGATGCCGAGCTCGCACAGCGCGAGGGCGTCGGCATCGAGCGGGGAGAGGCTGACGGAGCCCTCGTCGAGCGCACGGGACACCAGCTCCTTCCGCCTCCGCGACATGCCGAGGAATACGGCGGAGAGGCGTTCGTCCATCCTCCGGCGCTTTGCCCAGGCGCTCCTCGCGGTGACGATGCGCGCGGTCGCGTACCCGAGCATCGCGGCGGCGCCGGTCAGGAGGAGGCACGAGGCCGGGTGCTCGGCGATCATCCGGCGGGCGTCCTCGGCCATCGCGGCGACCGAGCCGAACCCGACCGCGCCCGCGATGGTGACCAGCAGGTCGATGTTCTCCTTCGCGGCTTTGAGCGTCTTTTTCATCTTCGATTCCCTTCCAAGGAGGTTTCCATGGGCTTCATTCTCGCACTTTCCTTCACGTTCCTGTTCGGGGTCGGGCTCGGCCTAATGCGCCGCTGACGGCGGAGTCAGCCCCCGCCGCGCCACGGGTTCCGCACCGCCCCCATTCCGCGGGGCCCGTGGCGCGACGGGGCCGGACTCCCTACATCCGGCCCGCAAGGTGTCCGCCGCCGACTTGGCGGGGCGGCGGCACCGCTCCCTTTGGCGGGGGAGCGCCCTCCGGCTGCATCTATCGGTGCGGCCCTCCGGCAAGGGATTGGCTCTATTGATTTGAAAGGAGAAGGCCATGTGGATGTCTATAGCCAAGGGCGCGCGTTACGCCTGCTGCGACAACGTCACGTTCCGCGCGATGGTCATGCAGGGCGTGATACCGCGCTACCCGTCGCTCAACCCCAACAGCTCGCGCGAGGTGGTGCGCAGCGAGGACATCGATGCCGCCATCATGGCGCGTGGCGCGGTGCCGGCGCTGCCCTCGCCCGACTGCGTGCCGGCGCGCCGACCGAGGCGGGTGGCGTGATGGGCGACCTTATCTGGGAGGCGGGCTGCCGCCTCGGCGCGTGGTGGGACTCGCTTCCCGAGCGCGTGCGCAGCGTTGTGTGCGCCGTGGCGCTCATCGGCCTGATCGCCGTCGCCGGCGCCATCGAGGGGACCGCCCCGAGCGGGATGTACTACTAGTTAGGAGGATATGGATGCAGTTTGAGAAGAGGCAGGTTCGCCTGGGCGACATCCGCCCGAGTAAGCAGAACCCGCGCGAGGACTTCGGCGACATCGGCGCCCTGGCCCGCAGCATCGAGGCGACCGGCGGCGAGCCGCTGAACCCGCCCGTGGTCGTGGCGGACGGCAACGTCTACCGCATCGTGGACGGCGAGCGCCGCTACCGCGCCCTGTCCTCGATTTACGGGGAGGACCGCGAGGTCTCCGCGCTGGTGGCGGAGAGCATGGACGAGGCCAACGAACTCGTGGCCATGCTCGCCACCGACGACAAGCGCCAGCTGACCGAGGCCGAGCGCGCCCGCGGCGTGCAGCAGATGCTCGTGCTGGGCGTCGACGAGCAGCGCATCGAGCGTGCGAGCCGCGCCACCGCCGGGCAGATCCGCGCTGCCCGCAAGCTGCGCGGGAGTATCGAGGGCCGGCAGGTGACGCTGGAGCAGCTCGAGGCGGCGTCCGCCTTCGACGACGAGAGGGACGTCGAGGCGGTCCTCGCCGCCGGTGAAGGCTGGGCGGGCAAGGCCGACAGCATCCGCCGCCGCGTCGAGCGCGAGGAGGCCAAGGCCGAGGACTACGACGCCTTCGGCGACGCGGGCATCCCGGTGGTGAAGGAAAAGCCCGAGGGGTTCGTCTACACGAACTGGGCAAACTTCGGCGATGCCGCCAAGAAGCTCGAAGGGGAGGACGTCACGGGCTTCGTGGCCGTGATGGCTGACAGATACTGGGAACTCTACAAACCGGATGACAGATCGGGCTCGGAACCCGAGAAGACCGAGGAGGAGATCCGAGCCGAGCAGGAGGCCGAGCGCGAGGAAGTCGCACTCAAGGACCTGTACGGGCGCATGGTCGGCTTCATCACGTCCGACGCGTTCACCATGCACGATGACCTCAAGCGCATCGTGCGCGAGGCCCGCGTGCAACCGGTCGTGGTGGCCGACGCGATAGGCGGCGACCCCTCCTTCGAGACCGACAAGCGTATCGCCAGCGTCCGTGAGGAGTTCATGGCGCGCCTCGGCACCTCCAGCCCCAGCGAGTACGAGGCCGGCTTCCGCCTCATGGCGGCGGCCAGGGACATGGTCCGGCTCAACAGCAGCTATAGCGGCGACGATGCCGAGGGCTGGCTCGAGCACTGGGAGCTGTTCCGCTCGGCGGGCTTCGAGGCCGGCGGGGACGACGAGTGGCTTTTGGCAAGGGTGCAGGAGAGCGCCAAGGAGGAGGAGAAGGATGAGTAGCGAGGATGAGAACTACGTCACGGTGACGGTGAGGGCCAGGGGGCGCGAGGTGGCGGTCCCCTGCCGCGAGGCCGTGGTGGTCACGATGCGCCCGGGCGGCGTGCCGGGGCCCGCGATCCATGTCGGCGACCTCGACCCGGAGTCGCTCCCGGTCCTCGCCGAGGCCGCTGTCTCCAAGCTGGTCTCATTCGGCGTGAGGGCCGGCATACCCGAGGACCGCGCGCGCATCGAGCTCGTCTACGCGGCGGTGCACGGCGGGTACTCGGAGGAGGACGAGCGCGAGGCGGTCCAATACGACCTGAGTATCGATGCGGGCGAGGAGTCTGGCAAGGAGGAGAAGGATGAGTAGCGAAGAGCCGAAGGTGAAGGTGACGATCGAGCGCGAGAACGTCGAGCCCGTGGAGCTCGAGGTGAACGCCATCGTCTGCGCCGGAGATACCGATGACGGCGTGCTGGTCTTTACGGGAGGCTATATGACCCAGTACACCGCCCTTGGCGTCATGCGGCGCCTCGTCAGCGAGTCCGTCAGGGTCATGGTCGGCCTCGGGATCGACGAGACCGAGGCAAGGGGGCAGGTCATGCTCGCGGCGGTCAGCCCGTCCGACGCGAGCAAGCTGCTCCTGAACGTCGACCTCGACGACCGCGACAGGACCGCGCGTATCGCCAAGGAGCTCGCCGCCAGTGACCTCTCCTAGCGAGCGCCGGGCGGTCGTGCAGCGCGGGGCGGACGGCCGCTGGTTCGCCCGCCCCTACATGGGCACCGACCGCGCCACGGGCAGGCGGATCAGGCCTTATAAGTCCTGGGACGGGGACCTGCCCCGCGAACAGGCCCAGGCCGAGTGCGACAAATGGGTCGCGACCTATATCCCCTCCTCGGCGCAGGACAGCTCCAAGCGCCTGTCATCGATGCTCGAGACCTATGTCTCTGACCCGGTGACCGGCCTGTCCGACAACTCGGTCGCAGCCTACCGCAGCGTGATCAGGACGATGGTGGAGCCGACCATCGGGCGCATCCCCTACGACCAGCTGCAGCCGTGGGACGTGTCGGCGGCGTACCGCACCCTGCTCGCGCCCAGGACGGGCAAGGGGCTGTCGCCCAAGACCGTGCGGCTCATGCACTCGCTGCTCAAGGTCGCGTACGGGAAGTGGCGCCATGTCATCGGCTACAACGTCATGCTTGAGGTCCCGGCCCCCAAGGTGAAACCCGGGGAGCCGTTCGCCCTGTCCGAGCTCGATGCGGACGGGCTGTCCCGCGCGATGGTGTCCGCCATGTCCTCGCACGACGCCACGGGCGCCAACATCGCCCGGCGCACCGAGGCCATGGCTGTCTTCCTCGCGCTCCACACGGGCATGCGGGTCGGGGAGGTCTGCGGCCTGCAGCGCCGCGACTGGCGCCGCTCACTGCACGACATCCACGTAGCCGGGCAGGCCGTCGAGAAGCCCAGCCTGCACAGGCAGCCCTTCACCAAGGGCAAGCGCTCGCGGAACGTCTCGATCCCGCCGGCGGTCGAGGCGCAGCTGGAGCGCCACCTGGCGTGGCAGGACACGTGGCTCGTTCGCAAGGGGCCGGCCGCGCCCCTGATCACCTTCGGGCCCGCGGGAGGGCTCGCGAGGCCGTCGACCGTGACGGCCCGGTTCAAGGCGATCGCGCGCGAGCTCGAGCTGCCCGGGGAGACGGTCTTCCACACGCTTCGGCACACGCACGCCACGTGGCTGCTCACGCACGGGTGGGACATGCGCCTGGTGCAGGAGCGCCTGGGGCACGCGAACGTCAAGACGACGCTCGAGATATACGGCTCGGTGCTGCCGGGCCGCGACAGGGAGGCCGCCGCGGCCTTCACCGATTCGATCTACGGAGGTGATATGGATGGATAAGTTCAACTTCAACCGCGACTTCTACGAGGGCTGCCGAGCGCTCGGCGACAGGGAGGGCATGGCGCTCGCCTGGGCGATGCTGCGCTACGGCTACGAGGGCGTCGAGCCCAAGCTGAAGCCGGCGACCATGGCGGCCTTCAGCTTCGCAAGGGGGCGCATCGACGCCATGGTGAGCGGCAGCATGGGCGGCCGCGCAAGGGCCGCCAAGTCTTCCGGTCGGGTGCCTTGCCAAGGGGGTAGCCAAGGGGGTAGCCAAGGGGCTACCCAACAGGGTAACCAACAGAAGGAGAAGGAGAAGGAGATAACCCTTGCGGGTTATAGCGCGGCCCGCCAAGCCCCCGACGACTTCGACCCGCCCTCGATGAAGGACGTCGAGGCCTACTTCGCCGCCAACGGCCTGCGCGGCGACCCCCGCCAGTTCTTCGACCACTACGCAGCACAGGGCTGGACGCTGCCGAGCGGCCTGCCCGTGACCGACGTGTGGGCGCTCGCCCGCAACTGGAGCCGCAAGCAGGTCGGCTTCGATGCCGACCGCAAGGCGCGGGGCGGGCAGACCTCCCAGGAGGTCGAGCGGGCGTCCGTGTGGAAGCCCGTGAAGACTGATGCGGAGCGCATAGTCGAACTCAGGCGCGAGCTGGGTGAGGCGTCATGATCACCCTTTGGGAGATGCTCGAGAACGAGAAGGCCGACCCCGCCCACGGCCGCCCGCTCGACCTGACGCGGATCTACATGGCAAACGTCATGTCGCACGGGGATGCCGCCCGGCTGACCAAGGAGCAGGAGCTCCACGACACGGAGGCGCGCGAGGCGCAGCGCGCCGACCTGTACGAGAGGGTCGCCGCCATCGCGGGCGGCAAAAAGCCGGAGGGCGAGGACCCGGAGTGCAGGTGTGTCAATGGTGTGCCAACGGGCGCGGCGGAGTTAGGGCAGCAGGCGCTGGGGTTTCCGCCGCTAGACGGCGCAGGCGGCACGGCCGAGGAGGCCGAGGCTGCAATTAATGCCATATTGTCCGAAGAGAGAAAGCGAGAGACGTTTTGACCGAGATCTCAGCGGTGATGAGGGCCTACCGTGATGCCCTCGACAGGCATCGGATCCCCTGGGCCGACGACACGTACGACACGGAGCGGGTGGGCTGCCACCGGATGCGAATCGAGCGCACCAAGACCATCCTGGACGAGCACGAGGTGAGCGTGATCTGGGGCTACCAGTGCCTGCCCGGGCGCGAGCCCGACGATTCCGCCGACGACGGCGAGGAGACCGAGATGAAGGTCCGGACCGTGGGCATAACCGATGGCTATCCCGACTATCTGGAGGTCATGTACGACCCGATCAGCACCGAGCCGTTTGTGGCCGCGCCCGGCGACATCCTCGCGGAAGTCTTCGGCGTGAGGGGTGAGTCGCGATGAGCTACGTGTGCGGACCCGCCGACTGGATCGACCTCGCCATCGGCAGGCTCGAGGACGCCAAGAGGTCGCTCAGGGAGTGCGACAGGGTGCGACAGAGGTGCGACATCTGCGACGAGCTGCGCCAGGCGAGGCGATGCCTCAACAAGGCGCTGATCATGGTCGCGCAGGAGAAGGAAATCGAGAAGGATTGGAGCACGAGGTGAGTGAGGAGGCAAAGGTGTACACCTGCTCTATGTGCGGGAAGCCGACACCGAACTATCACGAGTGGTCGCCTTCGGTGGCGGCGATTTTAGGCGAACAGGGGTTCTCGACATGCGATGAGTGCTTCAGGAAGGCCCAGATCTCGTACAAGTGGCGGAACGAGCAGTTCGAGGATGAGCGTCTGATCTGCCCCTACTGCGAGAACTCTATCAGTGACCCGTGGGAGTACGACGAGGGTGAGGATGAAATCGAGTGCCCGGCATGTGGGCGCGCATTCGAGGTCGAAATTACCACCGTGCGCACGTATACGACGCGACGCCGCATCGAGGACATGCCCGACGGCTGGAACGGGGATGAGTTTTAATGAGCCGAGGTCTCATTGAGCTGCGCGACGACATGGGATACAGGTACATCGTCAATATCGACAAAATCGTAAACGTCTGCATTGACGGCAAAAAGGTCTGGACTGAGGAAAAGACCGTACTCGACATATGCGACAAGAGCATGGACTACCTTCGCAGAAGGCTGGTAGGTGATGGCAAATGAGCTGCTACTTCTGCGGTGGATCCCGCATCGCGTCAGTCCATTCTGCGCCTGGCCAAGACGTCCGAAGCTGGTCTGTGGGTTCCATGACCCTGACGCGCCGATACGACGGCGAGCCGGTCGTCAGGGTCGAGCTGGATACCAGCGTTGAGCTCGACGTCTCAGTCAACGGCTCGTGCGGAGAGACCGTCGGCGCCGACGTGACGGCGACCGCCTACATCGAGGACATCAAGTACTGCCCGTTCTGCGGAGAGGAGCTTTAGGTGATGAAGCGAGCGATGATTTCCCAGCCGATGGCTGGCAAGACAGACGAGGAGATCGTGGAGGCGAGGGACAAGGCGTGCGCCGCACTGAGCGAGATGGGCTACGAGTTCGTGAACACCCTGTTCACCGACGAGTGGTACAGCGACGTGGCCATGAAGGAGCGCGGCGTCGTGCAGATACCGCTCTGCTACCTCGCCAAGTCGCTTGAGAACATGAGCCTGTGCCACGCGGCTTACTTCTGCAAAGGCTGGGAGGACGCGCGTGGATGCCGCATCGAGCACGATGCCGCCGTAGCGTACGGTCTGGAGGTGCTGTATGAGGATTGACGACAATGAACGCCGCGAGGTAGCTAAGAAACTGCGCAATTTGGACGTCAGAAAATATGACGCATATCACCTGATCCACCCATATGACGTCGAAGCCGCCCTCGGCCTTGAGCCTGATGATGAGTATTGGTTCACGGCAGATTCCGTCTATCGCCTGGCCGACCTCATCGACCGACCGATCGCAAACGAGATGAGGGAATGCAATGACATCGAGGAGCGCCGTAAAATTGCGAACAGGCTAAGAGGCCTCGATTCCAAGATAGGTGACAGGGATACGCTCTCGACTGCGGTGGATGAACTCAGGATGGCCGTTTGCGGCAACGCCGCGATCTCCCCGGTTGAGTACTCCGTTCGCAATCTGGTTGGCTTTGCCTTGGAACTGGCTGACCTTATTGAAGGCAATCAATACAGCGGTACATGCCGCAACGTTTATCCGAACAACGAAGATCATCACTGCGACAACGGTTTCAGGTGCTCCGCCTGCGGCGATACCGTCGAGGATTGTGAGAACTATCGGGTGAGCGGCACATGGAACTACTGCCCGAAGTGCAGGGCGAAGGTGGTCGGATGAAACGGGCGATTAGGTGGGTGCCGGCGCAGTCCGAGTATAGGGACTGGCGTGTGCCGGACGGCGCGAGCGTGTGCGCGGATGACTTCTCGACCGTGGTCGACTGCGCGGAGTGCGGGTGCGAGCTCGCATTCGGCGAGAGCTATACATCGCGGCTGATCCATAACGACCTCGGGTTCGGCTACGCCGTGTGCCCGAGGTGCTACGAGGCCGAGTTCAGAGAGATGGGAGAGAGCTGTGACCTTTAACGATGTCGAGTTCAAGGCGTGCCCCCGCTGCGGGGCCGAGCCTAAGGTGGAGGACGTGCGTGAGCGTTCCCTGGACCGGCCCAATGTGATGAGCGTGACGTGTCCCTCCTGCGGGATGTCCAACAGTATCGCGTGGGGGAGCTTGATGGCGACGACGCAAAAGGAGGCCGTCGCCATGCTCGCGGACAGCTGGAACAGCCGGTGATCCGCTCGGCGGTGGAGCTGTTCTGCGCGACCGCCTGGCGCACGGTGCCCGATCTGGTGTCGGGTCCTGCGCGCCGGGCTCTCGTGCATGGACGGGCCGACGCGCCGCGGGTGACGTCGGCGCAGATCGGGGAGACGGAGCGGAGGGCGCGTGCGCTGGAACGCGACCGGGCCCGTGCGCTCAAGAGGTCGCGGAAGGCTAAGCGATGAGGTTGTTTGAGGGGTTGTGGCGGATAATCATCGAGAACCGCCGCGTGCGCAAGAGTATCGAGGCGCGGCGCGCCCGCAGGTGCAGGAGGTCGATGAGATGACCGTGATGTGGGACGTGCAGGAGAGGAACTGCGCAGTCTGCGGGAGGATCTTCATCCCGCAGGCCCCGAAGGCCAAGTACTGCTCGGAGGACTGCCGACGCAAGCACGAGCAGGACCGCGCGAAGGAGGCCCGCCGCAAGGGTACCAAGCCGAAGCGCGACAGGGTCGACCGCTACCTTGCCGGGTCGGGCCCGGCCTACGACGAGCTCCAGGCCATGCGCCGCGAGGTCGCGATGAGATTTTGAGTTTCCGCAGGTAGATATATAATTAAGGCCGCTGGCATTGGAGCGCCGGCGGCCTTTGGCAAAGACGCCTCCCGGCATCCTCTATGTGGCGTAGAGCATGGTACCACGCGGGAGGTCTCATGGACGCAAGGGAATATCTGGAGACTGTACGGGCCGCCCAGCGCGGCATCGACCGCCGCCTGGCGGTCATCGAGTCGATGCAGGCGCGCGAGCAGGTGCGCGCCCAGCGCTACGACGCCGTGGGCAAGGGCGCGCACGGGACGGACTTCATGCGCTCGACGGATGACAGGATCGACTATGAGCGCCGCAGCGGCGCGGAGCTGTCCGAGCTGCGTCATGAGGTGGAGCGCGGCCGCGAGCTCTGCGCGGGCGTGCGCTCCGCCAATCCGGGCAAGCGCTGGGGCGACGTGCTCGAGCTGCGCTACTGCGAGGACCGTACGCTGCAGGAGATCGCGGGGATGCTCGGGGTGTCGGTGAGGTCGGTGCATTCAGATATGTCATCGGCCCTGGACTGGGTCGATATGGTGGGCATCGCTACCGCAAGGGCTGGCGTGGGCCGTGCGGCAATATAATTGGATAGCTGGTTCGCGTCAGCATGTCGGCCCCGATCGCCATGTGCGGTCGGGGCCTTTTGTCTTTATGGGACTGCATGCAATTGCAGACGATTGCACACTTCTGCAGACAATTGCAGGTAGTTGCAGACGATTGCACACAATTGCAGACCGTTGCAGGTTTCTTCTGGGATATAACTAGGGTGTCGATTCGCAGCGCCGCCCGCGCGGTGTGCGGGTCGGATGTGCGTGGAAGCACAGATGAGTGGCCGGGGTTCCCTACAGCAGTTCAGGGACTCCGGCCTTTCTATTGCGTTTAATTCAATAGGGGATGATGCCCGTGGTCAGCCGAGAGTACATCGCGCGATCCGCCCGCCGCCACGACACGGTCATGGCGTGGGCGTTCCGCCGCGCCCTGGGGGTCACGGCGGCGGTCCGCCGCCGACTGGGGGGTGCCGGGGGCGGGCGCCTGGAGGCGCTGCGCTACGGGGGCATCGAGGCGTGCATGTCCAACCGAGGGCGCTCCCCGGTGGAGTGGTAGGGGATGGGCAACCCGCGCAAGGCCAACGGCGCCCGCCGCCGCCATGTCGTGCGGTGGCTGCGATCGCAGGGCAGGCCCTGCTGGATATGTGGGCTACCCATAGACTACGGGGTGCCTGCGGGCGACCCCCGGGCCTTCGAGTGCGACGAGCTCGTCCCGGTCAGCCGCGGCGGCTCGCCCTTCGACCGCGACAACGTCGCCGCCGCGCACCGCTGCTGCAACAACTGGCGCCGCGCCCGCAGCGTCGCCGAGGTCTCGGCCGTCCGGTCCGCGCTCGCCGCGCGCCGCGCCGCCTGGAACTCGCCCGAGACGTTCGTCGCGCTGTGCAAGGCGCTCAAGGACGATCGCGCCTCGGTTATTGGTCCCCCGTCCGTGCCCGACAAACAGCCTCGGGCAACGACCTCGTGGTAGGGGATGCTCCTCGGCGCTCGACCCCACGGGGGTCTTTTGCCGGAAGGGAGCAGGCCACCATCCCGCGCCAGGGCCGCAATACCCCCGAATACGCTTTTTTGCAGAAGTCAAGCCAAAACCGCAGCTAAACCGAGAAAAACTAGGCGGGTGTGTACGTGAAGATACACGACATCGTCCCATATGAGCGAAATGCCCGGCACAACGCCTCCGCCGTCCCCGTGGTCGCCGACTCCATCAAGGAGTTCGGGCTGCGCGGGACCATCGGCCTGGAGAGCCGCGAGCACCCGGTTATTGTATGGGGGCACACGCGCGTCGAGGCGTGCAGGAGCCTGGGGTGGGACGAGATTCCCGACTCCAAAATCGAGTACTGCGACGACCTGACGGACGAGCAGATCAAGGCCTTCCGCATCGCCGACAACAAGACCGGCGAGGTGGCGACCTGGAACAAGTCGATGCTGCGCGAGGAGGTCCGCAGCCTCAAGGACTTCGACATGTCGAGGTTCGGGCTCGACTTCAAGAGTAAACGGCTCGACTACGGCCACGAGCGCCTGAGGACGGACGATGCGTACAACCTGCGCCTCGTCAGCCGATCCGACTGCGGCCGCGACGGCATGCCCCGCATGAAACGCTGCATGGCCAAGCCGGCGGACATGATCGGGTTCAACTACGCCAAGAGCACGCCCGAGGCCGACAAGGCCGACCGCTGCTGCCACTTCTTCATCGACGACTACCAGTTCGAGCGTGTGTGGGCCCGCCCCGCGGCCTACCTCGAGTGCCTGCGCGGCTTCGACTGCGTGCTCACGCCCGACTTCTCGCTCTACCTTGACATGCCAGACGCCATGCAGCGGTGGAACCGCTACCGCTCCCAGGCGCTCGGCCACTGGTGGCAGGAGCAGGGCCTCCGTGTAGTCCCCACCCTCTCTTGGGCGCAGCGCCGGAGCTTCCGCTTCGCGTTCGACGGCGTCCCGCGCCGCTCGACCGTCGCCGTGTCGACCGTCGGCGTGAAGGGGGACGAGGGCGCCCTGGCCGTCTGGCGCGATGGCATGGCGGAGGCCATGAGCCGCCTGGAGCCCGCGCGCGTGCTGCTCTACGGCGGCGATATAGGTTTCGATTTCGGCGGCTGCGAGGTCGTCGAGTACAAGGGAGGCGGTTTCCGTGGGCGGTAGGGGCTCATACTCTTACTCCGGCAAGCGTTCAGCCAAGGACGGATCGACACTGTCAGCCTACGCGGTCGCATCCCTGAACAAGGGCACTGCTGGAGGAACGACGGTGGAGTCTGCCATAGCCCGCTTTCGCGAGCAGCTGATGGACAATAGGTACGAGCACTCAGCTTATATCGATGACGCGGGATATGTTCATGCGCTGGGGTCGACTGGTAATGAAGGGTCGACCAGGGTCGCACCGCTGTCCGCCGTCGCCCATGAAAAGGGTGTCTCGACGATTGTCCATAACCATCCTCATGGCGGCGCGGACGGTCGCAAATGGGGCGGTCCGCTTTCCGGTGGCGACCTGAAATACATCGCCTCGGCCTACAACAGGAGCGGAGGACGCGTCAAAAGGATTGTCGCGACGTCGAACGAGGGAACCTATTCCGCGCTCGTGACGAAAAGCGTGAGCGACAAGGCCGTCAAGTCTGCCATAAAGCGAGCCGACGCTTCGGTCATGAGCAGGAAATACCAGAGCGAAATCGCGATGTGGAGAGCTATGAACAAGGCCTACACCTCGGAGTTTGCTAAAATAGGCATTGAGATCAGCTATGAGAAGCAACCGAAGAAAAGCGGACTTCTCGTGACCCAGAAGACCGGCACCTATGCGTGATAGGGGTTGATGCCAGGTGGCATACGACGTTGATTATGATTTCGAGTTTGACGAGGACGAGTTCGGCACGGCGATGATGCCCAAGGGCGTCAAGTGGCGCGGGAACCTCTGCCTGCTCCCCAACGGCAGGTATCTCCCGCCGGGAAACTACCGCACCGAAGACGGCGGCGACATTATCTATGAGCCGTGCGAGCTGAGCCCGTACGCCGAGATGCTCTCGCAGTTCAGATAGGCTGCTGGTATTCAGGATTTTTTAAAGCCGTCCTTCGGGGCGGCTTTTTTATGCCGATTGGAGGTGGCGGATGCCCCTCGAGAAGCCCGCCGCGGTCGCCGGCGACCCCGTGAAGAGCGCAAAATGGGACGAGCTCACCGCCGGCCGCTCGTTCACCCAATCCGACGCGCCTACGCTCGCGCTGCTGTGCCAGTGGTACAAGATTGTCCAGCTCGCCCAGGACGAGCTGGACAGCTTCGGCGAGCAGACCGCCTACCAGAACGACATGGGGGACCTGAAGTCCTTCCCGCAGATAGCGACCCTGAAGACCGCTTCGGCGGAGATCAGGCAGCTCAACAAGCAGCTCGGCATAACCGACGGCCACGAGGGGGCGCCAGATGTCCGGAACGTCCAGACCAAGCTCTTCTCGATCGCCGAGCGCCACGAGGCGCGGAAGGCAAGAGCCGCGGTATAGGGTCGCCGTGGGCGAGGCCGCCTACTCCGAGGGCGAGGACGCCGCGGAGCTCGGCGGGGACCTGGGCATGGAGCCCATCGAGTGGCAGTCCCTGGTTCTGTCCGACTGGTGCGCGTGCGACGCCGAGGGCCGCCCCGCCTACGTCACGTGCGGCCTGGACGTGCCCCGCCAGAACGGCAAGAACGCCGTCATCGAGATATACGAGGTGTTCCGCCTGGCGGTCTGCGGCTGGCACATCCTCCACACCGCGCACCGCGTGAAGACCGCCAAGAAGGCGTTCAACCGACTCGTCCGCTACTTCACGGACAAGGAGCACCCAGAGCTCTCGTGCCTCGTCGAGAGGATCCGCCGCACGAACGGCGAGGAGGCCATCTACCTCACCAACGGCGGCTCCATCGAGTTCTCGGCGCGCACCAACGGAAGCGCCCGAGGCTTCGATGACATCCAGCTCGTCGTGTTCGACGAGGCGCAGGAGCTCACCGACTCCCAGTACGACGCCATCATGTACACGCTCGCCGCATCCGCGACCGGAGAGCGCCAGATCATCTACACGGGCACGCCGCCCAACGAGGACTGCCCCGGTACCGTGTTCGCCCGCACGCGCGCGGCCATCCTAGCCGGCGACATCCCGAGCACCGAGTGGTGCTCGTGGGCCACGGACGAGTGCCCGCGCCAGGACGCCACGTTCGACGACGTGGTGGACCTCATCTATGAATCGAACCCGAGTATGGGCATCATCCTGTCGCTCGACTTCACCCGCACGGAGTTCGCCGGCGGTTCGATCACCGGCTTCGCCCACGAGCGCCTGGGCTGGTTCAGCCCGGCCGCCATGCTCACGAGGGCCATCCCGCGGGAATCGTGGGGCGCCGCCCTCATCGACGCCATCGGTGACCGGTACCGCGGCAAGAAGGCCTTCGGGGTGAAGTTCTCGAGGGACGGGTCGACCTACGCGCTGTCGGGCTGCAAGCTCGGCCAGCGCGCGCTCAAGGGCAAGGCCGCCGTCGAGCTCATCAGGGTCGGAACGACGGCGGGCGGCGCCCGCGAGCTCGCCGAGTGGCTCTACGACCGCCGCACGACCGCGTCGGTCGTCGTCATCGACGGCATGTCGGGCGCCGACGCGCTCATCGACCGCCTCGCCGAGATGAAGCCGCCGCGCGGCTACGTCGTGAGGCCGCAGACGCGCGACGTGGTCGCCGCCGCCGTCGGCTTCGTGGACGCGCTCAACGACGGCACGCTCGCGCACACCTACGACCCGACGCTCGAGGATTCGGCGAGGAAGTGCGTGCGCAGGAAGATCGGGTCCCGCGGCGGGTGGGGCTTCGGCTCCCCCGAGGACGCGACCGTGTCGCCCGAGCCGCTCGAATCTTGCTCGCTCGCGCTGTGGGGCGCGAGGAACACCAAGCGCAACCCGCGCAGGAAGCAGAGGACACTGTGATCCAGAGAATTGGGCAGGGGGCCTCCGTCGAGACGCCGAACCTCGACGCCGTCCCCGAGCCGTACCGAGCCGCCGTGGAGGACATGTTCGACACCTGGGGCGACATGTCGGCGCGCAACACCGTCCTCAAGCGCTACTACGACATGAAGAACGAGATGAAGAGCCTCGGCATCTCCATCCCGCCCATGCTCGAGATGGTCAACTGCGTCACCGGGTGGTGCGCCAAGGCCATCAAGGCGCACTCCGTGCGCTCCGTCTTCGACGGCTTCGTCTTCGACGGCGCGGAGGACCAGGACCTCAAGCGCCTCGTGCGCGAGAACCGCCTGAGGTCGCTCTACCGGCAGGCGTGCGCGAGCGCCCTCACCTACGGCGTGTCGGCCATGACCGTCATGAGGGGCGGCCCCGGACAGCCCGAGGCGATGGTCCGCGTGTTCAGCGCGAACCAGTTCTGCTGCCTGTGGGACAAGGACGCCCGCCGCATCCGCTGCGGCGTCGTCCTTGCCGACGTCGACCGGTCGGGCAACGCCTCCCGCTACGTGTGCCACTTCCCGGACGCGGTGCTCACGCTGGTGCGCATCGGCTCGGGCAGCGGCCCATATGAGTGGGGCTGCGAGACGGAGCCGAACCCCATGGGTCGCCCGCTCATGGAGGTGCTCACCTACGACCCCGACCCGGACCGTCCGCTCGGCCACTCCATGCTCACGCCCGAGATCCTGGGCATCGTCGACAAGGCCATGCGCGACGTGCTACGCATGGAGGTCGGCGCGGAGTTCTTCACGTTCCCCCAGCGATACATCCTCGGCGCCAAGGACGACCTCTTCTCCGTGAAGGACGGGGACGGCGGGGAGGGCGATGACGATGACGAGGACGAGGGCGGCCCCGCCACCCCGCCGTCGCCCATCGCCAAGTTCAATGCGTACGTCGGGTCGTTCCTCGCCATCACCAAGGACGAGGACGGCGACGTCCCGACCGTGGGGCAGTTCGCCGCCCCGACCGCGGACAACTTCACACGCGTCTTCGAGAACGACGCGCAGCGGTTCTCCGGCGCGACCAACGTGCCGCTGGCGCAGCTGGGAGTGCTGTCGAACACCTACACGTCCTCGGACGCCCTGGGCGCAGCGAACGACCCGCTCATCCTCGAGGTGGAGCAGATCAACGAGCACAACGCCGAGGCGCTCGAGACGGTCGCGCAGATGATGATGGCGGTCAAGGACGGCGTCCCGATATCCGGGCTCACCGACGAGCAGCGCGCCGTCCAGGCGTGCTTCAAGGACCCCTCGATGCCGACCATCGCGGCGCGCGCCGACGCGTGGACGAAACTCGCCGCCGCGGACGAGAGCATGCTGGGCACCCGCGTCTACTACGAGGGCGTGGGCCTGTCCCAGCCGACCATCGACCGCCTGGAGCGCGAGAAGCAGCAGGGCGGCGCCATCGCGTCGCTCAACGCCATAGCCGACACGATGGCCATCGAGGCCGCGAAGGCCGCGGCCCTGCCGCCAGCCGGCGGTGAGGCGGAGTGATACCGCGCGAGGACTTCGACCGCTACGCCCGCGCGCTCGGCATCAACGCCGACCTGCTGCAGGCGGCGGTCGCGCAGGCGATAGACGAGTGCGCGGGCCTCTACGGCGAGGAGCTCTACCGGGCGCTGGCGCGCACCTACGCCGCGCTCGTGGCCAAGTTCGGCTCGTTCGCGGCCGCCGCGGCCGTCGAGTTCTACGCGGCCATGCGCTCGGGCGCCGGACCGGCGCAGGGATACGAGCCGCGTCAGTTCGACCCCGGCCACGGCGGGCTCCTCGCGAGCGACGTCGACGAGGCGCTGCGGGCCTCCGCGCCCGCAGCGGCGCTCGCGGCGAGGGCCGTGCAGCGCGCCATGGGCTACGCGGACGCCACGATCCAGGGCAACGCGATGGCCGACCCCGCGCACCCGCGCTGGGCGCTGGTGCCGCACGCGGGCGCGTGCGACTGGTGCCGGATGATCGGCTCGCGCGGCTTCGTGTTCAAGAGCTCGGCGACCGCCGGCGCCGAGCGCCACCCGAGCTGCAGGTGCATACCGGTCGCCGACTTCTCCGGCAGCCCCGCGCTCGACGGCTACGACCCGTCGGCGCTCTACGACGAGTACCGCGCGAAGCACCCCGAATGGGGCTCCCGACGCACGGGATCGCGCGGCCGCCGCAGGGGCGGCAAGGTAGTCGCCGCGTTCGTGGACGGGAAGAGGTTCGACAGCTTCGGCGACATCCAGAGGTACATGGAGGGGGCGTCGTCCCCGGACGACCTAAAGGCCCGCATGGCCACCGCGAACAGTGCGGGGCTGGCCATGGGCTTCAAGCCCGGGAGCCCCTACGCCAAGTCGCTCGCACAGACCGCGGCGAGCGTGAGCAAGAGACTCTCGGCCAAGTGAGGACGCCCCGTGGGAGGGCGGGCGCGACGCGCCATCAAGCGTCGCCGGCGAAGACACGCAACGCGCCGGCAGGAACACGAGGCCGCAGCCCGCACGGGAGGCGGCCTTTTCCATGCCAAAACACCGCCAGCGCCACCGCACGGGGCGCGAGACGAGCCCCGCACGGGGCGGAAGGAGCGCAAGATGCCGACCCAACAGCAAGCCAACAACGTGACCGATCCCGTCGAGCCCCCGCAGCCCGCCACGCCGACGGAACCCGGCGCCGGCCAAGAGCCCGGCGCGCCGCAGGAGCCGCCCACGATCGACTGGAAGGCCGAGGCCGAGCGATTCAAGAAGGAGTCCCGCAAGTGGGAGGCCCGGGCCAAGGAGAACAAGGGCAAGGCCGACCTGTGGGACGCCCAGGGCGCGCAGGCGCCCACCGTCGAGTCCCTCAACGACGAGCTCAACGACCTGAAGGGACGCCTCGCCGCGTCCGAGGCCGAGCGCGAGCGCGAGCGCACGCTCGCCCGCGTGTCGCAGGCCACCGGCGTGCCGGCCGCGCTCATCCACGGCGACGACGAGGAGTCGATGACGGCTTCGGCAAAGGCCGTCGCCGACTTCGCCGAGTCGCGCCAGCCGGGCTACCCGCTCGACAAGGGCGGATCCGGCGGAGGCAAGAAAGTGAACAAGGAGTCCATCGAGTCCATCAAGGACCCCGCCAAGCGCATCATGGCCCGCGCCGCGCACATGGACCTCTACAAGTAAGAAAGGGGCAAGCATGCCCGTACCCGCAAACATCTCCGACTCCAAGGCCATCAACGCCTCGATGGACCAGGAGTTCATCCGCAACTTCGAGGGCGACCTCGACCGCCTGCTCGAGGTCCTCGGCATCTTCGGCGCCGAGACCATCGCCGCCGGCACCACGCTCAAGATGCTCAAGGTGACCGGCGAGCTCAACAATTCCAAGACCGCCGGCTCCAAGGAGTCCGCCACCGGCGACGCCGCAGTCCAGCTGGGATCCAGCTCGGGCACGTCCTACGTCGAGGGCGACGAGGTCGCGCTGTCCAAGTTCACCGCCACCTACGAGCCCGTGGGCGAGGCCGAGGCGTTCCCGTACCGCCGCATGACCACGCACAAGGCGATCCAGCAGTCCGGCTACGTCAACGCCGTGCTCAAGACCGACAAGCACATGGCCTCGCTCGTGCGCCGCAGCATCGTCTCTCAGTTCTTCTCCTTCCTGCTCAAGGGAACGGGCACGGCGACCGGCAAGGGCCTGCAGGCATGCGCCGCGGCCGTCGACGCCAAGCTCGGCAACACCCTCGAGACCAACGGCGACGCCGCCGAGCGCGTCGTCCACTTCATCAACCGAGACGACGCCGCCGACTACCTCGGCAACGCGACCATCACCGACCAGAACCTGTTCGGCCTCACCTACCTCGAGAACTTCCTGGGCCTCTCGGGCGTCTTCCTGACCAACCAGGTCGCCAAGGGAACCATGATCGCCACCCCCGCCGACAACATCCGCATCTTCGGCGTGGACTTCGGCGAGCTCGCGACCTCCGGCCTCACGTACACGGTCTCCGACTCCGGCCTGATCGGCGTCGCGCACACCCCGGCGTACGACCACGTGTCGGTCGAGACCAACGTGCTCGCCGGCGCGACGTTCTTCCCCGAGGTGCAGGACTACATCGTGAAGGGAACCATCACGACCAAGTAAGGAGGCCGACGTGGACGACTACGCGTTCGCTACGGTCGACGAGTACCGCATCGACACGGGGGACGCGGCGACCGACGAGGTACGCGTCGCGGCCGAGCTGTCGCGGCAGAGCGCGAAGCTCCGCGCGACACTCGGCATGCCGCGCTACCGCTCCCTGGTGGGCGACGCCCGCGAGCTTGCCCGCGACCTGGTGACCGACGCGGCCCGCAAGAAGCTGGTCCAGCCGGTCTGCGCGCCCATGGGCGTGGAGGACCTCACCGGCGTCTCGCAGTCGAGCTTCACGGCCAACGGGTTCCAGGGGAGCTTCACCTACCAGAACCCGAGCGGAACGGCCTACTTCGACCGCTCGACGCTCACCGCGCTCAAGAGGCTGCTCGGGTGCGGCCAGCGCATCGGCACCGTGTGCCCGAGCTACGGGGGCAGGCCGTGATCGGCGAGGAGGTGACGGTGCTGTCGAGCACGGAGACGGGCAGGGACGCCATGGGCGAGCCTGTCGTCGAGTGGGAGGCCACCGTCGTCACGGGGTGCCTCGTGCGGCCCCTGGCGGGCTCTGATGTGGGGGATGCCGTCAGGCCGGAAGGCATCGTGGCGAGCTACTCCATCGCGTTCCCCAAGACGTACGCGGGGCCGCCGCTGGCGCGCTGCCGTATCGCCCTGACGGGGCGCGGCATGCCAGCCGACCCCGATACCGCGCTGCTGGTCGTCGGTTCCCCCGACATCACGAACCCCTGCCCCACGGCGTGGAACATGACGGCGACGGCGGGGAGGGCCCATGGCTGACAAGATCAAGTTCGGGCGCTTCGTCCACAGCGACGCGGGCGTCATCGCCGTCACGAAGGGCGCGGGCGTCCGCGCCTGGGTGGCGACCGAGACCGCCCGTCTCGCGGCGAGGGCCAACGCCGAGGCCGCATCACACCACGTGCCGTCAGGCTACCGCAAGTCACTCGAGAGGCTCCATCCCGGGGCCTTCGACGGCGCCCCCTACGCGGGCGTCGTCAAGTCGGGCTCCTGCGACACCCTCGGCGTCGTACGCGCCGCGACCCCGGCAGGCGCCTTCGACCAGAACCGCAACCACACGCTCGACCACCTGCTCTAAGGAGGGAACGTGCCGAGACTCAACGTGATGGGCGAGCTCAGGGAGATCCTCGAGTCCGCCCTGGGCGGCGTGCCCGTTCAGGTCTGCCTGCCCGGGGAACGGCCGGGGACCGTCGTGGTGGTCCGCCGGTGCGGGGGCGCGCGGCAGGACGCGCTCGTGGACTCGCCGCAGGTCGAGGTCATCATGTGGGCCCCGACAGAGGCCAGGGCCGAGGAGCTCGCCGAGCTCGTGGGCGACGCGATGTCGCGCCTGCCGTTCGCGCGGGGCTTCTGCGCCTGCGAGGAGCTCGAGATGCGGACCGACTACGACTACCTCGCCCGGTCCCCGCGCTGGTACGCGCTGTACAGACTGAAGACATACCAACCGAAAGAAGGATAAATGGCATCCAGCAACGAAGAGGCCAAGATTGCCCTCGCGTCAGAGGACGCGGTCCCCGCGGCCGATATCGACCCCTCGCTCGTAACCACCGGCTCACCCGTCGAGGGCGGCTGCGTGTACACGAGCTTCAAGGCCAAGCCGACGCTCCCGGCCGACGCCACGACCAGGATCTCCACGCTCACCGACCTCGTGTCGCTGGGCGACCTGTCGCCCGACGGCTTCACGGCCTCCAAGGGCGTGACGGTCAACGAGTTCAAGGGCTGGCACCAGTCCATCGTGCTCACCAAGGTCTCCGAGGAGAAGCACCAGTACAAGATGGTCTTCATCGAGTCCGTCCGCTCCTCCGTCGCCAAGCTGCGCTACGGCGCCGACAACGTCGAGACGAACGAGGACGGAACGTTCAGCCACATCAAGGCCGTCGCCAACTCCGACGTGCGCGTCCCGCTCGTCATCGACGAGCTCGAGGACACTGGCAACCTCCGCCGCACCGTCATCCCGCGCGTCTCCATCGACTCCTACGACGACGTCGAGCACAAGCCCGGCGGGCTGGTGCAGTACGGCTTCACCTTCACGGTCCTCAAGATCGCGGACAAGCCGCTGTTCGACATCTACCGCGCTAAGCCCGCCGCGTAGACAGGGCCATAACGAAAACGCCGCCCCGGTTTTGCCGGGGCGGCCCTTTATCTGGGAGGAAAGATGAACAAGGACTACCTGGCAATGATGGACGAGGGCGAGCTCGAGGCATACGCCAAGGTCCTCGGCTTCACGACCGCCGCCGCGCAGACGGCGGCCGACAAGGCGAAGCTCATCGAGCAGAAGCGAGGACGCTGCGCCGAGCTGACCGTTCTCGGTATCGCCATGAGCATCCCCGTCAAGCGAGCGCACGACCGCCGCTTCATCGACGCCATGAACAAGGAGGACCGCACGACCGAGGAGCTCGACGGGGCGTTCCGCTTCCTCCTCGGTGACGAGCAGTACGCGAGCCTCATGGAGGCCGTGACCGAGGACGACGGCACGCAGGACGACGATGCGCTGGGCTACGCCTACAACAAGCTGCTCTACTCGGCCGAACTAAAAAACTTCTAGAGCTCGCCGACCTCGAGGAACGCCACCTGCCCCTGCTCAGGCACGACTTCAGGGTCTTCTACGGCTGCTGCTACGACGAGGTCGGCGCCGCCGAGGCGTACGACCTCGTGAGGACGCTGCCCGACGGCTCGCTCACCGTGGCGGCCCTCCACCCGGAGCGCAGCTGGGCCCGGGAGCAGCACCTGGCGGCGGACATCGTGGACAGCGTCTATGCGGCGGCGACCGCGCTGTGCGGCGGCAAGGCATCGGAAGCCCCGAGGGTGCCCCGCCCGCGGGACGTGGCCGCCGCCGGCGCCGCGGCAGAGCGCGCGGCGTCGGTGCGCGCCCGCATCGAGAACACCGAGTGGGTGGAGGTGACGGATGGCTGAGATCGGACGCGCGGACCTGCTAATCGTCCCCAGGTTCGACAACCTCACCAAGTCGGTCGAGTCCGCGCTCGGCAAGTGCGAGGGGCAGGCGAGCAAGTCCGGCTCCAGCCTCGGCAAGAGCACCGGCTCCGGGTTCGGGAAGGGGCTGGCCGGCTCCGGCGCGATGATAGGCGCCTTCTCGACGCTCACGTCGAAGGCCATGGACTCCATATCGTCCCATGTCGGGTCGGCGATCAGCCGCTTCGACACGCTCAACAACTACCCGAAGGTCATGCAGTCCCTCGGGTACTCCGCCGATTCCGCCAACGCGTCTATCGGCAAGATGTCCGACCGCCTGTCGACCCTGCCCACCAGGCTCGACGACATGGTCTCGGTCGTCCAGGGCATCACCGCCACGGTCGGGGACCTCGACAAGGCCACCGACGTCGGCCTCGCGCTCAACGACATGCTCATCGCCTCGGGCAGCTCGACCCAGCTGTGCTCGGCGGCGATGGAGCAGTTCCGCCAGATCCTCTCCAAGGGCAAGCCCGAGATGGAGGACTGGCGCTCGCTGACGACGGCCGCGCCGGGCCAGATGGACCAGCTGGCGAAATCCATGCTCGGCCCCACGGCAAACGCCAACGACCTGTACGCCGCGCTCGGCGGCGGGGGCAAGGACCCGACCATCACGCTCGATCAGCTCATGGAAAAGATGGTCGAGCTCGACACGCAGGGCGGCGCGAGCTTCGCGTCCTTCAAGGACCAGGCCGAGACCGCGGCCGGCGGCGTCCAGACGAGCATCCAGAACATGTCGAACTCCGTGACCAAGGGCGTCACCGGCACGCTCGAGGCGATCGGCAGGAACAACATCGCCGGGGTGCTCGACGACGCGAAAGGCGCCGTGAACGGCTTCTTCAAGGTCGTCAACGGTGGGGTCTCCGCGTCGATGCCGATGGTCAAGCAGCTCTACGGCGGCTTCAAGAGCCTGGCGCCCGAGATCGTCTCGGGCGCGGCGGGCATCGCGGCATGGCAGAAGGCGGTGCCCGTCCTCTCCGGCGTCGCGAGCGGCGTGGGCAAGGCCACCGAGGCCTTCAAACTCGCCCGCGGGGGCGCCGGAACGTTCGCCGAGTCGCTCGAGGCGGTGGGCATCGGCTTCAACCCGGTCGCGATCGGCTGCACCGTCGCGGCCGCCGGCATCGGCATACTCATCGAGAAGCAGGTCGAGTGGCAGGCCCGCACGGACGCGCTCAACAAGGCCACGACCGGCCTGGTCGACGCAGCCTCAAACACCGTGGCGCTCGAGTCCTACGCCGGCAGGGTCGAGAATGTAGGCAAGAAGTCCAGCTTCTCCGCCATGTCCGTCGACGAGCTCGCCGAGTCGATCGGCAAACACGTCGACGCCATGAACGAGAACACGAGGGCCGCCGAGTCGCAGATCGCGCAGCTCAACACCGCGCAGCAGATCATCGACAACTATGCCGGAAAGACCGACCTGTCCACCGACGCCCAGGGCAGGCTGACCTGGGCGCTCCAGCTTCTCAACGACCAGCTCGGGCTCAACATCTCGGCGCAGGACGTGGCGAACGGGCAGTACGTCGACGCGGACGGCAACGTCAAGAACCTCAAGCAGTCCATCGACGAGCTCATCGCCTCCAAGAAGAAGGAGGCCGAGGTGAGCGCCCTCACGGCGAACCTCACCGAGGCGTACCAGGCCCAGTCCGAGGCCGCCGACACGCTCGCCTCCAAGACGAAGCCCTACCAGGACCGCCTGAAGGAGCTCGCGAAGACCTACCCGGAGCTCTCCAAGGGCGAGCTGGACGCGATAGCCTGCACCGAGAAGGTCGGCAGGGAGTACCACGAGGCTAAGGACCAGTTCGACTCCGCCTCCGAGAGCATCGACGTGCTCAACGGCAAGCTCGGCGACGCCGCCCAGACCACGCAGGAGGCCGGCAGCACGTTCGAGCACTTCGCCCAGGCGCAGCTCACGCTCTTCCAGGCCCAGCTCTCGGCGAACGGACAGACGCTCACCTCAGTCTCGGGGTCGCTGTCGCAGCTCGGCGTCAACACCGAGCAGCTGGCGGGCCTCAGCGACGAGCAGCTCGCCAGGCTGGCGCAGGACTACGACGGCACGGCGCGGTCCATCGTCTCCGACCTCGACGCCTGGGGCGTCTCGATGGACGAGGGCGCCGCCTCGACCGTCCGGGCGGCTAGCGAGATCCAGGCCGCGCTCGAGGACATGGGCGGCAAGCTCAAGAAGGCGTTCTCGAAGGAGAACATCGACTTCGGCGCGTTCTCGGACGCGTGCGCCGCCGCCGGGGTCTCCACCGAGACGCTCAACAGCATCGGTTCGGCCAACCTCGCCGCGCTCGCGCACAACTTCAACGGCAACATCGACCAGATGGTGTGGGCCGTCCAGAACTACAACGCGCAGCCGATCGTCGACAAGAACGGCAACGTTACCGTCGACCAGACCCAGCTGATGGATGCCCAGGGAAACGTGTACACCTGGAACGGCGCGCAGCTGATGGACAAGAACGGCACCGTCGACGTGAGCGTCGGCGACCTGCGCGACGCCCAGGGCAACCTCGTGACCTGGAACGGCACGGCTCTCCAGTCCAAGAACGGCAAGGCAAAGGTCGACAAGAAGGAAGTCGACAAGGCCCAGACGTCCGTGGACAAGCTCAACGGCACCAAGCTCAAGAGCAAGGAGATGACCGCCAAGGCGAGCTACTCGACGCTCCCCAGGTGCCAGTCCGCCATGCACGCCGTGATGAACGAGCCGTTCCACTCCAGGTCGGCGACGATCACCACGACCTACCTGACCGTCAACAGGACGCGCAACGAGAAGGCCGCCGGCGGCATACGCCATGCCGACGGCGGCATCCGCATGCACGCGCACGGCGCCATCGTCGACGCGCCGGTCACCGGCTACCCGCTCGACTGGGTGGGCGAGGACGGCGCCGAGGCAATCGTGCCGCTCACCAACCGAAAGTACTCGGAGCCGTTCGCGGCGACCATCGCCGAGCAGATGGCAAAGCTCGGGGGCCAGCGCGGCGACGTCTACAACATCTACCTCGACGGGTCGGCCCTCGAGGTCGACGAGCGCGTCGCGGAGGCGCTCAGGGCGCTGGTCTCCGAACTCAAGAGGACCGTCAGGACCGGAAGGGGGTAGCAGGTGGCATCAGCGCAGACGACCAGGGGAGGCGTGACGTACTACACCGTCAACCTCTCCACGTCCGTGTCGAACGTGAACGACACCACGGCCCGCATCTACTGGACCGCCACCGTCGACTTCGGAGACTGGTACTACTACGGCGTGCGCCTGCACGTCAAGGTCGGCGGCGTCTGGCGCGCGTCGGGCGACGGCTACACGACCTCCTCCTGGAAGCGCGCCGTCACCGTCAGTGGGTACACCGACGCGGAGCGCAAGGACAACGACTACGACGTCTGGGTCGAGGCGTACACCGAGTCCGTGGCAGTCAACGGCTACGGCGGGGTCGGCGCGACGACCTCCTGCGGCGAGGGCGCCAGGATCGGCAAGGTCCCGGCATACGAGCCCGCGGCCCCGACCGACCTCAGGGTCACGCGCTCGACCGACGGGACAACCGAGCTCGAGTGGGTCAACCACCCGGACGACGATGCTAGGAAGTACTACGACGGCATCAACGTCTACCGCCATACCAACGGCGGCGACACCGAGAACCCCTACAACAGCGTCACGATCTCCAACTGGCGCGACACGTCGACATCGGCAAACAATTACTACGACTACGACGTAAGGGCGCGCTGGCGAGGCGGCACGTCGGAGAGAACGAGCTCCGTGCGCGTCTACAAGACGCCCTCCCCACCGGCATCGGTCTCGCTATCGCGCTCCGGCGACGGCGAGGTCTCGCTGGTCGTCAGGGGTCCCGATATCCCGTTCTGGATTAGCGGCTTCGATGTCCGCGCGACCTCCGACGGCGGCAGGACCTACAAGCCCCGCGCCCTTACCGCCGACAGACAGGAGCCGGGCGTCTGGACCATGACCGACCCGTCTGCCGTGGCGGGAGAGAAGGTCGTCTACGAGGTCCGCACCTACCGCGAGGAGCCCGTGGCGGGCGCGGGGGACACCGTCTTCTCCGCGTGGACGGCATCCAACGCAGTGGCGACGATCTGCCCGCCGTACGCGCCCGCCGTCTCCGGGGTCGACCCCGCCTACCCGACTGGGTCGACGGCGACCATCGGCTGGACGCGGAACCACCCCGACGGGACAGCCCAGACGGCGGCGCAGATTGAGCTGGTCGGGCCCGATGGCAAGACCGTCCCGCACCACATCACCGGGCCCGCGTCGACGACATCCCTGAGCCTGTCCGCGAAGGGCACCTACCGGCTACGCGTCCGCACCAAGGGCGCCGACCCCTCATGGGGAGCGTGGTCGGAGTACGCGGTGTTCAGGGTCGCCGACCCGCCGCAGGCGTTCTTCACGACCCCCGCGGAGGACGGCGAGGCCGTCGTCGAGCTCCCGCTGCGCGCCGCCTGGACCGCTGTCGACGAGACCGGCATCACCTACCAGCGCCTGAGGCTGCTGCGCGGCGGCTCCGCGGTCATCGACACATCGGTCGCCGCGGGCGCGCGGTCGCACGAGATCGCCTCCGGCCTGGAGAACAGGTCCGCGTACGTCCTCGAGCTCACCGTCCGCGGCGGCTCGAGCCTGTCCACGACCGTCACCCGCTCGTTCTCGACCGACTGGCTCGTGCCCGCCACGCCCATCGTCAACGTCTCCTACAGCGACGCGCTCGCAGCCGTCGTCACGGTGCGCGACGGCATCTCGGAGTTCTCCGTCAGGGACCACAAGCTGCGCGGCCCCATGGCCATGACGCCCGAGGGCAACATCCGCATCAGGGGCGGCATGTCCATAAAGGGGACGCGCGCAACCGTCCACAGCCTCCCGCCGTGCGCCTCGTTCGATATCGAGCGCGTGCTCGCGGACGGCTCGAGGCTCCTGCTCGCGAGCGGCCTCAAGTCCGGGCAGAGCGTCATCGACCGCCTGCCGCCGCTCAACGTCGGGTTCTCCTACGTCGCGCGCGGCTACGCGGCCTCCGGAACCACCTCGACGACCGAGGTGGGGACCGTGTGCCCGTGCGACGGGTTCGCCCTCAACTTCGGGCCGGACGCCTCCGAGGTCGTCGTGGGCGACAGGAACATGGGCGGCCCGCCGCAGTACTCGGCGAGCCCCGAGCGCGAGCGCGACCAGTTCCACTTCGTCGGCGGCGGCCTGCCTATGGGGTTCGAGAGCGGCAACCTCTCGATGAAGGAGTCGATGGAGTTCACGATCGAGGAGGACGACTACCTGCGCGTCCGCGGCCTGTTCGGCCGCTACGGAAGCGCCTGGGTGCGACCCCATCTGGGCGACCGCGGCTTCGCCGCCGTCACGGGGACGCTCACCAGGTGCGCGCCTGAGGACTACAGGGTGTCCGTATCGACGAAGAGGGAGCGATGGAGGGAGCCCAACGGTGTCGGATGATATCTGGCTCGCGTCGTTCAGGACCTCCTACCGGTACGCCCGCGTTTCGCGGTCGACCGGCCTGGAGACCGGCGCCATCGAGTGCTTCACCGGCGGGAGCATCAGCCGCAACCAGGACACGGACACCTATGAGTCCGCATCGCTGGACTACGTCGGCAGGCTCGACATGGGCAACGACTTCGTGCGCATCTACCTCGACGCGGAGGACCCGATCTCGGGCGCGTCGCGCACCGTGTGCCTGGGGACCTTCGAGTGCTCGACGCCGTCCCGCACGGTGAGCGGCGAGGTGGCGACCGGCATCGCGACGCTCTACGGCAGACTCCACGACCTCGCGAAGGACGACTTCGACGAGCCGTACACCGTGCCGGCCGGCGCAAACGCGGTCTCCGCGGCCAAGGCGATCGCGGAGGGGTGCGGGCTCGAGGTGGTCGCGGAGTCGAGCGACTACACGCTGTCGACGGCATGGGTCTTCGGGATCGCCGCCACGGCGGACACGCCGGACAACAAGCTGGGCGCGGTCAATAGGCTGCTCTCCGCTGCAGGATTCAGGAGCGCGTCGACCGACGCCTACGGGCGCGTGCTGTTCAGGCGTTACCTGGAACCGGCGGCGAGGCCGATCGACCACACCTTCTCAGAGGGCGAGGACTGCCGGGTGCTTCCCGACCTCACCGACGAGCAGGACGACTTCGACGCGGTGAACGTGGTGCACGTCGACTTCGCTACCCAGGGCGAGAGCGTCAGGGGAACGGCCTCGGACGACAGCCCGCAGAGCGAGTGGTCGACCGTCTCCACGGGCCGCCGCATCGTGAAGCGGTACCAGTACAGCGACCTCCCGTCAGGGGAGAGCGTCATCGCCGGCGGCTCCTACCCGCTCGCCGGAGACGGCACCCACGACAGCGCGACCTTCAGGTGCAGTGGCGGCGGGGGGACCATTGAGACCGTCGGCGTTTCCGGGTGCCCGATCGGCGGCATCAGCCAGGCGATCCGCATCACGAAGGAGTCGGGCTCCGGTGAGATCGGCATCGCCCAGGACAAGATATTCCTCAAGAAGGGCCAGCCGTACACCGAGTCCGTTTACCTCTACGCGTCGCAGAGGGTGCAGGTGAGGGTCCAGCCAATCTGGCGCGAGGACGACGGGGGAGAGACCGCGACGGTCGCAATCGGGCCAGGCTGGACAAGGCTGTCGCTCACGGCCACCCCGGCCAAGTCCGAGGAATACAGCGCGGGCTACATCTACCTTGCCGCTAGCGCGCCGACCGGATCGTACATCGACGTAGCGCAGGTCAAGGTCGAGGAGGGCGTTGTGGCAACGCAGTTCGCGGTCGAGGCTGCGAACGAGAAGGCGGCGAGCCTGCTCGCCACCGAGTGCTCGGTCATCCGTCGCCCGATCATCACGGCGATCTTCAACCCGTCGGCGGACGTCTACTCGGCGTGCGCCATCAGGCTGCCGTCTGTCGGGATCGAGCTCGCCCGCGCCTGCATCCGGAAGATGGACCTCGAGCTCTCGATGGGATGCCCCATGAGGATCGAGTTCCGCATGTACATGAGGGGTGATGCCTCGTGAGCGCCATGCCGTCCCTGGCCGCGGACCTTGCCGATATCGTCGCCGGCCCTTCGGCGCCCGGCGTCTCGATCGCCTACGGCACTGTCGTCGCGGCGGACTCCAGGACCGTCGACGTGCGCATCGGGGGCTCGGTTGTCGCCGGCATCTGCATGACGACATCCTGTCGGGGCGCGGCGCCCGGTCAGCGCGCCATCCTCATCGGGTCGCCGCCGCTCTGGACGGCGATCGGGATCATCGCTTGATTATCGTGCGGGCGCAGGCCCGCGGAAGGGAAGCCGCATGGCCAACAACAGCGACGGGTCCGCCGTCTACGAGGTGAAGGTCGGGGAGGACGACTATATCGACGGCCTCGACGTGACGGAGAGCGACGGTAGCATCACCACCTACCTGTTCCGCCCGGCAAACTACGACGAAGTCGAGGCGGCGCGAAAGAGGGCCGAGAGCGCCGCGTCGCTGGCGAGCAGCGCCGCAGGCACCGCAAAGACTCAGGCATATGACGCCAACGTCGCCGCCGGAGCTGCCAGAACGGCCGCCGCGAAGTGCTCGACTGCCACCGAGAACGCCAACGCCGCCGTTCAGAAGGCGAATGCCGCGAACGATACCGCAAGCGCCTCGACTGCGCTGGCGAGCAATGCGGCCGCCGCGGCCAACGGCGCGGCGTCTCATGCCGAGGCCGCCGCGAACCAGGCGCTGCAGATCGCGAACTCGGTGGCGCAGGGCGCCGGCGGCGAATCCGATATCGCGGAGCTGCGCCGTCAGAACGGCCAGCTCGCGACGATGCTCGCCGACGCGACGGGGAAGTTCATCTACATGGACGGGGCCGTCTACTGCCCGGCATCCAAGGCGTCGGTGTCCGGCGACACGGTGTCGTTCGGCGGCACGTGCTCGGTCTCGGGCAGCACGGTAACCCTTGCCTAAGGAGGATAAATGGCAAATGCAAAGACACTGGTCGTCGGCGGCCAGTCGCTCAACGTCATCGACGATACCGCGCGCAGCAACGCGCAGACGGCGCTCAACAACGCCGAGTACAACCGCCAGGGCCAAATCGGCAAGTACGGCGGGCAGAACATCGCCACCATCCTGGCGGGAGAGATCGGCAGCGGCAGCGTGTACGACGCGCTGCACAAGCGAGCCGCCAGCGGCAACTTCGCGGGCCTGCGCGTGGGAGACTACATCGACGTGCCGCTGGTAAGCGCGTCGGGCGTGGCGGCCCAGCAGTCCGTGCGCTTCCTCCTGGCGCACTTCGACCCGTACTACTGCTGCGGCGACAGCTCCAAAGGCCACCACATCGCCTTCGTGGCCTCCGCGCCCATCGCCGTGGCCAAGACCGTGACCGGCGTTGCCAACGACAGCTTCCTGATGTGGAACACGACCAACACGAACCAGGGCACCGCCGACCAGAAATGCCCCTACCCCAACAGCAACCTCAAGGCGTGGGAGACGGCCTTCGAGGCGTGCCTGCCAGAGAGCCTGACCAAGTACCTGCTGACCCAGCGCGTCCTGCTTGAGGAGCGTTACAGCGCCAGCGGCGCGCTCAACGACTCCAACTCGTGGAGCTGGCAGGATATCGGCAAGGTGTTCTCGCTGTCCGAGATGGAGGTGTACGGCTGCCCAGTGTGGGGCACCAAGGGCTACAGCGTCGGCTTTGACTGCCAGTGGGACCTGTTCAGGGACACCGCGCACCGAATCAACGGAGGTCGGTGCAATTGGTGGTTGCGTTCCGTCATGGGTGGCTCCTCGTCCGACGTGTGCTACGTCGGCTACAACGGCAATGCCAACT